>ERZ652168.2-NODE-2-length-186111-cov-97.2336_pt1 | contig 186111 bp, 196 predicted proteins | sample MGYA00514763_ERZ652168 | MGnify/ENA metagenome assembly ERZ652168
AGATATAGTTGTATCTGTTTATTGCGAAACATGGTATGATAGACTACGAATGAACTGTGCGGGAGGTTTACTATGGTTTTTCTAACATCCTTACAAAGTATCATACCTATTGTACTACTTATTTTGTTAGGATATATATTAAAAGGGCGGGGCATGTTTAACCCCACTTTTAGCGGTAACTTATCGCGATTTATCATGTCGGTTGCATTACCAGCGGGAGTATTTGTATCTGTATTGCATCACTTACATACTTCAGATATTTGGAATTTACGATATGGCATGTTAGTGGTTGTCCTAACATATGTTATCGCATATATCGTAGCGTTTATCATGATGAAAATGTTGAAAGTTCCTAAAGGACGACGTGGTATTTTTATCAATATGGTAGTAAATGATAACTGCTTGTTTATTGGGTTACCAGTGCAAATTGCACTCTTTGGTCAAGATGCGCTGCCGTATTTTCTGTTATATTACATCGGTAACACTATTTCCGTATGGATGGTGGGGGTATTCCTTATAGAACTAGATCCACTGCCAAATTCTGAAGTAAATTTTAATAATGGCTCCAATAAGATTGATAGTATAAATAATAGTTCAGAATCTACTGAAGGTAAAAGCAAGAAACCTAAATTTGATTGGAAGAAGTTATTACCACCACCATTGATAGGTTTTTTTGTGGCCTTAATCTTCTTGTTTTTTGAAATTCCTTTACTTCCAATTTTGCATACTACCTTGAATTACTTAGGCGATATGGTAACCCCATTATCCTTGATTTATATAGGTATTGTACTTCATGATGCGGGCTTAAAAAGCATGCGTTTAAATAAAGACTCCATCGGTGGAATTGTAGGACGATTTGTCATTTCTCCGATTATCATGTTCTGTCTGATTACGGTCTTACAATATGGAGCAGGCATTGTATTAGAGCCAATCGCAATCATTACCTTTGTTGTACAATCAGCAGGACCAGTCATTGCTGTATTACCAATTGTAGCTAATGAATCAAAATCTGATTTGCCATTTGCTACAGGTCTAGTTATGATTAGTACCATATTATTTGTTGTAGTAATTCCAATCATAATGGAAATTTTAACAATGATAGGTATACAAGCTTAAAATAAGGAGAAGATTAAAATAAGTAAATAAAAAATAGGTTCCTAATGGTCATATACGTGACTATTAGGAACCTATTTTTATGTAAGTATATACAGCTTATCTAAAGAATCTGCCCACTAGAGGCATGCTAGCACCATCGTTTTTATTAAGGCCTTTTAAAAGGACCATGATAATAACGTAGAGCAATAAGCCTTCGATACCAGTGAGTATAAAGTTAGCCCACATTGGTAAGATATCTGTTAAATAGTGGTAACTCAAGAAGATGAGTATACCCATAACACCGGCACTGACCACGTTTTTCCAAAGAAGGGAAATATCGAGGAAGTAGCCTGTGTATTTTTTGATATAAATCAAGTTGAGTAATGCGGCAAAGCCTATATCAGCAACGGTTGCCCAGGCGGCACCGCCGATGCCTAGCCAAGGAATAGCAGTCAGTGTCCAGTTAAGGATAACCTTGATTATGAGGGAAATCCCCATATTTATGACTGGAATACGTGGCCTGTTGAGCCCTTGTAAGATACCTGTTGTTACTTGATGTACACCTAGGAAGAATATAGAGAACGCCGTGATTTGCGTTGCTAGTTCTGCCTTAGGCGCATTGTAAATCAGTGTAACGGTGGGGGCAGCCAGTACATACAATAGCACTGTAAATGGTACGGTTGCCATAAATGTTAGTCGCATAGAGCCTGCAGTGCGATCATAGATACCTTGATAATCGCGTTTTGCAAAGGCATGAGAGATAGCTGGTACAATGCTTGTTGCAAGGGCTGCGGTAATGATGGTAGCCAAGTTGATGAGTGGCACCGCCATCCCAGTAAGGTAACCGAAGAGCTCTGTTACTTCGTTCATCGGGAACCCCGCATCTAATAAGCGACGTGGTACGATAAGTAAATCGAGATTCGCCGTCAACGGTAACATGATACTTGCTAAGGAAATTGGTATGGACAATGTTAAGAGTCGTGACAAAATTTCTTTAGCTGATTCACGAGGACCATCATAGCTTTCACCAGTACTACTTGCCTTAGGTAATTTGTAGTAGTAATACAACAGCACCAGGAAGGCCCCAAAAGCACCTACACCAGCACCCAAGCTAGCGCCACCTGCCGCGGCTGGTAAACCGTAAGGTAATAAAATAGCAGCAGCACCTAGCATAACGATAACCCGTAGTAATTGTTCTACAATTTGGCTAATCGCCGTTGGCGTCATCATTTCATAGCCTTGGATATACCCTCGGAAACAGGAAATCCATGTTACAAAGAATACTGCCGGAGCGAGCGCGATGATAGAGTAGTAGGCACGGCTTTCAGCAATGAGACCGCTAGAGATTAACCAATCTGCACCAAAGTACATGGCAAGACTGGCGATAAAACCTGTTATAGTCAACATTGTAAAAGAAATATTGAATACTCTCTTAGCACCACCAAAGTCGTGTAAGGCTAATCGTTCTGCCGTCAAAATAGAGATGGCAATCGGCACACCTGCGCTCGAAATTTGTAATAGTAACAAATAGATAGGAAAGGCCATCTGGTAGATGCCGATGCCTTCACCACCCAAGATGCGAGATAGAAGAATCCAGTTGATACTACCGATGGCTTTCACTACGAAACCGGCAATTGTTAAAATTAAGGTTCCTTTTAAAAATCCATTAGCCATTGATTATAGTTTGTTAGAAGAACCTAATACATTTTTGATTTTGTGAGCTACCATGCCTTTAATAGCATCACGAGCAGGTCCTAAATATTTACGTGGGTCAAACTCAGATGGGTTTTGAGCCAAGTATTCGCGTACAGATGCAGTCATAGCGAGGCGAAGGTCTGTATCGATATTGATTTTGCAAACCGCCATTTGAGCTGCTTTGCGAAGCATTTCTTCAGGTACGCCTTGTGCACCAGGGATGTTGCCACCAAATTCATTACATTTTGCTACGAATTCAGGCAATACGGAGGATGCCCCATGCAATACGATTGGGAAGTTAGGCAATAATTCGCCCACTTTTTTCAAACGATTGAAATCGAGGTAAGGGTCGCCTTTGAATTTGTATGCACCATGGCTAGTACCAATAGCGATTGCTAAGGAATCTACACCTGTAAGATGGACAAACTCAGCAGCTTGTTCTGGATCAGTAAAGCGAGCATCTGCATCAGATACGTTTACATCATCTTCGACGCCTGCTAAACGGCCCAATTCTGCTTCTACTACAACGCCGTGAGCGTGAGCATATTCAACAACTTGTTTTGTGATTTTTACGTTTTCATCGAAATCATGATGAGATGCATCAATCATAACAGATGTAAAACCACCATCTACACAGTCTTTACAAATTTCAAAGGAATCGCCGTGGTCAAGGTGAAGAGCGATTGGTAGATTGCTGTCTTCAAGAGCGGCTTCCACAAGTTTTACAAGGTAAATATGTTTTGCATATTTACGTGCGCCTGCAGATACTTGCAAGATAAGAGGAGATTGTTCCTCTTTTGCTGCATCTACAATACCTTGTACGATTTCCATGTTGTTTACATTGAAAGCGCCAACAGCATAGCCGCCTTCATAGGCTTTTTTGAACATTTCTGTAGTAGTAACTAATGGCATGTTGTCCTCCTTGGCCATAGGGCCTGTTATATCATGTTATTAATACCGTGACTGCTAATATTTCTAGCTCGTAAGAACTAGATGCATTTCTGTTATTGCAATCATATATCAATTCAAGTTAAGTATATCAAGAAACACTATAAAGGGCCAATATTTTTTGTATAACTTATGCATAAATTTCGTCTTGTTTTGTGACCCATGTGGGTTCTTTCTGTGTGTTAGCATTTATTTAGTGGTGTTATATTAGCTCAATCGTTCAGCAATACATTCATATCCTCTGGCATTTCTGCATGCAGTTCTAGCCATTCATTTGTTATGGGATGGTAAAAGCTAACGCGCGCTGCGTGCAGTGCTTGGCGTTGGATAGATTCTAGATGACCGCCATATAAGTCATCACCAGCTAGTGGATACCCTAGTTGAGATAAATGAACTCGGATCTGATGAGTGCGGCCTGTGTGCAATACGCATTGCACATGTGTAAAGTGATTATAAGCTAATAGAGAGCTGTTAGCTGGACAAATATTACTATTATTAACCGTATCTGCAGGGTTATTGTTACAATAGCTAATTTTACTTGTATGTTTACTAATTACTGCTATATCCGTACGAGCTGGCTTTCCTTGGTTTGTACAACAACGCTCAATGATGCTCCCTGGTTTACGTCCTATTGGCCAGTTAATGCTTATACGCATAGAAGGGAGATATCCTTCTACAATGGCGTCGTAGCTTTTATAAAAATGAGTGTGTTTTTTATCAAAAGCATGTTGGACTACCGATGTTTTAGCAATGATGACAATACCTGAGGTATCCTTATCTAATCGGTGTACGGGATGGAAATCATAATGCTGATTTGTTTCTTGGTAGTAATGAAGTACACCATTTGCCAGCGTATGATCTCGTACGGTAGAAGTAGGGTGCATAAGAATACCAGCCGCTTTATTAATGACTAAAATATATTCGTCCTCATATATGATATCTAGTTCCATAGGGCTTAAACTAAACTCTTGCTCTGGTGTTAATTTCATAATGAGATGATCGCCACCGTGAATAAGCGTATTCCAGGCAGCAGGTTTACCATTAACTGTTATGATACCATCACTTCGTAAACGTCGTCTCATGCGATGGGAGATATGCTGTTGTTTTATAATATGATTTATAGATTGTGTGTGTACATCAGAATCTACAATTAAGTCGATTATTGTTGCTACTTTCATACGTATTATTATAACAAATAAAATAAAAATGAAGAATGTTTCATAATTCGTTGTTTTTATGAAGGTCCATATAGTATAATTTGAATTATTAAATTTTATACATTATTTATGTGTGAACTTTTTTTACTGTAAAACTGTGTGTTTAGTTATAACAGTATATTTTATGAACTATATATGTATGTTAACGACTGTATGGTTATAGCTTATTCTATAAAAGGAGAGGTTTATGAATATTAACAAGAAATCTGTATTAGTCGCATGTGTGTTAGCGGCTATGTCTACAACAACTTTTGCGGCATCTACTACAACATCTACTAGTAGCACAACGGTAACAAACCACGATACACCAACATCTACTAGTACACGTGTTACTCGTGAGCAACATACAACAACTACATCAACTTCTACTGTTCGTACAGAGAGCTCTAGCTCCACTAAAAGTACAAAAGCTAGTGTAGGCGTTATGACTCCTCAAAAAATTGAAGAGCGTAGTGCACTTTCTGGCTATATCGCAGCTGATGTGGCGAGCGTATTAAATCCTTATCGCAATGCACCTAAATCTTTAAAATCTGGTAAAGGCACTACTTTCAAAAATGACGAAGTCCTTGAACATGGTGTATTGGCAGCTATGAAACAAGGTGGTAAATGGGGCGTTATCCGTCCAGATGGTACCGTTGCTATTGAGCCTAAATATAAAGAAATTAAAGATGTTGATTATAAAACGGGCAATGTGTTAGCTCAAGTAGATAAGAAAACAGACACTTGGGTTACCCCTAAGGGTGTAGAAATCTCTGAAGAGGAAGCTTTAAAAGAACGTGTAAAACAAGAAGCAACTCAAGAGTATGCAAGCGATTCTTATGTAGAGTTTAAAGAAAAAGGCAAATATGGCTTTAAAACTACTGATGATAAAGTAGTGATTGCTCCACAATTCCGTCAAATCGTGACTGGATTTAGCGAAGATCGTGCTTTTGTTAAAAATGCTAAAGGTAAAATTGTAGCGATTGATGGTACTGGTAAAGAATTATTTAATGCTCCATCTAAAGAGGTATATAGATACCGTAATGGTCTTGCTGAATACCGTCGTTCCGTGAGTGGCTTTAATTTAGGTGGCCTTGTAGGTGGCTTCATCGTGGGCGGTATCCTTGGAGGTGCGCTTTTAGGTGGTCAACATTATCACGTAGGTGGTTTTGCCTATGATGGTGCAAAACGTGGCTATATTGATCGTTCTGGTAATATTGTAATCGACAGCAAAAAAGATAAAGTATGGCCTATCACAGCTTATGGTACGGTAATCAAAGATGCTGGTAACTTATACTTTGTGAACCGTAAAGGTGAAGTTGTTATTCAACCAGGCGATTACGATGCAGGTGAAATGGATAAATTAAATGGTCTATTGGCGTTAAGAGACAATAAGACTGAGAAATGGGGCATTTTCGATGTATCAACAGGTAAGCAAGTAGTAACCTTCAAATATGATTCTATTTCTTTTGCAGGGACTGATCGTTTAGTAGTTGTGAAAGATCATGTTAAAAACCTTATCGATATGAATAGTGGTAAATCCTTGTATTCTGCTCAAACAGAAGCAACTATTGAACCGTTCAACAACGATACTGTAACATGGGTTCATACTGGTAAAGAGGGCTATACAATCATAGATAATAATGGTCATATTTTATTTAGAGATACAAATAAACTTATTGAAGACGCTAAGTCCTTTAACCATGGTTTTAGCTCTGTTAAGTCTAAAGGCAAATGGGGAATTATGAACTCCAAAGGCGAATGGCTTGTACAACCTACATATGATGCGGTAAACGTTTTATAATATAATTGGTTGTAGAATTCCTTTGAATTTGTATTGTCTTTAGTTTTGGCTTAATTAGTATTGTTTAGTTATAGTTCTTAGCTATAAACTAAATACAACAGAATAGCGTTATATAGAACTAGCAATGTACATGTATTATGTATGTTGCTAGTTTTTTATATTATTTGCCTTGTGTATTGCATAACCGTATTAGAGAACTTTCACTATACTTATAGAAACTTCATTAATACATAGCTAACAATTATAATTAAGAAAATCGATTTACCTAGAAAATAAGCGTATTTTAAGGTATAATTATAGAGATGTATTCCGATTTGGTGTAGTTTTACACTTTCACTTGGAATATGAGGATGATGAAAGTAATGCTATGAACCTTATGCCCAACAGGTTCAGGTGTAGGAGGTATAAAATGGCTAAAGATTGTTCCTTTGACGTTGTGTCTGAAGTGGATATGCAGGAAGTGGATAATGCGGTAAATCAAGCAAAAAAAGAAATTGGTACGCGTTATGATTTCCGTGGCTCTAAAGCGGAAATTAGTCTTGAAGGCGACACTATCAAAATCATCGGTGATGATGAATACAAATTGAATGCCATTATCGATGTATTAAAAGGCAAGATGGTTAAACGTAATGTAGCGATTAAAAATCTTGACTACGGCAAAGTTGAACCAGCAGCAGGTGCAACAGTTCGCCAAATCATTACTATTAAAAAAGGCATTACTAAAGAAAATGCTAAAGAAGTAGTAAAAGCAATTAAAAACATGAAAATTAAGGTACAAGCATCTATCCAAGAGGATCAAGTGCGTGTATCTGGTAAGGATAAAGATGATTTGCAAGCAGTAATCCAAATGTTAAAACAATTGGATATCCCTGTAGAATTGCAATTCGTCAACTTCCGTTCTTAATACTATATGTCCATAGGTTAGGTTAGTTAGACTCGTTTGAATCTCTAATACTATCGGTGTAGGAGGCCTTATGAAAGTGGAGGACATGAAGGGTGGCTATACCACAGGTTCATGTGCTACGGCAGGTATGAAAGCTGGTTTATTGGCTCTCTTAGATAAGAATATTGTGGACCAAGTGGTTATTGAAAATCCTCAAGGGCAGTATATTGAGGTGCCTATTAAAGCGATAGAGGTTATATCCGATATAGAGGCAAAGGTGACCGTCATGAAAGACGGCGGCGACGATCCTGATGTAACTCATGGCAATGATGTGGAAACGACAGTGACCCTTGATAATACTGGTGAACTGCGATTCCGAGCAGGCTTTGGTGTAGGTACTGTAACGAAACCGGGCCTTGCTATGCCGCCAGGAGAACCGGCTATCAATCCAGGACCTCGGGCAATGATGAAAATAGTTTTTGAAGAATATTGTGTCCATGGTCAAGGTGTAACGGTAACCGTTAGTGTTCCTAATGGTAAGGTATTAGCCAAGAAAACATTAAATCATACACTTGGTATCGAAGGTGGCATTTCCATTATTGGTACTACTGGTATTGTTAAGCCTATGAGTGAAGAAGGGTTTAAGAACTCGTTAGTGCCACAGTTGAAAGTTATGAAGGCTAACGGATGTGAAACAGCTGTTCTCGTACCGGGGCGTATTGGTCAAGATCTGGCAGAGCAAGTATTGGGTATCCATAAGAACCAAATGGCAGAAACAAGTAACTTTATCGGATTTATGCTAGAAAAGGCTGTACAGATTGGATTCAAGCGAATCTTAATTATCGGTCATATCGGTAAGTTAATCAAACTAGCTAGTGGTAGCTTCCATACTCATAATCGCATGAGTGATGGCCGTATGGAAAGTATCGTGGCCTATGCTGCTTTAGAAGGAGCATCTCAAGAGGTGTGTGAAGAGTTATTTAATTGCCAAACCACAGAGTCTACATTCCCTATCTTGGAGCGAGAAGGATTGACTGGTGTGTACCAACGTGTTGTAGATCGTGCATCTCTACGTAGTGAGCGCTATATTGCTAACGAAGCAGAGGTGGGCATCATTATTACGACCTTAAAGGGCGAAATCTTGGCAATGGATAAGCATGCAAAAGAGATAGGAGAACTTGAACATTGGCACATACCTTGTATATCGTAGGCATTGGTCCGGGTAATCCTGATTATGTGGTGCCTAGAGGCCTTAATTTAATTAAACATGCTACAGTATTGGTAGGCAGTGAACGTTCTTTAGAGGACTTTCAAGAGCCTGGCCAAACTACATATCCTGTAACAGGTAAGCTCAGCGTATTAGCGGAGCAAATTGAGCGTGAACTCAACGACCATGACGTTGTAGTTATGGTTAGTGGCGATACAGGCTATTATAGCTTATTGCCCTATTTAAAGAAAAAATTTACTGCTAACCCTATTGAGGTGGTGCCAGGCATTAGCTCTATGACCTTTGCCTTTGCCCGTCTTAATGAGGTATGGCATGATGCGGATTTAATGAGCTTTCACGGTCGTCAACCGGCGCCCGAAAAACTCGTATATGAAGCAGGTAAAAAGATGGGATTCTTAACGGATCCTGAATATAATCCAGCGCATATTGCGCGTATTTTAATAGATGCAGGCTGGCCAAAAGAAACGAGAGCGGCAGCGCTAGAGCGTTTGAGTTATGATGATGAAAAAATTGTAGACTCTACGTTAGAGGTGTTAACGGAGCTCGAAGGATTTGGTCACTCTGTAATGGTGGTACTAGGATGAGACATTTTTTCGGAATTCCCGATGAGGAATTTATCCGCGGCGATGTGCCGATGACGAAATGCGAAATTCGCAAAGCCGTTATGAATGAGGCACGCATCGAGGAGGATAGCATCGTTCTTGACGTAGGTGCTGGTACGGGCTCTATTTCTATTGAAGCAGCATTGGCAGCTCCTAAAGGGCATGTATATGCGATTGAGCGATTTGATAAAGGCATCGATCTTATCAATGAGAATATGAAGAAGTTCAATGTAAATAATATTACTGTAATCAAATCCAAAGCTCCTGAAGGAATGGAAGAATTGCCTGAGCTTGATGCGGTTATCATTGGCGGTAGTGCTGGTGGTATGACAGGCATCATGGACGAGGCGCAACGTCTGTTAAAAGTAGGTGGCCGTCTAGTTGTAACTGCTGTAACGATGGAAACTGGTTATACAATCCTTAAAGAGTTGAAAGGTCGTCCTTTTACGTATGAAGGTTACCAAATGTCCATCAGTCGTTACCGCAAGGCTGGGCCTTATCATTTGTTAGACCCATTGAGTCCAATTTTCATTGTATCTGCAACGCGTATCGCAGAAGGAGAGTAATATGGTTGACGTACATATCGTAGGTGCAGGCCCTGGGGATCCTGAGTTAATTACTCGCAAAGGGTATCGTTTAGTGCAAGAGGCAGATGTTGTAATTTATGCGGGTTCCTTGGTAAACCCTGCTATTTTAGAGGCTTGTAAACCAGGCTGTGAAATTCATAACAGTGCTACGATGAACCTTGATGAGGTGTTGGCTGTTATGAAAGCTGCCGTTGAGGCTGGTAAACGTGTAGTTCGCCTTCACACAGGTGACCCTGCTATTTACGGTGCTATTCAAGAGCAAATGGATGCACTTGCTAGCATGGGGATTTCTTATGAAGTCGTGCCGGGTGTAAGCTCTTTCCTTGCTACAGCTGCGGCATTGAAACAAGAATATACATTGCCAAATGTATCTCAAACAGTCATTATTACGCGTATGGAAGGTCGTACACCGATGCCTCCGAAGGAAAAATTGCGCATGTTAGCATCTCATGAAGCGACAATGTGTATTTTCCTTAGCGTTCAAATGTTAGATAAGGTTGTAGCCGAACTCATCGAGGGTGGTTATGACAAAACAACTCCAGTGGCTATCGTGGTAAAAGCTTCTTGGCCAGACCAACGCATTATTCGTGGCACATTGGAAACCATTGCGGACATCGTAGCTAAAGAAGGCGTATTGCGCCAAGCTATGATTGTAGTAAGCCATGTATTAGATAGCGAATACGAATTATCTAAACTCTATGACAAAGGCTTCGCTCACATGTACCGCAGTGCTAAGGACTAGTATGATGAAAGAACTAGAAACTGGTGCGCCTATGACGGGAGGAAAGAAGAATAGAACAGCTATTCTCTCCGTTTCTGAACGAGGTGCGAAGCTAGGTCAACGCATCAAGTCTTTGGTGGCACCTCATGCAGATTGCTTTGAAAAGGAAACCCGTCCCTCTGGTGGTGAGGCTATTTATTTTGATTCCCTCAAAAGCCATATGGGACAGATTTTTAAGGATTACGATCAAGTATTATGCATCATGGCACTCGGTATTGTAGTGCGCATGATTGCACCGTATATTGAGCATAAATCTAAGGATCCTGCGGTAGTCGTAATGGACGAAGTAGGGCACCATGTAATCAGTTTATTATCTGGTCACCTTGGGGGTGCCAACGAATGGACACAGTCCATTTCACTGGCCATCGATGCGGACCCTGTTATTACAACTGCAACGGATGTAAACGGATTGCCAGCGCCTGATGTGTTAGCGCGCCACGAGCATCTGTTGGTAGATGATTTTCAAACCTTAATCAATGTGAACTCTGCCATCGTTGGGGGAGAGCGTGTTGATTATTATATCGATGAAAGCTTGCCGAATGCAGCGCATTTTGAGCAAGCTGCGAAATCTCATCTTGGTGAACATGGCATGGCGCATCTTGTTTCTCTGGAGCAACTCGAGTCTATCCCATGTAAAAATGATAGTGCTGAAGAGGGTTCATCTCGGGTTGTAATTACCGATAAGGTGATTACTGAGCATGGTCATCAATTGATTTTACGTCCTCGTACGTATACGATGGGCATTGGTTGTCGCCGAGACACACCAAAGGAATTGATCCTTGACGCCATACAACAATCGCTAGCAGCACATAAGCTTTCACCAAAGAGCATTGTAACGGCGGCATCGGTCATCGTTAAACAAGATGAAGTAGGCCTGTTAGAGGCTATACAAATTATGGGGTGGCCTATCGTGTTCTATACACAGGACGAGATGGCACCACTCATTGAAGAAGAAAAATTAAAAGAATCTAATTTTGTAAAAGGAACTATAGGAGTAGGAAACGTATGCGAGACAACAGCATTACTAGCGGCCAAGAGCCGAACACTAATACAACACAAAACAATTTATCCCAAAACAACGGTAGCCATTGCACAGGTAACATCAAAGTAATTGGCATTGGCCCTGGCGATGAAGAGTTCATGACACCTCAAGCGCGCGAAGCCATCTTAGTGGCTGACCGTGTTGTAGGTTATTTGACTTATCTTGACTTGATTAAAGACCTTATTGAAGGTAAAGAAACTGTAGGCACTGCCATGATGCAAGAGGTAGATCGTTGCCAACAAGCTGTTGATTTAGCGGTAGAAGGCCATCAAGTCGTAGTTGTATCATCTGGTGACTCTGGCGTATACGGCATGGCAGGTCTTGTGTTGGAACTTGCTAATAAAGTACCAGCAGAAAAACGTCCTTCCGTAGATATCGTACCTGGCCTTAGTGCTGTAAACGTAGCGGCTTCTGTTTTAGGCGCTCCGTTGATGCATGACTTTGCAGTTATTTCTCTTAGTGACTTGATGACTCCATGGGATTTAATTAAAAAACGTGCTGACCTTTGTGCACAAGGTGACATGGTTATCTCCTTGTACAACCCGCGCAGTAAAAAACGCGTTACTCATTTAGATGAAGTTCGTGAAATCGTTCTTAAATACCGCGATCCTAAAACACCTGTTGGTATCGTGCAAAAAGCAGGTCGTCCAGGGCAACACATGGTAATTTCTGACCTTGAGAATTTCACAAACGAAGAAGTGGATATGCAAACACTTGTTATTATCGGCAATAGCCAAACCTATGTTGAAAATGGTCGCATGATTACACCTCGAGGCTACAAATTATGATTTGGGTCATCGCTGGTACCTTGGATGGTCGTACCTTAGCGGTAGACATCCAAGAACGGACAGGTGAAGAGGTTCTCGTTACTGTTGTGAGTCAGTATGGGGCAGAGCTTGCTGCCCATAAAGGCATTACTGTTCATACGGGCCGTCTTGATCAAGAGGCTATGCAAAATTTGATTAAGAAACACAACGTACGTTTATTAATCGATGCAAGCCATCCGTATGCTGCTATTGTTACAGCTACGGCTCAAGATGCAGCAAAAGCTGAAGGTATTCCTTTTGTTCGCTTTGAACGTAAAGAGGTGCCATTGCCAGACTATGATAAATTGCATATCGTAGTGGATGAGGTAGAAGCAGCTAATTTGGCTGGTAAATTGGCAAAGGAGAATAACAAACATGTGTATTTGACCACAGGTAGTAAGACAATGCACATCTTTGCTAAATCTGAGGCTTTACAAGATTGTGAAGTATGGACACGTATTTTGCCGACCGCCGAGGTGTTACAAATGATGGAAGACCTCAACGTGAGTCCTAAGCGCATTGTTGCTGTCCAAGGTCCATTTTCTTATGATATGAACCGCATCATGTTCCACGATACACAGGCAAGCGTTGTAGTTATGAAAAACTCTGGCCTTGTAGGTGGTGCTGATACAAAATTACAAGCAGCTATGGATCTTGGTATCCATGTTATTGTTATCGATCGTCCGCGTGTTAAACTTGAAAGTCACATGGTATCATCAAATGATGAATTCTTTAAATTATGGGAGGACACTAATGGATTACGTTAAAAATCCTAAAGCTATTGAAGATAAAAGCATGGAAATCATTTACGATTATGTAAAGGATTTAGGCTTAACAGATGATGAAGTGCGCGTTGTATCTCGTACAGTACATGCGTCTGGCGATGTTGAATATGCTCAACTTGTAAAAATGAGCCCTGATGCTGTTCAAAAAGGTATTGAAGCCTTGGATAATGGTGCAGATATTTATACAGATGTAGAAATGGTTCGCACAGGTATTTCTAAGCCAGCTCTTAAAATTCGCGGTAACGAAGTACACTGCTTGATTAAAGACGAAAACGTAGCTAAAATGGCTAAAGAGTTAGGCGTGACTCGCTCCATCGCAGCTATGCGTACATTTGGCAAACAATTAGAAGGCCAAATCGTAGCTATTGGTAATGCGCCAACTGCATTGTACGAAGTATTGCGCCTTGCTTTAGAAGAAGGTATTAAACCAGCTCTTATCATTGGTATTCCTGTAGGCTTCGTAGGTGCTGCAGAATCCAAAGACTATCTGATGGAAGTATCTCCGGTTCCTTACATCACTGTAAAAGGCAACAAAGGTGGTAGCCCAATCGCTGCTTCTGTATGTAATGCATTGCTTTACACAGACGTAAAACGCAATGACATGCTTTTTGTAGAAGGTAAAGAATCTAAATAATACAAAACCCGAATCGTGTTTTAGTAGTTTTGCGATTCGGGTTTTACTGTATATATTTTTCACAATAATTGCTAAACATAAATTAGATAAACACAGTAATTATGCTATATTAAATTTCTTATAATGTAGTATCTGTAAAATAGAGTTCATTTTATAAGAGACTTATATTACTTTAGGTAGGTTTTGAGAGGGGGTTCATATGGCATCTAGTAATGAACGAAAATTATTTCGTGTATCAGTGATTTGTATCTTAATCATCGCCGTTATTATGAGCATGATTATATCTCTTATTTGGGGATCAACACCCGTATCATTAGCTGAGATTTGGCATACATTATGGTCTAGTGAGCTAACTGACACATCTTCACAAATTATTTGGAATATTCGATTGCCTCGCAATATTGTAGCTGCGTTAGTGGGGGCTTGTCTAGCTGTATCTGGTGCAATTTTGCAAGCAGTTATGAAAAATCCTCTAGCAGATCCACAGATTGTAGGGGTATCCTCTGGTGCAGGGCTGGCTGGTGTTATCATATTTATTTTATTCCCTGGGTATGATCATATAGTTCCGTTGGTAGCCTTTTTAGGTGCTATGGCTGCAGCACTCATGGTGTATGCACTAGCATGGAAAAATGGAGTGCGACCTAGTCGTATTATCTTAGCTGGTGTTGCGGTCGCAGCCTTTTTAGGCTCAGGTATTTCAGCACTACTTGTATTCTACGGTGATCGTGTACAAGGGGCATTGCTTTGGATGGTAGGAGGACTCGCTGCACGCAGTTGGCCTCAAGTAGAAGTGCTGTTTCCATATGCCATAGTTGGCCTTATGTTTGCCTGTTTAGGAGCTAAACGACTTACCATTTTAAGTTTAGGTGATGAAACTGCAAAGGGATTAGGCCTTAAAGTAGAACAAACACGGTTTATTATGACTGCAGTGGCGGCTCTTTTAGCGGCTGGTGCTGTAAGTATAGCTGGGCTTATTGGATTTGTAGGTTTGGTTATTCCCCATATGTTACGTCTTATAATCGGTAACGACTATGCATATTTACTGCCTGGATCTGCATTATTAGGTGCCCTAGTTCTTGTTGTCAGTGATACAATAGGACGTGTTATGTGGAGCCCTATAGAGGTACCAGTGGGTATTATTATGGCATTCTTTGGAGCGCCGTTCTTCTTGTATCTCTTGAGGAGGGATAACTAATGAATACTGCTATTGATGTAAAACAGTTATCCGTAACTCTTGGTAATCGTCATATTCTACATGATATTAATGTATCGGTACCTATTGGTAAAATTACGACATTAATAGGGCCTAATGGTTGTGGTAAAAGTACGCTTTTACGATCTATGATTGGTTATATCCATAGTCCTCATGAATGTATTACCATATTTGATAAACCGTTACAATCATATTCTCAAAATCATCTGGCACGGCAAATGGCATTTTTGCCACAAGTACCGAATATGCCAAAGGATATGACTGTAGAAGAATTGGTATATTGCGGACGGTATCCATACCAAACATGGTGGAAAAACACGGCTAAAGAAGATCGTGAAATCGTTGATTATGCATTAGATATCACAAAAACGAATCATTTGCGAGAACAATTAATCCCATCCCTATCTGGTGGTGAACGGCAACGCGTTTGGATTGCTATGGCGCTAGCACAGCAACCAAAATTATTAGTCTTAGACGAACCAACAACATATTTAGATATTAATCACCAATTAGAAATTATGGAGTTATTGAAACGATTAAATAAGGAACAAGATTTAACCGTTCTCATGGTACTTCATGAACTAACACAGGCGGTTCAATATTCACATTATATGGCTATTATAAAAGAGGGTCATTTAGTAACGTCAGGAGAGACAAGTAAAATTATATCGGATGAATTGTTTAGAGATGTATTCTCTGTAGATGTACAACTTGATACATTTGATAATAAAAAATATGTACGCGTAAAAGGATTAGTTGAGTAGCTTGATACTAATAAAAAAGAGGGCATTCCCTATTTGGGGGATGCCCTCTTTCGCATGACGTAATATATTAGAATGTAACATTAATACCGTATGCTTCTTTAACTAAACGTGCCATAGCTTCAGGTGTTTGTAGACCTGGGTTTAATAGGAATAGTTTAGATGGTAAGTATATTACGCGGTTATTTTGTACGGCTTTTAAATTAGCCCATGCAGGATTATCTGTCATAGCTTGTTTCATAGCTTTGGTAATTTCTTCTTCTTTACCCATTGTAACAACAAAGATAATATCAGGGTTATCTGCTGTCAATGTTTCAAGAGAGTAAGGGACCGTTTTGTCCTTGGTTGTGCCATCTAGGTGAGAGGAGACAACATTTGTCATACCTAGTTCTTTTACCATTGATGCAGTAACTGCTTCATCAGTTTCGGCAGTTACACCCTTTCCTGTGGCACGTAACACGGCAACACGTGCAGGTTGTTGATTCTTAACTGCATCTTTTACCTTGGTAATATTGTTTTCATAGGTAGTAATAACAGACTTAGCCTTATCTTGATGATTAGTTAATTCGCCAAGAAATGTTAACAATGGTACATTATCTTTAATACCGTCGTAATCAAAAAGTACGGTTGGAATATTATTAGCTTGTAATTGGGATTCATATTTTTTATGTTGATTTACTAAACCCAATACTACATCTGGCTTCAAGCCTAATAATTGTTCCATGTTGATATTTGCAGTTTGACCAAGAGCTGGTAGAGCTTCTAACTCTGGTGCTAGTTTATCCGTTGTATTGGCACGGCTAATAGCCTTACCATCGACAGCATAAAGCATAGATAAAACAGAATTAGATAATACAGCAATTTTTTGTGGATCCTTTGGTACAGTATAGGTTTGGCCATTAAAGGTCAATTCCTTCGTAGTAGCAGAAGAGCTGGATGTGGTTTTACCACACCCAGCTAGTGCTAGTACAATCATAACCAAAGCGATACTACCGAGTAGTAGTTTTTTCATGATGTACTCCTATGAATGTTATATATGCAATAACGATCTTAGTTATATTGATTATTTTTCTAATGCATCCCAAGCTTCGTTAGCACGTTCAACAAATAAGTTACGGATGTTTTGGTTTTCACCTAAACCATGGATGTAAGTGTCAACTTTGAAGCCTTCTTTTTCAAGAATGGATTTGTGGGAATCTGGTTCGTTACCAGCCATGTCGTTGTTTGCATGGTCACCAGCAACCATCATGAAAGGCATCAATGTAACATGTTTAATACCATGTAATTTCAATTGAGGGATAACTTGTTCAAGATTTGGTGTACCTTCTACTGTGTAGATGAATACATTTTTCATGCCAAGAGTATGGATACGGTCTTGAATTACAGAATAGTATGCATTGGAAGGATCTGGAGTACCATGAGCCATGATAAGAAGACCATCTTCTTTACCTAATTTAGGGAATTGGGATTGAACAGCTTTTAATGTTTCAATAACTTGGTCAGTTTGGTTTTCTTGACCCATCCAGTACATAAGAGAAGTACCGAGTGTCATTTTTTTGAAATCATTTTTGTATAAATTATATACTGCTGCATCGTAGTTATATTCCATACCAGGAATTACATCTAGAGATGCCAATGCAACGCGAGTGTAACCATCTTTTTTAAGTTCAGCTAAAGCTTCTTCAGGTGTAGGGTATGTTATACCTTCTTTTTGTTGGATACGATCACGAATAATATGGCTTGTGAAAGCAGTTATCACTTTAGTATTTGGGTGTGCTGCCTTAATAGCATCTACAGTAGCATCGATTGTTTTCACACGAGTATCTTTATAAGTTGTACCAAAGCTCATAACAACCATAGCATCTTTGTTTGGCAAGTTTTGTAAAGCTTCTGTATTATGTGTACGAACACCAATTGCAGCGGCTTCTTTCAATGCTGGTGTAGGATCTTTTACTTCCTCATTTAATTGATATGCAGCATTAGATACAACTGGTGCACCAAAGGATACTGCAAGACCTAGAATAGCGGATGCTAAAGCTAATTGTTTTTTCATTTCTATACTCCTATCTATAACTATAACTACACTAATATGCAATTATTTACATAGTTCTATTATTTGAAAACTATGGATTCATCGCATATATATAACCTTATTTCAATCGTAACAAAGCGGAAAACAGGTGTCAATAAACCCTATACCCCTAGAAGTATAAGGAATTTGAGAGATTATTAATAAATTAATGTGATGAATAAAGTATGATAGTACATTTTATAATTATATTCTTGTTGGTTATAAGGATATGAATATGTGAATATATAAGTAATTTTATTTAGGATTATTTTGATGGGGCCCCATAATATTACTACAATTAAATTAATCGTTATAAATATTAATTTTGATATTTTTTCTCATTGACTTCTATAGATTAATCTTGTACTATTATTACATAGTAGTTGATAACAATTTTCAATTGTGAAAGTTGTTTCATGTATGAGTAATATGGAGGTCACATATGAAAGGCATAATTATTGCATCCTTTGGATCAATTTATCAAGATGCTGTGGAGAAATCCATTGGCAGTATAGAGAAAAAAGTACGTTCCATGTATAGCGATATGGAGTTGCGCCGCGTATTCTTATCTGATGCATTAGTAGAGAAGTGGAATGAGAAGTACGAAGATAAGATTTCTTCTTTCACAGAGACCATGCAAGATTTCGCTCGCATGGGAATTGATGAGGTGTACATTCAACCTATTACATTGGTGGCGGATCAGTGTTACCAACAAATGCGCAAACAAGCATTAAAGTTTTTACATAGCAATGAATATGGTTTTAGCCAGGTAAATATCGGTAAACCATTGCTTACTTCTTTAGGTGTAAAAAATTATGCCGATGATTATGAAGCAACATTAGAAAGCATTGTTCGTCATGTTAATACAAAAGCACTTAATAAATCTGTTGTACTCATGGCGAATGGTCAAAATCAATTAGAGTTTAGTACATTGCAATTAAAGGCGATGTATGGTGCAGCACCAAACGTAGTAGTATTTACTACAAATGGCTTCCCTACTTTTAAACAAGCTCTTACTTTCTTGGATCGTATGGGGCATAAAGATTTATTAGTTGTACCATTGGCTCTCATAGGTTCTACACATTTAATGGACTATCTTGGCGGTGAACGCTCCGATTCCATTTATGCTTTACTCGCTGAGGAAGGTTATAATGTTGATATCTGGAATGAAGGGCTTGGGGAAAATCCACATGTACAAGATTTATTTTTGAAACATTTAGGTCAAGCTATCCGCATGTCTGATCGGAAGCGGCCCATGCCTAGAGAATCCGTAAAACCTGTGATGACAAATTCTCGCTTGGAAGCGCAAGGTTTGATTTCTTGATATTTTCTATTACATAATTAGACATACATTACTGCACTCCTTCACATTAATAAAAATCCTCCTTGTTGGATATCCAATGAGGAGGATTTTTACTTTTACCATGAAAGATAAGAATAATTTCTATTTTATACGTACCACGGTATGCCCCTATAGAATGGTCTATGGTATGATTAAGATACATTATTAGTTAATATAAGGAGACATTCATGAAACAAGCTATCTTAGTTGTTGCCTTTGGATCCACTGTGGACAGTGCTCGTGAACATAATATCGATTCCGTAGTAGAACATATTCGTAAATCGTATCCGGATTATACTGTAGAATTAGCTTTTTCGTCTCGTATCATCGTTAAGCGCTTACGTGAGCGTGGTATTGAGATTCCTACTGAACAAGGGGCGTTAGAGAAACTGATTCAAGAAGGTTATACACATGTATATGTGCAGCCACTTCATTTCACCGGTGGTGAAGAGTTCGATAAATTAAAAAATAATATCCTTGCTCATGAAGGTGAAGGACAACTCGAAGTGTTGCGTGTAGGTAGACCTCTCGTATACTACATGGGACAAGAAGAGCATCCAGATGATTACCAAATTTTGATTGACCGTTTCATTAAATCTCTTAATATTTCCAAAGATGATGGTTTGTTATTGGTTGGTCATGGAGGTCTTGGTTCTGGCAATTCTTCATATGGTAATTTACAGTTTAAGCTAATCCGTAATGGACTTACGAATGTGCGTATTGCTGTACTTGAAAACGCACCATATGTGTCAGATGTAGCAATGCCTTGGGAATGGCTTGATGGTAAACGCCCAAAAACAATTTATGTACATCCTTTATTATTGGTACTCGGGGATCATGCACAAAATGATTTATTTGGTGACGAAGAGGATAGCATAGTGAATGAACTCGCTGGAGCAGGATATGAGGTTAAACCAATTCATAGTGCTCTAGGTGAATATGAAGCGATTCATGATATTTTCCGTCAACATGTGCAAGATTGTATCGACGATTTGTATGGCAAACGTAGCCCACATCGTCCTGCAATACCAAATATTAAATAGTATCTTTGTATATATTGTATAAATTGGTTATAATAAAAGATATTGCAATTATAAATAGAGTGTGACTATAAGAATAGGAGATACCCATGAAAGGTAAATTATATGGTATTGGCGTAGGCCCTGGCGATTCTGAATTAATGACTGTGAAAGCTGCTCGCATCGTAGGAGAAGCAGATATTATTATCACACCTAAAACAGAAAAGAAAGATGGTTCCGTAGCCCTTGATATCGCATCCCCATATATCCAAGAACATACAGAAATCGTTCCCGTAGTATTCCCAATGGTGTTGGATGATTCTACGCAAGAGGAAGGCTGGCAAGAGGCTAAACGCGTTATCTTGTCTTATTTGGATGAAGGTAAAAGTGTTGTATTCTTAACATTAGGTGATCCTATGTTCTACAGCACATATATGTATGTATACCGTTTGATTGAAAACACAGGGCATGAAATTGAAACAATTCCTGGCGTTACTGCATTCTGTGCTATCGGATCTCACCTTGGCTATCCAATCGTAGAGAAGGAAGAGGTATTGGCCATCGTTCCAGCTACAGCGCCTAAAGAAAAAATCGATGCTGTATTGGCTGTTGCAGATGATGCAGTTATTATGAAGGTATATAAAAACTTTGATGAAGTACAAGAAACCTTGATTAAACATAATATGGCAGATGATGCGGTTATGATTAGCCGTGTAGGTTTGCCTGATGAGCAAGTATTCGTAGGTTTAGATAATATGCCAAAAGATACTAAACTCAACTACTTATCTACAATTCTTGCAAAACGCAAGGATCGTTAACAAACACATCGTATTACGAGGTAATATCTATGAACACAGTACAGATTCCACGTGTTGTCATTGCTGGTACCAACTCTGGTGTTGGTAAAACAACTATCGTAGCGGGTTTATTGGCCGCTTATGCAAATGGTGGACGTACGGTGCAATCTTTTAAAGTGGGCCCGGATTATATTGATCCGGGCTTTCATAAAATTGCATCCGGCCGTGACAGCTATAATTTAGATACGTGGCTTGTGCCACCTCACAAGTTGACTCCTTTCTTTGCTACAATGGCACATGATGTAGACCTTGCCATTATTGAAGGTGTTATGGGCCTTTACGATGGTGGTCGAGAAGGCGTTAGTTCTACGGCTCAAATTGCTAAACAGTTAAATGCACCGGTGGTGCTTGTTATTGATTGTAAGGCTATGGGTGAAAGTGCAGCAGCTATTGCTAAAGGGTTCCGTGACTATGACCCAGAGGTAAACTTTGGTGGTGTCATTTTGAACCGCTTAGGCTCTGCTAATCATGAGCGTATGGTTCGTGAAGGGATGGATAAAATTGGTGTACCTGTTATTGGTGCCATTTATCGTGATGATCGTATGCATTCTCCAGAGCGTCATTTAGGACTTACACCAGTTACTGAAATCGATCCAACAGAGGCGATTAATACGATTCGAGAAGCTGTTGAGAAGATGGTAAATCTCGATGCACTATTGGAAATTGCTACCAATGCACCAACTATCGAACTACCAGATGCTATAGATGTTAAATCCATTGAAAAACGTGTGAAAATCGGTGTAGCTTATGATGAGGCATTCTCTTTTTATTATCCAGCTAGTCTTGCTGCGTTAGAGGAAAAAGGGGCTGAGCTTGTTTACTTTAGTCCGCTTAATGATTCGGTAATTCCCGATGTAGACGGACTTGTATTTGGGGGTGGCTTTCCAGAAATGTTTTTATTCCAGTTATCTAGCAATGAGTCTATGAAGGAATCTATCCGCCAAGCTAATGCACAAGGTATGCCTATTTATGCCGAATGTGGTGGCCTTATGTATCTTTGTGAAAGCATTCATGACTTTGAAGGCTCTGTATATAAAACTGTAGGTATTGTACCTGCCAATTGTGTGATGCAACAAAAGCTTCAAAAGGTGGGGTATGTTACAGCAACTGCAAAGAGAGATACTTTATTAGGCGCTATGAATACAGCTATTCGTGGTCATGAGTTCCATTTCTCTACAATGGAGCCAACTATAGATGACTTCCCATGGGCTTTTCATTTAGAAGGAGGCCGTAAACCTCAATCGTATGACGGCGGCTATGCAACAAAAAATGTATTAGCTTCTTACTTACATTTGAACTTTGCTGGCTCTGATGAAGGGGCACAACATTTTGTTGATACATGTGCTGCTTATAAAGCCCAAAAGTAATAGATGTATAAATGTATTTAATAGGTTTATATGACTATGTGTTATCACAATTACATTCTGTGGGACAGTTCGTATTAAAGGAGCTATTATGGAAGAACGTGGATTAATTCTAGTTAATACAGGGAATGGTAAAGGTAAAACAACAGCGGCATTAGGCGTTGTTTTACGTGCTGTCGGACAAGGTTTCAAGGTTCTTATATTACAATTTATTAAGAGCGGCAATGGCTATGGTGAATTGGCAGGTCTCGCTAAACTAGGTGATCAAGTTGAAATTCGCTCTATGGGAAAAGGCTTTATTTACTATAAACGGGATGAAGTAGGGGAAGCTGAGCTTGCTCGCCACAAAGAAGCAGCACAAGCCGCTTGGCGTACATTAGTAGAGGAAGTAAACTCCGATAAATGGGATCTAATTGTTATGGATGAAATAAATAATGCCATTAATTATGAGCTTATCGATGTGCATTCTGTAGTGGAAATGCTTAACAATAAGCCAAAAAGGCTTCATGTTGTTTTGACGGGGCGTTATGCTAAACCTGAAATCATTGATATGGCGGATACTGTAACAGAAATGAAGGTAGTAAAGCATGCTTATGAAAAGGGCATAAAAGCTGCTAAAGGAATAGAATTTTGATTTAATTCAAAAAAATCGAAAAAAATCGAAAAAGAACTTGCTAAAACTATATCGAAAATGTATAATATAGTCATAAGCACAGAGGTGCTCAATATTCTTGACATTAAGTATGTATATAAGACTAACCAGGAGGTTAACTATGGCTGTACATGATTACATTAAATCTGGCGATTTCGCTACTGAAAAACACGTTCCTGTTATCGAAACAGTTGACACTGTAAAAGCAGGTGAAACATTCCACGTTACTTTATCCGTAGGTAAAGACATTGCACATCCAAACACTGTAGAACATCACATTGATTGGATTAAATTGTACTTCGTAGCTGAGGGCACTCAATTACCATTCGAAGTTGGCGCTATCGAGTTCAACGTTCATGGTGACGGTGCAACTGCAAACGAAGGTCCTGTAGCAGCAGTTTCTGAAGGTACTTTAGCAGTAGCTTTGAAAAAATCCGGTAAATTGATTGCTGTTTCCTACTGCAATATCCATGGCTTGTGGGAATCCGAAAAAGATATCGTAGTTGCTTAATTAACTAAAACAACTAATAAAGACCAGCCCTAGGGCTGGTCTTTTTGTATATCTATGTGTTCACATAGTTTAATAATGAGGCAAAGTTAAACTTTTAATAGTAGATATTTAATGGCATTATGGCTAATACATGTTAGGATTGTTTAATGCATATTCATAATATTATAGACATATTATTTGATTTTTAATGTCCGCATAAAAAGGAGTTTTGTATCACTCCAGTGGATTAATTGCTATACATCCCTTTACAGTGCTATTTGTTTGTGGTAAAGTATATGCATATTGATATTTAGTAAACATAGTTAAATGAGGGATTATTGTGGCCTTAATCGTTAAAAAATTTGGTGGTAGTTCCGTAGCTACACCAGAAAAAATATTTAATATTGTTGATCGCGTTCTTCGTGAGAAGCAAGCTGACGATAAAATCGTTCTTGTTGTATCTGCTATGGGTGATACAACTGATGACTTGGTGGCCTTAGCTAAACAAGTTACATCCAAGCCGTATGGTCGCGAAATGGACCGCTTGTTGTCTACCGGTGAACAAGTAACAATTGCATTGATGGCAATGGCTTTTAACGAACGTGGTCAGGAATCTGTATCCTTAACAGGTGATCAAGCAGGTATTACAAGTAGTGATACGTTTAATAAAGGTCGCATTTTGGGCGTTGATCCTAATCGTGTGTTTGAAGCTTTGGATGAAGGTAAAATTGTAGTAGTTGCTGGTTTCCAAGGTATAACTGAATATGGTGATATGGTGACATTAGGCCGTGGTGGCTCTGATACAACAGCTGTTGCATTGGCAGGTGCTATGAAAGCGGATGTATGTGAGATTTTTACGGATGTAGACGGCGTATATTCTACAGATCCTCGCGTGGCGAAGGAAGCTTTCAAATTAGAAGAAGTAACGTATGGCGAAATGCTTGAAATGGCACGCCTTGGTGCCGGTGTAATGCAACCGCGTGCCGTAGAAATGGGTTTCCGTTATGGTGTACCTATTCATGTACGTTCTACATTTAGTGATAAACCAGGTACTATTATTCGGGAGGATTATACTGTGGAAGCAAATAAACACGTAATTACTGGCGTAGCTGATGATACAAATACAGCAAAAGTAGCCCTTGTAGGCGTTGAAAATAAACCAGGCGTTGCAGCGACTGTATTCAAAGCATTAGCTGCCAGAAACGTTGACGTAGATATGATTGTTCAATCTATCCGTTCCGTAGGAGAACCAAAAACTGATCTTATCTTTACAGTAGCTATGGATGATGTGGTATTAGCTCGAGAAGTATTAGAAGAATTACAAAAAGCAGTAGATATTGAAGCTGTTAATATTGATGAAAAAATGGCTAAAGTTTCCATTATTGGTGCAGGTATGTTAGGACAACCTGGTGTAGCTGCGCAAATGTTTGATATCTTGAGCCAAGAAGGTATCAATATTGAAATCATTTCTACTTCTGAAGTTAGTATTTCTTGCCTTGTTGCTGAAGATCGCGTAAAAGATGCTGTTCGTGTAATTCATAATGGCTTATTGTTAGATCAACGAGGTTAATCACTGCATGGATAGTCTACGTAGTTTTATGGATGAAATGCTCAATGACCAAGGTCGTAAGGAAGGTTTCATTAGCGATCTACTAGGAAATCTAAAAAATCAGCCTATTCCAACATTGGAACAAGCTCAAACTGGTTACACAACAATGAGTAATTTACATGGTATCTTCTATGATTACGATAAGTCTGAGGTTACTATTACTTACAAGGTTGTACCAGATATGTATCAACCATATACATTGAGTTTTATACAATTCGAAGCCGTGTTAGAAGGCTTATTAACCTTGCGTCGCAATCAAAAGTGGCAGATGCAACATAATAAATAATATGAACCCCATGGGAATACTTGCCTATGGGGTTTTATAATTCGATAATTATTCTTAACATCTATATATAGAGTCATCGATATGATATAATAAATTATTCAGAGAGAAATCATTATATTAGTATAGAAAGAAGGGACAGCATGGAAATAAATAAGGTTTATTCTGGCTTTCGCCTTGACCGTATTGAGCGCATTGATGAGATCAATGGTACCGCTTATGAAATGAAACATGAAAAGTCTGGTGCACGTTTAATTTATATTGATTCGCCAGATTCTAATAAAGTATTCAATATCGCTTTTAGAACAACACCACATAATAGTACTGGTGTAGCACATATTATGGAACATTCCGTTTTATGTGGTTCTCGTAAGTTTCCTTTAAAAGAGCCATTTGTTGAGCTTGTTAAGGGGTCTTTAAACACGTTCTTAAACGCTATGACCTACCCTGATAAAACAATGTATCCTGTAGCCAGCAAGAATGATAAAGACTTCCACAACTTGATGGACGTATATCTTGATGCTGTATTCTATCCACGCGTTCGTGAAGATGCGGAAATCGTGATGCAAGAAGGTTGGCATTATGAGTTAGATAGTGCGGACGATGAACTTACCTATAAAGGCGTTGTCTTCAATGAGATGAAGGGTGTTTATTCCTCTCCGGATTCCGTTTTAGAGCGCCAAATGATGCGTGAACTTTTCCCAGACACCACTTATGGTGTTGATTCTGGTGGAGATCCTGACCATATTACAGACTTAACTTATAAAGAGTTCCAAGAGTTCTATCGAGTTCATTATCATCCGTCCAATAGTTATATCTTCCTTTATGGTGATATGAATATTGAAGAGCAATTGGCATTCTTGAATGATGAGTACTTAAGTCATTTTGATGCTATTGAGGTTAATACAGAGGTTGGTATACAAACGCCATTTACGGAAGGTAAAGTGGTAAGTTATCCATATAGCGTAGGTTCTGAAGAGCCAACAGACAACCGAACTTTACATTCCTTTGCCTATGTGTTACCTGATGTAACTCCTGAGCATAGCTTGGCTTTTGAGGTATTAACACATGCATTGTTGACATCTCCTGCGGCTCCTCTTAAACAGGCTTTGGTGAAAGCCGGTATCGGCTCTGATGTGAGTGGTTATTATCTTGATAGCATTCGTCAACCTTTGTGGACCGTGCAAGCAACTGGTTCTAATCTCGATAAACAAGCTGACTTGCAGCGTATTGTGGAATCTACATTGCAAGAACTTTGTGATAACGGTTTAGATAAAGAATTATTAGAAGCTTCCTTGAATAGCATTGAGTTTGCTCTTCGTGAAAGCGACTTTGGTGGTCGCCCAATTGGTCTTGCTTATGTTATCCGTATGATGGATAATTGGCTATATGACAATGACCCACTTGAGTTATTACACTACGAAGAAGCATTAGTGAATATTCGCAAGGGCTTATCCGGTACGTACTTTGAAGATTTAATTCGTCAATCTATCTTAAATAACAATCATAAAGTGCTTGTTTCTATTTATCCTGAACGTGGTCTTCAAGAGCGCAAGGATGCAGAGGTTAAAGAATATTTAGCTTCTGTAAAAGCTAAGATGACTCCAGAAGAAATCGAAGCGATTGTAGAGCAAACAAAACGACTTAAACTTCGTCAAGAGGCTCCAGATAGCGACGAAGCATTAGCGTCGATTCCATTGCTTGAATTATCAGATTTAAATCCTAATATTGAAGAAGTAGAACGTCGTGAAAGTAAAATTGGCAATACTACAGTACATTTTGTACCTACTTTCACAAAAGGCATCAACTATGTAGGTCTTTACTTTAATTTAAGTTGTCTTACAGAAGATGAGTTGTTCTATGCCGATATTCTAAGTGATATTATCGGTCGTATCAACACATCTGAACGTGGCTATGAAGCATTGGCGAAAGATATCAATATGAATCTTGGTGGTTTAAGCTCAGATATTACGGCTATTAGCAAAGATGGTAAGCGTGATGAATTTACGCCTCTCATGATTGTTCGAGCTAAAGCCTTGCATTCTAAATTACCTGACTTATGCCGTTTGATTAACGAAGTAGTACAAAAAGCAGATTATAGTGACCATAGACGCTTGACCGAACTTGTTCAAGAAAGCAAAGCTATTTGGGATAATGAAGCGTTTCGTCGTGGCAACTCCATTGTAAGTCAACGTGTTATGGCACAAGTATCTGCAGTTGGTAAATTTAGAGATAATGGTAACTTCGGTTACTATCAAAAGATTAGCGAATTGGCTTCTAATCCTGCGGCATTACCATTATTGCCGGAAAAATTAGCTGATGTGGCTCGTAAGATTTTTCGTGCTAATAATGTGGATATCATGTTCGTTGGTGAAGAAGGAGAATTAGAAGCCTTTGAAAATCTTATGAAACCATTGATTGAAACCTGGGATACTACTGACTTAAGTAATGATACATTAAAAATTACACGTTTGTCTGGTAATGATGGTATCGTTACAGCTGGTAAGGTTCAATACGTAGCTCAAGGTGGTAACTTTATAGACCATGGGTATAAACACGTAGGCCCAATGAGTGTATTGGAAACGATTTTACGTTATGAGTATCTTTGGATTCGTATTCGTGTACAAGGCGGTGCTTACGGTGCCTTTGCAAACTTCTATGACGATGGTAATATGATTTTCTGTAGCTATCGCGATCCAAACTTGGTAGAAACATTAAATGTATATAAAGAATTACCTCAATACCTTCGTGAGTTTGCGTTGACTGATCGTGAGATGCGTAAATATATTATCGGTACTATGAGCTCCTTGGACTTGCCTATGACTCCTGCGTTGCGTGGTCCACGTGCGATGGGGATGTATTTTAGCGGTGCTAAACTAGAGGATAAGGTAGAGTTTCGTAAACAAGTTATCGCTTGTAAGCCAGAGGATATCGTTGCTTTAGCAGATGTGGTTGAACCAGTGTTGAAGGACAATCACATTTGTACAATGGGGAACGAACAAAAAATTAAAGACGCTGGTAAGGTATTCGATAACATTATTTCTCTAGGATAATCGTTTTATATTATTTATAGTGGCATATTCTGTGTAAGTTTACGGGATATGCCACTTGTTTTGTACTGTAGGAGGGCATCATGAAAGGTCGATTTGCTCCAAGCCCCACAGGATATATCCATCTCGGAAATGTATGGATAGCCCTCTTATCTTATATTTCTACGAAGCAACAAAAAGGGCAGTATGTTGTGCGAATGGAGGATATAGACATCCAACGCTCTAAACGTGAGTTAGGGGAAGCTCTATTAGATGATTTAGAGTGGCTAGGATTTGAATGGGATGAAGGACCTCGCGTTGGTGGCTCAGAATCAACATATTGGCAAAGTGAACGACAAGCATTTTATGGAGATATATTAGAACATCTTGCATCAGAAAAACTAATTTATCCTTGCTTTTGTAATCGCACGAGACTGCATTCTATTGCTTCGGCGCCCCATGTAGGAGAGGTAGTACATCGATATGATGGCCGTTGCCGTCATCTAGAGGATAAATTGATAAAAGAGTTTATGATGTCTAAGGAGCCATCTTTGCGTTTAGCCGTTAATTCCTGTGATATAGATTTCGTAGATTGTTGGCAAGGCTTTCAACATATTCATTTGGAAGGTGAATTAGATGATTATGTATTGCGTCGTGGTGACGGTATGTATGCCTATAATTTAGCTGTTGTACTGGATGATATTGCTATGGGGATAACGGAGGTCATTCGTGGAGACGATTTACTAGAGACTACAGGGCAGCAAATATATTTATATAGAACATTACAAACCAGTTTCAAATCTAAAAATATACAACTACCTTCTTATGGGCATGCTCCATTATTAATTGATTCTGAAGGGCATAGATTATCTAAGCGACAAAAGAGTATTACTATTCGTGAATTACGTGAAAATCAATGGTCTCCTAATAGGATTTTAGGTGAGCTGGCTATTGTAGGGGGGTTAGTTGAAGCTCATACATTAAGTCGTAGAGAAATCAGTTTATCTGAATTAATTGAGATTGATTTAAATGTACCTAGTCTTAGTCAGAAAACGATTGAGATACAAATTAAAGAATAGAGTAATAAAATAGTATTGATTTATGTTATAGGATGTTTGCTAAAAGAGAATAATTCTTCAACTATATAATTCGATATAATATATTGACAATATTCGATATTTATTTATAATAGTATATAAGAGGTGGTCGAAATGACAATTCAACAAGCTTTAGATCAAAAAGTATGGGCCGTTATTGGAGCTACCCATAAAACCGAGAAGTTCGGTTATAAGATTTATAAATGTCTTAAAGATCACGGATATGAAGTATATCCAGTCAATCCTAATATTGCAGAAATAGATGGAGACACTTGTTACTCTAGTCTTTCTGCACTTCCCGTTGTGCCTGCTGTGGTAGATTTTGTTGTACCAGAAGTAGTGGGGTTAGCTGCACTTGATGAATGCAAAGAACTTGGCATTTCTGTTGTGTGGTTGCAACCGGGGGCGGATAAACCATCTGTTGTTGAAAAAGCACATGCTTTAGATCTGCATGTCATTCAAGATTGTGTATTAGTTCAATTACCGTAGGAGGGTACAATGAGCGAATTAAAAGATTTAAAAACTGCTGAATATCAAGATTTAGTAAACCAAGGTGGTGTTACTGTTGTTGACTTCTGGGCTCCATGGTGCGGTTATTGCGTACGTATGATGCCAATCATTGAAGAAATTGCAGGTGAGCTTGAAGGTAAAGCTAACTTTGTAAAAGTAAACGCTGATGAAGAACCAGAATTAGCACGTAACTTACAAGTTGAAGTATTGCCTACATTCGTTATTCTAAAAGATGGTGAAGTAGTAGACCGTAAAATTGGTTTCTTGCCTAAAGGCGATCTTCAAGCGGCTATCGAATCTAAATTCTGATACTATAATTAAAATTATATAAATAGAGGAAAACCTCATCAATGTATGTGTTGTACATTGATGAGGTTTTTTTGCTTTTTTAATATAGACCTAAATATATTTAACGTTTATGCGTTACTAAACATAATATATTGAATTGCTAAACATAATACATCTAAAAGTGGGGTTTATGTCCATTTAAGGAGTGACATTACGCAATTGTGGTGGAGAGTGGTTTAAATTGTTTATTTTTTAATATTTAATCGAACATATGTATTGTAGAAAAGAGGAGAAAAATAGAGATTAAACAAGAAAAATATAAAAAAGTGGGATAAAAATGGATTTTTTGTTGTGAAAGGTGGGGAATTGTGGTAGAATTTACCATATAGTGGTGGATAAGAAATAGTAAAGGCGGTGATACATATGTTCATGGGCGAATATAATCACACCATTGATACAAAAGGGCGGATGATTATACCTGCTAAAATACGTGAACAACTAGGCGATTTGTGCATCGTTACAAAAGGCCTAGATAACTGCTTGGCTATTTACACCGAAGAGGCATGGAAAAAAATTTCTACTGCTTTACAATCACAATCCTCCACTAAAGCTAGCGTGCGTGCTTTAAAACGTTTTGTTTTTGGTAGTGCCGCTGAACTTGAATATGATAAACAAGGTCGTGTCCTCATTCCTGTACCATTACGTGAATATGCAAGCCTTGATAAACAGGCTGTTATTGTAGGTGCTGGAGACCACGTTGAAATTTGGAGCCGTGAAAAATACGATTTCTATGATGAGCAAGTGGCTGAAAGTATGGAAGAATTAGTTGAAGGGCTTGAAGGGATTATGTTATAGGAGGCTATGATGGAATTTAATCATACTAGCGTACTCTTACGTGAAACGGTGGACTCCGTCGTAACTAATCCAAAAGGCATTTATGTGGACTGTACCCTTGGTGGGGCAGGACATGCTCATGCAGTGGGCGAGATGCTAGATCCAGAAGGCATGATTATAGGTTTAGATCAAGATGAAGATGCTTTGAGTGTAGCTCGACAGCGTTTATCTGATTTGAAATGTCAGGTGTTAACGATACCTACAAACTTTTCTAACTTAAAAGAAGCCCTCCAAAATGCGGGCATTTATGAAGTCGATGGTTTTATATTTGATCTTGGTGTATCCAGCTATCAACTAGATACTCCTGAACGAGGTTTTTCATATATGAATGATGGACCTCTTGATATGCGAATGGATAAAGATGCACCTCTCACGGCAGAGGAAATTGTCAATGAATATGACAGTGAACAATTACTGCAAATTATCCGCGATTATGGGGAAGAACGATGGGCTAAACGAATTGTCGAGTTTATTGTTGAAGCACGTCAAGAAAAAAGAATTACTACTACTGGTGAGTTAGTTAGAATTATTAAGAATGCAATACCTGCAAAGGCGCGACAAGATGGACCTCATCCGGCAAAACGGACGTTTCAGGCCATACGTATTGAAGTAAATAGAGAATTAGCAATTTTGCATGATAGTTTTGTAGATGCTGTATCGATGTTAAAACCAAAGGGAAAGATTGGAGTTATTACATTCCACTCCTTGGAAGATCGAATTACAAAGCAAACTTTTAAAGAGTTAAGTACTGCATGTATATGTCCTCCACAATTGCCTGTGTGTGTTTGTAATCACAAGGCAGTTGTAAAGGCAAAGAATAAGGCTATAGAGCCAAGTATAGGGGAGATTGAAGTTAATCCGAGAGCTAGAAGCGCTAAATTGCGCGTAGCAGTAAAGTTGTAGATTTGGAAGGGGTTAAGTGTTATGTTAGCGAGAAAGGCTGTTGTGGGCCAAGTAAAAGGTGATATGTTGGTCATTGCACAAGGGAGAAGACGTAGTGCAAACGTAGCTTTAGATTTAAGCCCTATGATGTGGCAAGTTGTATATGGTATTGCTGCATTAGTTGCATGCTTACTTATCATGATGGTTATGAATGCATACAGTACAAAGTTGGGCTATGAGGTAGTTAAAACACAGCAAGCTGTAGTACAATTAACAAAAGATAACGATGCATTGGACGTTGAAGTGGCTTCCTTGAAGTCTCCTGTACGTATCCAACAAATCGCAGAAGAACAACTAGGAATGGTTTTGCCTGATTCTTTTGTTTATAGCACAAAAAGCGCTGTTACTGAACGTAATGTACAAGAGAAACAGCAAATTATAGACTAGCAGGCGAAGCAGCTCGTATTGGGCTGCTTTCCTTTGCGTGTAAAGGAGATTGTATATGAAACACTTACAAGATATAGTAAAAACCTTACATGCACCGCATGTAGAAGGTAATACAGCTGTTGAAATTTTAGATGTAACCGCTGATTCTCGTGCTGTAAAAGCAGGTAGTTTATTTATTGCTTTAGATGGTGCTACTGTCGATGGACATGACTATGTTAATAAAGCTGTTGAGGCTGGGGCAGTAGCCGTATTAGTATCTAAACCTGTTGAGATAAGTAGTGACGTTTGTGTTATCACTGTTGAAGATACACGTGCGGCTATGATGGCCTGTGTGCCATACTTTTTTGATTATCCAGCCAATTCCATGCGCATGATTGGTGTCACTGGTACTAATGGTAAAACGACTACAACTCATATGATTCGTCATATTTTGAAAGCTCAAGGTCATAAGGTCGGTGTGATTGGTACTGTTCATATCATGATTGGTGATACATCATATCCGATTCATAATACGACTCCTGACGTAGTGGATTTACAACATATTTTGCATCAAATGGTAGAAGAGGGTGTTACACATTGTGTAATGGAAGTATCTTCTCATGCGTTGGCTTTAGGACGCGTATCTGGTGTTGAGTATGATACGGCTGTATTCACAAATCTTACACAAGATCATTTAGATTTTCACAAAACATTTGAGAATTACTTGGCAGCTAAATGTAAACTATTTGAACAAGTTAGCAAATCAAACCAAATAAAATCTGGTAAAGGTGCTGTTATCAATATCGATGATACCTATGGGCATCGGGTTGTTGAAAAAACTACAGCCCCTATCATTACCTATAGTATTGATGGTAGCGGCACATTGAATGCTCATGACGTAGATATGACGCCAAAGTCTAGCTGTTATACTGTATCTTATGATGGTCATGATTATACAGTTGCAATGAATACGACTGGCTTGTTTAATGTGTATAATACATTAGCAGCTATTGGTGCCTGCCTATTAGAAGGTATTTCCATGGAAGACATCGATAAAGCGTTGAAAACATTTAGAGCTGTACCTGGTCGTTTTGAATTGATTGAAGAAGGTCAACCATTTGCTGTTGTTGTAGACTATGCACATACACCAGATGGGTTAGAAAATATTTTACAAACAGCAAAGGCTATTCAAGAAAATCGTATTATTGTAGTCTTTGGCTGTGGCGGTGACCGAGATGCAACGAAACGTCCTATTATGGGACGCATTGCGGCACAATACGGTGATGTTGTGTATGTTACATCTGATAATCCACGTACAGAGGATCCTGTACAAATTGTTAAAGATGTGGAAGTCGGCGTTAAAGACGGCCTTCGAGAAGGAACTCACTATGAAGTTATCGTTGATCGTCGAGAAGCGATTCAACATGCAATACAACATGCAAAACCTGGGGATATTGTACTCATTGCAGGTAAGGGGCATGAGGATTACCAAATCTTAAAGGATAAAACGATTCATTTTGATGATCGTGAAGAGGCGCGAGCAGCCCTCAAGGAGATCTAATATGGCAGAATTTACATTGTCTCAAGTACTGGAAGCCACACAGGGGACGAGTGCACATACCGACAATATTAAGTTTTTAGATGTATCTACTGATACAAGAACTATTGAATCAGGCTTTTTATTTGTAGCCTTAAAAGGTGATACCTTTGATGGCCATGATTTTATCAATGCGGCTATCGAAAAAGGTGCTACAGGGGCTATCGTTGAAAAAGGACGTTCTGTAGAAGGTATTGCTTGCATCGAGGTAGACAATACTTTGGTAGCATATCAAAACTTAGCACGATATCATCGTCGCCGCTTTGATATTCCTGTAGTTGCTATTACTGGTTCCTCTGGTAAGACAACAACAAAAGAAATGGTGGCAGCCGTACTTGGCACAGAATTTAATGTATTAAAAACTGAGAAAAATTTTAATAATGAAATTGGCTTGCCAAAAACCTTGTTACGTTTGACCGCTGAGCATGAAGCCTGTGTTGTTGAAATGGGTATGCGTGGGCTCGGACAAATCGAAGAACTGGCCTTGATTGCAGAACCAACGATGGGGATTATTACTAATGTTGGTACTAGTCATATCGAGCTTTTAGGTTCTCGCGAAGCCATTGCTGAAGCGAAAGGTGAGTTGATTCGTTGCTTGCCTGAAAACAGCGTGGCTATCCTTAATGAAGATGATCCATATGTAAAAGCTATGGATCGTTTAGCTAAGGGTAAAACAATTACCTATGGTATTGAACGGAATGCTACTTGTATTGGTAGCCATCTGCGCTATAAAAAAGACGGTATTAAGTTCACTTGTAAGTGTTATGATGAAGTTTTTGATATCTTTTTGCCTATGATTGGTGAACACAATGTATATGATGCATTGGCGGCTATCGTTGCAGGTCGAGTGCTAGGCATTAAATCTAACACAATTCGCAAAGGTTTGAGTGAGTTTAGTGGAACTCCAATGCGTCAAGAAATCGTCCCATTTGAAGATATTGTTATCTTAAATGATGCTTATAATGCAAACCCGTCATCCATGGCAGAAGCTATTAAAGCACTTGGTCAATTAGAAGGTAAGCGTAAAATTGCGATGCTAGGCGATATGCTCGAGCTCGGCGACTTCTCTGAAGAAGCACATCGTGAAATCGGTCATTTGCTTGCTGAAGAGGGTTATAGTGTTGTATTCACCTTTGGTGATGCTGCTGCCTTCATTGCAAAGGAATCAAAAAAAGCAGGTTTAACTACATTCCGTTGTAACAGCCATTTAGAAATGGCCAACGCATATAGTGATATTCGTGAAAAAGGGGATGTTATTCTTGTGAAAGGTTCCCGTGGTTTACGAATGGAGCGCGTTGTTGAAGAATTAAAGGATCGAGAATAATAGGTAACGGCTAGTTATATCTAGCCGTCCTATTTATTAATAAGTAGAGGATTCATATGATAAATCACATTCTATTAGCCTTCGTAGCGACTTTCATCATTACGGTAGTGCTAGGTAAAATTGCTATTCCTATGTTGCGTTCTTTGCACGCACAACAAAGTATTCGTGAAGAAGGCCCTGAAAGTCATCAAGCAAAAGCCGGTACGCCAACAATGGGTGGTGCTTTCATGATGGTGGCCCTTATTATTGGCGTGGCATTGTTTGCACCATGGAATGTGGGCACAGGAATGTTATTATTTTTAACACTGGGTCATTGTTTATTAGGTTTTTTTGATGATTTTGTAAAAGCTGTAAAAAAACGCAATCTTGGTTTAACAGCGAAGCAAAAATTACTTGGACAATTTATATTGGCTGCCGTATTCTGTTATTGCATTACTGAGATTATGGTTGTTCCTACCACATTATGGATTCCTGTTGTAGATACACAATTACAATTGGGATGGGGTTATTATGTATTGGCATTTTTGATTATTGTAGGAGCTACAAATGCAGTAAATTTAACAGATGGTCTTGATGGTCTTGCTGGTGGTACATCAGCAGTGGCGGCGATAGCATTCTCTGTTATTGGTTTGATGGCTGCATCGATGACAAATTCTATTGGTGCTGAAAGTGTTGCGTACTTCGGCGCTATAATAGCAGCTGTATGTCTTGGCTTTTTGGTATATAATGTGAACCCTGCAAAAGTATTCATGGGGGATACAGGCTCTTTGGCATTAGGTGGTGCTTTTGCAGCAATGGCTATTTTAACTAAAACAGAATTGCTACTTGTGGTGATTGGTGGCATTTTTGTTATGGAAGCATTATCTGTTATTATTCAAGTTATTTCTTTCAAAACACGTGGTGTGCGTGTATTTAAGATGAGTCCTATTCATCACCATTTTGAACTTTCCGGATGGGCAGAACAAACAGTTGTTAATCGTTTCTGGTTTGGTGGCGCTGTTTTAGCCATTATTGGTGTACTTTTAGCGACTATAACTTTATAAGATAATACTTAACGGAAGTTGTAAATAATGGTATGCTTATTAGATAGGATACATTAATTTTATAAATAATTTAGGTGATATAGATGGAATATGGAGATAAACATATACTTGTTCTTGGCGCTGGAGCTAGCGGTATAGGTGCCTCTTGGGTATTAGCCCAAGTGGGTGCGCATGTTGTGTTAAATGATTATAAGCCTATGACACTGCCTACGGCTGAGGAGAAACGACTCGTTGCGGCAGGGGTAAATATTATTACAGGGCGTCAAGATGAATCCTTGCTAGATGGCGTGGATCGTATCGTTATTTCTCCAGGTATTTCTTTAGACATTCCGATTGTAAAAGCAGCACAGGCCCGTGGTATTGACGTGGTCAGCGAAGTAGAATTAGCTTATGAAGTATCTAAATCACCTATCGTAGCTGTTACTGGTACAAATGGTAAGACTACGACAACAACCTTATTAACTAAAGTACTAGAAGGCTCTGGAAAACCAGTCCACGTCGGTGGAAATATTGGTGATTCTCTTAGTGAAGTGGCGTATTCTATGCCTGCAGACGGTTTTTTAGTAGCTGAATTATCTAGTTATCAATTAGAGACAATCAAGCATTTTAGGCCTATTGGGGCTATTATGCTCAATATTACTCCAGATCACTTAGCTCGTCATAAGACGATGGAAAACTATATTGCTGCGAAGGAACGCATCTTTGAAAATCAATTAAGTACAGATTATTTAGTGTTGAATATAGATGATCCCGTTGTAGCTGATATGGAACATCGTGCGCCTAGTCATATTCTAAAAATTAGTCAAAAAAAAGCCGTAGAGAATGGCGCTTATTATGCTGATGGGCAATGTTATATTGCTAAAGATGGGGTAGCAAAATTTGTTATTGGAAATGAAGATATTCATATTCCAGGCAGTCATAATATTGAAAACATATTGACCGTTATTGCTTTATCTCATGCATTGGGCGTACCTGTAGAAACAATTCATCGTATTATTAGTGAGTTCCATGGCGTTGAACATCGTTTAGAACGCGTTAAGACGATTGATAGTATTACATTTTATAATGATTCTAAAGCGACTAATGTAGATTCTGTGGTTAAAGCATTAGAATCCTTTGATCAACAAGTTATTCTATTAGCTGGTGGTCATGATAAAATGACGCCTTTAGAAGACTTCATGGAGTTAGTTAAGGAGAAGACTAAAGCTGTTATTTTCATGGGGGAAGCAGCAGATCGTTTTGAGACGGCTGCAAAAGAGGCTGGTGTGAAGCCGATTTATCGTGCTTTATCCATGAAAGAAGCCGTAGAACAAGGCTATAAATTGGCAGAGACTGGCGATATTGTGCTATTATCTCCGGCTTGCTCAAGCTTTGATTGGTACAGCTGTTTTGAAGAGCGTGGAGATGACTTTAAACGTTGTGTTCATATGTTGCAAGAGGGAGGACACCATTAATGAAACGTGTTATTATTTCAGGTGGTGGCACTGGTGGACATATATATCCAGCAATAACTATATATAAGGAAATTATGAAACAAAATCCTGATGCAAAGGTGTTATATGTTGGTACCAAGCAAGGTCTCGAGGCTACATTAGTTCCTAAAGAGGGGATAGAGTTTACTACGATTCCTGTGCAAGGCTTGCAGCGTCAATTATCGTTAGGTACATTAGTTACATTAGGTAAAACTGCTTTAGGCATTGTAAAAGCTAATGCCATAGTTTGTAAGTTTAAACCTGATGTGGTTATTGGTACTGGTGGTTATGTATGTGGGCCTGTTCTCTTGGCTGCAGCATTACATAATATTCCTACTATAATTCAAGAACAGAATGTCATAGCAGGCATTACTAATAAAATTCTGAGTCGTTTTGTTGATGTGGTAGCCCTAGGCTATAAGGATGCAGAAGCATCGTTTTCTAAAGCAAAGCGCGTAGTCTATACAGGGAATCCTGTTCGTCCAGATGTGCTAGTTGATTCGAGAACAGCGGGACGTAACTATTTCAATTTAAGTGATGATACCTTTACAGTACTCATAGCTGGAGGTTCTCGAGGGGCGAGAACTATTAACAATGCTATGATAGATGTACATAAACACTTCCAAGGTGTGAAAGGTATTAAATTAATCCATATTACGGGAAACGGAGAATATGAATCTGTTTTATCCCAATTGGGTATTACCGATGGGGATGGTTTAGGTAGTTCATCTTTGATTTTGCCGTATTTACATGATATGCCAAAAGCACTAGCAGCAGCCGATTTAGCAGTATTTAGATCTGGTGCTATAGGTCTTGCAGAATTAGCAGTTCGCGGTATTCCATCCGTATTGATACCGTATCCATACGCAGCGGAAGATCATCAAACCTATAATGCACGTATCTTTGTACAAGAAGGGGCGGCGCATATGATTGTAGATAAAATGTTGAGTGCTCACGATTTAATAGGGGAAATCGAGATGTTTATGGCCAACCGTGATTTGTTGGCACAAATGGGAGACCGAGCATTGCAATTGGGGAAACCGAATGCGGCTCATGATATTGCAAAATTAGCTTTATCTATTGCAAAGTAACAAGGAGAGGTTTTATGTTAGACGGTATTCACAAAATTCACCTTATCGGTATTGGTGGATCTGGTATGCGTGCGATAGCGAATATTTTGATTCAAAAAGGTTATGATGTATCTGGTTCAGATATTGCTGAATCTGCAGTAATTTCTAAGTTTAGAGATATGGGTGCCACGGTGCATATCGGTCATAATAAAGAATATGTAAATGGTGTTGATGCCATAGTTCGTTCTACAGCGATTCGTGAAGACAATCCTGAAATTGTTGCCGCTAAAGAGCAAGGGATTACCATTTTACATCGTTCTGATATTGTAAAGGCTGTATTAGATGTAACAGATGGTATCGCAGTAGCTGGTGCGCATGGTAAAACATCTACAACTTCAATGATTGGACAAATTTTAGTGGAGGCTAATGCGGACCCTACGGTAATTATCGGTGGCGAAGTAGATTATCTCAAAGGTAGCAGTTGCCTTGGGAAAGGCCATTTTTCAGTTGTGGAAGCGGATGAGAGCGATGGTTCATTTTTAAAATTGCATCCACATACTATCGTTATAACTAATATTGAAGATGATCATATGGATCATTATAAGACTATGGATAACTTGTTAAACGCTTTCTGTGAGTTCGTCGAAACGTTACCAGAAGCAGGCAAGGCTATAGTATGTGGTGATAATGAAAATATTCGTTATGTTATGAGCCGCGTAAAACGTACTTTTATTACATATGGCTTAGAGGATAATAATGATTATGTAGCAAAAAATATTCATTATGTGGACTCTTCCTTGGTATATGATGTATATCATAAAGGTATTAATATAAGCCGTATCAGCTTGCGCGTGCCTGGAGAACATAATGTATTAAACTCATTGGCAGCCTTTATTGTGGCTCATGAATGTTGTGGTGTAGAGAATCGCTTTATTACAAAAGCGTTAGGTAAATTTATCGGTGCAAAACGACGTTTTGAAACAAAAGGTCATGTTGCTGGCGTATGGGTTGTCGATGATTATGCACATCATCCAACAGAAATTAAAGCGACCTTAAGAGCAGCAAAAGAGCTTGAAAAACATCGCGTTATTTGTGTGTTTCAACCGCATCGGTATACACGTACAAGCTTGTTGAAAGATGAATTTGCCACTGCTTTTACAAGTGCTGATGAAATATATATGACAGATATTTACAGTTCTGGTGAAGATCCGATTGCAGGTATCGATGGACGTACTATTCCTGACGCTGTTGAAGCTGCTACACATAAGGTTGTACATTATGTACCATCTGTTGATGACATACCGGCTGTATTGGCAAAAATTGTGCGACCTAACGATCTGGTTATCACAATGGGGGCTGGTTCTATTAATCAATATGGACCAAAATTATTAGCTATATTGGAGGAAGGCTTACAATGAAAGATAAAAAAATAATCGTATTGATGGGTGGCCCTTCCAAAGAGGCTGAAGTATCTCGCCGTACTGGCGCTGCTATTGCGGAAGCACTCGAAAGTAAAGGGTATAATGCCCAAACATTAGAACTTAATCCTCGTACTGTTTTAAAAGATATTGAATCCTTAGGTGGAGAGATTGTATTTAATGCAATTCACGGTCGTTATGGTGAAGATGGTGCATTACAAGGCTTACTTGAAATGGCAGAAATTCCATATACTGGATCGGGCATCATGGCTCATGCGGTAGGAATGAATAAAAAAGTAAGCAAAGATGTTTTCAAAGGGGCTAATATTCCAACAGCTACTTCTGAATCCTTTAATGGTAATTTAGAATCTGCAGAAGCTATTATAGGACATATTCGTAAACAATTTACGATTCCTGTAGTGGTGAAATCTGCTACTCAAGGCTCTAGTATTGGCGTTACCATCGTTCGTGATGAGGCACAATTGGAGGCTGCTGTTACAGAAGCGCTAAAATATGATCCGATTCTTGTAGTAGAGCAATTTCTTGATGGTCGCGAATTTACAGTATCCGTTCTTGACGGAAAGGCATTGTCAGTAATTGAAATCCGTCCACATTCTGGGGAGTATGACTATACCAGTAAATATACTGTAGGTGCTACAGAATATTTAGTACCTGCGCCTATTAGTGAAGAAATGACTGCTGAAATGCAACGCATAGGGGAACTTGTGTATCGCGAAGTACAAGGCAGTGGGGTTATTCGTGTTGATATTATGACAGATCATGCAGATAATATGTATGTTTTAGAATACAATACTGTGCCAGGTATGACGGCAACGTCTTTAGTACCAAAGGCAGCTAAAGAAATGGGAATTGACTTTCCAACATTATGTGAAAAGATTCTATTAACAGCTAGTATAGGGAAATTTTAAGGGCTGAATAGAACATAAGGAGTTATCTATGGATGATAAGCAATACCATCCATCCAACTCTGGGGAGATGCAGTCTTCTACACCTGTTCATGATGAACGGGCTGTATTTAGAAAACGAGTGTTAAAAATCGGTGGTGCAGTTACTCTCGTGTTGGTGGGATTGTTTACACTACCTATTCCTTTTGGATCCTTAAAAATTATAGGATCGGATAAGGTAACTGTACAAGATGTAATGGTAGCAGGGGATATTCATGAACCTGTAAATATATTGCAAATTAGTACAGAGAAATTAAAAACTAGATTGGCGAAAGACTTACGGGTTGAAGAGGCCCAAATTAGTTATCAATTGCCATTTACAATGGTTGTACGTGTCATAGAACGCAAGGCTGTTGCAGTTGTACCAGCTCAGTTTGGTTATTTAACACTTGACAGTAAAGGTCAAGTGATTGCATCAGAGCCTGCAATACAAGATACGTCGGTACCAATGATATCAGGCGTTAAGGCGGGAAATATTTTGTTAGGTGATACCGTTGTGGATAAGCCCATTTTGGCGGCTCTTGAATACTTGAACTCTCTTGATGAGAGCACCTTCAAGAATATTGCAGAAGTCAATATAGGAGATCCTGATGCGATAATGGCTTATACCGTATCGGGGGTGCAAATTAGATTAGGGGATAGTAAAGATTTACCTAAAAAAGCCGAGTTAACTCAGTCCATGTTACAAGATATTAAGACAACACATAGCAATGTACAATATATAGATGTTAATGTTTCATCGCCATATATAAAAACTGATGTAATACCGGAAGTTAAAAAGCATCAGCCTGGAACAAAGAATACAGAAGATTCATCTACTAAGAAGGATGATAAAAAACAAGATAAGCAAGGTCATGTTGAAGATAAAAGGTAGATGATTGTCGTGAGACACGAACGGTGGGCAATAGCCTTAGTCAGTTGTATATTGGGTTTCATGGTTGTCACCCAATATAAGATGACTCAAGATAATATAGAAGAAAATATCCGTTTACAACGAGCTGGTGATTTAGCTGTACAATTGCGAGAGGCCCAAAGTGAACGTGATGCATTGTTAAAACAAATAGAAGAGCTTAAACAGTCTGGTGCTACTGGCAATGTTAAAGCAGACGAACAGTTGATGATGAAAGCTGCGTTAACTAATGTTAAAGGTACGGGTGTTAGTGTATTAATCGAGGATAGCTTAAAACCAATTCAAAGTGGTGAGAATCCTAATTTATATGTAATTCATGATGAAGATATTTTACGTATTGTTAATGAATTGCGAGCTGGTGGGGCTGAGGCGATAGCTATCAATGATCAACGTCTCATAGGGACTTCTGAAATACGATGCTCTGGCCCGACTATTACTGTAAATGGTAAGGTTTTTGGGGCGCCTTTTACAGTTAAAGCGATTGGTGATCCAAAAACATTAAATTCTGCGCTCACCATGCGAGGCGGTGTGGTAGATTCCTTGAAACACTGGGGCATAAAGGTAACCATAAAGGAAGAAAATGAATTAGCTATTCCAGCTTTTACAGGAACCTTCAGAGAAGAGCATATAAAGCCTAATGAAACAGGAGGTAAAGAATGAATATTTATATCTTTGCCATTGTTGGTCTAATTGTAGGTACTACATTAGGGTGGCTTTCACCATTTCATATACCTATAAGTTATGCAAATTACACATCAGTCGCTGTTCTGGCTGCACTAGATGCTGTATTTGGTGGTAGCCGAGCTGCATTGGAACGAACCTTTGATCTTAGTAATTTTGTGCTTGGGTTCTTTTCAAATGTTGTGTTAGCTGTTATTCTTGTATATGTAGGTGACCTCATAGGAATTAACCTATATTACGTAGCTCTTATTGGCTTTGGATTGCATGTATTTATTAATGTAGGCGCTATACGAAAGATTATTATAACTAAGCGATTCTAATAAATCACATTCTATATAGTGGAAAGTTTTTAAATTTTAGTGTAAAATAAATGTAATTGTTATAAGATTGTCAGTATATAAATCGATACATTGGGACGTATATTGATACGATAGATAACGATAAGAGGAGGAAGTTCAATGTCTGATTTTGCAAATATTAAAGTTATCGGTGTTGGTGGCGGCGGTAATAACGCTGTTAATCGCATGGTAGATAGCGATCTTAAAGGTGTTCAATTTTTATCCGCTAATACTGAAAGCCAAGTGCTTGAATTATCTAAAGCGGATGTAACGATTCAAATCGGCGAGAAGGTTACAAAAGGTCTTGGTGCAGGTGCAAATCCACAAATCGGTGAAGAGGCTGCTCAAGAAAGTCGCGAAGAAATTATAAAAGCTCTTGAAGGTGCTGATATGGTATTCGTAACTGCTGGTATGGGTGGTGGTACTGGTACAGGTGCTGCTCCTATTGTTGCAGAATGTGCTAAAGAAATCGGTGCATTGACAGTCGGCGTCGTTACTAAACCGTTCGCTTTTGAAGGTAAACGCCGTCGTGCACAAGCGGAAAAAGGCATTGAATTCTTGACTCAAAAAGTAGATACTATTATCGTTATTCCTAATGATAAATTGTTGCAAGTTGTAGATAAAAAATGTTCCTTAAGTGATGCATTCCGTACAGCTGATGATGTACTTCGCCAAGGTATCAAGGGCATTTCAGACTTGATTCAAGTTCCTGGCTTGATCAATCTTGATTTTGCAGATGTTAAAACTATCATGACTGAACAAGGCGAAGCATTGATGGGGATTGGCGTTGGCGAAGGTGAAAACCGCGCTGCTGACGCAGCTAAAATGGCTATTAATAGCCCATTGTTGGAAACCTCTATCGATGGTGCAAAAGGCATCTTACTCAATATTTCTGGTAGTGCAAACTTAAGCTTGTTTGAAATTAATGAAGCTGCGGAAATTATTTCTGAAGCGGCGGATCCTGATGCAAATATTATCTTCGGTTCCGTTATCGATGAAAGCTTAGGCGATACAGTTCAAATTACTGTTGTGGCAACTGGTTTTAATTCAAATACTAAGAATGTACCTGAATTCGGTAAAACAACAACTACATCCCGTCCGGCATCCACTACAAATACTAACAGTGGTATCCCTGATATCCCTGTATTCATGAAACGCTAATTTATAGATTGTATAATTACTATACCTATCGATTAGTAACTTATTAAGACATACCGTTGGTATGTGTATAGGAGGTAAAAATGAAGAAATTAGTATTATTAACTTTAGCAGCTACAGTTGTAGCCGGTAGTGCATTTGCTGCAGCTCCTGTAACGAAAATTAGTGATGGATCCACTAAGGTACAAGCTGATTATGCTTTTAAACAACACGTATCTAACGGTGGCGGCAATAGCAATGATGGTTTCGGTGTTTCTTTACAACACGACCTTTCCAATAAAGCCGCATTACAATACTCTTACGATAAATTAAATGCAAAAAATGGTGATATTAAAGATCATCAATTAGCATTGGTTTATAAAGTACATCCAAATGTAAATTTATATGGTGCAGGTACTGCGATTCGTACAAATGATACTGAACTTGGTTTCCAAGCTGGTGTTATCGGTCATGTACCTTTGACTAATAAAGTAAACGGCTTTGCTAAGGCTGGTTGGGGTAATGATATTAAGCAAACTTATCAAGTAGGTGCTCAATATGAAGTACGCCCTAATGTAGATTTGAATGTATACTATGGCTATGATAAATATAGTGTAGATAGCAATGATAAAACTGCAAAAGGTTTACACGCTGGTGTAGGCTATTCCTTCTAAGGATGATGATGACCACTCTTTTGAGTGGTCTTTTTTTTATATATTTACTGTTTTATTGTATATTTCTTAATTATTTTTCCTAAATAAGGTACTTAATATATTCTATATATATTTAATAAGTGTTGAGTTACTAATAGTTAGTTAAATCTTCTATGTATACAATATATTTACTGAATATACGTTGTATATTTAAATTAGTTTAGGTATGATAAATATGTAATATTCATTTCAGATAGGATGGTGCTAGTTATGACAAGTGTTGCTGCAAAGCATGCAAAAGGAAAAAAATTAAAAGACGTGATCTTCGTAACTGCTGGTCAAGCTCAAGCTGATGCTAAAGAAAATGGCCGTGAGAATGTTGTAAATGGTACGTTGGGTGCTATTCATGATGAAGAGGGAAACTTAGTTTTTCTTAAGACCGTTAAAGAAGAATATTTGAGTCTTTCGGATTCTGAACATGTTGGTTATGCACCAATTGCGGGTATTCCAGATTTTTTGTGTGCTGCTGAAAAAGAATGTTTTGGAAATTTCCGTCCAGAAGGTCATATTCGTAGCATTGCTACCGCAGGTGGCACTGGTGGCATTCATCATTTGATTCATAACTATACGGAGCCTGGCGATGAAGTATTAACAGCGGATTGGTACTGGGGTGCATACCGTGTTATTTGTAGCGATACTGGACGTACACTAGTTACGTATTCCTTATTTGATGAACATAATAACTTTAATCATGAAGCATTCCAAAATCGTGTAAACGAATTGGCGGCTAAACAAACAAATGTGGTTGTTATCTTTAATACACCTGGTAATAACCCAACCGGCTACTCTATTGAGGATAAAGATTGGGATTCTATCCTTAATTTCCTGAAGGATTTAGTTGCTATTGGTCGAAATAATGTGATTATTGGTATTGATGTAGCATATCTTGATTACTCTGGTGAAAAAGATGAGGTACGTGCGTTCTTCAATAAATTTAGTCATTTACCAAAAGAAATTCTCACCTGTGTGTGTTATAGCTTATCTAAAGGATTCACTATGTATGGTCAGCGCGTTGGTGCGATGATTGGAATCTCTGACGATGAAGAAATAGCTGATGAGTTTTTCGAAGTTAACAAATCTACAAGTCGTGCCACATGGTCCAATATTTGTCGTCCCGCAATGCGTACAATGGCTAATATTGTGGCTGATCCAGCTAAGTTTAAGGAATATGAAGCTGAACGCAATTGCTATTATCAATTAATTCGCGATCGTGCTGATATCTTTAAACAAGAAGCAGCACAAGTAGGACTTCTCATGTTACCTTACCGCGGTGGCTTCTTTATTACAATTCCTACAGACTCTGCGAATGCTATCTGTGAAGAATTGAAAAAAGAGCACATCTATGTGATTGCATTAGCAAATGGTATTCGTATAGCAGCATGCGGTATTCCTAAATGTCAAATGACAGGTCTAGCTGAAAAAATTTATAATGCCATGAAAAGTCTTGGTAAATTATAATAGATAAGTAAGTTATACTAAAAACCACTTGATACATGTATCAAGTGGTTTTTAGTATGTAGATATAAATTTGATTGAATAAATATAAAAGGATATTAGTAATGTAATCAAATTTGTTTATTTCTTACATTAGTGAATATTCTTATGCTCTTTAATGTCTTGATCAGCTTCTTTTGCCAAATCTTCGAGAGCTCGTTTAGGAACTGTTCGTTCACCTGTTTCTGGGTCTATAAATTCAACGCGGTCTAAGGTGCTTGTAATTTGCCCTCGAATGAAGCTTAAGTAGATTTCATATAGTTCTTTTTTTTCTGCTAATTCTTCTGGTGTTAATTCTTGACCAGATTTTTTCTTTGCAGCTAGTTCGTTTATTCGATTTATTGTATCGTTAATATTACTCATATGCGCCTCCTGTATTCTATATTAGAATAGCATGTTTTATTATAACATAGAACTTAATGAATACGTATGGTAAGATATAAGTTGTACGCGTCTGTACTTTCACAGGTGAGAAAGGAGAGCTGTATGCGTGTAACAAAAACGATAAAGGCAGAGCAGTTAAAACTATTACAAGAGCATTATTTTGATGCAAAACCTGCCCTTGATTATACAAATGAATTTGAATTATTAGTGGCTGTCGTGCTATCTGCACAGTGTACGGATGAACGGGTTAATATTGTTACTAAACGATTATTCCCTAAGTTAAATCATCCTGCTAAAATGCTTGAAATTGGAGTTACTAAGTTAGAGACTCTTATTAAAGATTGCGGCCTTTATAAATCCAAGGCTAAAAACTTAATTGCTACCTGTCAAATTTTAGTTGACCGATATCATGGAGAGGTACCTCGTGAGTTTGATCAGCTCGTTGAACTACCTGGTGTGGGTCGTAAAACAGCAAATGTAGTGGTGTCCGTTTTGTTTGGTACACCTGCAATTGCGGTAGATACTCATGTATTCCGCGTGTCAAACCGATTAAAATTAGGTATTGCGAAAACGCCAGAAGAGATGGAACAAAAGTTACAAAAGGCAATTCCAAAAAAGGACTGGGCTGCTGCACACCATTGGTTAATCTATCATGGCCGTAGATTGTGTAAGGCTCGTAAGCCTTTGTGTAATGAATGTTTTTTAAATCATTTATGTCCTTCTGCAGGAAAGGTTTAATATGAAAGTAAATAACGAAGAATTTATTGCCCTTTGTGCTAATCATGGTATTGAGGGAATTGATATTGTAAATGAGTTAATGCGTTTTAAAGTGCTAGATCAATTGATTTCTAGTAATGCTAGCTCCCGTGAGTGGGGTGTAACGGCAGATGATTTATATGCGTTAGCAGAAAAATCCACAGTAGAATCCTTTGGTCCTGTACCATATGATTTGAATACATTCCAAGCTCTTTATGGACCATCCTTTAGAGTGGAATTGTTTGATTTTATTAGTGACACAGGCATTTTAGAAGGTCTAGATGTAGGCACTATTTGGGAAACTCCTGTTCGTGAAAGTATCGAAGCTCATAGTAAAACGGGAGAATTGGTTCTGTATGCTTATGTAGAAGAATATGCAGGCATGGTTGAAGAGATTCTTCAATCTTATGAAGATAAAAAAGTCGTTCTGTATACGGCATCTCCCGTGTGTTATAGCATTTTGACACGTTTATATCCGATGGCTCAAATCATTAATCAATGGCCTCATCGTAGCTATTTTGACCATATCTTTACAGGCACAGTTGGTATGTTCCAATCCTCTGAAGATATTGTAGAAGAGGTCGCTAACGGATTACATAACTTGGTTCCAGAAGGGACTGCTCAATTATTCTTACCTGCTACAATGGCACAAAATCAATTGGGCTTAAATAATATGGCGTTGCAATTTTTCTTGAACCAAAAACGAGTAGAAGCTATACGGGAATGGACTCCATTAGGGGCTTATGAAATCGTATATGGTAAATACGATGTAAAAAAAATGCGTGTTGGTCTTCGTGAACTTGTAGGGGATGAGTGGAAAACAATTAATTATATTCCATTACCTCATGGCGTATTTGCGCAATTGCCAGTATTTACGGTATTAAATTATGGCTTGTCCTTGCGTTCTATTTTGTTGCCCGGCAGTCAAACGGACGTAGCCTTAGGTCAAGATGGTATTTATTGCATTGATAGCCGTGTATCTGAATTAGGTCGCACTACTCTTATTGAAAGTGGAGCTTATTTTCTTACTTTTAAACGTCATACTGATCATATTGATGTAGATATTACGACAGAAGCGCCTGTAGATGATATGTACTGGATGTTCCCAGATGCTGAATTAGCATATATGTGGTATGCCTATTTCTGCAGCACTACGGGTCAAACATTGATTCAAGAAATCTCCATGCTCGTTCAAACAGATGGATCCTTTGGCTATATGCTTAGTAGCGTACGTCGTCGCGTATTAGATGTAAAGGATGAGACCCAACTAATTGAATCTGTACAGGCTGCTGACGAGGCATATATTAAGGCTGTTACGGAGGCTACAACGAGTTGGAAAGAGACCGTAGATTCATTAGGTGCACAAGTTATGCCACCTACAGCTTCTATTGATATTGAAGATTATAGTGACTATAAAAAAGAATTGTAAATCATATAATTTTGGTTTAAAATATATCGTATCCTAAAAAATATAAACTACTAAATATAGTAGATACGAAACATAGCATATGAATATGTAAGAAAGGAGGACCTATGGCAGTTATTAATTTTGAAATCTTCAAGGTTATTGGTACTTTATCTGAAGATAAAGATGGTTGGAAAAAACAATTAACATGTACTAGTTGGGGAAAATACAATCCTAAGTTTGATCTTCGTGCTTGGGATAGTGAATATACAAGCATGAAAAAAGGTATTACCCTTTCTTTAGAGGAGCTTATTGCATTGCGTGACATCCTCAACGAAAGCGACTTGGAAGCTATTTTAGCTGAGGCTATTGAAGAAAAGCAAGCATCCAAGGAATAGTATTGGTTACTTGCATTTGTGCAGGTGTCATGCTATAATCTATAAGAATAATATTGATTGCTGGAAAGAGGTGTATAGAATGAAACAAGGTATTCATCCAGACTATAAAGAAGCTACAGTAACTTGCGGTTGTGGCAACACATTCAAAACTGGCTCTGTAAAAGAAGACCTTCGTGTAGACGTTTGCTCCAAATGCCATCCGTTCTTCACTGGTCAACAACGTGCGGCTCAAGCTCGTGGTCGTATTGAACAATTTAACAAACGTTACGGCAAATAATTTGTATTGTAATGTAACATGTATTGGCAGGGCTGTTGGCTCTGCCTATATTTGTTTATGAGAGGAGATCTTGTGAACAGAGAACGTATAAAAAAGTTTGTCGGAGGACAGGCTGTGATCGAAGGTGTCATGATGAGAGGCCCTGGCTATACGGCAACTGCCGTACGTGAGCCTGCGGGAACTATTGTAGTTCAAAAAGAGGCTACAAAGTCCATTGCTGACACATATCCAATATTGAAAAAACCATTTCTTCGTGGCTGTGTAGCTCTCTATGAATCTCTAGTGATAGGCATGAAGGCTTTATCCTTCTCTGCTAAGGCTGCTGGCGATGAAGAGGAAGAAATGTCTAATAGTGAAATCGCCATTACCATGGTCATTTCTACACTGTTTGCGATAGCTGTGTTTTTGGCATTGCCTACATTTATCGTAAAATTTATTCCTGGTGTACAGGATAATCATATAGTATTAAATCTCATTGAAGGTGTCATTCGTTTAATACTTTTCTTACTTTATATTTGGGGGATTGGTCTTACGAAGGATATTCAACGAGTTTTCCAATATCATGGGGCAGAGCATAAAACGATTCATACTTATGAATTAGATTTGCCTTTAACTGTAGAAAACGTTCGCCAACAAAGTCGCTTGCATGCGCGATGTGGTACAAATTTCTTACTTATTGTTATGGTAGTTAGTATCTTTGTATTTGCTTTCTTGGGTTGGCCCAATTTGTTGGAACGTATCGTGAGCCGCGTACTCCTTATGCCTGTAGTAGCTGGTATTGCGTACGAGGTAATTCGTCTTGCTGGACGTAGCGATCATTCTTTTGTGAAAGCTCTTATTAAACCAGGTCTTGCGTTACAATATATGACAACGCGTGAACCAGAAGATGATCAAATTGAAGTTGCTATACGAGCTTTAGAAGAGGTCCGTCCGCCTGAGAGTGACGCATATGAAGAGGAATAAACATGTTAGTTGATAAATTACAAGTTATTGAAGATAAATTTATGGATCTTGAGCAGCGCATTAGTGACCCAGAGGTCATTGCTCGCCAAGATGAATGGCGTAAATTGACCCGTCAACATGCTCAATTATCTGAAACCGTTGAAACGTTCCGTACTTACAAAAAAGTTTTATCTGGTATTGATGAAGCTATGGAAGTTATTGAAGATAAATCCATGGACGAAGAATTCCGAGAAATGGCTCAAGAGGAATTGAAAGAGTTAAAACCTCAAAAAGAGGAATTGGAAGAAAAGTTGCAAGTTCTATTATTGCCTAAGGATCCTAATGATGATAAAAATATTATCATTGAGATTCGCGGGGGCGCTGGCGGTGATGAAGCTGCATTATTTGCAGGCGACTTGTTCCGGATGTACACAAAATATGCGGAAAGCCAAGGCTGGCGTTGTGAGATTATCGATGCTAATGAACCAGAGCTTGGTGGCTTTAAAGAGGTTATTTTCTCTGTGGATGGTGAAAATGTATACTCTAAGATGAAATTTGAATCTGGTGTACATCGTGTACAACGTGTACCGGCTACAGAAACACAAGGCCGTGTACATACATCTACAGTTACAGTAGCCGTATTGCCAGAGATGGAAGATGTTGATATTGAAGTTAATGAAAAAGATTTAAAAATTGATACATATCGTGCGAGTGGTGCCGGTGGTCAGCATATCAATAAAACTGAGTCTGCTGTTCGTATTACACACTTACCATCTGGTATCGTTGTAGCGTGTCAAGATCAACGATCTCAATTACAAAACCGTGAAAAAGCTATGCGTGTATTACGTGCTAAGTTACAGGATCAAGCTGAACAAGAGGCCATTTCTAGTATGGCTGCAGATCGTAAGAGTCAAGTCGGTACAGGTGATCGTAGTGAACGTATTCGCACCTATAATTACCCACAAGGACGCGTCACAGATCATCGTATTAATTTAACATTATATAAATTAGATGCTATTTTAAATGGCGATCTTGATGAAATTATTCAAGCCTTAAATGCTGCAGACCAAGCGGCAAAAATGCAGGAGGCCAATACAAATGCATAAGGAGATTTGGACAATCGGTCGTATTCTCCAGTGGACAGAGCAGTACTTTCAAAGCAAGGAGATGGATACACCTCGACTTGATGGGGAAGTACTGCTTTCTCACGTTTTAGGTAAAGATCGGATTTATCTATATACCCATTATGACCAACCGCTTATTCAAGATGAACTCGATGCCTTTAGACCTCTCGTTCAACAACGGGCTAAGGGGCATTGTGTAGCGGCTATCATTGGGGAAAAGGACTTTATGGGGTTGACCTTTAAGGTGAATGATAAAGTATTGATTCCTCGACCTGATACAGAAACTTTGATTGAGTATGTACTAGGCACATATCCAAAAGATAGCGATATGCGTGTCCTCGATGTATGTACAGGTCCTGGTACGATATTGTTAAGTCTATTACACTACTTGCCGAATGCGTGTGGAGTAGGACTTGAAATATCTACCGATGCTTTGTCAGTGGCTGAGAAAAACTGTGAAAGGTTTAATTTAAATGATCGTGTTCAATTTATAGAATCCGATATGTTTTCTGGTTTGGTAGGTAAAACTGAGAAGTTTGACCTCATCGTATCGAACCCACCATATATCCGTACAGGGGATGCTAAATTATTGTCTCAGGACGTGTTAAATGAGCCTCATATTGCCTTATTTGGTGGTGAAGATGGACTTGATTTTTATCGTATTTTGACTAAATCATGCGGTATATATTTAAAATCGCAAGGCCGTATAGCTTTTGAAATAGGTTTTGATCAAGCTGAGGCTGTAAAGTCTTTATTAGAGGAAACAGGGCAGTATTCTAATATTCGATGTATTACTGACCTTGGTGGAAATGATCGCGTTATAATAGCTGTGTATGAGGGATAATATGGATACTCAAATTATTACAAATCCATCAGATCAAGAACTAGATATGCTTGCTCGCGCTTTACGTAATGGCGAATTAGTGTCCATTCCTACAGAAACTGTATATGGATTAGGTGCTAATGGGTTAGATCCGGAGGCGATGGATAAAATCTACACCGCTAAAGGTCGCCCTTCCGATAATCCACTTATTTTACATGTTCCTAATAGTGAAAGTATAAAACCTTTAGTAACAGAGGTTTCAAATACGGCACAATTATTAATGGATACGTTTTGGCCTGGTCCGTTGACAATCACATTGCCTAAATCAGATTTAGTGCCAGATCGTGCTACAGGCGGATTACCTCGTGTTGCTTTACGTTGCCCTGATCATGAGCTTTGTCGAGCTTTATTAGAGCGTGCTGGTGTACCTATAGCGGCTCCTAGTGCTAATATATCTGGACGGCCAAGTCCCACAACGGCACAAGATGTTTATCATGATATGAAGGACCGTATTTCCTATATTTTAGATGCTGGTTCATGTACGATTGGTGTAGAGTCTACTGTTGTGGAAGTCCATGATGATAAGGTCATTATATTGAGACCTGGTGGAATTACAAAAGCACAGCTTGAATGTGTGGTGTCTACTGTTGAGTATGATACTGCTTTAGTTAATGCAACCACTACGCCAAAGGCTCCTGGCATGAAGTATACGCATTATGCGCCTGATGCACCTATGACGGTTGTTGTAGGTAGTCCAGAAGGTGTAGCACACACTTTCAAAGAGCTTTCAGAAGGCATAGAAGGTCCCATAGGGTGTTTGGTAAGTCATGAAACGTATAACTTGATTAAAGAGGATGGACGATTTATGTGCCATTGTTTTGGCCATCATGGAGATGCGTTAGCATTGGGGCACGACTTTTATAAAAGTCTATTACATTTTAATGAAAATCATGTTACGCTAATCCTAGCAGAAGGTGTTGATGATGATGGTTTTGGTGTTGCCATTATGAATCGAATGGAAAAAGCATCGAGTCATCATATCATTTATAAGTAAATTTACTAGCATAAAGATGTCCACTGATAATAGAAAAATGTCTTTACATATTGGATAGATTTGCTATAATGTATAAAGTAATCACAAAATGTGATTGAGTAAGGATGTTATTATGAATATTTTATTTGTATGTACCGGCAACACTTGCCGCAGCCCTATGGCTGAAGGTATTACACGGGCCCTTGCAGCGGAGAAACATAAGGATGTTACAACTGTATCGGCTGGTTTATTTGCCGCTTATGGAGCAAAACCAACTGAACAAGCCGTAGTAGCTGTCCGTTCCATTGCAGATATTTCCAACCATGAATCGAGACCATTGACGATGGAACTCGTGAATGCAGCAGATCTTATTATTGGTATGACGAAAGATCACAAATCTGTACTACTTCGCCAATTCCCCTTTGAGGAAGATAAAATTAAAACAATTTCCGAGTGGGGTGGTCAAGATGGTGATGTTACGGACCCATATGGATCTGACCAAACCGTATATAATCAATGTGCGGAACAAATTTATCACTTAGTAGAGGCTGGTCTTACATCAGTGCCTCAGAAGGCGTAGGAGATGAAATTATGAAAGTTGCAATCGGTTGTGATCATGGCGGATTAAATCTGAAGGAATCTGTTAAAGAAGTATTGAGTGCATTGGGACATGAAGTAGAGGATTTTGGTTGTTATTCAGCTGGGTCTTGCGACTATCCTGATATTGCAGTACCTGTAGCAAATGCAGTTGTATCTGGTCAAGCAGATCGCGGTATTTTGATTTGTGGTACTGGTATCGGTATCGGTATTGCAGCAAATAAGATAGCGGGAATTCGCGCTGCTCTTTGTCATGATACATTTTCTGCTCACGCATGTCGTGAACATAATGATGCGAACATCCTTACTATGGGTGAACGCGTTATTGGACCAGGCCTTGCTAACGATATTGTAACCATTTTTATGGAAACTGAGTTTGAAGGTGGACGTCATGCACGTCGTGTAGAGAAAATAAAAGCATTAGAGAAATAATACATCATTACTTTATAGATAGTTGTTCTATATGAGGAGGATACTCATGAGTTTCTTAGAAAAACAAGACCCTAATATTCAAGCTGTTATCAACCAAGAGTTAGCACGCCAACGCGATAAATTAGAAATGATTGCTTCTGAAAATTTTGTTTCTCAAGCTGTAATGGAAGCTCAAGGTAGCGTATTGACTAACAAATATGCAGAAGGGTATCCTGGCAAACGCTATTATGGCGGTTGTGAAAATGTTGATGTTATTGAAACATTGGCTATCGAACGTGCAAAACGCCTGTTCGGTGCAGAACATGCTAATGTACAACCTCACTCTGGTTCTCAAGCAAACTTTGGCGTGTATTTTGCATTATTACAACCAGGTGATACTATTGTGGGTATGAACTTGTCCCACGGCGGTCATTTGACTCATGGTTCTCCAGTTAACGTATCTGGTACATATTTCAATGTAGTACCTTATGGTGTAGATGCTGAAACACAACAAATCGACTACGATGAGTTCCGTAAAATTGTATTAGAAGCAAAACCTAAGTTGATTATCGCTGGTGGTAGTGCTTATAGCCGTCAAATCGACTTTAAGAAAATGGCTGAAGTGGCACACGAAGTAGATGCTATTTTCATGGTAGATATGGCTCACTTTGCTGGACTTGTAGCAGCTGGTTTACATCCAAACCCTGTGGAATATGCAGATATCGTTACTACAACAACTCATAAAACATTGCGTGGCCCTCGTGGTGGTATGATTCTTTGCAAAGAAAAGTATGCTAAAGCAATCGATAAAGCCATCTTCCCTGGCATCCAAGGTGGTCCTTTGATGCATGTTATCGCTGCTAAAGCTGTAGCATTTGGTGAAGCTTTACAACCTGAGTTCAAAGTATATGCACAACAAGTCATCGACAATGCAAAAGCGTTGGCTGCAGCATTACAAGAAAAGGGCTTAACAATTGTTTCTGGCGGTACAGATACTCATGTTATGCTTGTAGATGTTCGTAATACTGGTTTAACTGGTAAAGAAGCTGAACACTTACTCGATGAAGTAGGTATTACATGTAATAAAAATACAATTCCATTTGATCCAGCTAGCCCATTTGTAACAAGCGGTATTCGTCTTGGTACGCCAGCTCTTACAACACGTGGTTTGCAAGTGAAAGATATGGAAGAAATTGCCGATATTATTGCAGTGGTTCTTAAAAATCCTGAGGATAAATCGGTCCATGAAGAAGCTAGTAAACGTGTTGCTGCACTTTGTGAAGCGTATCCATTGTACTAATCGATTGTATTAATATTAAATATATATTTATAGTCCTATAAGTTTATAGGTAGTGTAAAAGGGGTGTGCCATCGGCACATCCCTTTCAATATTTTTATGGCATGATTTTCTAATCTGTGATAGAGTAAATATGATAGTTAATCGCTAGAATGGGATATGTATATTGTTTTATAGGAGGACAGTCATGAAAGTTAATGTTATGACACATCCATTGATTCAACACAAAGTTACATTGATGCGTGACGTACAAACAGGCTCTAAAGATTTCAGAGAACTACTTGATGAAATTACTATGTTGATGGGGTATGAAATTACACGCAACTTACCACTTGAGGATGTGGAGGTAGAAACACCACTAACTAAAATGACTGGCAAACGAATTGCAGGTAAAAAATTGGGTATTATTCCAATTCTTCGCGCTGGTCTAGGTATGGTAAATGGTATGCTTAGTTTAATTCCAACTGCAAAAGTTGGTCATATTGGTTTGTACCGTGATCCTGAAACTTTGAAACCAGTAGAATACTACTGTAAACTACCATCTGACGTAGGGGAACGCGACTTCATCGTAACTGATCCAATGCTTGCTACTGGTGGTAGTGCAGCCGCAGCGATTACATTGCTAAAAGAAAAAGGTGCTAAACATATTAAATTAATGTGCTTAGTAGCTGCTCCCGAAGGTGTAGAGGCTGTAAATAAAGAACATCCTGATGTTCCTATTTATGTAGCGGCCCTCGACGAAAAACTTAATGATCATGGTTACATCTTACCTGGCTTAGGGGATGCTGGTGACCGTATCTTCGGTACAAAATAAGGGGAATTTTGTAGGGGGGAAGTATTAAAATGATCATTATAAAATCTATATTTGGGTTTATTATTTCTTGTTTAGTTGTTGATGGTTATATGGATTTTGTCTATGATCCAATATGGACAAAACCTATGTCAATGATTCCAGTGATTGCTGCTTTATTTTTAATACCAGCAATTATTGCAAATAAAAAAGGACGTTCCTTCTTCTTGTGGCTGATTTATAGTAATTTATTGTGGATTGTTGCTTTAGTTCATGCTATTTCACTTAAGGATAATGATAGTGTTAAGGTTAAAGATGATAATCTTAAGAAATGCCCATATTGTGGGGAATTTATTCGTAATGAAGCTATTAAGTGTCGATACTGTCAATCTGATTTATCAGAATTTTCATCTGAACATAACACTGAAACATAACACTGATGAGATCAATGGAGAATATGAACTAACCTCAATGGAATTAAAACCTTTTGAAGATAGTACCAATCAGTCTAAATAATAATTTATCTAGAAAACGCCCTAATTGGGCGTTTTTTTGCTTGAATAAAATTCACACAGGGTATACAATACAAATATAGAGTTTATTTTTTACTTTAGGTGGGACGGATTTTGTTCACATGGGACGAAAAACGATTCATATAATCCCAACGGGTAAAGGAGGGACCCGATGAACGAATTTCTAATGATATGTGAACGTATTGTTCCTGAAATTGTTAGCGTATTGAAGGAGCGATACAAAATACTAAACCACCTTGTTTATGAAGAGCCTATAGGCCGTAGGACATTAGCTACCGCAACGGATCTTCCAGAGCGAACCGTACGAAGTCATATTGAGTTAATGCGTGCTAATGGTCTTGTAGACATTTATAAACCAGGGATTTTTCTCACTGATGAGGGTCATGCAATTGTTCCAAAGTTACGAAATTTTTTAAATGAGCTAGATCGTATTAACGAGCTAGAATATCGATTGACTGAAGCACTTCATATCGATAGAGTTGTTATTACACCTACAGAAGGAACCTTGATGGTTAAAAAGTTAGGTTTTACAGCGGCAAAGTTATTGCAAGACCTATTGAAACCTAATGCAGTAGTAGCCATCAGTGGCGGTAGTACCATGGCAGCAATAGCTGAAGAAATGCCTATCTTACCTTTCAATCCTACTGTGGTACCAGCCCGTGGTGGCGTTGGTGAAGTAGTGGAATACCAAGCTAATGTAATTGCTTCGGTGCTTGCCGAACGACTAAGTGGTTCCTATAAGATGCTCCATTTACCTGATGGACTTTCACAAGACTCATTACATATGCTCATGACTTGTGAACCACAAATTAAAGAAATTGGAGACCTCATTAGTAGGACTGACGTACTATTATTTGGTATTGGTACTGCAATGCGCATGGCGGATCAGCGCCATATTGCCGATGATGTGCGTAAGCAGTTGGTAGATAATCATGCGGTAGGTGAAGCACTTGGCCAATATTGTGACATTGAGGGTAAGTTAATTTATTCTACCAATAATATTGGTTTATCACTTCCCGATGTAGTAAAGGTTCCCAATGTTATTGCTGTAGCTGGTGGACAAGAAAAAGCGAGCGCTATTATAGGTGTGATGCGAGCTTGCCAGAAAGGGATACTTATCATTGATGAGCAAGCAGCCGAAGGTATGCGTCAATTGTTACAAATTTCTGCCTTATAGGCGAATTAGTAGTTATAAATTTTAGTTTGAATTTGGTTAGAATTTTTGTTATTAGGAGGATCTAACAATGGCAGTAAAAGTTGGTATTAACGGTTTTGGTCGTATCGGTAAATGTGTAGTTCGCGCAGCGATTAATAATCCTGATGTGGATGTAGTGGCAATTAATGCAACTGGTGATAATGAAGGTACTGCATTATTGTTAAAATACGATTCCGTACACGGTACAATTCCTAATGAAGTAACATTTGATGAAGAAAATATCTACGTTGATGGTAAAAAAATCCGTGTATTCCATGACCGCGACGCTTCTAAATTACCTTGGTCTGAAGAAGGCGTAGAAATTGTTATGGAATGTACTGGTAAATACCGTGATGCAGAGGAAGCAAAGGTTCATTTGAATCAACCTACTGTAAAAAAAGTATTAATCTCTGCACCTGGTAAAAACGAAGACTTAACTATGGTTATGGGCGTTAACCAAGATATGTATGATCCTGCAAAACATCACATTATCTCTAATGCATCTTGTACAACAAATTGCCTAGCTCCATTTGCTAAAGTATTATGTGATGAATTCGGTATCAAACGCGGTATGATGACTACAATTCATTCCTACACAAATGACCAAAAAATTCTTGATGCACGTCATAAAGACCCTCGCCGTGCTCGTGCTGCAGCAATGTCTATCATTCCTACAACAACTGGTGCAGCGAAAGCTGTTGCTAAAGTATTGCCTCAATTAAAAGGTAAATTAGATGGTTTTGCATTGCGCGTTCCTACTCCAGACGTATCTGCTACAGATCTTGTTTGCGAACTTGAAAAACCGGCTACTAAAGAAGAAATTAACGAAGCATTCCGCAAAGCAGCAGCCGGTGAATTAAAAGGTATTCTTGGTGTATCTGATGTACCATTGGTATCCTGTGATTTCAGCTCTGATCCTCGTAGCTCCATTGTTGATGCTGATTTGACAATGGTTATGGATGGCAACATGGTAAAAGTTGTTTCTTGGTATGACAACGAATGGGGTTACTCCGAACGTCTTATCGACATGGCCGCATTTGTAGCAAGCAAAGGCTTATAATCAGGAGGCTTTGATGAAACAAACAATTGAAGGTTTACAAGTAGCTAATAAAACAGTATTTGTTCGTGTTGATTTCAATGTTCCTATGAAAGACGGTGTCATCACTGATGACACTCGTATTCGTAGTGCATTACCTACTATCAATTACTTAATCGAAAAAGGGGCAAAGGTTATCCTTGCTTCTCACTTTGGTCGTCCTAAGGGAGAACGCAAACCAGAAATGTCTTTGGCACCATGTGCTAAGCATTTATCTGACCTTATCAACAAGCCTGTAGTATTCGTAGATGACTGCATTGGTCCTAAAGTTGAAGAAGCTGTAAAAGCATTACAATCTGGTGATGTATTGATGCTTGAAAATTTGCGTTACCACAATGAAGAAACTAAAAATGACCCTGAGTTTGCTAAGCAATTGGCATCTCTTGCAGATGTTGCTATCAATGATGCGTTTGGTGTATCTCACCGTAATGCGGCATCTGTAGTCGGTATTGCTGATTATATCCCTATGGCAGCAGGTTTCTTGCTCAAAAAAGAAATTGACGCATTAAGTGCAGCTATAGTACATCCCAAAACACCTATGGCAGCTATTATTGGTGGCGCGAAAGTTACAGATAAAATCTCCGTTATTTCTAACTTATTGCCTAAAGTTGATGTAATGATCATCGGCGGTGGTATGGCTAATGCGTTCATTAAAGCGCAAGGTTGCAATATTGGTAGCTCCTTATTTGAAGAAGGTCAAGAAGTTATCGCTACAGACCTTGTTATGGAAGCTCGTGTAGCAGGTGCTAAATTACTAACACCTATTGATGCTGTAGTAGCAGATGCTTTCAGCAACGATGCTAATACTAAAATCGTTGATGTTGATCAAATCGAAGATGGCTGGATGATATTAGATATTGGGCCTAAAACCCGCGAACTTTATGTAGAAGCATTGGCGCCAATGAAGACTATTATTTGGAATGGTCCTATGGGCGTATTTGAAATGGAAAACTTTGCAGCTGGTACAAATGCAGTAGCGAAAGCTGTAGCTGAATCTGATGCGATGACTATCGTTGGTGGTGGCGACTCTGTAGCAGCCATTGAAAAAAGTGGTTTAGCAGATAAAATTAGCCACATCTCCACAGGTGGCGGTGCATCTTTAGAATTCTTAGAAGGCAAAATCCTACCGGGTATTGCTGCATTGTCCGAGGCATAATATGAGAAAACCCATTATTGCAGGGAATTGGAAAATGAATGGCACCATTGCATCTGGATCAATTCTGATCGAAGCGTTTAACAGCGTGTTACAAGATATGGAATTGTCCTGTGATGTAGTTGTATGTCCGCCTTTTACAGCTATCGAACGTGCTGTAGTATTGACGAAAAATACAGCTATTGAAGTAGGTGCACAAACTATGGATTATCATGATGCTGGTGCGTTTACTGGTGAGATTTCACCACTTATGCTTACAGAAGTAGGCGTTAATTATGTAATCATCGGTCACTCTGAGCGCCGTGAATATTATGGCGAAACAGATGAGACCGTTAATGCAAAAATTAAAAGTGCATTTCATCATAATTTGAATCCTATTGTCTGTGTTGGTGAAAGTTTAGAACATCGTGAAACGGGTCATACACTTGATTGGATTACGTCTCAACTAAAAGGGGCTTTGGCTGATATTCCGAAAGAACAAGTCAGTCAATTAATCATTGCGTACGAACCAATTTGGGCTATCGGTACGGGCAAGACAGCAACGGCTGATCAAGCTGAAGAGGTATGCAAAGAAATCCGCAATTACATTCGATCTTTATATGATAATGAAACTGCCGATGCAGTACGCATCCAGTATGGTGGTAGCGTTAAATCAGAAAATGCACTAGAAATCCTTGGAGAGCCTAATATTGACGGTGCTCTCGTAGGTGGTGCATCACTTGTGGTCGATGAATTTATTGATATTATTAAAGCTGCAAACCAAGTAAGCGCTTAATATGAGGTTACAAATGGCTAAATTAGAGGCTCCCGTAATGCTAGTCATCCTAGATGGCTTTGGCTTGGGGGATAAATCAGACACAACCAATGCTGTAGTACAGGCGAAGCCGCTCTGTTTTAATCGATTATGGGATATGTATCCACATACAACATTAGAAGCATCAGGGCTTGCAGTAGGTCTTCCAGAAGGTCAAATGGGAAATTCTGAAGTTGGCCATTTAAATCTTGGCTCTGGTCGCATAGTGTATCAAGATTTGACTCGTATTACTAAAGATGTCGAGTCTGGTGAGTTTTATAATCGCCCTGTTATGAAGGAACTATACGAAGTAGCTAAGAAGCAAAGCTTACATCTTATAGGCCTAGTTTCAGATGGCAATGTGCATTGCTCCTTAGACCATATTAAGGCAGTCATCAAGGGGGCTCATGATAATGGAATCGAGCATTTGTATGTCCATGCTTTGCTCGATGGTCGTGATGTAGCTCCACAATGTGCACAAGGCTATTTAAAAGATTTAGAAACGTATATGGCTAATCTAAATTGTGGCAAAATTGCTACAGTTAGTGGTCGCTATTATGCAATGGACCGCGATAATCGTTGGGACCGCGTTGAATTGGCATATAATGCCATTGTGCATGGTCAAGGGGAAATAGCTACATCTGCATGTGAAGCAGTGCAACAGTCCTATGATAGAGATGCGACAGACGAGTTTGTGCTTCCTACGGTGATTGATGCTGCAGGGACTATCAAAGATGGAGATGCGGTTATATTCTGTAACTTCCGCCCAGACCGTGGTCGTGAACTTACAAAGGCACTAGTGTTACCTGATTTTGATGGCTTTAAACGGGAGTCACTATCTATATATATGGCAACTATGACAAAATACGAGGATGGTTTGCCCGTACATATTGTGTATGAAAAGGATACATTATCTGAAACATTAGGTGAAGTTCTAAGTGCAGGCGGTTATCGCCAATTGCGCATCGCAGAAACAGAAAAGTATGCTCATGTTACATATTTCTTCAATGGCGGTGAAGAGGAACCCTTTGAAGGTGAGGATCGCATTCTCGTAAAATCCCCTCAAGTGGCGACCTATGATTTACAGCCAGAAATGAGCGCTTATGAAGTGACCGATAAGGTTGTACAAGCGATACAAGATGAAACATATGACATGATCATCTTGAACTTTGCAAATCCAGATATGGTTGGTCATACTGGTAGCTTTGAAGCTGCCGTTAAAGCGGTTCAAGCAGTAGATACTTGTTTAGGTCGTATCGTGGAGGCTATTCGTAGCAAGAAAGGTCATCTGTTAGTTACAGCAGATCATGGTAATGCAGAGCTTATGGTTAACCATGAAACCGGTAAGGTACATACGGCACATACAACGAACTTGGTTCCTTTAATTTTAATGAGCGACAGTTTAAAAACAGCCACATTAGAAGCTGGTAAATTATGTGACATTGCTCCTACATTATTAGATTTAGCTGGGATACAACAACCAAAAGCTATGACAGGTCACAGCTTGGTACATAAAGCATAATATGGAGCTTTCACTATATTAGTAGTTAATTAGAGTTATAAGCCTATAAGGTTTAGCTCAATATATATAATGGCTGTCAGATGGCAGTTATTCCATTAGATTATATGAGGTGAAAAAATGGCAGTAATTGAACAAGTCATTGCAAGAGAGATTTTAGATTCCCGCGGTAATCCAACAGTTGAAGTTGAAGTATGTTTAGAAGATGGTACTATTGCGACAGCAGCTGTTCCATCTGGTGCTTCCACAGGTATGTTTGAAGCCGTAGAATTACGGGATGGAGATAAATCCCGTTACTCCGGTAAAGGTGTTTTAAAAGCTATCGATAATGTAAATGCTAAAATTGGTCCTGCACTTATCGGTTATGACGCTACAGAACAAGTGGCAATCGATAACTTGATGTTGCAACTTGACGGTACAGACAATAAATCTAACCTTGGTGCAAATGCAATTCTTGGCGTATCAATGGCAGTAGCTCGTGCGGCGGCTGAATCTTTGGACTTGCCATTATTTGTATATCTTGGTGGCTTCAATGCTAAAGAGTTGCCAGTTCCTATGATGAATATCTTGAATGGTGGCGCACATGCAGATAACAACGTAGATATTCAAGAATTCATGATCATGCCTGTAGGCGCTAAATCTTTTGCAGAAGCTCTTCGTAGCTGTGCAGAAGTATACCATACTTTGAAATCCGTACTTCACAATAAAGGTCTTAGTACTGCAGTAGGTGATGAAGGTGGTTTCGCACCTAACTTGTCATCTAATGAAGAAGCATTAGAAGTAATTTGTGAAGCTATTAAAGCTGCTGGTTATGAACCAGGAAAAGATTTCAAATTGGCACTTGATTCTGCATCTTCTGAATTCTACGAAGATGGTAAATACAATCTAGCTGGCGAAGGCAAAGTTAAAACAGCTGCTGAAATGGTAGACTTTTACGAATACCTAGTAGGTAAATACCCAATTGTATCCATCGAAGATGGTCTTGCTGAAGAAGATTGGGAAGGCTGGAAATTGTTGACAGACCGCCTTGGTGACCGCGTACAACTTGTTGGTGATGATTTATTTGTGACTAACACAAAACGTTTGGCTCGTGGTATTGAGCTTGGTGTAGGTAATTCTATTCTTGTAAAAGTTAATCAAATCGGTACTCTCACTGAAGCTTTTGATGCTATGGAACTTGCTAAACGTGCTGGTTACACTTGCGTAGTATCTCACCGCTCTGGTGAAACTGCAGATACATTCATTGCTGATATCGCTGTAGCTGTAAATGCTGGTCAAATCAAGACTGGCGCACCGGCTCGTTCTGAACGTGTAGCGAAATATAATCAATTGCTTCGCATTGAAGAAATGCTTTACGAAACAGCACAATATAAAGGCAATGACGTTTTTTATAACTTAAAATAAGATACGCTTTATCTAAGAGTTTTAATAAGGGCGCCCTTCGGGGCGCCTTTTTTGTATGTCTAAAAATAGAAAAGTTTTCGCTTCGTGGATTTTTAAAAATAAAAGAGGGATTTAGAGGCTGATGTCGAAACCTATAACGCCATACGCTAGTGTGAGGTAAAAACATACCGCAAGGTATTGGAGGTGACCATGTATGTAGACGTAACATTAGACGATATTATCTTGTATGCCTTAGAACACCATGTGAGCGATATCCACTTTGATCCCGTTGAAAGTGGTGCTCATGTTCGGTTGCGACAAGATGGACTGCTGCAACATTACATGACTGTATCATTTGAAGAAGCTGAACTCATTATCAACCGCATTAAGGTTTGTAGCTCTCTAGATATTAGCGAGAAGCGTTTACCACAAGATGGGCGTTGGTCTTGGAGTCATAAAAATAAGTCTGTAACGATGCGTGTATCTACATTGCCTAGCCTATACGGAGAAACCTTAGTATGTCGCCTTATGGGAAATGAAGGGAGTCATAAAGACTTAAAAGAATTAGGCATGCAGCCGGATATCTTTGAGCACATTGAACAATTATTAAAACGTCCTTATGGATTATTACTTATCTGTGGACCTACAGGTAGTGGTAAGACAGCCACCTTATACGCCATGTTACGCATGCTTAATTTAGAGGAAACAAAGTTAATCTGTCTCGAAGATCCTGTAGAGGCTGAAATAAAAGGGGCTATCCAAATTGGTATCAATGAAAAGATTGGCTTTACCTTTGCTAAAGGTCTTCGGTCTGTATTACGGCAAGATCCAGATACGATTATGATTGGTGAAATTAGGGATAAGGAGACCGCAGAGTTAGCCGTTAAGTCTGCTTTAACGGGGCATCGCGTATTATCTACTATACATACCAATACAGCTATAGGCGTTGTAACGCGACTCATGGATATGGGCGTAGAGCCGTACTTAATACGGGCTACTTTAATGGGGGCTATTGCACAACGGCTAGTACGAAAATTTGATGGTACATCATATCAGGGACGGACTGCTCTATTTGAATACTTAGAAATACCAGCTAATTCGGCTCATTGGGACGAATTGGAAACACATTTATTATTGTCATTAGAAGAGTCTGCTCGTAAGGCCGTATCTCAGCATGTTACATCTATAGAGGAGGTGCATCGTTGTGGACTCATGCTGTAAGAGTGAAAGTTTAGAAACTATTGTAGAAAATGCAATACAACTATCATCAACAGATATTCATCTACAATGTGGTCAGCCTATCTATTTGCGACATGGTGATGGATTAAAGGCTACTTCATTTATGTGTACTACAGAATTAATCGAGGATATATTGCGCCGTTGCGGTATAGCATCCTATGAGTGGCAGTCTCTTGATGAAGCTTGTTCCTGTTGTGGTGTGCGTATCCGTGTTCATCTATATCGAGCTAATCAGACCATATGTGGTACATTGCGATTACTTTGTCATCAGCAACTTAAGTTAGATGATAATAGTGAAGGTCAGTTATTACAAAAGCTATGTGAAGCACATGATGGTCTATTGCTTGTTTGTGGCCCTACAGGCAGTGGTAAAAGTTTTACCTTAGCTTGTTGTATTGATTATATAAATCAGACTATGGAACGTCACATTATTACCTTAGAAGACCCTATCGAATTTGAGTTTGTATCTAAAAAGTCTTTAATACATCAACGACAATTAGGTGCTGATATTAATACTATGTCAGATGGTATTCGAGATGCTTTACGAGAGGATCCGGATGTCATTATGGTAGGCGAACTTCGAGATCGTGAAACCCTTGAAGCGGCACTTCATGCGGCAGAGACTGGTCACCTTGTAATGGCAACTATGCATACACAGCGTGCAGTGATGGCGGTTCACCGCATGATTTCTCTATTTCCTGGGGAGCAACAAGAAGAGATACGGAATCAAATATCTCAAGTGTTACGGGCCGTTATATGTCAGCGTTTACTTCGATGGAATAAAAAGTTCATTACTATTCGTGATATTTTGCTAAATACCCATGCAGTAGCAAATTTGATACGGACCCGTAAGGAACCACAAATCATATCTATTCAAGAAACGCAACTACCGATGAAAACATTAGAAATGGCTGTGCGAGATGTAAAGGCACAATATGGAGCCCAACAACAATTGCATACCTTGCTCGATCAACAATTATCGTAGGTGAATATATGGAGGCTTATGAATATGTCGTAAAAAATAATCAAAATGAAACAGAAAAAGGTTTGATGTGGGGTGACTCAGAACAGGAAATTGCGATACGGTTAAAACGAGATGGCTATAAAATTTATAGGATATCGTTGCAGGATGAAAGAAAGAAACATAAATGGAATCATACTATGGTGGTAGATGTGACTTATCAATTAGGTCTACTCATTGAATCTGGTGTTCCATTACGGCGTGCCTTACAGTTACTCTGTCAGGGGAAACGAGGACTACTCTATACAGCTTTATATGAATCTATAGAGCGTGGTCAGACTTTATCACAAGCTTTACGAAGTGAAGGATGTCCTCCTATTGCTTTGGCTTTACTAGAAAGTGGTGAAGCAGCGGGCACCTTGGGTGAAAGTTTACAATATATATCCCGTCACTATGATTGGGAGAGGCAGCTGAAACAAAAGGTTATGAGTGCTATTTCCTACCCTTTATTTCTTCTTTTAATGATGAATATATTTTTTCTAGTTACCATTTTGTTTATTATTCCTTCGTTTGAACAGGTATTTACCACTATGCATATTACATTACCTTTGATGACGCGAGCTCTTTTTGCATTAGGACAAGGGTTAAAATCGCATCCTCTAATGGTAATAGCTATACATTGTGTTGTAATAGGTTCCTTAGCATTTGCTTATAAACAGCATAGTATAAAGTGTAAAGTACATCGTTGGCTTTGGCTGTTGGCTCACCGATACCAATGGAGTACTTGTGTGTATTATACAAGTATGTTAAAAGTTTGGGCTCTCTTATTAGATTCTGGTATTTCTATCATTCACACCATGAATATCACGCGCCCTTTGTGGGGGAATATATATGGTGTTGAATGTAGTAAACAAGTGGAAGCAAGATTATTATCAGGACACTCACTGGAAGAAAGCTTACGTAGTGGTCAAATAGGAAACGCTTTTATATGGCAAATGGTGTCCATTGGAGAAGAGAGTGGTGAATTAGTAAAAATGTTAAACCACTGTGGCTACTACTATGAATCTATACTTTCAAAATATATTGCTCGTTTAGAACGATTATTGGAACCAATTTTACTAACCATAATGGGAATCGGTGTTGCCGTATTAGTTGTATCTGTTATGTACCCCTTATTTACGTCCATTGCCAACTTAGGAGGACAATAGACAATGTTATTACTTAACTATTAAAAGGAGAATATTATGAAGTCTGTTATGCATATGATTCATGGAGTGAATCATCGATTAGAAATGTGCGGTCAATGGGTCGTAGATCGACTACATATTTCTCGTGTTCGAGAAGGGTTTAAAAAATCGAGAAAAGGCGGATTTACTCTCGTTGAGTTAATGGTTGTAGTAGCGGTTATCGCTATATTAGCGGCTATTGCGATGCCACAATTCTTATCTGCTGCGGATAAAGCTAGAAACGCTAAAGAAACAGCAGATATTCAAATTATAAAAAATGCTACTCAATTGTATATGATTGTTAAGAACGTATTCTTAAACAAGTGCTTATTTACTGCATTTTTTAACAGTGTAATATATAATTCGTCAAAAATCGTCAAAATTTTTAACCAAAAATATTAGCAACTGCATTTGATGCTGCTGCTTTCATCTCACTACTAAAATGCAAGTATGTTTTCATCACCATGGCTGGAGTATCACCAAGCAATGATGATACAGTTTTTACATCAAGACCATTAGCCAATAACTTTGTGGCATAGGTATGCCTTAGACTGTGCGCCGATAGATCATCTCCGAATTGTTTTATGTAGGTGTTAATTTGACATTTAACCCCATTCTTTTTAAATGGGTTGAGAACTAAATTATATTCAAACTCTAACTCATGTGATTTATATTCCATGAGTATATTTACCAATATAGGTGGAATTGGCAAAATTCGCACCGAATTGGCGGTTTTAGTTTTCTCGAAGGTAATTACACCCTTGACATATTGAAGCTGCTTATTGACGGAAATTTTGCGATTTTTTAGGTCTATGTCATTCCACGTTAGGCCGTACACTTCACTTAATCGCATACCGGTATAGCGTGCTATTTGTAAAAAGTAATAGGCTTGTGGATATTTTTCCCTCATGTATTTAATGAACTTATTCAAATCTTCATCGGAAATAGTATGGATCGCATTCTTACGTTCCACACGTGGTAATCTAACACCAATACATGGGTTATCACTAATAATCTTGTAAGGGTTGATTGCTATATAAAATATACGACTAACCACTTTATAATACGATGTAATAGTAGCAGGTGAAGAAACCATATTATTTACCACGTTTTGTATGTGTATTGGCTTAACGTCCGATAATTTCATATTGTGAATTGATTTGTAGGCATCCACGGAATGACGGTACATATTTAATGTATTGTGCGTAATGTGGCCTTTTTTAATTTCAAGGAACATATCCGCAAATTCCTTGAATGTTAATTCTTTTAATTCTGTATCTTTAGTAAGTAGTGCAGTTTTGTCTAACTCCTTAACGATAACGTGGCCGTATTCCTTAGCTTCACGTTTAGTTTTGAAGCCTTGTTTTGATTTTTGACGCCACTTGTAGCCGTCTTTATACGACACAATTATTTGGAAACCCTTATCTTTCTTCCTCACGCTGATGTTGTATTGCATAATGTCTCCACCTTAACAATAGATTTAGGAAAACATAAATAAATAAACCATAAAAATTGAACTTTTGGAATTAATATAAAAATCAAATTCCATTTAGATTTTCCACAATCTATTAACCTCTTATATGCGCAAAAAACAATTAATACATAAAGGAAAAGACCGATAAATATAGTAACCATATTGATTGTTGTGTCGTGGTAGTAATCGACTAATGCCGGAACAACTATATAACCAAGAACATATTGAATAACTAAATAAGTTATAAATAAAATAGAAAACTTTAATCGGTTCATAGAATTAAAGAAAGCCATTAACAATCATCTCCTTTGATTATTAAATATAACACCCCGTGCGCTCAAATATTTTAAGTAACTCTATCGTATCGTTAAAAGTTAATTCCTTTTCATTGCGAATACTATCAATCATTTTCGGTGAATTTCTTAAACAGGTATGAGCCACCAATAAAAAAGCGAATTTATTTGCTTGATATTCTTTTTCTTTTTTATCCCTATCGGTCAATAAATCAATATCAAATAGGTTGTATCCGCCTTTATGCAATATGACATGACCTAATTCATGTGCTAACGCCACTTTTTTATGGTTTATATCTATTTTCGAGTTGATAACAATATCTTTTGAAAACGGTGTCTTTATTAATAACCCTTTTAAATGCTTTGGTAGTGATCTATAGTGAACACTAATGCGTAAATTCTTAGCAATAACATCCGGGTCATTAGACCGATTTTCTTTAATAATATCTAACACAATAGGATACATTCGTTTCATACTACACCCCTATATACTTATTTTTTATCCCTTTCATCCTTGCGTGATGAAATAACCCCTTTAATCACATTTTCAACCATTTTCTTCTCTTGCTCAGTAAGTTCATAATCCCCATAGAACATCACTTTCACATTCTTTAGATTAACAGTTGAGACATCTATTTTCCTTTGGATTTTAGGTGTCTCTTTTGTTTTATCTAATTTCCCTGTTAAATATCCAATCTCAACACCAAAGAAATCAGCTATTTTTTGCAATAAATCAACACGAGGAATTTTGTTTTGATTTTTCCAACTGCTTAATGTTGACTGCGCAATACCTGTTTCTTTAGATAGCTTATAAGCACTAACATTATTCTCCCTCATTAATTGCTCGATTCTCTCAAACATTTTCTCACCTTTGAATTGTTAATGAAAAATTTATGAAATTTAAAGAATGTTTACTTGATTACTTCGCTATCGTGTAGTATATTCTGATTGAGGATACTTCATGATGACGAAGTATAGATAATTGCATTACTTTATATACATAAAGTATATCACTAAAAAGGAGGTGAAGTAAAGAATTGTATAGTAATTATCAAAAATATAGGGATATGAAACGTGTTTCTAATTATCAAGTATCCAAAGATACAGGCGTATCACAATCCGCATTAAGTAATTGGAAACACCAAAAATCAATCCCTAGTGTAGGTAATTTATTAAAAATAGCGAATTACCTCGGATGTACTGTAGATGATTTGGTTAGAAAAGAGGGATAAATGAAAGAAGTCGAAAGTTTGGTCTACACCGTATCAGATGTAGCGAAACTTTTTAAATGTACAGAAACAAGTGTATACAACATGAGAAACCAAGGCATACTTCATCAAATCAAAGGAATAACTGGAGTTAGGTTCAGTAAAAAGGAAGTTGAAAGCCTAATAGGACTAGATGATGAATACACGCCAATGGCATATAGAAAGTTGAAAGCAGAGGTGGAAAGTTTAAAACAAGAAAACGATAAACTAAAAAACGGCATAAGAAAAATCACCAGCCAAATGCTAGTGATTACAGGAGAATTAGAATGACAACAGTTTTTAAAGCTATAGGTGCGATTTTATTAATAGGCACGCCGGGCAGTTTAGAACTTGATAATATCACGTTATATGAAGCGGTATTGCAAGGTCTATTAGGAGTGGTGTTGCTTTACGGTGGCATCTACATTGACGAAATAAAAAAGGCCCTTTAGTAATTGCAGTTACCAAAGGGCAGATGCGAAAAGTGAGTTATTAAAGCATCTTAACCTCATCATACACGATGAGCGGTTAAGGTGGCAAGGTGAAAATATGGATTGGGAATTAAATAAAGAACAAATCGCCGAAGTTTTTGCTATGTATATAGAACTATCCGAAAAACTAGCGAAAGAAAATATTTCTCTAAATTTTAGGGTTTCGCTAAAAAAGAAAGATGGGGAAGTTTTATTTACTTATACTGTGTACGCAATCGCCAACGACAAAATGACTTATGTAAAAATGGGCGGTTATGAAACGCTAATGAAAACAAATGTAACAAACGAAGAACCAGAAATAATTATTGAGTTATTGAAAGGTGATAAATAAAAATGGCTAGTATCTACGAACTTAACAAAGATTATGCAGAATTATCCGCAATGCTTGAAGCGGCAGAAACGGAAGAAGAAATTCAAGCAATTCAAGATACATTGGAAATGCTTGATTGCAGCATTGAAGAAAAAATAGAAAACACGGCTAAATACATGGTTAATGTTGAAGCTGATATTCAAGGTATTAAGGCAGAAATTGATAGATTGGATAAGGTAAAAAAATCAAAAGAAAGCACCATTGAAACCCTAAAAAATAATATCGAATATTCAATGAAGCAAAAAGGCATTGAAAAATTAGAAGTTGGTACTTTTAAAGCTGGTTACCGAAAATCTGAAAGCGTTGAAATTATAAATCTTGATGTAATCCCAGCGGATTACACGAAGGTTGAAATTAAGGCCGATAAAACGGCTATTAAGAAAGCGCTTAAAGCTGGTGAAACAGTAGAAGGTGCAGAAATTAAAGTAAATCAAAATTTCTATATTAAGTAGGTGGCATGCATGGAATTTAGAACACTAAAAGCGAATGAAATAGATTGCCGTATTCAATCGCTAAATGAAAAGAGCGGCAACGTAGGTGCAGTTGTGCTGCTATACAAAGATGCACGCGTTGATATGCGCATGCTTGATGAAGTAGTAGGCGCAATGAATTGGAAACGTGAACATGCGATCATTGGCGATAGATTATATTGCACAGTTTCAATCTATAACCAACAAACCGGCGAGTGGGTTGGTAAGTCCGATGTAGGCACGGAAAGCAACACAGAAAAAGAAAAGGGCCAAGCATCTGATAGTTTCAAGCGTGCATGCTTTAACTGGGGCATTGGTAGAGAATTATATTCCGCTCCGTTTACCTATATTAATTTGCAAAATGGCGAATGGAAACCGGGGAAAGACGGAAAGCCTAAGTCATACGCAAAATTTACAGTTAAAGAAATCGACTATGACGAAAATCGAAATATCAACAAGTTAACCATAGTTGATAGTAAAGGGGTTGTACGCTTTACAATGGGTGGAAGTGCAGCGCCAATGCAAGCGACTAAACCAAAAGAAATGCACGTTGCCGGATATGAAGAATTTTGTAAACTCGCAAAAGATAACAATGTACCACCGGCAGAAATCACAAAACACATTGCAACGGAATTTAAAAAACCACGCCTTGCGATGTTAGATGCCTTTGAAATGGTCGCCGCTCTTGATTGGTTGAAGAAATTTATTGAGCAACAAGGCGCTAAATAATGAAGTGGGTAACGAAAGGTATTAACGTTATAAAGTCTATAGGCTGGAATATATTAATTCCAGCCCCTATAGATGAAACATTAAATAAGTTAGATCCGGAAGTTGAATATATAGTCGAAATCAAAAAGAAAATAAAACGCCGTTCACTAAATGCCAATGCTTATGCGTGGGTATTGTGCGAAAAGATAGCACGTGAACTTTCAAAACACGCATATATTTCAAAAAATGAGGTATACAAGCGAGTTTTGATTGAATGTGGTACATTTACCTATTTACCAATTAAAAACGATGCTATCGAGCGTTTTATTGAAATTTGGCAAAGCCACGGGTTAGGCTGGCATGCAGAAGATGCCGGCCCAGCCAAAACGGAAGGATATTCAATCGTTCGCGCATATCATGGAAGCAGCGTTTATACGGTAGATGAAATGCGCCGTTTAATTGATGCACTTGTTGATGAGTGCAACCAGTTAAACATACCAATTGAAAATAATGACTATATCAACTCATTAATAAATGAATGGGGCGAATATGAACAAAAGGAAAAGACAGGATAACGCACTATACGCCCGTACCAGAAAATGGGCATATGAACGTGATGAGGGGTTGTGTGTGCTATGTGGAGCGCAAGCAACCGAGGTTCATCACATTGATTTTAGATCGCATGGGGGTTTATCAAATTTGAATAATCTGGCTTGCCTTTGCCGTGATTGCCATACAAAAGCACATGGCAGCGATGCAAAACAGATTAGGGAGATATTAAAAGAAAGGAACAAGGGCATTACATGGCAGAACGAAGAATGATGTCTAAGAAAATTATTGATACTGATAATTTCTTAGATATGCCACAAAGTACACAATGCCTTTATTTCCACTTGTTACTACGGGCAGATGATGACGGCTTTATCCAATCACCGAAAAGCATCATGCGTATCACCGGTTGCAAAGATGATGATTTGAAATTGCTTGTTGCTAAAGGTTTTGTGATTGGTTTTGAAACTGGCGTTATTGTTATTAGGCATTGGCGTATACATAACTATGTACAAAGTGATCGTTATTCAAAATCAGAGTTACCGGAAGCACAACGTGTTGAGTTAAAAAATAAGGTTTACGAAGTAGTTAAACAACCGATGAATCCAGATAATACCTACATGGATACAAAATGTATACAAAATGGATACAATCTGGATACACAGATAAGAATAGATAAGATAAGAGAAGAAGAGAATAGAATAGAAACATTATGTCATGCTTCACATGACGATGTAGATAAATCTCACTTTGAAATTATCGAATATCTTAATCTAAAAACAGGTTCAAAGTTCAAGCCTACAACTAAACCATATGTACAAGCAATTAGATCACGACTAAAAGAAGGTTATACCGTTGATGATTTTAAAACGGTCATTGATAAAAAATGCCGTGAGTGGAAAGGTACGAAATTAGAAAAGTACCTAACACCAAAAACGTTGTTTGCGCCAAGCCACTTTGATACGTATTTGAATAGTAATGAAATGGCAGCTATGACAGATACAGAAAGAAAAGTTGCAGAATTAAACGCACTAATTGATGCAGTAGAAAGGGGAACAGATGAAACCGGAAATATTGAAAGCTACGGGCCAACTATTGATATATCCGAATATTGACAATACAAAGGTTAAAATGTACGCCTATATGCTAGAAGATATCAACCCGGTAACTTTGGCCGAAGCAATCAAGCAATGCATTAATACATGCGAATTCGTTCCAGCCGTTGCAACTATCCGAAAGAAAGCAGCAGAAATATCCGGATATGTAAATGGCAAAGAGGAACGATTAATTGCGCAAGATGCATGGGAAGAAGTCAGAAAGGTTGCTAGTAGTTTTGGATATGAAAAGGGCCTTAATGAACTTGAAGGTATTACACGATTGGCAGCTAAAACAATATGGCGTTTCTTTGATCCAAGAAATTGCCAAAGCTATAACGAAAGCGCGGCAATGAGCCAATTCTGTAAGGCTTATGAGCAACTGGTAAAGCGTGAAGAAAAACGTATGGAAATTGCGGAAAGCATCAAAAGTAATGGCTTGTTATCGGAAGCACGGAAAAGGGCAGAACTCAATATGCCACCTCAAACAGAAATTAAGATGCTTGATAATGGGCATTTGGTTGAAGTCGAAAGGTTTGAACCGGTTGACTTCAAAGGGTTGGTTGAAAAGGCTGATATAGCAGAAGAATATAAAGCAAAAATTCTAGGAGTGCTGAAATGAATTGTTAAAAAGGCGGTAAACACAAATGAATGAACAAAAGAAATATGAATTCACAGGAGAAATTAAAGTTGTATTTGGTATTAATTTTAAGCAAATCAGAGCAATTATAAATTTTGGCTGTGTGGTTGCTGGTGAAATTGGTGGTTGGATTGAAAGCGAAGAAAATTTAAGCCAGTCCGGCGATGCTTGGGTGTCCGGCGATGCTTGGGTGTTCGGCGATGCTTGGGTGTCCGGCAATGCTAGGGTGTCCGGCAATGCTAGGGTGTTCGGCGATGCTAGGGTGTACGGCAATGCTTGTGTGTCCGGCGATGCTTGGGTGTCCGGCAATGCTAGGGTGTCCGGCGATGCTTGGGTGTCCGGCAATGCTAGGGTGTTCGGCGATGCTAGGGTGTACGGCAATGCTTGTGTGTCCGGCGATGCTTGGGTGTCCGGCAATGCTAGGGTGTCCGGCGATGCTTGGGTGTCCGGCAATGCTAGGGTGTTCGGCGATGCTAGGGTGTACGGCAATGCTTGGGTGTCCGGCGATGCTTGGGTGTCCGGCGATGCTGAGGTGAAAAAAGATGATGATTACATGGTTGTTGGTGGAGCTGGTCGTTATAATCGGTTCACAACATTCTTTAAATGTCGAGATAAAACAATCAAGGTAGTATGTGGGTGTTTCTTTGGAACAATCATTGAATTCCGAGCAAAAGTAAAAGAGACGCATAAGGGGAATAAGCATGAAAAAGTATATTTGGCTATGGCAGATATGGTTGAATTGCAGCTAGACGACAAGTAGGCAATTTAAGGTGGATTTAAGGAGATAGAACAATGAACACAGTACAAATTCTAGGTAATTTAGCACGTGATCCAGAAGTGCGTTATACACAAAGTGGTCGAGCGGTGGCCACTTTTACGGTAGCAGCAACTAACACCTATATTGACTCCACAACAAATGAAACGAAAGAACAAACTGCTTTCGTGAACTGTGTGGCTTGGGGCAAGTTAGGCGAAGCAGTAGGGAACTATCGAAAAGGAAACCGGATATTTGTAGAGGGGCGTATTCAAACACGTTCTTATGAAGATAGCAACGGCCAAAAGAAATACGTTACGGAAGTAATCGCCGGTTTCGTTGGTGTATCCGCATTGAATGATACGGCAACGGAAAGTAACTTTGAAAATTTTGCAGATGATAAAAGCAACGATGAAAATGTTCCGTTTTAAGAGGTAGTAAAGATGATTGTTTGTAATTTGGGAAACATATTAAAAAGACGAGGAATAAAAATATCAACCTTAGCAAGAGATACTGGCATTAGTAGAACAACTATAACTGCATTAATACGAGGTCATTCAAATGGGGTTCGATATGATACGTTATCTAGTTTGTGTAAATATCTAAATGTATCTATCGATATGATCTTTGAAGAAGTAGATACATCAAATGCAATAAGCGTTGAGAAATTAATGCGAGAGTTGATGGATAACTCTCACTATGCAAACAACAAAGTAAGAATAAAAAACTTGAATGGAGAAAAATTTGGGGTATATAAGTTTTCAACACTAAAAAATGGGGATGTGGAAATCACAATAGAAAACAAGGAGTGAGTAACAATGTTAGTAAAAAATGAGAATGAATGGTGTTGGTGTTTGGGTGAACATGTAGGTTATCCGCAAAAAAGCATTGAAGATGCCGTGAAAGATTTTGCTGATACATACCCAGCGGAAGAAGTACCAATGATTAGAGTTGGAAACCCATATTATTATATTCCAACTGTTGATGCAGAACGTGTTGTTGAAGATGTTGCGGAATATGATCTTGACGATGAAATAGCGGAGTGGTCGGAAGATTATCTTCTAGATGTAAAACAAGAACATATAGATGAATTACAAGAAGAATTAACCGCGGTATTTCGTAAGTGGGAAAAACGCCACGGGTACAACAATACGTCTTTCGTGGTGTTTGAAACTATAAACCCTTTTGAAAATAAGGAGATAAAAAAATGAAAAATATTGCGCTTTTTGTGTATATAGTGCTTGTGCTATTAGTAAAAGCTTTAGGTTTTGCGTTTATTGTTTCTATGGCGTTATGGTTGCTAGGTTTATTCAATGTTGCCGGAAATACGGTATTAGGATTATTTGTATCAACTATTGCTTTGGCGTTGATTGCTGGCGGGTTAATGAAAATGATTAAAATAGGTGCGCTATGAAGGTATTAGATGCATGTTGTGGATCTAAAATGTTCTGGTTTGATAGAGAACATAAAGAAACGGTTTACATGGATAACAGAACGGAAAACACAACTCTTTGCGACGGTAGAAGGCTAATTGTAAAACCGGATATTGTTGCAGATTTCCGGAAAATGCCTTTTGAAGATGAAACGTTTTATTTAGTTGTGTTTGATCCGCCGCATTTGGTTAGTGCTGGTGATAAATCATTTTTAGCTTTAAAATACGGGCGGTTGGGGCCGGACTGGAAAGAGGATATAAAACAAGGCTTTGCGGAATGTTGGCGAGTATTAAAGAAAAATGGAACTTTAATATTCAAATGGAATGAAGAACAAATAACGTTGCCAAAAGTGCGACCATTATTGCCGGTTAAACCAATTTTAGGGCAACGGCGAGGTAAAACGGTTTGGTTGGTGTTTTTTAAAAGTGAGGAGTAAATATGTTACAGATAACAGTATTTATAAATGGTGCGACTAGAAGATATTTTACAAATTCATTTAATCGTTACAACTTTCGCAATGAAGAAATGAAAGCGTATGACTCAATGTTACGAAATGTAGATTTGGGAAATGTACAAACAATTAAATTTATCGATGTTGTTACAAATGCAAATGTTTCGGTATCACCTATTACGTGTTTAATTGAATGTGAGGAAGTCGTAGAAGATGGAATTAGTACAAAGGAAGCGTAAGCAACAATACATAAAAGCCTATTGCCTTATGTATCCGTGGTACACATATGAGGCACATTGTGAATGGGTTGAAGCGGTAACTTATGCAAGTCCGGGGCCTAGAAATGAGCCGGACGGGTTAAAACATGGGCGATATTGTTTGGCGTGGTTGTGTGAAAATGATGCGATGAGTATGAGCGATCTAACAAGTATAAACACTATATTGAGTGGTGATATGTTTTGATGAAGGGAAATACATGAAGTTTATAGATTTTTTTAGCGGTATTGGTGGGTTCCATTCCGGTTTAGAAAGGGCTGGAATGGAGTGTGTGGGTTGGTGCGAATTTGATAAATTTGCGCAAGCATCGTACCGCGCAATGTATGATACAGATAATTTATGGTTTGGTAACGATGTTACGAAAGTTAAAGGGAAGGACTTGCCAAAGGCTGACCTGTGGACGTTTGGCTTTCCTTGCCAAGACATAAGCATAGCTGGTAAGCAAAAGGGAATTAAAGAAGGTACTAGAAGTGGTCTGTTTTATGAAATCATGAGGTTGTTAGATGAGTGCAAAGAAAATAAACCCCAATGGATTATGTGTGAAAACGTTAAGAATTTGTTATCAATCGACGGGGGGGGCGGGTTCCTCACCATTGTTAGTGAAATGGCAGAAAGAGGGTACTGTATTGAATGGAAAGTGTACAATTCCAAAGACTACGGAGTCCCTCAAAACCGAGAACGTGTGTATATTGTTGGACGTTATGGAAACGGAAGTTTCGGAAATCTATTACCTATCAAAAGAGAAAACACAACAACTCTTAAGCAGATTATAGGTGGTTCACAAGGAGAACGAGTTTATAACCCTGACGGCGTAAGTTGCACATTATCCGCACAAGGTGGTGGAATGGGGGCAAAAACTGGTTTATATGAAATTAATGCAAATAAAGTTCAAAGTATCGGAAGTGGTTCACGTTATGAAACAGATAATACAGTATGGCCTACTGGTTTAGCTGGTACGTTGACGGCTACGGACTATAAGCATGTTCCGAAAGTAGCAATCAAAAATGCAACTAAAACAGGATACACAATGGCAGAAATAGGCGACGGCATAGACCTTGCATATCCAGACAGCGAAACACGCCGAGGAAGAGTGCAACCGCAACGATCCAACACATTAACGACTAGCGATAATCTAGGTGTATTGGTTGACGATGAACCTATTCGCATTAGAAAATTAACGCCTAAAGAGTGCTGGCGCTTACAAGGTTTTACAGATAAACAGTTCGAAAGGGCTGCGGCGGTAAATAGTAATAGCCAACTTTATAAGCAAGCTGGTAATGCTGTTACTGTAAATGTTGTAGAAGAAATAGGCCGTCATATTATGGGGGTAGCAAATGAAGAAACTTGTAAAAGCAAATGATCTAACATATACGCATGAACAATTTGCAAGTGCTTTAACCATTGTTATTGGAAACAGAATTTTAAAACCAAAGATAACCGCAAATTCTTATTGCATCATGGCTGAATACAATATTCCAAACGGTAAAAAACAAAAACGGTTAAGACAAGTAATTTCAAAAGCAAATTTACAACATTTTAACGGAACAATGGAATCGTATTTGTATCATATCAAGGAACAAATAAAGCATTTATTAATAAAAGGGGAATTGAATTATGACGAATGAACAAGGTGCAAAATGGTTATTACAAGAAATGTACGATGAAGGCTATCGTGATATTAAAATATTCGGTGTATATGCCTATTTCGTAAACCCTACTTTTATCGAAAATGGTGGACATTTCAAAGTGCGGGAACACACTCCACGTATTCCGTGTAGATTATTGGGCATCGCTGGCAACAATAAAACTTATTCTATTGCAAGTTTATTGGGCGTTGTGGAATGGGAAAAGGTTCCGGTTGATACGCCTATACTTATAAAGGGTTCATTTGAAATATTAAAACGTTATTTCGCAAAATATGAAAATGGTTATGTTTATTTTTATAGCGACGGTCGCACAAGTTGGAACTATGAAGAAACCAGAAAAGTAGAACCAAGATATGTGGGGTTAGCGGAAAAATGAGCGTGATTGATATTACATTAAAAGGTCGTCCAATTACCAAAAAGAACCACGGGCAAATAGTGAAATCTGGAAACAAACGGGGTTACATTCCGTCAGAAAGCTATAGGAATTACGAAGATGCTTGCTTATGGCAACTAGCCGGCAAGAAACTGCATATATCTGGCATCATCGTTGTTGAATGTAAATACTATCTTCCTAACAAAAGAAGTTGGCCGGACTTAATCGGGTTGCTACAGGCAACTAGCGATATATTAACAAAAGCCAAAGTCATTGATGATGATAAATGGATATGTTCATATGGCGATAGTTGCATAGCGGGTATAGACAAAGAAAACCCACGTGTAGAAATCCGAATTATGGATAGGAAAAATAAAGTGTTGGAAGCGTTATTGAAATGAGGGTACAAATGAAACTGCTTAATAAAATTAAATGCATGTTAGGAATTAAACGCTATAATGCGGATGCAATCAAAGTGAAACGATGCATGCCGGGCGTGTTAATGCCTAAAATTGGTAGCGAAGATGCTGCGGGAATGGATTTTTACCAGCCGGAAAGCGTATCTATAGAACCGCATCAAACACAATATGTAACACTAGGTTTAGCAATGGAAATCCCAAAGGGGTATATGCTGATGCTTGCACCAAGATCGAGTATGAGCAAAACGCCGTTAGTTATTCCAAACTCATTTGGCGTGATTGATGCAGATTACCGAGGGGAAATCAAAGGTATATTCAAGAATACCGGAGATAGTACATATCTAATTCAAAAAGGTGATAGATTATTGCAAGGTATACTTGTACCAGCTGGTGCATTAAAGTTGTTAGAAGTCGATGAATTAACCGAAACGGCGCGTGGTGCCGGTGGTATCGGTAGTACTGGTAAGTAATAAGAAGAGGTAAAAATGATTAGAATTTGGGAAAAAACATCTATTGAAAATCTGGAGCAAAATTTAGCAAATATGAAGCAAACTGAAATCAAAGAGCCAGAATGGCAAACACGCTTTAGAATTGAATATAGTGAATTAAAAGAACGATATAATAAACTTCATAAAATGTTGGTTAAATACGATGCGGGAACGTTGGAATTTAAGCCTACTTGTTCTATTGAATTATTGCGTAAGCAAAAAGCCACTATGGGGGAATATCTAAATATTCTTGAAATTAGGGCAGAAATTGAAAAAGTAACATTGTAGGCGAAAGGGGAAATGTATAATGCCTATTATTGATCCGATGTATTTGTACTTGATTGAGGTACTACATAATATAGATGCTTTAAATCAAATTGTATTTTTTGTATTGGCAATGCTTGTATGTTTTCTGGTGTTTTTATATTTTGTTGAAGATGAAGCTAGGGAAAAAATACAAGCTAATAAATCAAAGGTAATATTATTATTTGTGGTTTTTATTGGTAGCGGATTAATAGCGGTGTTAGTACCTACCAAAGATGCTATGTATAAAATGCTAATTGCTAGCTATGTAACAACTGACAATATCCAAATCGTGAATGATGCTATCAAAACCAATTTACAGGATTATTTAAACATGTTAGGGGAAACAGTTAAGAACATGCGATAAAGGGGAATTTATGACGGATAAAGAGTACAGAGAATTAGCGAAGGAATATCTTGAACCGATTAAATTAATTACAATGAAAATTAAATCATTGAAAGAAGATCTAAAGCATTTGCAATCCGATATAACAACAATCGGGGCAATTGATTATAGTAAGGAACGTTTAAGCGGTGGCGGAACACCGGGCGGGTTAGACCGTCAAATAGTACGCCTTGAAAGTAAGCGCGATGCAGCACAAAAGGAAATAGGGGCGTTGATTGATGAGCGAGAAACCGCAGCAGATATTATTAACACATGCACAAAAGGAAAAGAAAATATACTATTGATGCGTGAATATGTTGACGGCAAAAGTGCTAAGCATGCTAGATACTTTACAGATTTAGAAAAGTCGCAAGCGAGCGAACTAAAGACGGCTGGACTCATCAAAGTAGGGTATTATTTGCACCATACATATTACCCTAGCATGCATACTGCTAAAACGGTAAAAGTCGGAATATATCGGAATATATCGGAAACATGCGGAAAAGCATAATATAGTATAATTATAGTGTCATATGTAGCTTTGAACGACATTGACTAAAGTCTCCTATTAAACATACGACACCGCGGGGAACTATAAACGTTCCCCTTGTGTGTTGTAAACAGATACCGGCGTTAAATTCCTTTCAACGAACACATGCCATTTGAGATACGATCCTTGTTAAATATGTACGTCCTAATATCATAACTATTTGTACGATTTCATAGATTGCCGGTATTTGTTTAGAACATACAAACAAAATGAATAAAACAAAAATAAAATGGGGTATATCCACGGCGATATATCCCATTTCTTGTATAAAAGCAACATTTAATTGTTGAAAACTGAACATGCTGCATTTATTATGTAAAGGTTTTAGACCAAATTAACCCAAATTGTTTTGATGTCAGATCACATTAAGTTGTGGCGTGTTTGGTTTTGAGTAATTAAAAAGCCGCTATTATCTAGCTGCTATCATTTTTGTTGTTTTGAATTGCATTTAACATTTTTACTGCCATATTGATTACATATTTAGGGGCGTTAGAACCGTATTCCCAATCTTGGAATGTGCGTAGCGGCATTTCTAAATATTCAGCCGCAGCCTTTTGAGTGAGACCCGCTTTTAAACGGGCCTCTTTTATTTTGTTGTTTGAAGTAGTCATTATTTAACCTCCGTCCCCCAACCTTCACCCCAACTGTAAGGGGTATCTCCTTGGGAATTTGTAACGACGTGCGTTACAGTATTGACAATATAAGAACCTTGGACGCGGTCCCCTACTCGTACATCACGCATTCTGGAAAATCCACTTACGCCTGCGACGTGTATTCTGGTAAGGGGATTACCTATGCAATCCCCTTTATTTGTTTTTAGAACTATTTTATGAGCCATGATATAATTCCTTTCCTTATTCGTAAAAGTGAGTTGCAATAACTTGATTGTTATTGTCTAGTAATTGCCATTCAAAACCGAATGACATAGTTGAAATAAATTCAGATGCTTGTGATTGGTTATCAAAGTTCCAAGTTTGATTTGAGTTCAAGTCTTTTAGTGTGTACATTTTTGTTTCTCCTTGTGATTAACTATTGGGGTTTGTTCCCCTTACCTTGATTAGAGTATAACACGGTTACCGCGACACGTCAACCGTATTTTTAAAATTACACGAAATGTGAAATATGATTATTTGAAAGGATAGCAATATGACGCAAATTCATTGCGATAGAAAGCATTGTTTGAACAATGATAAACATGGCATATGTACGGCTGAAACAATCGAATATAACGGACGATGCCAAACATATTGCACTAGCCAACACGCATCTAAGCAAGCGGCTGGAATATGTCAGCGATCACATAGGCGAATGAAAAGCAAAGATAACAACATACTACGATAGGGGGTGAAACAATGGCAGATAGAAAAACGTATACAAAGAAAACATATACGGATTGGGAAGCGGAAGAAAAAATATTGCTTATTGAAGGCTGGGCGCGTAATGGTTTAACAAATGAGCAGATAGCGGAAAATATGCAAATATCTGTAGTAACCCTTTGGGACTGGCGCAAGAAATCAACTAAAATTTCTAATGCCCTAAAAATAGGGAAAGAAGAAGCAGATTTAAACGTAGAAAACGCACTTTATAAAGAAGCCTTGAAAGGGAATACAACCGCCATTATATTTTGGCTTAAAAATCGCAAATCTAAAGAATGGCGCGATAAGATACAACAGGAAATTACAACAGAAAGCGCCGTTAAGTTGGTTATTGATAACAATGAATTGAGTGAGCCAGATGAGTAAAACAAATCTGTTTCGCGATGTGATACGGCCAACTGCTAAGCAAAAAGAATTCTTGCGTGCAGTAAAGCAAAACATATATACACTATATGGCGGTGCTGCTGGTGGTGGTAAATCGTATATACTCCGCTGGGGTTTGATATGGCTGCTTATTGATTGGTTTATTCAAACAGGACTTAAAGGCATACGCGTTGGATTATTCTGTGAAGATTATCCAAGTTTAGATGATCGTCAAATATCCAAAATCAAAATGGAGTTTCCGGAATGGTTAGGAACTTATAAGGAAAGTAACCACGAATTCACATTAAACGATGAATTAGGCGGCGGCGTGATATGTTTCCGTAATCTGGATAAACCTAGCAAATACTTATCTAGTGAATTCGCTGCTATTGCTATTGATGAATTAACCTTAAATAGTCGCGATGTGTTCGATTTTTTGCGTATGCGGTTACGCTGGACTGGTATCACGGATACAAAGTTAATAGCTGCAACAAATCCGGGCGGTAAAGGTCATATGTGGGTTAAGGATCTATTTATTGATAGAAACTTTACAAAAGAAATGCAACCGTTCGCCGATAAGATTGCATATATCCAAGCAAGGGCGAGCGATAACCCGCATCTATCACAGTCTTATATAGACGCGTTAAATACATTACCAGAAAAACTACGCAAAGCGTACCTAGACGGCGACTGGAATATATTTGAAGGTCAAGTATTCACGGAATTCAGAACCGATAAGCACGTAATAGAACCGTTTGAAATACCGCATCATTGGCAACGGTATCGTTCAATGGACTGGGGATATACGAAACCATATGCAGTATATTCTTATGCGGTTGATTATGACGACGTTTTATATATAACCGGTGAATATTACGGGTGCAAGCCGGGCATGCCAGATACTGGTACACAGGAAACGGCAAGGGAAGTAGCGCAAAAGATAGAACACTTAAAAGACTATCAAGGCGTTGCAGATCCGGCTATATGGCAACGAACAGGACATGACGGGCCAACGATTGCGGAAATATTCGCAACGGAAGGCGTGTATTGGACGAGGGCTGATAATGATAGATTAGCCGGACTTATGCAAGTACATCAACGATTAAAAGAAGGTAAGCTAAAGATATTTAGTAATTGCGTACATTTAATACGAACGTTACCAGCTTTAACATACGATAAAATCAAAGTCGAAGATGTGGATACAAAACAAGAAGATCATGCATATGATGCGGTGCGTTATATGTGTATGGCGCGGCCTGTTAAATCTGTTAAGCCTAACAAGCCATTTAATGACGGTTATAGATATGATGATGAAACAGAAGGAGAGGTTACCGCATGGGGCGTATGAGTGAAAAGGCGTTACGAGATTACGCCTATAAGGTGTTGAAGTCGGAATACGGCGAACGAGAGGAAAAGGGCGTTATTATTCCGGCGAAATACACCGATGCGGAATTGGCGGAATTTGCGCGAGCTATGCCGCAATGGCAAATAGAACAAATGTACGATATGATATATGGTTCTGAAATGGTGGAATAATGGATATAGAGCAAACATTTGATATATACGAAGCGAAAGCGAATGTTAAAAGTGCATTGAGTGCTACGTCGAACTGGCGGCAAAATGCTGCCGAAGATTATGCATTTATGCAAGGTAAGCAATGGGAAGATGCTGACTTGAAAAAGATGCGTGAAGCTGGTCGCCCTGTGATTACAATCAATAGAATACGGGCAACCGTTAATCTGTTGTGCGGTTATGCATCGCAGAACGAAACAGAACCGGACTTCTTACCACGCTCCGAAGAAGATGATAGGATAAGCCGAGTTGCGAAAGGTATTACAAAGTACTGTTTAGACAGCGCGCACTATCAACGAAATAAAGGTAAATGTTTCCGCGATAAAATCATATGCGGTTTAGCTAATTACTGGGTTAGTTATGAATTCGATTACACAAAATTAGACGGAGCAATTAAAATCGAACGTGTTTCTCCGTTTGATGTGTTCGTTGATCCGGAAAGCACAGAAGAAAATCTAAGCGATGCTCAATTCGTTGGTCGGTATAGTTGGGAAAGCACAAGAAAGCTAAAACAGGTATATCCGGACAAGGCTAATGAAATTGATATGTTGAGTCATAAATATGACGATACAGAACTAGAAGCCGGCACGATTGAAACCATTAACGGTGAAGCGTTATGGTACAACGAAAAGTATAAAAAGGTTCGTGTAGTTCAATACTGGTACAAGGAATACGGCAAAAAGAATGTATACATGACAAAAGAGGGCCTAATTGATGAAAACAACCCGCTATTTGTTGTGTTACTGGCTACAGGCAAGAAACCTACTAGCATACCAGATACTAAAATCAGATATGCAACGTTCTCCGATAGTGTGCTACTAGAAGAGGGCGAAAGTCCTTATAAGCACGGTAAATTCCCGTTAGTACGTGAATATTGCTATTATACGGGTGAATTAATAGATGATGAACTAGAACCGGCCGGCGTAGTGCGTGATCTTAAAGATGCTCAACGCGAAAAAAATAAGAATAGAAGCCAGCGTATGCATGTTGTTAATCAACAATCTTTAGGTGTGAAATTCTGGCAAGGCCAAATAGATGAACACGATAAGAAAATAATTGAAAAGAAAAGCACAACACCGGGAGCAAATATATTCTTGAAGCCGGGTGTTACATTCCAAGACGGTACGCCGTCAATGGATAGCGCTATTAATCTAACTTTGGAACAACAAGCGGACAATGACTTTTATTCTATTAGCGGTATCACTCCGGAAAGCCTTTCCGGTAGCATTGGCTCTATGAGTGGCAAGGCAATCGACTTGCGGCAATCTGTAACAACCGTACAAACGGCGGATATATTCGCACAAACAAAAGAAGCGGAGTTACAAATTGTTAAATTGCTATGGGGTGAAAAGAATGCACCGGGTTTAATTCCTCAATTCTACAACCAAGAAAAGGCAATGCGGATTTTGGGCGACGACGGCAAAAAGGAATTTGTACAAATCCAACCGGAATTAGGTCAGCCAATGCAAGAGCAAGTTATCACGGATCCGTTCGGGCAACCTAAATTAGATGAAGAGGGGAACCCAATCAAACAAGTATTGTATGATTTAAGCTGCTTTGATTTTGATATCGTGATTAGCACCAGCCAAGCAAGCGCAACGGCTCGCAAGGCTAACCTATATCAATTATTGGAAGCTAAGAAAAGCGGTGTTGATATTCCTATGGATATTATCCTCGACTTTATGGACTTCCCAGAAAAAGAAGCCGTCAAGAAGCGTATTCAGCAAGCAGCAGAAAAGCCGGCTATGCCAGAATTGCGTGTTAGCGGTAGCCTAGATGATATGCCAGCGGAAGCGTTGAGCATGTACTTGCAAACGCTAGGCGTTGAAATTTCGCCGCAACAAATTATGGCGGAACGGTTAGCCTTGAAAGGTAGACAACAAAACATTCAAAATGCACCGCCAATTTTGCCACCTATGAACGATTTAGGCACTATGTAATATAAACTATCAACACAATAATAAAACGCTCCTATATGGGGCGTTTTTTATATTTCGCCCTAAGCAACGGCGTTAAACTACTTGCACTCATCTATTCGCCCTAAGCAACGGCGTTAAACTGCCATATTCTTATATTCGTCCAGCAATGACGTAAAAAGGCAAAGGAGTATTTGATATGGAAAAAGATTTAGTAAACATCGAAGAAGCTGGTTTCACTCCAGAAGATTTAGAAAACGCAGGCGTAGAACTGGAAGATACAACCGAAGAAACGAATACACAGGAAGGTGCAAACGATGTTCCCTCTACTGAAACACCGGAAAGTGATGCGAATGATGCGGAAGTAGAAACAGAAACGCCGAATACTAACGAAGGTGAAACGGAAGAAGAAACGCATGCGAACGATCAGAACTTAAAAGCGGCACTTGCACAGGAACGCGCAAGACGTAAAGCAGCGGAAGAACGTGCTAGACAATTCGAAGCGCAACAAAAACCAATTGAGTTACCGCAAGAAGAAGTATCAAATATTCGCGACTTCGTACGCCGTGAAGCGTTAAAACGTTTCAATATGACGGCGGAAGATTTAGAAGGTTTGATGTATGAAGATGCTGAAAAGTACAACGAATTTATTCGTTTTGAAGCTAATGCAGAATACGCAATCACCAATCAGCAAATTGCAGTACATCAACAACGGCAAAAAAACGTAAATTTTGTGAATGAAATTAAATCGCTACCAAACTTTAACGAGTTGTATCAACGCGGTTTAGACAAGTTAAACGGAATGATGATGCGTGATGCACAACCGATTAATGATGCATTTTATCGTGTTGATCAGGGCGAAGGTACAGAAGCCGATTTTGAAACCATTAGAAAATTTGTTGATGAATTGCAAAATGAACGGGCGACAAGTACCGAAGTACCAAACAACCCACTAGAAGTAGCGGCGACATTGCCTAAGGCTGGCGCACTCAATGGTGGCGTTCCTACACCTAACAAGGTAACGGAAGAAGATATTTTAAAAGCGTATGACACAGGCAATCTTGATGCATTGCCGGACGATGTACGCAAATATTTTGACGAATTATAAGAGGTAATATATGGCAGAACAAAGAAATCAAGTTACTATCCCAGCGGCGTTAGTCCCTAAGATTTGGACTAAAAAAGTGTGGCATGAAGGATTAAAAGAGTCTTTCTTCGATAAATTCACCGCACTTGATGGCTCTAACGTTGTACATAAAAACAAAGATTTAGAAGGCGTAAAAGGTGATGCAGTTACATTCGGCTTAATGATGAATTTAAGCGGTGCCGGTGTTGAAGGTAACCGTGCGACATTGACTGGTAACGAAGAAACGTTGAATATCTATGATTTCACCGTACAAACTCAATTAGTACGTAATGCGGTTTCTCGCTATGAAGCGGACGACCAAAAAACACAATACGATATGCTAAAAGAAATCAAAGGTGCGTTAAAACAGTGGCTCGCAGATTGGCAAGATAACAAGTTAATCGCTAAGCTTTCCGCATCTCCTACATCTGGTGAAACACTTTATGCATCTTCCGCCGGTACGCAAGCATCTATCACAGCAAACGATAAATTGACTACTACACTCATTTCTCGTGCTAAACGTAAGGCGCAAATGCACGGGCCTAAAGTGCAACCGATTAAAGTTGACGGAATGGACAAATTTATTATGCTTGTATCTCCTTGGGCGGCTCGTGATTTGAAAGACGATGATAAGTGGCTTAAAGCACAACAAAACGCAAACGTTCGTGGTTCTAAAAACCCTATCTTCACTGGTGCATTAGGTGAATATGACGGCGTTATTTTGTACGAATACGAACGCGTATTGAACGACAAAACAGGTGCATCTAATGCTAACGTATGCCACAACTTGCTTTTAGGTAAACAAGCGGCATGCTTTGCGGTATCTCGTCCGGCGAAACATATCAAACAAGTGGACGACTACGGCAACGTAGAAGGCAACGGCATCGCTTTTTATGGTGCAATTGAAAAATCCAAGTTCAATAGCAAAGATTACGGCGTAATCAATGTTATGACTGGTGGCGTAGTAGAAGCGTAAGTATTATAGGCGGGGTAACACCCGCCTTTATTCTTATATGGGGTGAATATGAACGTAAAACAACTCATCAATAGGGCGTTCACGCAAATAGGCGATACCTCGCAAGAACAATACACTCCGTATTACTTATTGGAGTATTACAACGAAGGCAATCACTTGTTAAATGCCCTAATCGGTCAATATTGCCCGAGCCTTGCAACAGGCACGTTTGAAGGTACTGGACGTGGACGGATCACATTGCCTTTTCAATGTATCAGCATATTGAATGTCAAGGCAGATGATGCGGAAGTACAAGGGTACCAAGTATTGAATTTACAAACGGTAGTATTTGATGCGGACAAAGAGCAAAAAATCACCGTTGATTATATAAAGACTGCTGGTTATAAGGTGCTCGAAGATGAAAGCGGACTACCAGCGGAACTTGAAACATTATTAGTTGACTATATCGTATATAGGGTTATGAACCTTGATATTTCTGGAATTTCAGCAAATATGGTTAGTGCGTTGCAATCAATTAATAATGGGTTAGGTAACAATGATAGTGTAATTGCGGAAGGATACTGGAATTATGGTAGTAAGCGAATTGATTACTCTCGTTAATGTAGAGTCAAACGAAATCCTTGATGAACAACTAGAATATATCCAGTACATTAACGCAGCGATTGACTGGCTAACGACTATCCTAGTTAGTATTAAAGACCGTGAAGTAGTTAAGAATATGGATATACAGGATAAAAGGGCGGTTCCTTCCGATTTTATGGGGTTCGTTCCTAAAACTGGCTATCCTATCCGCATCATAAACGGAACATTTGAAACGTATGACGGCGAAACGGTTAATCAAGTGTTTTATAGCGTAAGAAAAAATCACATTGATGATTTAGACGATACTATTCCGTTTTCCGAATTTTTTCATCAATATCTAGTGCAGCTTATATCCTTTATGGTGAAGAAGAAATCACTTATGACTGATTATGCTGCTTATGATAAGACCTTCATCGATTACATCACAGAACAAATCAAAACGGCACGAGGTATCACATAATGGGCGTAAAACAGGTAGCAATAACAAACGGCTTCCGATTGGGCCTTGATTGGTCGAACCCACCGGAAAATATCGATATTCAAGCCTTAACACAGGCTAGGCAATGCGAATTTGATAGGACAGATAATGCCTTGCGTACCGTTCCGGGGGTTCGTGTATTGTATGATTTCGGTTTACCGGTAGAAACGCTATATTATGATGTCTATCGTAACAAATGGTATTTTTCTAGTGGTAGAAATTTATATTCTACTGATTTCAATACCAATACATTACTAGGTACGTTAAACGGTACAGGAGAACCGAAATATCATGCATTTGGTGGTGATATTCTCATTGCTAGTGGTGATAAATTACAAGTTATCTCCGGTGCTGGTAAATTAGCCACTATTGAAAGTCCTGTATGCGATATAGTATCAAGCCATTCTGGCCGTGTACTGATTGCATCGACTCATTCGCATCGGTTGAACTGGTCGGCAGTAGGCGACTACAACGCATGGACTCACAACAATAACGATGCATCTAGTGCGCAATATGTGGATGTTGGGTATAAAGACCAAGGCAACATTATTGCCGTAGATTTCTTATCACGTGCAATTATCGTATATAAGGAATATGGCCGTGTGTATCAAGTTATTGGCACGCCAGATGCACGGAATTTAACAGTATATCCGCTATCCTCAACCGGCTATTGTAGCGGTGCAACGGTGAGTGTTGATGATCGCAGTTATTATTTAGGCAATCAAGGGTTTATGTCTTTTATGCCTACTAATACCTATGCAGAAATTCAACCATTTGAAACCGGATTGAATATTAACTCGTATCTATTGAAATACATTACAAAAGATTGTGATGTATGGCATATATCCAGTCGTAAACAAATGTGGATTAAGCCATATAACGGTGATACAGTATTTATCTATCATTACTTACCACGCTATGAGGACGGGCGCGGCGTTTTTACATCGCGTAAATTCACACACAATATCAATGATGCGGTGAATGTAGATAAAGAAGTATACATAGCCTACGGCAATAAGATTGGTATTCTTGACGAAACCATAGATACTGATGATAACGTACAAATTAAAACGTCTATAGTTAGTGGTAATAGATTGGCAACAAGGCAATTCATACTAATTATGAATTATAATTTTGTAACGCATAACCTAATACCCGGATACGGCACGACTGGCATTTCTAATAAGAAACCTAAACCGATTGAATTTGCTAGTAAGGCAGTTAAAACCTACTATGCGAACTTTAAGACTTACGATTATAAAGCGTTGATGAATGTCAATGAATATACAAAGGCTTATAAAATTGGTGGCGGTGCTAACCGTAATGTACAATTCAAAATCAATGTTCAAAAGGGCGCGATTTCATTACGCCAACTAGATTATACATATGAAGAGGTTTAATAATGGCATATAAAGAAAAATACCCTTTGGATATAACACCACAGGGTGATACAGTACCGGAAAGTATACAGAAAAACCGAAATGAAATATTGAACGTCGCACAAAATATGGAACTAAAAGCCGGTGGCGGCAGTTCTGGTGGTGGCGGTGGTCTACGTAATCGGTTATTAAGTGGCAAGGTAAGCAACGGTGAATTTTCCTTTTTAACTGGGGATAATTTAAGCGTAATGATTGACGGCAGTCAAACACCAGTTCTTTTGTCATTTGCTGACGGTTTCAACGATTACGGCGCGGTTGATTACATTCAAACAATTAACCGTAAGCAAAGTGCATGGAGCCTACCGGCCAATAGTACATCGTATCTGTATGTCGAACGCTCCGCATCTGGGGGCCTAAGTTATGGCAGTACAACGCTTGAACCATTGCGACAACCAAACGCACCGGAAGCGGCAACAGATAAAATGTACTACAACACAACAAGTGAAAAAATGAATGTGTACACAGGTACATATTGGAAAAGCATTTTACGTGTAGTAGTAGCTATAGCCGTTACAGATGCAACACGTGTTAAGTCGATTAAGTATTATGATCCAACTATCAATACGGCTACCGATGCAGTAATTGGTAAACGTAGGGTTGCCGGTAAGGACTATTTATTAACAGAAATACTTAATGCATTGGCTGACACAATCAAAAACATAGCTGGTGATGAAACATTCACAACTAACCCAGCAATGACATTGAAAGCAATTTCTGGAACAATCAAAGATTTAGAAAAAATCTATTACAAGAAAACAGATACAGTAAACGAAGCTAAGCATGCAACTAATGCAGACGAAGCCAAACACGCAGCAAGTGCAGATACGGCAAAAAATGCAGAAACATGTGTTAAAAAAACAGGCGATACCATGACAGGAACTTTAAAAGTTCCGGGGATTACAAATGATCCGCTTGATTTTAATAAAATGTCTAATACTCGTGTTGGGTACTCCGGCATGTTGGTTGGCGAGGTAAACGGCTATACAGTATGGGGCAAACAACGTTGGGGCATGGGGGTTGCTTTTCCGTGGACATTTGACGGCGACCAACGAGTACTAGGAGCGCAATTGTATTTTGTGAATAGTAACGGTGCGTATATTCGCTTTGATACCAATAGTAATACTATGGGCGCATGGCAAAGGATAGCAACATTTGACGAGAATAATAATCTTTTATTCCCAAATGGTGCTAAATTGAGGGTGGAATAATGCCTAATCTAGTACTAGAATATAACGGCCAAACTTACCGGTTCGGATTAACTACAAATGCGGCTTTGACTAACGGCCAAAATATTAAGGTTCCTTTTAACGGAAGCGAATTATACGCGCGTATTGGCGATGATAATACACCGTTAAAAGTCATTAAAAATGGGCGTACGTATTCCGTGCAGTATAATCCGGCTGCATTTAATAATATTTACGTAGATAGACCGGCAAGTGATCGCTCCGAATGGCGTAATACGGTATTTTTCCCAAGTGGAAATTATCGCATTACGATAGACGGAAGCACGCGAGATAGTCGAGAAATACGCATTAATGATAATAGAAACCTTGAAGTGATAATGTCTATTACTGGATATGGTTATAATAATCAACACTTAAAATTGACTATTAGCGGGTATTATGATAGGCAAGTACAAGCCGGAAGCAATCGCAATAGATTTAGCATAGAACGAATAGGGGACTAACGATGCAACTTGAAAGCCTTGAAAGCATGATTAAAGACTATGAACGGCGCACGGGTGAACGCGTTAGCCTTGAAGGTTTTTATTTCGATGAAAACAACAATTACAAAGATAAATATAACTACTATTTCAAATGGTTCCCTAATGCTGGGTTCTTATTCTGGACTATCAACGAACATGAGGGCGAACGGTATTTTACTATCTGGCAAACATACGGTGATATGAAAGTGATAGGTAAATACATTGTTGAAGTGATGAAGTTGAATAATCTTGATTTGATTGTTACAGCCACACATCGTAGTGTGCGTGGGTTCATCAAAAAATGGAACATGGAACGTGTTCCACACATGAACTATACCTATAACGGTTTTAATTACAAAGTATTAAAAACAAAGCGTGAGCATTTGGAAGCTACTTTGTAGAAAGGAAAAGCATGTTTACATTTGACTTGCAATTATTTGGGGGCGGCAAAAAATCAAAGGTACAAAGCATAGGTGCTAATTTACCACCAGCCGGCCCCGAAGAAAAGCAACTCTTACAAGGGCAAATGGATTGGATAAATAGAACCAATCAAAGCGCCAACACCTTGCAAGGCATGGGCGATAGAGCCTTAAATAATGTAGTCGCTCCGCAATATCAGCAAATGTACAATGCATATTTGGGGACTAACAAAGACAACCAAAATGCACTAAGTGCATTGCAAAATCAAGTGGCAACGGCTGGCGCAAGAAACCTAACTGACAATACTAGATATGCTAACCAGTTAGGGGCCAGCGTTGATGCTATGAACAACGGAGCGGGGCAACTGGCGAATGAATACAACGGCGCATTATTGAAAAATCAAAACGCAATGGATAGTATTACCAATGGCCAACTTCCTACGGCTTATACAGATGCTAGACGACAAGCGTTAAACAATGATTTGCAAGCTACCGTAGGTAATGCGGTTTCTGGTTTGGCAAGTCGTGGCATTGTTAATTCTTCGATTACTGATAGTACATTGAATGATATTAGTAAAAATGCATCTAACACACTTGCGGCACAATATGCAAATGATTTGAACCAAGCGGCAGCGCTTAATTCGCAAGCATTTAATAATAGTTTGAGTGGCATCGGTGCAAAAATGGGGTTATGGGGTAACACCTACAATAACCAACAAAACGGCATCGTAAATCAAGCGAACTTGTTAAATCAAGGGTATACAAATCAAATGAATAATGCTGGTACTTCGGCGGGCCTTATCGGTCAACGTGAAGGGTTAGCACAAAACCCTATTAATACCGGCGCAACAACACAAAGTGCATCTACTCAACCGGCTAAAGATTACTATTCTATGAGCCGACTGCATAATGCGGATCAAGAAGATTTATTAAACAGATATATGACATTACGCTACGGCCTAGCACAACCAGCACAAACAATGGTTAAGCAAGGTAACGGCGGATTTTTAGGAGGTCTTATGAAAGGTTTTTGTTTTGTAGCGGGTACTGAAATTGCAACACCAGAAGGTGGCAAAGCAATCGAAACATTTGTAAATGGTGATAAAGTAATCACGATTGGTGCGGTCAATGATGTAATTGAATTACACGATATGGGCGAAAAAGAAACACATCGCCTTGAAACCGCATCCTTTGGCGTTACAACCACAGGCACAGAAAAATTCTTAACTCCGGAAGGATTAAAATTAGCCAGTGAATTAGTTGTTGGCGAAACAGTAGTAATGACTGTTAATGGTTATGAACCTGTAACGATTAGCGAAGCAACTGGCAATACTGAACATGTATATGAATTGCAATGTACTGGCGATAATCTCTTCTATGCTAACGGTATTATGGCGGAAGGCATTAATGAAGCAGAATTGAAAGCGATTGCAGATGCACTGGAAGAAAAACCGGTTAAGAAAACAACAAAAAAATCCAGCGAGAAAGATGAATCTGTAGAGGAAGCAGCCGAAGAAGTAGAGAAAGTAGAGGAATAACACAATGGGCGTTATTTATTTACAAGACTATAGCCCGTGGGAAAGCATCGGCGAGTTGGCTGGTCGATACGGTGGGTATCGTTTAGGGCAAATTCAAAATAACCGCATGGCGCATGGATACCAAGATATGCTAAACGGTGGCGAACAGGCGACACCGGCGCAACAAATGGCGAGCCAAATGCCAACACAAGGACAATTTAATGCCGGACAGTTTATTAATAATGCTATGCGTAATAATTCCTTTGGTGCGCAAGCGGTGGCGAATAATCAAGGATTATGGGGCAGTCAAAATCCGTCCGCACCAGCGCAACCGATGCAAGCTAACACAGATGCACCAGCCGCACCAGTTCAACCACCACAACAAAATACAGGGTTATGGAACTTTGAAAACCTAAATAATACCGGTATTGGTAATGGTGTACCGCAAACGTATCAAGAAATGATGCAACAAAGGGCGAATAACCCTTTTCGTGGGGCGCCCAAATTGGTAGAAAATGGTAGTACCAATGAGGATAAAGCGCCGGGCCAATATTCTATACCAGATAAAGCAACTATAACCAGTGAAGCACGCAAACGACTAGGGGCGAATACACTCGCCCTTGTCAAAGCTGGTTTTGATTTCAAGACGGCGCAAGGTTTAGCCAACGAACAATATCAAACCGACGTGAATAATATGTATATGCAACAAGTTAACGAATATCAAGAAAAAGTGCTTGAACCAATGCGCCAGCAAATCATGAACAACCTTGTATTCACTAAAGACAAGGACAGCAACCCAATTGTAGATACCTATAACACGAAACGTGTTAAAGGGTTAGCGCCGGCCGTTGCAAGATATAACTATCTAGCCGGTAAAGTTGGCGCTGGTACTATTGATATGAATAACTTGAATTCTATTGCGGCACTTGATAAGCCTGATTACAAATTTAGTAGTGCGCAAAACGGCCACATTGTACGTTACAACATGGGCGACGGTACTATTCAAGATATGGGCGGTTATGGCAAAGTTGAAACGAAACAATTTGCAAACGGCCAAGTTATCGTAATGACACCAGACGGTCAAATGAAAAATATCGGCAACTTTGGTGCGAAGAATATCAAAGTTATGCCAGACGGAAAAACGTATATTGTTGGTACAGACGGCAGCATGAAATATGTAGGTACTCACGTTAAACCGCCAACGGCTACACAGTCCGGAACTAGCGGATATAATGCACAAGTATTGCGTACACTATCAGCGCAGCATACTGCATGGGTTAAGGCTAACCCAGATAAGGACGAAAGCGAAAGTCCTTATTATGGTAAGTTACAAGGTGCATTAAATGGTACGCCAACGGCTGGCGGCGGTGGAACGCCAACGGTTAAACGGCAACCTACCTATTCAGCTGAGGAACAAGCAGCGATTTCCAAACGCATGAACGAACTTTCAGCGCAAGGCTGGAGTGATGATCAGATAGCAGCGGAACTTGATGCGGCCGGATACGGTCAATATAAATCGTGGTTAAAGTCTTATTAAACAAAGAGGTAAACAATGGGTGCATTTGATGATATTACAAGTCGTTATGGTAGTAATGCTAATAGCGGCAACGCCTTTGAAGATATAACAACCGAATACGGCTATGATGCGGATAATGTACCCAAGCCTACGTTTTGGGATAGCGTTAAAAATAATGCCGAATACGTTGCTAATGGCGTTAAGAATAATATTGAATGGATTGACAAAACAGGCAAAGAAATCAATGACAATGTAGGGAATACATTGGGAAATTGGAAAGATGATGTATTAAACAAAGCGAATAATCTAGGTAGGGAGTATTCCAAAAGTGCTGCTAATGCCATTGAAGCAAATGGAGATAATTTTTCTGCGTTTGACGATAACGGCGACTTTGTAAACGAACATGCAACGCCGGGCCTAAACAAAGCAAGAGCAGAAGCATACAATGCTGCAGTTGGCAAGCCGGCTGGATATCTAGCAATTACTCCGTATGTTCCACCACAGGTGCGAATAGCTGCGGGCGTCCTTGCCGCGCCTACGATTGCAAATGATACGGCGGAGATGTATAACGCCAATGCATCAGCAGAAAACGAAGGAACGGCACCAGAAGGAATTTTAGGGGATAAATATGTAGCCACGGCTAAAAATGTTTTTGTAGACCCTATTGCCAATCCAGTAGAACGCTTAATTGACGACCCCGGTGAATTTGCCCAAAATATAGCCATGAATCCTACTAACTTGTGGGATGATGTATTTTTGCCGGCTGCGATGGTAAAAGGCGCAACACCTAAAAAAGTATCTGGAGCAATCGGCGAACGTGTGGGGCGTGTTGGTGAACATATTAAAGAAAAAGCAGTCAATGCCTTTGATGATATTGGGGAACGATTTACCAAAAATGAACCTAAATTTGAGGAAGGCGTTATGTATAATGCCTTTGATGATATCCCAGTACCGGAAGAAGTAAACGCAGTAGAACCGCGCGAATATTCCGAAGGCGAATTGAACGGACGAGCAATGGAAGGCGAAACAGGCAATATCCAAGCGGATATTTATAACCGATACCGTCAGAACGGGTTAAGCGACGTTGAAGCGGCTGGCATGACTGGTAATATTGGCGCCGAAAGTAGTTTTAGCACCACAGTTACAAGTGGCGACGGCTACGGTTCCCGTGGTTTGGTTCAATTTACTGGTGATAGACTTAACGGCGAAAATGGTTTATTGAAATTCGCAGAAAATCGTGGATTAGATCCGTGGGACTGGAGAACGCAAGTCGATTTCAGTGTATGGGAATTGCACAACACCGAAAGCGCCGCATTAAAAGAAATGCGTGCTAGACCAGATGCAACACCGGCGGAAATGGCAAAAATCATTCGTGAATATTATGAAAGACCAGACCCAGCAGTTGCACGTGATAATGTTCGTGCGGAAATTGCGGAAGATACATTTAAAGGCAATTATGGGAGATACGAAAATGGGCCACGTGATACATCATTTAAAGATAGTAGCCTAGACCCTAACAGAGTATCACATGAAGAACCATTTAGAGATGAGTTCATAGAACGTGATGCAGTAAAAGGAGAAGAACCGCACACAAATTTAAACAGTTTCGTTGAAAATACCGAAAAGAAATCGGTTAAAAACGATGATTTAGGTATAAACTATCAAGGCGAAGGCGAAACGGCCCATACAGGCGAAATAAACGAATTTCAGCCTAAAGACCGCATAAATACTGACTTTGTAGAGGGTGAAAAACCTAAATTTGAAGAAAAAGCACTTGAAAATGATGCAAATCCTCAATTTAGGTATGAAGAAGATGCACCGAACGAAAGTTTACGAAATGCACTTGACGATTTACCGCCAAAAGCAAAAGAAACTATCATAAATGAATTGAAAAATGATGCATCTGATCCACGATATACCGAATTAGAAAATAAAGTACAATCTAATACGGAATTATTGAAAGATTTAAACAAGGCAACAAAGCCAGATATTCCAAAAGCGGAACTTGATGCGGTTAAGGTTCGATTATCTGAAAGCCTAGACGTACCGGTTGAAAGCTTGAACCATGAATATATGGAAACGGTTCGCCGTGATCGCGCTGCCGAATTAATCACCGATACGCAAGAATTTAAAATGTTACAAGCGGAATCGGCAGAAGGTGGCGTGAGTCAATATGCTAAGCAGCCTAGCCAATTACTAGATCATGCAACGCATGAGCAAGTACACGATGCAGTTGTAAAAGCATTTGACGGCAACGAAGCAATGGCAAATCGTTATTTGGAAAGTAAAGGCGTTAGACCTACAGAGTCGCTACAATATAGCACTAAAGGTAACGAAACACCACATACGGAACAAAGTGAAGGCGTTGAACGTATGGGGCGTGCCGTTAGTCGTCGTGAAATTATTGATAGTATCAATAACCTATTCAATCAGCGTATAAAAACAGGGAGATTAGGAACTAAAAATGCTAAGGGCTGGTATAATCCTAATAGCGATGTAATTCGTACGGGGGCATATGGTGATATTCCTACCATGATGCATGAGTTAGGTCATTACATTGATAACCATAATGGATTTAGCAATATTTCTAAGTTTGATACTGAATTGTTGGGTCAAGTCAAAAAGCGATTTGGTACTAGCTATGATAATTTAGATGCAGTTGGCAAGCGTAAAGAGGGGTACGCCGAATTCTTTAAAGATTATGTATCAGACAGAGCAAAAGCCAAACAGGACTTTCCGGAGTTTTATAAACACTTCAAAGAAACTATAGAACGTGATAAGGCGTTAAATGGCATTGTTAATAAATTATCTAAACTGACTCATGAATGGCATAAACAGTCTAGTGCAGATCGTATCAAAGGTTCTATTTCCTTTGAACGAACCTCTAAAGCTGAACGTATCATTACGGATGCTAAAGATGGAAATATTAAAGATACCATTAAACGTGTAGCGAGTGATGTCTATACAAAAGCTATTGATGAACTTAATCCATTGCGTGAAATGGTTGAGGAAGTGGAGCATATCACAGGTGAAAAAGTAGCGTTTAAAGATAATCCATTTATGCAAGCGTGGTTGTCTCGTGGCTGGGTAGGCAAAGCGGAAGAATTTATAAAGCGTGGGATACCAGAAAAGGGCGTTCGTTCGTTTGAGGATATTATTAAGGATATACCTCAAAAAGAACATAAAGACTTTAGCGCCTATCTTGTAGCGCTGCATGATTTAGACCTACACCGTAACGGTCAGATGCCTACATTTACACTAAAAGAGGATTTAGCTGCCGTTAATCAGTATGAAAAAAATCCTACATTCAAAAGCGCTGCTAAAGATATTCACCGTTTTCAAGATTATATACTTGCAGAACTCGTGAATAATGGGATATTAAAACCGGAAACATACCATTTATTGCGAAATAAATATCCTAACTATGTTCCGTTTTTCCGTGATTTCTCAACAGAGAGTATGGATGGATTCTTTTCTAGTTCCAAAGGGTTTGTCAACGTGGCTAATCCTATTAAGCGGTTCAAAGGTAGTACACGTGATATTATTGATCCGTTAGAAAGCATCGTAAAAAATACATACCAATTCTACAATGCAATCGAACGAAACCACGTGGGCGTTACCTTTGCCAAATTAGCGAAGAAACCGGGCATAGGAACTATTGTCGAAGAGGTTAGGGGCGATAGACCGGCAAAATCTACTGACAATACATTTTCTGTTTGGGTTAAAGGGAAAAAGGTTGTATATGAAACAACTCCAGAATTAGCACAAACAATGAAAATGATGAATAAGGATACAAGTAATTTTATAACAAAAATATTGCAGTATCCGGCTAGTTGGTTGCGTGCTGGTTCTACTGTTACTGCTGGCTTTGCTATCACTAACGCCTTGCGTGATACCATTTCAGCCGGTGTATTCTCTAAATATGGTTTTTTACCTGTAGTTGATACATTTAAAGGGTTAGCACATTTTTTAAAGAAAGATCAATTATATTGGGATTACGTAAAAAGTGGTGGCGCTCACGCTGCTATGGTAAGCCTTGATAGAGACTATTTAAGCGGACATTTAAGAGAATTATTTTCTCGTAAATCCACATTGTCCAAAGTTGCAAGAAACCCTATTGAAGTGTTGCGTGCTATATCGGAAGCAACGGAAGTGGCTACCCGATTAGGTGAATTTGGCAACGCTAGAAAAGGGTATACAGGGTTATACAGTCGTTTAACAAAAACCAATTTAAAACCTAAATCGCTAGGAGAAGCATCTATTGCAAGCCGTGATATTACGATTGATTTCAGCCGTACCGGTACACATACTAAGACTGCAAATAAAGTTGTAGCGTTCTTTAATGCGACTGTCCAAGGTGGCGACAAATTAGTACGTGCATGGCGTGATGATCCGAAAGGTATGACAATTAAATCTACTTTGTTTATCACGTTACCTACAATCGCATTATGGTATTTGAATAAAGATAACACCGCATATCAAGAGTTACCGCAATGGGAAAAGGATACATTCTTCCATATTCCAGCTGGTGATAAATTTGTAAAAATACCTAAGCCGTTTGAATTAGGGTTATTATACGGCACTACATTTGAGCGTATGTTACAGTATTTTGATGATAAATCAACAGGCAGAAACGGAGTCGGCTTTAAAGGTTTAGGTGATAGGGCGATTGATACATTATTACCGGATGTATTGCCTACGGCTTTGTCTCCAATTTGGGAATGGTGGAGTAATTACTCTAAATTCAGACAAAGAAACATTGTTCCTCAAGCCCAAGAGAAATTACCAGATAAACTACAGTACGGATCTAATACATCTATGGTGGCTCGCAAAATTGGCGACACATTCAACGTATCACCGTATAAGGTAGATAATACAATTATGGGTTATGGTGGCAACCTTGCTCGATTAGGCTTAGACATAACGGATGCTATTAGTGGTGCAAATGAAAAACGCCCTACTAAAGGCGTAACAGAGTTACCGGAAATACGCCGTTTCTTTGCTAAACCATATCAAAGTAGTGATAGCGTGCAACGTGTCTATGATGATTTTAAGGAGCAAGAAAAACTTCATAATGAACTAAAACTTACAGGGCAGAGACCGGAAGGCTATGACCCTAAGTTATACAATAAACTGAAAAATGCACAAAATTCATTTAAGGCTATTAATAAAGCATCGAAGAAAATTATTGATAGTGAAACCATGTCTAGCGATGCAAAGAGGGAAAAGTTAGACAAACTAAATATTCAAAAAGCCAATGTAGCAAGAGGGGTATATGGCTTAGGGATTATAAAGGAGTAATAATGCAAATAGTGTTAGATTTCTTAATCGATAGTTGGAATTCTCTTACAACTAGCTTTATCTTAAAAACAATATTGAGCAGCGTTGCTGCGTTGGCTATATGGGTGATTGGTTTAAAACACGTTCAAATATTGGGCGTGTTTATTTTATTGGTGTTTGTCGACTTGCTCACAAAATGGGCAAGCATCGCATATAAAATGTTGGTTGATGAATTTGGATATGATCCGGAGAAAATCGCCACGTGGGAAAAATACCGGGCCATACCGATTGCATTTGAAAAACGACTCATAGCATCTAAATATATGCGTAAGGGGTTTATAGGTAAGGTTATGACATACGTAGCGGCTACAATAGCCGCTATTTTATTTGACGAAATGAGCGGTCAAAGACAATTCGCCGTATCGCTAGTATGGCTATATCTAGGCTCGTCCGAATTCCTATCTATTCTTGAAAATCTAAGAGACGGTGGCAACGTATCTATGGGAAAGTTTTTAGATTTAATTAGAACTAAAATTGAAAATAAGGTTAAATTATGAGGTGAAACATGAGGGGTATCGATGTAAGCGAAAATAACGGCGTAGTGGATTGGGGAGCGGTCAAGGCTAATGGCTTTGACTTCGCCATTATCCGCATCGGTTATGGCAGAGGTAATTTAGATAGTGAATTCTATAACAATATCAACGGCGCTATTAATGCCGGTTTAGCTATTGGTGTATACCACTATTCCTATGCCATGAATGAAGAACACGCAGCAAGTGAAGCGGAATTCGTAATAAACACGCTCAATGATGCTGGATTGACTGTGGATAAGTTGCCTATGGGTATCTGGTTTGATATGGAAGACGCGGACGATTACAAGGCAAATCGTGGCATGCCAACTGACCAACAACTCACTAATATCTGTAGCGTATTCATCAATAAATTGTGGCAAGCCGGCTATGCTAATACAGGTCTATACGCTAGTTATGATTGGCTAGTGAATGTATTAGATGTTAGCCAGTTAGGCGGTTGCGCTATCTGGTGCGCACAATTAAATAGCCAATGTGATTATGACGGTGCTAATCTATGGCAATATACATTTACCGAAAACATTGAAGGCAAAGAGTTTGATGCCGATTTGGTATTGAACTGGCCTATTTAGGGGGTATTTATGGATACTATCATTCAACTATTAAGGCGATATGCACCGATTATTACCGTAGCATTACTTATGCTATTAGTGGTAGTCGCTGGTTTATTCGCTTATAACGTGATGCATACTAAGAAACTACAGGAGCCTGTACTTTTAAATCAAGCAATCGTAAAAAACCCACAGAAATTAGGGGAAGCCTTAAATGTAACGCCAAAGGTAGCAAAGGAAATTATTGCATACAGGGAAACGGCACAACCAGTAGCAACATACTATACTAAGGCGCCAACGCTACATGATGCGGCAGTAGTTACAAAAAACGCTATCAAAGATAAATCGCCTAATATTCCACCGGAAGCTATAGAAAAAAGCGATAGAACGGCTATAGTTGAAAATACAGATGAAAATAAGGTTGATGTTTATAAAATCAATCTTAACAAAGTACATCGTATTATGGGCGGCGTTACTGTAATGGAAACAGGGAAGGTGTACGAAACTATAGGGTATCAAGCTGGCGATTTTCAAAGCCTAGCGCATTTTGAAGGTAAACATTTTAAAGGGGCCAGTGCTTTATATACATTTGCGAAATGGTAGGTGATCCATTATCTCCGCGCCGTGCGGTTCACGGCATACCGTTTTTTTAATTAAAAGGAGTAAACTATATGAAAACATTTACATTTGAAGGCAAAGTTCACGAATTCGCAGAAGAAATCAACCCAAAACAAGATGGATTATATACGGCTACATTGACAGATAAAAACAACGTGCGGTGTGAAATGTGGTTTGTAAATGGCGAATTGAAACGCCTTGTTGAATTAGATTAATAGTAAAAGGGGTACCATAGCGGTACCCCTCTTTTTTTTATTGCCGTCAAAAAATCGTCAAAAAATCATTTTGAAATATGATATATTCTGTAATTTGTTTTAAATGGCCATAATGAAAAACTTTGATTATTACAAGTTATTTTGAAATATGAAATATTTTAAACTGATATACCCTTTTATGATTGACAAAAATGTCGATACACCTCCAACAGTAGAAAATCTATATAAGGAAGGATATCTTACTGAACATGTTAAGACTGCAAAAGGAAAAGAATACACTATTACTTATGAAGTTGTCAGTGGTGGGACTTCAAAATCTGTTGTTGTTAAAGCACCTAATGAGCCTTAATTAACTTGTATAGATTATGAATTACATACGTTAGTTATATGAAAGGACAAGGTATGAAAGGGACCAATTATGTGATAGGACTTTTTGTATATATAGCATCTATATTGCTACCTGTTATAGTTTCATCAAAAGCAATATCTTATACTCACATTGCTTTGTATGCTGTGTTTTCACTCATCATCATAGCAGGTGCTACCATCGATATGCATTACTATATATTGCCTGATGAAGGGGCATTAGTTCTTGTAATAGGTGGCATTATATATAGCTATATAAATGATCAATCTATGTTAGTAACCTTATTAAGTGTTATCAGCGTAGGTGCTATTACATATGGACTTCGTTTGATTAGTCATAAAGGCTTTGGCATAGGCGATATTAAATGGTTTTCTGCTATTGCAATATGGCTCACTCCATGGGAAATTATATGTTTCTTTTACGTAACTTTTTGTGTTGGTTCTCTCTATCTCTTACTCGCCGGTTATCGTAATCGATATATCCCATTTGGTCCCTTTCTATGCTTTGGCGGATGGTGTGCCTTACATGGTGGTTCCTATATGGAGGTGCTTTATCAATGGTTAAGGTGCAACTTATAAATCGTCAAAGTGGATCTTTATTGGCGGAATGGATTATTACTATTGGTTTAATCTTATTGCTCATTTCTATTGCCTTACCTATTGTGACAACACCTAGTCGTTATACTTTAAATGGTGCTACGCAAGAGGTGGCGTATATGCTCAAGAAAGTTCAACTGTGGTCTATGTTAGGGCATAAATCTAATGGTAAAGGGAGAATGCTTTTTATTTTAAATAAGGACAGTTATACCTTAGAGGAAGATGTTAATCATCATACGGTAAACATATCATTACCGCAAAATATTGAGAATGAACGGTCTATGACAATTATTTCTTTTTCAGCCTTGGGCTTACCCTATGATGGGACAGAAATTATTTTGAAAGATCGTGAAAGTGGTGAGAAAAATCGTATATGGATATCTGTACAAACGGGGCGAATTAGATGGGAAGAAGTGCACTGAAGGATTTATGTATGGTGACGCTTTAATATCAGCCGCTATAATCATGTTCATTTTACCGGTTGTATTATCTATTTTTTGGATGGCTACTCTTACGGTATATAGGGCGTATTATTGGGATCATATATTGCAAGATACCATAACGTATTTAGAAGTGGCTAAAGCTTCTTATTATAAGAATGGAGCAATAGAAACTGGTGTATATAATTCTCAATTTACAATGAGTCCCAGTGAAAAAATTACCTATAAAATACATATAAAGCCTGTAGTGATAGAAGGTGTATCTTTACAACGATTAACAGTAGATGCCATCGACAATCAATCTGTTGTCTATTCTCTATCAGTTGATTTGGAGGGGATACATTGAAGGGCGAGGATATAGAAACGGTAATTGGGAAGAATAAAGAATACAAGCAGAATCCCATAACAGATAGAAATAAAAATAGAAATGATATGGGTTTTATTTTGTATTCTACGCTTATTAGTATGATGATTTCTATCATAGTCCTTACCTTATTGTTAGGTATCGTATTCTATGCAGTTATGTGGGATGCTAAATTACTTGATAGTGTAGCTATGATGGAGGATGGTCGATATACACGGCGTATGGTTGTGGCTCATATGATATGGAATCCTGTGAAGGTTACTGTAGAAGATCGTAATACAAGTTTATATATTCACGATACAAAGCGCACAACCTTAACTGTACAACGTCATGCATTATACAGAAAATTAACGGATGGTAGCTTGCAACCTGTCAGTGGTAGTCGAATTGTAGGAACTACAGATAAAAGAAATGTGGGCTATACCCAAGAATACCCTTTTAGTGTAGATACTAATGGGACCGTGTATTTACGTTGGTATATTAATAATCGTTTTGTTAATGATAGAAAATACACAAGTGGTTATGGAGGATTATCCATATATGAGGTCTCTATTGGACAGAGTACTATTTATGATTGGTATACAAGTAAAGAGGAGACAGGTTATGAACGTAGGAGCCCATAACGCGGGCTTTATTACATATATAGCGATACTTACAATGTCCTTTTTATTATTATTAGCTTTTATGGGGCTGCGTATAGGACAAATATGTGAAAGTAATGTGGTAGACGAATTGCATTTGGAAGAGGCTCATTATGCGGCACAGAAAGGTGTTCATTGGTTTGTGGGCTATTGTAAATTAGGAAATGTATGGGACTTTCAAAATAAATTAGTTGTGATAGATGATGAAAATGTAGAGATTACTATTGAAGCAGACCAATCAACAGATAATCCGCGACATATTATGAGTTATGGAAAATTGAAAAATAGTGAAATCGTGAGTCGTGTACATATGTATGTGACCGTAGATAAAGAAAAACATATGCATGTTATAAAGGTAAAACCTTATTGAGGTGATTCTATGAAACGAAAAAAGAGAATACATTCTGGAGTATGTATAACTGATGAACATATTGTATGTGTTACCGCTCATATAGAAAATAAAACAATGGTCATTACTGATGCGTTAGAAATGAAGCGTACAGGACCTATTGATGAAGACGTTACAAAATTTATAGAAACGTATGATTTAGATGAAGGGGCTTATAGTATTGTTGCTAATATTGATACACAAATGCATGTAGCACCTTATGATCCTCATGATTTTGATATGAAGGAGTTTATAAAGTGGAATATAGAGGACTACTTTAGTTTTGAGGGGGATAGTTTCCAAATGGATGCTTGTCGCCGGGAATATCCACGACACAATTATCATATGTTTATGGTGGCTGTAGATCGGCATTCACTAGAGCTTTTGAAGCAAGGTATACGAGATACTTATGCACCCGTTGATGTTATTGATTTTTGGCCTATTCCTATTTGTTATTGCTTGATGCGGCGCAGCGGTACTGTAACAGGTGTTGTGGAAGAAGGCGCCATGCATTTATGGCTTTGGTGGAATGATATATGCATTCAAGAGTGTATTGTACCTATTACTAGTAGCGATGTAGCTGAAGCTATGGATAAGTTAGAAGTGAGATTACAAGACTTTGGTATAGATGAGATACAGGGAATTCGGATGTATGGGTTAGAATCTATAACAAATGAAGAACGGACAGATATGGAAGGTATAATTTCCATGTATGGAGAAACTGAATATATTCCATTATTATTTTTAGGTCGTGGTCGTAATCGTTGCAAGCAAGGACAATTAGATTGGGACATGGCTATCGGTATGGCAGCAAGGGGGCTTAAATGGATTGGATTGGGCTGGTAAGGACAGATGTATTAATTTAATGCCTCGCTCGTTACGATGGCATAGTTTATGGCATACCTATCGATACCTTCTTTATGGGATAAGTCTTATATACATTATAGTAGGGCTTGTTACTATATATAGTTGTTGGTCAAGCTATCGTAGCTATGAAAATCGAAAGATAGACTTTGTGCGATTGCAAGCAAATGCTCAGTATCAAGAAATACATCAACAATATGGTGAATTAATGGAAATAAGAAATAAAATAATAAAGAATAAAATCCTTAAGAATCAAACAGATATATTACCCAATACAATGGTCCTTTATATTCTTGATGCCGCTATGTCAGAACATATTAGTCTACAGCATCTTAGCATTAAGGATGGGCGTATCAGTATAGATGGTATAGGTACGAGTGACGAAATGTGTCGTAAATTTATTGCTATTCTCCAACAAAAATTACTAGGGATGGAGTGTCATGGAACAGTTAAAGCAGATAAAGGTGTTTATACATTCCATATGGACGGATCTAAAAGAGAGCACAACGTATCAGGTCGAGAGAATATTAACGGGCCTAGTGTTGTGGGGGATGCTCATTAGCCTTTCTATGTATGGGCATATTTATTTTGAAGACAAAAATAATAGCTTAAAAAATCAACAAGATAATTATAATATACAAATGAATGCTGAGTCAGATTATATAGTGTCTAATGAAGCAAAACTATTAGAATCTTTTACACGGAACAAGACATCTAATACGAGTTCTAATACAAATATTTTTGATTCCTTGCAAGGAGAACCATTAATGATTGTCAGTACTGATGAGCATGAAGGTATACTAGAATTAACAGTATTAGGTAGTACAGAGCGTATGATTAACTGGATAAATACTGTTGAAGAAAAGGATCCTTCACGCCGTATAGAAATAGAAGATATAGAACGTAAAGGTAATGTAGTTTATGTGCATTGTGCAATTAAATCGATTATAAAACCTTAATGAAAATCGGGTGTACTGTATAGAGACAGATTATAGATTTTATGTCTATAGTCTGTCTTTGTTTTTGGACCATTTTATAGTACAATGAAGGATATGTAATGATAAGGGGCACATAATAGATGATAATAAAACGGAATATTATGCTCATCGGTTCTATGGGAAGTGGTAAAAGTCACTTTGGACGGAACCTTGCAGAACGCAAGGGTTGGCAATTTGTAGATACCGATCGCGTATTAGAAAGTCGTTTTGGGTTGCCCATTGCTGAGATTTTTAAAAAGATAGGAGAAAAAGCATTCCGCCGCGCCGAAATGGATGTACTAAAAAAGGTTTGCTTATACCATGAAGCAGTGATTTCTGTGGGTGGGAATTTTCCTATTGAACATCGCACCTTAAAGGTATTAAAAAAATATTCCTATATTATTGGTATCCGAGCTGCACAATTCCGTATTGTCAGTCGCGTGAATCGCCGTGTTGGGAAACGGCCTACCATGGACTATAGTAATGTGAATGCCTTTGTACATGCTATGATACAATCGTGGAAGCCCGTGTATAAGCAGTGCGATTTTGTACTAGATACAACAAATGGCCGGACCTATGATTTTATACAGCGTATTGAGGATGAATTAGATGCCTCAGATGTGCAATTTAAAGCAAGACGTCAACCCAATGATACAAACGATGTAGATGCTAAAGAAGCAGCTGAAGATATACAATTTAATAATCAACAAAGTAGGAAAAAAGAGATTTCTGAAGCAGTATCAAAAAGAGCAATGTCTAATAAAATTCGTTATGATAAGAGGTATAAACAAAAGACTTCTAATCAAACGAATAAAAAAGGTAAAGCACATAGTATATCCAAACAACGTACACCACAAGGGGGTAATGGATATGAGAAGAATCGCAATACTAACAAGCGGCGGAGACGCACCTGGAATGAACGCCGCCATAAGAGCGCTAACTAGAAAAGCTATACATGAAGGTTTTGAAGTGTTTGGCATTGAACGTGGCTATTTAGGTATCATTGAGGAAAAGATATTTCCCTTATCGAATCGAGACGTTGGTGGCATCATAACACAAGGTGGTACGATGCTGAAAACAGCACGTTTTCCAGAATTTCAAAATGAAGAAATTCAACGCAGAGCTTATGATATTTTGAAAACTTATGATATTGACCATTTGGTTGTTATCGGTGGTGATGGCTCCATGCGTGGTGCTACAAGTTTATCTAAACTTGGTATGTCTACTATGACCATTCCATGTACGATAGATAATGACATGGGTGGTACACAATATACGATAGGCTATGATACGGCTCTTAATACGGTAGTTGATGCGGTTGGGCGTATTCGTGATACATCAAACTCCCATGAACGTGTAGCTATTGTGGAGGTTATGGGGCGCAAAGCTGGACATATTGCATTAAAGGCAGGCCTAGCTTGTGGGGCAGAAATAGTTTTGGTTCCTGAAAATCCCATGCCTTTACATGCGGTTTGTCGTCATTTAAAGGAAACACAAATTCGGGGTAAAGAATATAGTGTTATCCTCGTTGCAGAAGGTGCCTATAACAGCGGTGAAGTGAAAGCTTTTATCAAGGAGCATACAGAATTTGATCCTAGCCTAACTGTGTTAGGCTACTTACAACGTGGCGGTGGTCCATCGGCATTTGATGCTATTTTAGCGGCTCGCATGAGTGAAGTCTGTATTAATTTATTGATGAGTGGTGTCGCTAACCGATTAGTAGGTTATATAGATGGTCATATCCGTGCACTATCTTATGAAGAGGCAGAACGTCTTGAATTTCCAATCGATGAGAAGGATTATAGATTATTGTCAATATTGAGTAGTTAATGGCCCGTAAGGGCCATTTTTTATATATCATAATTTATTCATTAATGAAATTATATTGCGTAAAAGCAATTGGTGCTGTATAATTTAAAAATACTATATGTGTTGATATAGAATAAATGTCTTTTTAATATATCTTCATCTTAAAAAAAGGAGATCATAATGAAAGAGTTCTTACAAAAGCATCGTAAACGTATAGTAACAGGTGCTGTTGTTCTTTGTGTTCTTGGTGGCGGCACATATTACTACATGGATAGTCTAAATGCAAATCAAGCACAAACGTTATATACTACTGGCAAGGTTGAAAAGGGTGATGTAAAAACTAGTATCAGTGCCACAGGTACTATTAACCCTGTAAATTATGTAGATGTTTCTACAAATGTTGCTGGTAAACTTGAAAAAGTTTTAGTTAAAGAGAATGATCAAGTTACGGCCGGTCAAGTTATCGCTTATATTGATACACGTCAATTACAAGCATCTGTTGATGATGCTCGTGCAGCGTTAGCCAAAGCAGAACTTGATATGAATCGTTATAAATCCTTGGCGGCTCAAGATGCTATTGCACAACAAACATATGATGATTCTGTAACATCTTATGAACGTGCTAAATCTACTTATGAACGTACTGCCGCAGATTTAAGTGATGCTACTATTACAGCTCCAATGTCTGGGACTGTTGTTGGTACACCGCTAAAAGCCGGTCAAACTATTAGTACTGGTATTTCCACACAAATGATCATTGCTACCATTGCAGATTTAAAAAATTTGGAGATTTATCTTACTGTAGACGAAACCGATATTGGCAATATCAAACAAGGTGCTAAGGTAGAGTTTACTGTAGATTCTAAGCCAGGTGAAACTTTCACCGGTTACGTTTCTGAAATTGCAAAAGGTACAAAAGGTAATATGGGCACAACAAGTAGTAGCGTTGTGTACTATACTGTTAAGGTTCAAATTCCTGAAAATATTGCAGGTAATTTCTTACCAACTATGACGGCTCGTGCCACAATCTTTGGTGAAGATATTAAAAATACATTGGTAGTTCCTCTTACTGCTGTACGTACGGATAAACAAGGTGAGTATGTATATGTAATAAAAGATGGTCAACCAGTACGTACCGCTGTTTCTACAGGTGTAACTGGGGATACTAATGTTCAAATCCTAAAAGGTTTATCTGAAGGTGATGAAATTATCGTAAGCGGTGATGTGAATGCACCAAAGAATAATGTAGCTGGACCATTCTAAGGGTAGGTGCTTATGAACCAAACAGTAATTGACATACAAGGGATTACAAAAACCTATGTGAATGGCAAATTATCAGTACCTGTTCTGCATGGCATTGATTTAGTTGTCAATAAGGGTGAATTTGTATCCATTATGGGGCCATCTGGATCTGGTAAATCAACCTTTATGAATATTCTCGGATGTTTGGACCGACCTACAACTGGTTCTTATCGACTCAACGGAGACGAGGTTGCTACCTTATCTGATGATGAACTAGCGTATGTACGTAACAAACAGATAGGTTTTGTATTTCAAAGCTTTAATTTGTTGACAAAATTGACAGCCCTAGAAAATGTAGCGCTTCCTATGATTTATGCTGGGGTAAATAAAAAGATGCGCATTGAACGGGCCACTCAATTATTACAGTCTGTCGGCTTGGGCGAGCGTATGGACCATTTGCCATCCGAGTTGTCTGGTGGGCAACGTCAACGTGTGGCGATTGCTCGTGCATTGGCAAATAATCCTGCTATTATCATGGCTGATGAACCGACAGGGAATCTTGACTCCAAGTCAACCATTGACGTTATGAACATCTTTCGAGGCCTTCATGATGAAGGCCGTACGATTCTTCTAGTTACACATGAACCGGATATTGCTACGTACGCGAGTCGTAATGTAGTCTTGAAAGATGGGATAATCGTAGAGGATTCGATCAATTCTAATATGACTCCTATAAAGGAGGTGCCTAATGTATAAAGAAAGTTTTCTAATGGCATGGGCTTCCTTGATTGCTAATAAATTGCGCTCCCTTTTGACCATGTTAGGTATCATTATCGGTGTAGCAGCTGTTATTGCCTTGGTATCTATCGGTAATGGGGTGAAGCAAGATATTGAGGATTCTATTTCTAGCTTAGGCTCTAACTTGTTGGTAGTTCTGCCAGGGGCGCCGCGGACGCCAGGTGCTAGATCTTCGCAGGGGTCCATGAAATCGTTGAAAATATCTGACTATGAAGCTATTGCTAAGTTAGAAGGTGTAAAAGCCGCCAGTCCTATGACAAATGGCTTTTATGTGGTGATTTATCAAAATAAAAACTGGACTACATCTGTTGCGGGGGTTAATGCTAACTTTCAGGACGTAAATAATTGGACTATGACATCTGGTCGATTTTTCTCCGATAAAAATGTTCAGAACCGAGAACGTGTAGCGGTTGTGGGACAAACGGTAGTAAAAAATTTGTTTGCTGATGAAGATCCTGTAGGCAAGGAAATCCGTGTTAAAAATATTCCATTCCGTGTCATTGGTGTTCTCAAAAGTAAAGGGAACGGAACCATGGGTAATGACCAAGACGATACGGTGTTAATTCCATATACAACATCAATGGAGCGCGTAGAGGGCATTGACTATCTTCGCAGGGTGTATGTTGTGGCTAAGGATGATGAGGGCATCGATCGTTTGCAGGCAGATATAGAGAACTTGTTGCGTGTTCGTCATAATATAAAAGATACAAATTTGGATGATTTTAATATTCAAAATATGAAATCTATTATGGAAACAGTGGCTCAGACGACGGGAACATTTACGTTATTCCTGGGGGCTGTTGCTGCGATTTCTCTAGTTGTAGGTGGCATTGGTATTATGAACATCATGCTTGTATCTGTAACGGAACGGACTCGAGAAATTGGTGTGCGTAAAGCTTTGGGGGCTACGTATAGCGTAATTGTTACGCAATTCTTAATAGAAGCCGTTGTAATCAGTTTGATAGGGGGCTTTATTGGTATTGCTTTCGGTATAGGAGCCTCAAAAGTAATCGGAATGGTATCTGGAATGAGTACAATTGTATCTGTTCCAACAATCATAATGTCCTTTGCCTTTTCCATGGCTATTGGTTTGATTTTTGGTATATACCCAGCCCGTAAAGCGGCTAAGCTCAATCCAATCGATGCATTGCATTATGAATAGTTTTGAATTTATAAATGTGTTTTCTTAAGAACATACCATATAATTAGATAGAGTTATTCGCATATGGTGCGTTGCATGATACAATATGTATGATGTAACGCACCATTTTTATATGTTTGTATTGAATTTTTACATTTAACTATAAAGATTTTCATACAGGTAATGTAATAGACTTAGTATTCAGATTAGTTAATCTATGAGTATGTATATAGAATGGAGAACCTTATGGCTACAACATTGTTAGAATATTTCAACGAATTACGAGATCAAAACCCATTTTCTTGGGTAAAAGATTCTGCGATTACAGCAGTGGAACCAGGTCATGCGGAAATGACATTGCAAACAAATGAAACAGATTACTGCAATTTTAGAGGGGATTTGCATGGTGCCGTATGTATTGGCTTAGCAGATAGTGTGATGGGGACTGCTTGTTTTACATTGGGAAAATCTGTTAGCACCATTGATCTTAATGGTAACTATGTGAAAGCTGTTAAGGGCGGTGCTGTATTGCGTGGTGTAGCCAATGTAGAGCACAACGGTAAAACTACTATGGTTGCTACCGCTCGTATTTATAATGAATTAGGTGAACTTGTTCACTTGGCACGGGGTACATTTTTTGTACTAGAAGAGAAGCCATTACCTGATTTACCATGGCGTTTTATTGAAGAAGATAACCCTGATTTGGTATAATATAAGTTAGACTTTTACAAATAGGAGGATGCTTGAATGGAACAAGAATTACAACGTATTAAGGCAGAAGCCCTTGATGCCATCAAAGGCGCTGCTAATCAACAAGCGTTGCAAGATATACGTGTTAAATATTTAGGTAAAAAAGGCGAGGTAACGGCTTTATTAAAAGGTCTTGGTAAATTATCTCCAGAAGAACGTCCTAAAGCGGGGGCCCTTGTTAATGCTGTTCGTGAAGCGTTAGAGGCTGAAATTGATACGGTTAAAGCTCGTATGGAAACTGCAGAGTTAAATGCTCGTTTAGAAAAAGAGCGCATCGATATTACATTACCTGGCCGTGCACAAAAAGCTGGTCATATCCATCCATTAACAAAGGTTAATGAAATGATTGAGGACTTCTTCATGAAAATGGGGTATACCGTTGAAGAAGGTCCAGAAGTAGAGCAAGATTACTACAACTTTGAATGCTTAAACTTGCCTAAAGATCATCCTGCACGTGATATGCAAGATTCCTTCTATATTACAGAAAACTTCTTATTACGCACGCATACATCTCCAGTACAAGCTCGTACAATGCAACGTCATGAACCTAATAGCCCAATCCGTATGATTGCGCCTGGTAAGGTTTACCGTTGGGACTATGATGCGACTCATTCCCCTGTATTCCATCAAGTGGAAGGTCTCATCATCGATGAGCATATTACATTTGCTGACTTAAAAGGCACATTAGAGTCCTTCTTACGTCACATGTATGGTGATGACACAAAGGTACGTTTCCGTACAAGCTTCTTCCCATTCACAGAGCCATCTGCAGAGGTAGATATTTCTTGTGTAATGTGTGGTGGTGAAGGTTGCCGTGTATGTTCTCATACAGGCTGGCTTGAAATTTTGGGCTGCGGTATGGTTCATCCCGATGTATTGCGTATTAATGGGTACGATCCTGAAAAGGTTAAAGGCTTCGCCTTTGGCATGGGCGTAGAACGTATTGCTATGCTTTTATATGGCATTAACGATTTACGTCTATTCTTTGAAGATGATGTACGATTCTTGGAACAATTTTAGGAGGAACTCATGAAAGCAAGTTTACAGTGGATGAACGAATACGTGCCTGTGGATATGAATCGTCCTGCTCAAGAATTGGCCGATGAATTAACACAAGCTGGTATTCCTGTAGAAGATGTCATTGCTATGGATAATGGCATTAAGAAAATTTATACTGGTAAAATCGTGGAGATTACAAAACATCCAGATGCAGATAAATTACAAGTATGCCAAGTTGAATGCCTTACAGAAGAAGGCGAACCTGTTACAAAACAAATCGTAACGGCTGCTACTAATGTTGCAGTAGGTCAAATCGTGCCTGTAGCGTATCATAAATCTCGTTTAGCAGATGGTACAGAAATTAAAAAAGGTAAATTGCGTGGCGTTGTTTCTGAAGGCATGTTCTGTTCCGTTGCAGAATTTGGTATCTCTAGCGACTTAGTATTGCCAGAAGAAGCTCAAGGAATTTACATTTTCCCTGAAGGAACACCAATTGGTCTTGATGTAAAAGATGTTTTAGGCTTAAATGATACAGTATATGAATTTGAACTCACCGCTAACAGAGCTGATTGCTTCTCAATGGTTGGTTTGTCCCGTGAATTTGGAGTCATGACAAATCAAAAAGCTTTATTCCCTGTTATTATGGTTAACGAGAATGGCGAATCCATTGAAGGCAAAGCATCTGTATCTATCGAAGCTGATGACCTTTGTACGCGTTTTACAGCTCGTGTAGTAACTGATGTTAAGGTTGAGCCATCCCCATTGTGGATGCAAAACCGTTTACGTAATAGCGGCATTCGTCCTATTAATAATGTAGTAGACGTAACAAATTATGTTATGTTAGAACTTGGTCAACCTATGCATGCCTATGATTATGATCATGTAAAAGGTCATAAATTAGTGGCGAGACGTGCTAAAAATGGTGAAGTGCTTGTTACACTTGATGGTTCTGAACGCGAATTGAATGACTCCATGCTTATCATTGCTGATGCTGAACGTCCAGTAGGTGTAGCAGGTATCATGGGTGGCTTTGATAGTGAAGTGACAAACGAAACGACCACAGTTATGTTTGAAGCTGCTGTATTTAATGGTCCATCTATTCGACGCACTGCTAAAGATCTCGGCATGCGTTCTGAAGCATCTGGTCGTTTCGAACGTGGTGTAAATCATAAATACACCGCCTATGCTATCGACAGAGCGGCGCAATTATTACAACAAATCTGTCCTACTTGTAAAGTTGATGTAGGCGTTATCGATGTATATAAAAATCCTGTAGAACAACATACAGTTACTTTCACAGCAGCAAAAATCAATGATTACTTGGGTACAAACATTGAAAAAGACGAAATGGTTCGTATTTTGACAGCCCTTGAGTTCGTTGTAACCGAAGACGGAGACAAATTGTCTGCCCTCGTTCCAACATGGCGTGGTGACGTAACAGTGATGCCTGATATCGCCGAAGAAGTGGCTCGTATCTACAACTACGATAATATTGCGCCTACAACCCCTGTTGCGGTATTGTCCTCTGGTGGTATGACACCTAAGAAAGCGCTTACTAAAGAGGTAACTCATGCATTAGCTAAATTGGGTATGACTCAAATCATTACATTTAGCTTCATGCATAAAGATGGTCTTTCCAATATGATGCTTCCTGAAGGGGATAGCCGTTATACAGCCATTCCAATCTTGAACCCTATTTCCGAAGAATTCCCTTATATGCGCACTACATTGGTACCAGCTGTTATTGAAGCTGCAAAACGCAATATTGCACAACAAAATAAGGATCTTTGGTTATTTGAAACGGCTAATGTGTATGAACCAAAAGATTTACCTTTAACAGAAGTACCTCATGAACGCCCTATGGCTTGTGGTATTTTGATGGGGAAGGCAAACCAAGCTGGTTGGAATCAAGCAGAACGTACTACAGATTTCTATGATGTAAAGGGTATTGTAGATGCGTTGTTAGCTGAGCTAGGCGTTACAAGCTATGAAATAAATCGTGGTACTGAGCCATACTTCCACCCAGGTGTAAGCGCTCAATATGTAGTCGATGGTAAAATCATTGCTCAATATGGTGAATTACATCCACAAGTGAGCAAAAACTTTGATTTGCCTGGTAAAGTATATATGTTTGAAATCGATTTGGAAGCCGTATTATCCTTAACGATTCCACCGTTCCGTTATACATCCTTCAGTAAATTCCCAGGCACTAGCCGTGACCTTGCCATCGTTGCACCTGTGTCCGTATCTAGTGGTGAAATTTTATCTATCATTAAAGAACATGGTGGAGAATATTTAGAAAGTGCATCTATCTTTGATGTTTATGAAGGTGAACATATCGAAGCAGGTTACCGCAGTCTCGCATACAACTTACAATTCCGCTCTATGGAAGGTACGTTGAATGATGAGGATATTGACGGTAATATTCAAGCTATTATCGATGCATTAGCAGAAATTAACTGCAGATTACGTTAATTTTAAGCAGTATATTGAAAGGGTTTACCGTATGGTAAACCCTTTTAGTACTATAGTTATGCCTTTAGTTAGGTAGAAAGGACTGTCCATGGAATTATTGGCTCCTGCCGGTACGATGGAAAACTTTATAGCCGCTTTAGAATCTGGAGCAGATGCCATTTATCTTGGTGGCAAAGGTTTTAATGCCCGAGCTCATGCAGCAAACTTTGGAATTGAGGAATTAACCGAGGCTATTCGCTTGGCCCATATTCTAGATGTGTCTGTATATGTAACGGTAAATATCCTCATGGGTGACTCCGAATTATCTGCTCTTGAGGCATATTTAAAGGACTTAGAGCGCATCGGCGTGGATGCTATCATCGTTCAAGATTTAGCAGTGGCTAAATTGGCGCAGCGAGTGGCTCCTAAATTACACTTACATGGCAGTACACAAATGACTGCAGCTACGCTCGATGCGGTTCGTTTTTATGAAAGTCTCGGTTTTACACGTGTCGTTTTAGCTCGTGAATTGAGCCTCGCTGAAATTGAACATATTTGCAAGAACTGTACAGCTGAAATCGAAGTTTTTGTACACGGTGCGTTGTGCGTATGTTATTCTGGTCAATGCTTAATGAGTTCTTTCATCGGTGGTCGCAGTGGTAACCGTGGTGCTTGTGCACAGCCTTGTCGGTTGCCTTATGAGCTATTAGATTCTTCAGGTACTAGCTTGTTGCCAAAACACGAAGCCTATCTATTAAGTCCAAAGGATCTTAACTATAGTGAATATATGAATGAACTTGTGGCGGCCGGTGTTACGTCCTTTAAGGTAGAAGGGCGTATGAAAAAGGTTTCCTACGTGCGTCAAGTTATTGGAACCTATCGTCATATTTTAGATACGGCTCATATAGATTCTACTGATGCCGATGCATTAGCTTCTGGATTTAATCGTGGATTTTCTACGGATTATTTAACAGACCATGTAGGAAAATCAATGATGACCGTGGTGGCCCCAAATAATCAAGGGAAATTGATTGGCAAAGCAGAGGTCAAAAAGGGTCAAGTTCATTTATTCCTAACAGAACCAATTGAAAAAGGATCACTCTTAAAGGTCATGCAAAGTTCAGGTAGTATTACGTACTATCAAATCGATCAGAACTGGTCTCTAGTGGATGAAAAGCATATTGTAGGTAAACCGGATGAAGGCTTTGCTGCGGGGCAAGTATTCCTTACATCAGGCCCTAAAGCTCAAAAGCAACGGGGACTACAAGATTTTACTGCTAAATTAGAGGTACATGGTTATCTATCTATTAATAATGAACGAGAAATACCTTGTACAGAACTAACCTTTGTATTGAATGATGGTCGTACTGTGACAGTATCTAACGAGTTTGAACCTGTTTATGCTAACAATAAACCGACTACATTAGAGAAGGTTAGAGATCAAGTAGGTAGATTAGGGAATACATTCTTCACACTAGGCTCTATGGCTATTCCTGATGGACCGTATATGTGGCCTGCTAGTGTTTTAAATGCATTGCGTCGCGATGCTGTGGAGGCGCTAGAAAACTTGTTGATTAAAGACCATGAAACAGCTTGGGCAGAACGTGCTGTAGAACCCCGAAATATGTCATCGTTAGTAGCTAAAAGTAAGGTTCAATACACAGAGCCTATGGTGAGTGCTCGCGTTGATGAACTTGATGGTGTAAAAGCAGCGATCGAAGGGGGCGCTAAGAAGATTATCTTCGGTGGTGACCGTTTGCAACGTAAGCCTTATAAAATTAGCATCTACGAGCAGGTAGCCAAACTTTGTAAAGAGCATAATGTGCTTTGTGTATTTGCTACGCCTCGCGTCGTTAAAGATGATGAGGTAGACGCGTACATGAATACGCTTAAGGCCATAGTTGAGTCTAAACCAGATAGCATTTCTATTCATATGCCACAAGCTCTATTATGGCTTCGTGAGTTAGGGTATTCAGGTGCTATTGAAGCTGATACAGGTCTTAACATATTCAATGGCTCTGCACTACAAGTATGGCAAGCTTTTAATATGAGTAGTATAGCTCCATCCTTAGAGTTGACCTTGGCACAATTAGTAAACTTACAAAAATCTGCTCATTTGCCATTAGAGGTAATGGTACACGGTTATACAGAAATGATGATTTCTGAGTATTGTGCCATCGCTAGTTTTGTGGGCACTGGCAAAAAGGAAAACTGTCCTATGCCATGTGTAACAGAGGACTATGCATTGAAGGACCGTAAAGGGGAAGTGTTCCCATTGCGTACCGATCCTTATTGCCGCATGCATATCATGAATAGTCATGAAATGGATATGCGTGCTTACGTGCCCGAGTTACATCGTAAAGGTCTACATATCTTGCGCATCGATGGGCGTCATATGGATCCACATCGATTGCGTAACATTGTAGTAGATTATGTATCTATTCAAAATGGAACAAAAGAGGCTCCTCCTAAGAGCGTAGGCAAGGATGATACGCCTATTACAAGGGGCCACTATTTTAGAGGTATTTTATAAAAGAGGTAGTACATTGTTTAACGAAGATGTATTAGACTTTCACCATATAAAAGAACAATTACAACAACATTGTAGTTCTACCATCGCTAAAGAATTAGCGATGCACATTGAACCGATGACAGATGCCAAGACCATTCAAGAAAACCTTGATGAGACGGCAGAAGCCATGCGTTCTTTGCAAACAGAGGTAGAACAGCCGTTAGGCGGTACACGCGATATTCGTGAATCTTGCAAGAAGAGTCGCAAAGACTTTGTTCTTACACGTGAAGCCTTGTGGGACATTTATTTGACCATTGGTGCTTATAAGCGCATGACAAAGTTCTTTAGAACGAAATATATGGATTATCCATTGCTATCCCTATGGGTACAGGATATGCCGAATACAGATCGCATTGAAAACCGTTTTAAACGCGTCTTTGATGAAAAGGGGGAATTGCTTGATACAGCGTCTCCTAAATTGGCGAGCCTTAGAAATACGATTATCAAGACTCGTGAAAAGATTAAAAATGATATTCAAGCTATCCTGCATGATAAAGATAATCAAAAGTATTTCCAAGAAACCATCATTACGCAGCGTAATAATCGTTACGTAATTCCTGTAAAACAAGAGTATCGCCAATACTTTGATGGCCTTATTCACGACCGTTCTGCAACGGGTCAAACACTTTACATTGAACCGATGCGTTTGGTGAATCTAAATAATGAATTACAAGAGGCTTTGATTGGTGAAGAGCAAGAGGTCTTGCGTATTTACCGCGAGTTATCGGCTCTTGTCAAACAACATAGCAATGATTTGATGGATGCTTGTGAAAAGGTATCCCATATCGAATTTGTATATGGTAAGGCAAGTCTTGCTATTTCTTATAAAGGTGTACCAGCTATCTTGAGTACTGACAGAACTGTTAGTCTCATGAGAGCTCGTCATCCATTAATTCCAACAAATATGGTAGTGCCTACGAATATTCAATTAGGTACATCATATCGTATCCTATTAATCACAGGCTCTAACACAGGTGGTAAAACAGTATCCCTTAAAACATTAGGCCTGTTGAGCTTGATGAATCAATGTGGTCTATTTATCCCTGCCGATCACGGATCTATGTTACCAGTATTCCATAATATCTTTGCCGACATTGGAGACGAGCAAAGTATTGAGGCCAGCCTTAGTACGTTCTCTGCTCATATGACACAAGTTATTTCCATCATCAAACATTGTGGTCCTAACGACTTAGTTTTACTGGATGAACTTGGGTCTGGTACTGATCCAGAAGAAGGTAGTGCCTTAGCTGTATCTATTCTTGAATTCTTCCGTAAAAAAGGTGCCCTTATGATGGTGAGTACCCATTATAATGAGCTTAAAAATTATGCATACCATACAGAAGGTATTGAAAATGGCCACGTAGAGTTTGATGAGCGTACCTTAAAACCTACATATCGACTCCATATCGGCGTAGCCGGCAGTAGCCATGCTTTAAGCATAGCTGCACGTTTAGGCTTACCAAAAGACATTGTAGAACGCGCAACAGAGTATAAATCTCAATTTGGTAGTCATGAAATGGAAGAAGTTCTTTCCGACTTAAACGAACAACTCCGTAAAGCCTCTGAACGTGAAAGAGCGTTAAAGAAAGAACTTGATGAAACACGTCGTATGCGTGGCCAACTAGAGAAGGAAAAGAAACAGTTTAATGAAAAACGTAAACAAATCTTAGCCAAAGCTCAGGCCGATGCAGAATCCATGAAACGTAGTTTACGCGTTGAAGGGGAAGCGATTATCAAGCAATTGAAAGCGCAATTCTCTGAAACAAATAAGGATAAGCGTCAATCGGCTATTAATGCAGCACGTAAGAGGATTTCTAGTGTTCATGTACCAGAAGCTCCAGTGGATGATGATCGTAAGTCGTTAACCGCAGATGCTATTAAGGTTGGCCAAGCTGTTTATGTTACGTCCTTGCGTTCGTTGGGTACTGTGTTATCTATCAATGGTAACCGTGTAAATGTTGATATTAATGGACTAACAGCTACCGTTAAGGTTAGTGAATTACAATCAACTACACGTGAAGAAGGCAATAAACTAGCACGTGAACAAAAAGAAGCCATGCCTAAAACAAGAAAACGTATGGGTGGCTCCGCCGTACAACGTCAAAAAGAGGTTCGTACTGAAATCAACATTCTTGGCCAAACAGTAGATGAAGCGACCGTTTCTGTAGGTAGATTTATTGACCAAGCTTTGCTTGGTGGTGTTAATCAAGTGCGTATTATTCATGGTAAGGGTACAGGTGTATTACGTGAAGGCGTTCACCAATATTTACGTACCTTGCCTCATGTAGCGCACTTTGAAACAGCCGGTTATGATGAAGGTGGTGCAGGGGCTACGAATGTAGTTCTTAAATAAAAATATAATTTTCAAAATATTGTATATGGAAATAAAAAGGTAGTAAGCTCCTAGGGCTTGCTACCTTTTTGTATAGATAATATTTGGATAGTAAATATGTATAAAAGAAAGGGCGGAACACTGAGTTCCGCCCTTTTAGAAACTACTGTTGAATTAGCGTTCCTTTTTGGACTTTTTATTTTTCGATGAATTTGATTTTTGTTCTGTAACCTCTTCTTTTTGAGGCTTGTCATTACTTTTTATCTTTTCATCTGTTGTTTTGCCTGTATCGTCTTTCTTATCTGCTTTTTCGTCCTTTTTATCTTCTTTTTTAGGTTGTGCCTTTGCAGGATTGACGTAACCTTCAGAGATTGCTGATTGTGCGCTAGCTGGGACAGGGAAGTCAGAGGCTGGAGTATTGGCAAGAGCATTGGACATGAATTGCCCCCACATAACAGCAGGTGTGCTACCACCTGTAATACCGTGTAATGTTTCGGTGCCGTAGTCATCACCAATCCAAACGGCAGCTACTAAATCTGGAGTGTAACCTATGAACCAAGCATCTTTGGAATCATCAGTAGTACCTGTTTTACCTGCTGCAGGACGACCGATGGCTGCATTACCGCCAGTACCGCCATTTATAACAGATTCTAGCATATTAGTCATGATGGCCGCATCTTTTTCATCAATAACACGTTTTTCTTGGATAGAGTTTTCTTCTACAACTTGGCCGTTGCGATCTACAATTTTAAGGATAGCTGTAGGTTGAACCTTGATACCGCCATTAGCAAGTACACCGTAAGCCTGTACCATATCAAGAGGTGTAACACCATGAGTTAAACCGCCAAGTGCTGTCGATAAGTTGTAATCTTGATCAGTTAGAGTAGAGATACCCATTTCTTTAGCAAGATTAATAACTTTAGTCATACCTACTTCATCGGCAACTTTTACAGCTGCTACGTTGCGAGAATGTTGTAATGCGTAGCGGTATGTAATATTACCTTCGTAGTCGTTTTCATAGTTTTTAGGACTCCAATTACCGAAAGTAACAGGACTATCATCAACTATAGAACCAGGAGTTTTACCTGATTGAATAGCTGCTAAGTAAACGAAAGGTTTCATAGTAGAACCAGGTTGACGTTCTGCTTGTGTAGCGCGGTTGAAAGCGTCATCACCGCGACCACCGACCATGGCTACAATGTAACCATTGTGAGGGTTCATAGCTACTATAGCACCTTGTGGTTGAGATAATCCATTTTTATCGGTGTAGTAATTAGGCAAGTTTTGCATTGCTGCAACTGCAGCATTTTGTGCATCCATGTCGAGAGTAGTATAGATTTTTAATCCATCTTTATAGATGGCATCATCGCCGTACTTTTCAGAAATTTGAGAAATAACATAGTTAATGAAGTAAGATGCATTAGATTTCTCATGAGCTTGTTCTTGTTTAGCTATCAAACCTAAATCTGCTTGGCGAGCTTCGTCAGCTTGCTCTTGTGTAATATAACCATATTTTACCATTTGGCCCAATACGACGGCTTGACGCTTTTTACTAGCCTCCAAATCATTAAATGGGGAGTAATAGTTAGGGCTTTGTGGTAAACCAGCAATGAGTGCCGCTTGTGCAAGTGTTAACTCACTAGCATCCTTACCAAAATATACATGAGATGCAGATTGTACACCGTAAGCACCTTGACCAAAGTAGATTTGGTTCATATACATTTCAAGGATTTCATCCTTGGTGTAATGTTGTTCAATTTTAAGGGCTAATAAAGCTTCGGAAATTTTACGTTTTAATGTTCTATCTTGAGATAAGAATGCATTACGAGCTAACTGTTGAGTAATTGTGGAACCACCTTCAGATACGCCGCTATGTACAATGTTTACCCATACGGCACGTAAAATACCAATTGGGTCAATACCATGATGCGTATAGAACCGAGAATCTTCTGTAGCTACAAAGGCATTCTGTAAATCTTTTGGTACATCTTTTAGAGGTACTGGTAATCTATTTTCTGTGGAGTGAACCGTAGTAATGAGATTGCCATGCACGTCATAAATCTGAGACGATGCAGAAGGGCGTACATTGGATACATCCGGTAGATTTGATAATGTGGCACTTATGAAACCACAGCCACCACCGGCTACGATGAGTATAAAGAGAAGTGTACAAATCCAAAATAGACGCTTAGGATTTGTTTTCTTCGGTGTAGAACCATTGCCATTTGAGCGGCGATTGGTTCTCGTATTTGAGTTACTACTCATAGAGTCACCTCTTTTTTCTTTTAGTAAATATAACGTAAATTCTATTACGCAGTTATAAATATTATATCATAAATGGTTTAAATCCAATACTATATATAATTGTGAAAGTTTTTAGATAATGGTATACTTAAACAATAGTATTTCTAGGAGGATTATCATGATTAGTGCTCAAGAACAAGTGCGCCAAATTAAACATGGTGTAGCGGATTTAATTAACGAACAAGATCTTGTAAAAAAAATAGAGAAATCCATTAAGGAAAATAAACCACTAGTTGTAAAACTAGGTTTGGATCCAACGGCTCCAGATATTCATTTGGGACATACTGTTCCTCTTCGCAAGCTGCGTTTATTCCAAGAATTTGGTCATCAAGTAGTGATCGTCATCGGTGGCTTCACTGCTCGTATTGGTGATCCTACTGGTAAAAGTGTTACTCGTCCACCATTAACAAAAGAAGAAGTATTGAAAAATGCTGAAACTTATAAGACACAAATCTTCAAGGTATTAGACCCAGAAAAAACAATCGTTCGTGACAATAGTGAATGGTTAGAATCTATGAATTTTGCTGACGTACTTCGTTTGGCTAGCTCTTATACAGTTGCCCGTATGATGGAACGCGATGATTTCAGCAAACGCTTTAAAGAAGGTCGTCCTATTGGCGTGCATGAGTTCATGTACCCATTGATGCAAGGTCACGATTCTGTTGCATTACATGCAGACGTTGAATTTGGTGGCACAGACCAAACTTTTAACCTGTTGATGGGGCGTCATTTACAAGAGTTAGAAGGTCAAGAGCCACAAGTTGTTATTACAATGCCATTGCTTGAAGGCCTTGACGGCATTCAAAAAATGAGTAAATCTTTGGGCAATTACATCGGTATTGATGAAGAACCTAAAGAAATGTATGGTAAAGCAATGTCCATTCCTGATGAATTGATGATGCGTTATTTCATGCTCGTTACAGATATGTCTATTGAAGAGCAAGAGGACATGACAAAGCGTCTTGAATCCGGTGAATTGCATCCGCGTGATGCCAAGATGCAATTAGCACGTACCATTGTTCGCTTGTACCATGGTGAAGAAGCTGCTCTCGAAGCGGAAGAAGAATTTAAACGGGTGTTCCAACAACGCGCCATGCCTACAGATATTCCTGAGTACGCTATGGATGCACCAACAGAACCAATCTTTGTCCCACAATTCTGTACAGATGCTGGTTTAACTGCGTCCAATGGTGAAGCACGTCGATCCATTAAAGCAGGTGCTTTCAAAGTAAACGGTGAAAAATACACGGAAGAAAACCTTAAGCTAGAAGATGGCATGATCATTCAAGTTGGTAAGCGTAAATTTGTAAAAATTAAATTTAACTAATATAAAACTGTGATGAGATAGAAATCTCATCACAGTTTTTTCTGTCTATTTTGTTTATAAGATTATCTATCTACTGAATCTGTTGTTTGTGAAGCAAGAAATTGACTTACAAGTTAATGTATAATGAATATACAAAGACAATATAAAAATAAAATACAAATTTGATACATAAAAGATTTTTACAAATATTGTATAAAATAGATTATAACTTGTGAGAGGACCATTTATGGACAAGAAATTAAGTAACCTTTTATCACAACGAGAACATACTGTTCTTACAGATATTGATGTTATTACGGCGGCAGTAGCCGTGCCTCTATTAGAAATCGATGGAGAAGATCATATGGTGTTTACCGTGCGTAGTAATACATTGCGACGTCAACCCGGTGAAATCAGTTTCCCTGGCGGGCACTGTGAGCCTAATGATAAAAGCGGTGCCCATGCTGCCATGCGTGAATGCTCTGAGGAACTTGGTATAGACTTAGATCAAATTGAACTGCTAGGAAATCTAGACTGTTTAGTATCCGCAATAGGTGTAAAACTATATGCGGTCGCCGTGCGCCTACATACAAGTGATTTAAAACCAAATTCCGATGAAGTAGGCGAGGTATTTACAGTTCCCTTACAATATCTATTAGATATGGAACCGACCGTAGGTCACCTAGACATTGGAACTAAGCCGTTAAAAGATTTTCCATTTCATCTATTAGAAGGATATAATATCGACTGGAAAATTAGACAAAACTATTCCGTCTATTTCTATCCCTATAAACAATACACCATATGGGGACTAACAGGACGAGTGTTGAAGAATTTTTTAGATATATATAAGGAAGTTCATTTATATAATAATGCCTATAAAAATTGACAGATTACAAATTAAGGTATACTATTTATGTGTAAAAGGTTTAATGTGTTGCACTAATTAATCTAGGAGGTTCTCACATGAATCGTGAAACAGCATACGTACTTTGGTTTGATGAATTACAACGTGAAGATGTTAATTTAGTAGGTGGCAAGTCTTCTTCTTTAGGGGAATTGACATCCTCCACTAATGTACCTGTACCTTATGGCTTTGCAACAACTGCCCATGGTTATCGTGAGTTTATGAAAACTACAGGTTTGGAAGATAAAATCCGGGCTGAGCTTGATGCTTTAGATGATGTAGAAAATTCTGCATTATTGCGCGAAGTGTGTGCTAAGATTCGCCGCATGATTTGTCAGGAAGAAATGCCAAAAGACTTGGCAGATGCTATCCGTCATGCTTATGAAGAACTTGGTAAAAAAGTGAACGAAGAAAATCCGTTTGTAGCTGTTCGTTCTAGTGCAACAGCAGAAGATTTGCCAGATGCAAGCTTCGCAGGCCAACAAGATACGTATTTAAATGTACGCGGTGCTGACGTAATTATCGAAAAAGTAAAAGAATGCTACGCATCTACATTCACAGATCGTGCCACATATTACCGTGTAAAACAAGGCTTTGATCATATGACAGTAGCATTGAGTGCTGCAGTTCAAATGATGGTATTCTCTAAAGCAGCTGGCGTAATGTTTACTGTTGATCTTGTAACAGGCAATGATAACAATATTCTTATTGAAGGCTCTTGGGGTCTTGGTGAATATGTTGTACAAGGTACGGTTACACCAGATAATTTCCGTGTGGATAAAGAAAAGATGGAAATTACGGACCGTATGATTAACGATAAACATGTTCGCCTTGTTCGTAAAGCCGATGGTGACTGTGTTGAAGAAGTGGTGCCAGCTGACGAAGCAAAACAACAAGTTATTACAGATGCTCAAGTTTTGGAGCTTGCAGAATATGCAAAAGCAATTGAAAAGCATTATGGTTGCTACATGGATATGGAATGGGGCGTAGATGAACGCAATGACAAGATTTGGATCTTGCAAGCTCGTCCAGAAACAGTTTGGTCCCGCAAAGAAAAATCAAAAACATCCGAAAAAGCTAGTACATTAAATGCAGGTAATCGCGATATTATTGTAAAAGGTTTGCCAGCATCCCCTGGTAATGCAGCTGGTAAAGCTCACGTTATCATCAATCCTGAGGATATCGATGAGTTCAAAGAAGGCGAAATCCTTGTTACAGCTATGACAGCTCCTGATTGGGTGCCAGCCATGAAAAAGGCAAAAGCAATTGTTACTGACGCTGGTGGTATGACTTGTCATGCGTCTATCGTTAGCCGTGAGCTTGGTATTCCTTGTATCGTAGGTACTAAGAGCCGTAGTCATGAAGCAACTACCTCTATTAAAGATGGTCAAATGATTACTGTAGACGCTACAAATGGTATCGTATATGATGGCGTATTAGAAGATATCGTTAAAAAGCCTGAAGCTCAAGTTTCTACAGGGGCAGCAGCTGAATATGTACCTGTAACAGGCACTAAGATTTATATGAACTTAGGTGATCCTGATTTGGCCCGAAAATATGGTGTACTACCATGTGATGGCATCGGTCTCATGCGTGAAGAGTTCATTTGGACAACCTTTATTCATGAACATCCATTGCACCTTATCGAAACAGGGCGCAGTGACTTCGCTGTAAATACATTGGCGGAAGGTATGCGTAAAGTATGCCAAGCATTAGCCCCTCGCCAAGTAGTAGTTCGTTTGAGCGACTTTAAATCTAGCGAATACCGTGACCTTAAAGGTGGCGATAAATATGAACCACATGAATCTAGTGCATTACTTGGCTGGCGTGGCGCATCTCGCTACTATGATCCTAAGTACACACCTGCTTTCAAATTAGAATTAGAAGCAATCAAAAAAGTACGTAACGAATTTGGTTTCAAAAATCTACAAGTTATGATTCCATTCTGCCGTACTGTGGAAGAAGCTGAATTAGTAACTAACTTAATGGCTCAAGAAGGTCTTGCACGCAGCAAAGACTTTAAAGTATGGCTCATGGCTGAGATTCCATCCAATATCATCTTAGCTGATCAATTTAATAAATACGTAGATGGTTATTCTATCGGTTCTAACGATTTGACTATGCTTGTACTCGGTTGTGACCGTGATAACGAAACAGTTCAACATATCTATGATGAACGTAATTTAGCAGTTCGCAGAGCAATTCGTCACCTCATTGAGGTGGCCCATAAAGATGGTAAAACTGTATCTATCTGTGGCCAAGCGCCAAGCGTATACCCTGAACTTTGCGAATTTCTTGTGAAGAGTGGTATCGACTCCATTTCTGTTAACCCAGATGCAGTAGTTAATACTAAGAAAATGGTGGCTCAAATCGAACAACGAATTATGCTCGATGCTATGACTGGTCGTGGTCGTCAAGAATCTGACGAACTAATTTGGTAATAATATAGTTATAGTGAAAGAGGAGGCCTGTGGGTCTCCTCTTTTTCTGAATGGTAACTTAGGATATAATACAAACAGAGATGAAAGGGGGTTACCGTGTGAAACTGTCGAAACGACAAGAACAAATTGCTCAAATCGTTCGCGAAGAAGGTCCTGTAACAGGTAGTGCCATTGCTGAACATTTAGAGGTCACAAGATCTGCGTTGCGCTCAGATTTATCAGTATTGACCATGTTAGGTGTGTTAGATGCACGTCCAAACGTAGGCTATTACTATGTAGGACTTTCAAAAGAAACACAAACGGCTGAGCGATTAAAGTCATTTCTGGTAAGTGATGTATTATCTCAAGCAGTTGTGGTCAATGGGGATACGAGTTTGTATGATACAATTGTTACATTATTTACAGAGGATGTAGGTACCATATTAGTGTGTGATGGTTCATACCTAGTAGGTGTGGTATCTCGAAAAGATTTACTACGCGCCTCTATGGGACAAACAGATTCGCATACCATGCCTATATCTATGATTATGACCCCTGTAAGCAAGGTTATAGCAGTGGAGCCTACTGATACTTTGGTAGAGGCTGCACAGAAAATGATAGATTATGAAGTAGATTGTTTACCTGTCGTCGCTCGTGAGGATGTGGGTAACAAGAAACGTTTAAAGGTTGTGGGCCGTGTATCAAAAACGACGGTAGCAAAAGTATTTTTAGAATGTAGCATACACTGAGGTTGATAGAATGGCAGAAAAAATTATTTATGCAATATCGGATTCCCTGGGGGAAACTGCTGAGGCTGTAGCGAGAGCTACGGCGAGTCAATATGATAAGGAGCAAATTGAAATTGTCCGTGTTCCCTATATTGATAGTGAAAGCCAAATTGATGAGGTCATAGACGACGCAAAACGTGGGAATCATGTTATTTGTCATACCATTGTGTCTGCGTCTTTACGTAAGTATTTGCATGAGAAGGTGGCTGAATATAATATTCCGGCTGTGGATATCATGGGCCCTGTTCTCGATGCAGTTGGTACTATCGCGACTACTAAACCTCGCATGACAGCAGGTATGGTTCATAAGCTCGACCAAGAGTATTTTAAAAAGGTTGAAGCTATTGAGTTTGCCGTGAAATATGATGATGGTAAAAATCCATCTGGTTTTGAAAAGGCCGACATAGTTATTATTGGTGTATCGAGAACTAGTAAGACACCATTGTCCATGTTCTTGGCGTACAAAAAGATTAAAGCCGCAAATTTGCCACTAGTTCCAGAGGTACCGTTGCCAGAGGAATTATTCAAAATTCCGGCAAAAAAAATCGTGGGCCTTATTATAGATCCATACAAATTAAATAATATTCGTAGTGAACGTTTACGCGCTATCGGTCTTGAAGACGAAGCAAATTATGCATCTATTGAGCGTATTCAATCTGAATTGGATTATGCAAAGGCTATTATGCGTCGTTTGCACTGCCAAGTGTTAGATGTTTCTAATAAATCCATTGAAGAAACAGCTTCCCTTGTCATGCAATTGATTGATAAAAATCGCGCGTCGGAGGGTAAATGAATATACGTGAACAAATAGAGGAGAGGGAGGCTTTGCTTCTGTCTCCCTATGCAGCTAAAAGCCGCGATGCAATCCGTGATATAGAAGAAAAGCCTGATCCACTTAGAACCGCGTTTCAACGCGATCGGGATCGCATCATTCATAGTAAATGTTTTAGACGGTTAAAGCATAAGACACAGGTATATATTGCGCCAGGTGACCATTATCGGACACGCATGACTCATACCCTTGAGGTAGGTCAAATCGGTCGTACTGTGGCTCGTGCATTACGTTTAAATGAAGACCTTGTGGAAGCTATTGCCATGGGCCATGATGTGGGACATACACCATTTGGTCATGTAGGTGAATATGCATTGCGAGATATGGTGGGGCACTTTAATCATAATGAGCAAAGTTTACGCATGGTTGAGGTATTAGAAAGACATGGTGATCATCAAGGACTCAATTTAACCACCGCTGTTCGAGATGGCATCGTAGGTCACACAGGGGCTACAATTCCTGTGACCTTGGAAGGTCAAATTATTCGTATTGTAGACCGCATTGCGTATTTATGTCACGATTTTGATGATGCACAGCGAGCAGGTATGTTGACGGCAGAGGCGTTACCTTTTGAAGTGCGCGAACATTTTGGCATGACTCCATCCAGTATGATTACTGCAATGGTAGAGGATATGGTACGCGAATCCTTGGATAAGCCAGCTATATCTATGTCTGCTAATGTGGAAATGACGATGAATCTATTCCGTCAATTTATGTTTAAACATGTATATTTGGCACCAGCTTTAATTCCGGATCGCAAAAAGGCATCCCATGTGGTGAAAAATCTATTTACTCACTTCATGGAACACCCTGATGATATGGAAGGCTGTGAAACAGGTAAAGCGTTTTACTCTACACGTGATGTAGTTGATTATGTAGCAGGCTTAACAGATCAATATGCTATTAAGTTATTTAAGGAATATTATATTCCCAATATTACATTATAAATAACAAAAAAAGCAGTTAGTTCAAAATGAACTAACTGCTTTTTTTGGGGCTCTAGAACCCCAAAGAGTACATGTACTTTTTATTTTACGCGCGTGTAACTTTATTAGAACGAAGGCAACGAGTGCATACGTTTACTTTTTTAGTAGCACCGTCTACAACCGCCCGTACTCTTTGAATGTTCGGTTTCCAAGTTTTTCTTGTGCGAATGTGAGAATGACTCACGTTCATACCGCTAGATGTGGATTTACCACATACTTCGCAAAGGTTTGCCATAGTTTCCACCTCCAAGCTTAATCTATAACATAACAAAAGTATATTATCATAAAGAATAGCTTAAAGCAAGTATTTTTGTCGTACATATTGCTCTTTTTATGAAATATACTACAATATAAGGTATACTATATATCATATTCTAAGATATAAATGGACTTTTACACAAGGATATACAAAAATTGGATATATCTCATGTGTTTATCGTATATTTAAAGGAGTTTTTATGGATGAACGATTGACGACTATAAAGGGAATTGGTCCTGGTCGTGAGAAACAATTGCATAAATTGGGAATTACCAATGTTACATCCTTATTGACTTACTTTCCCAGAACCTATGAAGACCGGCGTACGATTTATAGAATTGGTGATTTAAAATCAGGTATGACAGGTGGTGTGGTAGGTACTGTTATTGCTGTACAAGAGAAACGACCTCGCCCTCGATTGTCTATTTTAGAGGTAGTCATTGCAGATGGCACAGGACCTTTGAAGATTGTTTTGTTCAATCAAGGGTATAAAAAGAACTTTTACAAAAAGGGACAACGTATATATGCATATGGTAAGGCTGAGTTTCAGTATGGTACTATGCAAATGAATACACCGCAAATGGAAAATTTAGGAGATAGTGGTGAACCAGATCGAGGTATCGTTCCTATTTACGCGCTTGCTGATGGGGTATCTCAGTTTGTGGTTCGTTCATCTGTACGCAATTGGTTCGCAGCTAATCATGAGTTACCAGAGATTTTACCTGTGGAGGTTCGTGAAAGTCATCATTATATGAGTCGCTATGATGCTTTTAAGATGATGCATTTCCCAGACTCCTCAGAGCATTACGAAGAGGCTCGTTATCAATTGGCCTATGAAGAGTTGTTCGTCATGCAAGCTGGCTTAGCTTTGTTGCGAAGTAAAGAGCAATGCCACAGAGGTCCAAAAATGGGACCAAACGGGGAACTAATGGCTCAGTGTATAGAGAATTTACCGTTTTCCTTAACAGGTGATCAACAACGAGCGTTAGAGGATATTCATATTGATATGGAAGATGAACGACCTATGCAACGTTTGTTGCAAGGTGATGTAGGCTCTGGTAAAACTATTGTGGCTACCTTGAGTTTATTAAAAGCCATCGAAAATGGATATCAGGGGGCATTGATGGCCCCTACGGAGATTCTAGCGGCTCAACATTACGAAGGGATACGAGCTGTATGTGCTAATTTAGGTATTACCATAGAATTATTAACGGGATCCTCTACGAAAAAAGAGAAAGAATGCATCTATGAGGGCTTAGCAGATGGCAGAATCCAAATGATCATTGGAACGCATGCTCTTATCCAAGAGGGGGTTAATTTTCATAATTTAGGCCTTGTTATCATTGATGAGCAACATCGCTTTGGTGTAGATCAACGGGCGAGATTGCAACAGAAGGGAACATATCCTCATGTACTTATCATGACGGCTACACCAATCCCTCGTACCATGACATTATCCGTATATGGAGATTTAGCAGTATCTTTAATTAAAGAAATGCCACCAGGGCGAAAACCTGTTAAAACATATGCTGTAGATAGTTCTTATAAAGAGAGATTACGCACTTTCTTTAGTAAGGAAATGGCGGAAGGGCGTCAGGTCTACGTGGTGTGCCCTCTTGTAGAAGAATCCGAAAAATTAGACTTGCAAGCTGCTGAGGAATTGTATTTAGAATTAAAAGAGTACTTTTATAAGGCCTATGAAGTGGGCCTCGTTCACGGTCGTATGAAGCCGAGTGAAAAAGATGAAGTGATGAATGCCTTCCATAGGGGTGAAATTTCATTACTTGTTTCTACAACAGTTATAGAAGTGGGGGTTAATGTGCCAAATGCGACCATTATGTGCGTTGAAGGGGCAGAGCGATTTGGTCTGTCTCAGCTACATCAGCTGAGGGGGCGTGTAGGTCGTGGTGCGCATCAGTCCTATTGCATTCTTGTTAGTGATTCTAAAAATGATGTAAGTCAAGAGCGTTTAAAGTTGATGGAACAAATCCAGGATGGATTTGAGCTTGCAGAGCAAGACTTATTGCTTCGCGGATCTGGTCAATTATTTGGTTTAGCTCAATCGGGGCTGCCAGATTTACGCGTTGCTAATATTATCAAAGATATTGAAATTTTAGTAGAGGCTCGCAAGGATGTACTAGATTTTGCAAATCAATTCGGAATAGAAAAATTAGAATCTATCATGAAAGAAGAATTAGAAAAAAGATTTGGTGAAAAATTTCTAAGAATATTGTATAATTAAGAGGTAGGATTAATAAGTATATAAGCATCGATAATATTAGATTTTATCTGGCTTTTTTCCTTGTTTATATGTCCTTCATACCGTATAATAGAACAAACAATTTATTTCATTTTTTCATCTATGGAGGTTAATATGCCAATTATTCATGTAGAGCTCGTCGAAGGGCGTACAAAAGAACAAAAGAAACAATTAGGTGAAGCAATTACAAAGGCTGCGGTTGATATCGTAAATGTTCCTGCTGATGCAGTAAAAGTTATCTTCGTAGATATGAAAAAAGACGATTATATGGAAGGCGGCATTTTGCGGTCTGAACGCTAAGGCTACGACTGACCGCCTAGTCCATAGGGACTAGGCGGGTCGTAGTTTTGTTTTATTATACGGAAAGGAAAGAAATATGAGAGACGATAAATTCGGTATGCGTGGACTAACTTTTGATGATGTATTATTAATACCAGCAGCTTCGGATATACTGCCTAATCAAGTTGAGTTAAAAACTCAATTAACTCGTGATATTACATTAAATATTCCTATGATTAGTTCTGGGATGGATACGGTTACTGAATCACGGATGGCGATTGCTATGGCTCGTGAAGGAGGTCTTGGCGTTATCCACAAAAATATGTCTATTGAAGAGCAAGCTCATGAAGTTGACAAGGTAAAACGCTCTGAACACGGTGTTATCGTTGATCCTATTTTCTTAAGCCCTCAAAATTTACTATCCGATGCAGCAGAACTCATGGAAAAATATAAAATTTCTGGTGTACCTATCACAGAACATGGTAAACTAGTAGGGATCATTACAAATCGCGATATGCGTTTTGAAACTGATTTAAGCCGACAAATTGGGGAATGTATGACAAAAGATTCCCTAGTTACTGCACCGGAAGGTACATCTCTTGAAGCGGCGAAAGCTATCTTAAGCGAACATCGTATTGAAAAATTACCTCTTGTAGATGGCGACGGTAACTTAAAAGGCTTAATTACGATTAAAGATATTGAAAAAGCGACTAAATATCCAAATGCAGCAAAGGATGGTAGTGGCCGATTATTAGTTGGTGCTGCAGTAGGTGTTTCTCAAGATTTGTATGATAGACTTGATGCGCTTGTATCTGCTAAAGCTGACGTAATTATTGTTGATACTGCCCATGGGCATTCTGCAGGTGTTCTTCGTACGTTGAAGGACATTAAACAAGCGTATCCTCACATTCCTGTAATTGCAGGTAATGTGGCAACTGCAGCAGGCACTGAGGCTCTTATCGAAGCTGGAGCTGATGCAGTTAAGGTTGGTATAGGACCTGGGTCTATTTGTACAACTCGTGTCATTGCTGGCATTGGGGTACCTCAAATCACAGCAGTCTATGAGTCTGCTCAAGTGGGGCGTCGCTATGGAGTTCCTATCATTGCTGATGGGGGGATTAAATATTCTGGAGATATTGCTAAAGCTATTGCGGCTGGTGCTAATGTAGTTATGATGGGTAATATTTTAGCGGGTACTGATGAAAGCCCTGGAGAAACAGTGATTTATCAAGGCCGTTCTTATAAAGTATATCGAGGCATGGGTAGTCTAGGGGCTATGAAACTCGGTAGTAAAGATCGATATTTCCAAACAGAAGCTAAGAAATTAGTTCCTGAAGGTATAGAAGGTCGTGTACCATATAAAGGTATGCTGGCCGATACAATTTTCCAAATGGTTGGTGGTTTGCGTGCAAGTATGGGGTATTGTGGATGTCATAACATCCAAGAAATGATTGAAAACACTCAATTCATTCAAATTACAGTGGCTGGTTTGAAAGAAAGTCATCCGCATGATGTAAGCATTACCGTTGAAGCACCAAATTATAGTGGTTGATAATGGAGTATTACATTGAATAAACGTATTTCTGTTTTATCTGTGCCTATCGATTGTGTCACAATGGATGAGGCAGTCCAACGTATTTTACAATTAACTGAACAGCCGGGGCTACATTTAGTAGCAACGGCTAATGCAGAAATGGTTATGTTGGCTAATGAAAATCCTACATTGCACTCCATATTGAATAATGCTAGTCTCGTCGTTCCCGATGGGGCTGGCATTTTATGGGCTGCAGAGCGTCAAGGAGAACATGTGCCTGAACGCGTAACAGGTGTAGACGTAACTATGGAATTGTTTAAAGTTGCGGCGACTCATCAAATTCCTGTATACTGCTTGGGGGCGGCACCTGGTGTTGCTCAACGAGCGATTGATAATGTATCTGCTCAGGTAGGTGCATTAAATATAGCAGGAATTCATGACGGATTCTTTGATAGTGCAGAGGAACAAGAAATCATTAAATCTATAGCTGAATCTAAGGCAAAATTGGTATTTGTTGCCTTAGGTGTGCCAAAGCAAGAACAATGGATTGCAGAAAAGTTGAGTCACCTCGATGGCGTAGTTGCCATCGGAATTGGTGGTTCCTTTGATGTCTTGGCAGGTAATATTCCTCGGGCCCCAGAATGGATGCAACAAAATCGACTTGAATGGTTGTATCGATTATATTTAGAACCTCAACGGATTGGCCGCATGTTGGCTATTCCAAAGTTTATGTGGACCGTTATTAGAAATAAATAGAGGAGTGTTGAATCGTGCCTACAGGACCAATAATTAAGGAAGGGTTTCCTCTGATAGGAGCTATGCTCATTATCACTGTGGTGTTAGGATATTTAGGACATTATGTAATTGCGATTATTTCATTTATTCTGGCATTATTTTTCGTCAATTTCTTTAGAAATCCTAAACGTGTAATCCCTCAAGATCCAGATTTGATTTTATCCCCAGCGGACGGTAAAATCATGGATATTTCTGATGTATACGAAGATATTTACTTACATAAAGAGTGTAAAAAAGTAACTATTTTCTTATCTGTTTTTGACGTGCATGCTAATCGTGCGCCTATTGATGGTAAAATTACGTACCGTCACTATACGATGGGTAGTTTCCTACCAGCATTCAAAGATGATGTAGGTTTTGAAAATGAACGTCATACTATTTGTATTGAAAATGATCGTACTTCCGTATTAGTAACGCAAATTGCGGGCCTTTTAGCAAGACGTATCGTATCTTGGACAGATCTAGATAGTGTACTTGAACGCGGTCAGTTGTACGGGATGATTAAGTTCGGTTCCTGTACTGAGCTCTATATGGATAAGGATGTAGAGTTGTTCGTGGAAAAAGGTCAACATATTACAGGCGGTGATACTGTTATCGGGAGGTTACGACATGAATAAATCTATTATTCCAAATTTATTTACTAGTGCAAATTTAGCATTTGGTGTTCTTGGTATTACGTTGTCTGCTACAAATAATACCTTCTGCACAGCTATATGTATATTATTGTCTCTAGTAGCAGATGGATTAGATGGTCGTGTAGCAAGAGCTTTAAACGTTGCAGGACCAATGGGCCGGGAACTTGATTCTCTGTCTGATGTAGTGGGATTTGGTGTAGCGCCTGCCTATATGCTTTATATGAAAGAATTATATGGTTTAGGATGGATTGCATATGTGCCACTATTAGCTTTTGCAGTGCTTGGTGCATTTCGTTTAGCGCGATTTAATATTAAAACTGACGAAGTTCATGGCTATTTTGAAGGTTTACCAATTCCAGCCGCTGGATGTTTAGCGGCGACTTACGTATTGTGTGGCGTATCGGTACCTCAATTTGTGTTGGTAGTTTGTATGATTGGTATAGGTCTTCTTATGGTTAGTGAAGTTAAATATCCCGATTTTAAAGGTAAAAGTGAGATTTATATCAATAAACTTTCTATTGTACTCACAGCCATATTTGTTGTAGCTTGTCTCGTGTATGATTGGCATACATGGGCCGTTATGATTTTTGCTGGCTATGTAATGTTTGGGCTTATTAACGGGGCTTTAAATATAGTGCGTAAATAGATGTGTGGAGGAGAATAGTATGAATTACCTACTGGATCTATTACTGATTCCTATGCAGGTAATAATCGTAATTTATACGGTTTATTATTTTATACTCGCTGTCGTAGGTATGTGGCGATCGCGAGTACATAAAAATTATACCCCTAAAAATTCCTTTGCCATCGTTGTATGCGCTCATAATGAGGAAGCTGTTGTTGGTGAGTTAGTTAAAAACTTACGTGGCCTAGATTATCCTGATGATCTATACGATATTTTTGTAGTTGCCGATAACTGTACAGATAAGACTGCGGAAGTAGCAAGTGCTGCTGGCGCTAATGTACATGTACGTGAAAATAAACAAGAAATAGGTAAAGGTTATGCCATGGGGTGGATGTTTGATCGGGTAGAACAAATGGATCGGAAATATGATGCATTCCTGATTTTTGATGCCGATAATTTAGTACACCCTCAATTTATGTTAGAAATGAATGATCATCTTGAAAAAGGTGAGTCTGTAATTCAAGGTTACTTAAACTCTAAAAATCCAACTGACTCTTGGGTAGCCGGTACGTTCTCCATCGCCTTTTGGATGGTTAACCATATGTGGCATTTAGCAAAATATCGTCTTGGATTATCTACGGCTTTAGGTGGTACAGGCATGTGTATTCGTACATCTATTATTCGCGAATACGGTTGGGATTGCAATAGCTTAACCGAAGATATGGAATTTTCCATGAAGCTATTGACTCATGGTATCCGTACTTGTTGGGGGCATGATGCTATCGTATACGATGAAAAGGTTACAACTATGATGGCTTCTTGCAGACAACGTTTACGATGGGCTCAGGGGCAATTTGACTGTGCCGGTCGATATATTCCTAAATTATTTGCTATTGGTATCAAAACAGGGAATATTATGATTTTGGATGGTATATTCCAAGTGAGTCAACCTTATTTCTTATTGTTGACAACCGTATACTTGGTGTTATCCTACATCAATGCGTATACTCCAATTTATACAAATATTTTGTATCAAATTATGCCTATGTCTGTATGGACAATTATAGGTGTTGGTCAATATCTATTCCCATTAATTGTATTGTTGAAAATCAAGGTACCACCAAAGATTTGGTTCTATTATTTACTATATCCATTATTTGTTTATTCTTGGATTCCAGTAAATATTTTAGGGTGGTTCCGCCGTCATAATAAGGTATGGTCTCATACAGTCCATACGAGAGCTGTGGGCTTAGATGATGTTAAATTAACACGTATGGGCAATATGAATAAGAATGAAAAATAGAATCTGTAGGAGTGACTATGCATATTTTAATGTGTAATGACGATGGCATTTTAGCAGATGGTTTACGTCATCTTGCATCGTATTTAAGTCAATATTATAGAATTACCGTTGTAGCACCTGCTAATGAGCAAAGTGCTAAATCTCATGCATTGACGACCGAGGTTCCATTGAAATTAGATGCTTGCAATGGCGAGGATGAAAATCCTCGCCTTTATGCTCTAACGGGAACGCCGTCCGATTGCATGAAGTTCGGTCTCAGTTATTTATTGACTGATGATATGCCAGATCTTGTAATTTCTGGAATTAATCATGGATTTAATTTAGGCTCTGATGTATTGTATTCCGGCACTGTTTCGGCAGCTATGGAAAGTGGTTTTTACGGTATTCCCGGTTTAGCATTATCTGTTGAGAGATATTCTGTTGAACGGGGAGACGAGATGCATCCATTTATACATGAATTGATTGAGAAAATTTATGTGGCGGGTCAGTTTAGCGGTTTACTAAATGTGAACTTCCCATTACGTGGCACATGTGATTGGGATCATTTTAAAATGGTGAGCCAAGGCTTACAAACCTACAGTAATATTATCGAAGCTCGCATTAATTCAAGAGGACAGGATTATTATTGGTTAGCTGGCGAGCTAGACTATGGTGCTGAAAGTGTTCCTACAGATGTAGAATTTGCCCGTAAAGGCTATATTACAGGTGTCGCACTCACATGGAAACAACAATGTGATACGGATATGAAAAGGGTTCAAAATATTTTAGATGAAATATAAAAAATATGTTGACATTGCTTAGGGATGTCTGTATAATAACAAATGTTCCGATACGCCGGAGTGGCGGAATGGCAGACGCACTTGACTCAAAATCAAGCGGGTAACACCGTGTGGGTTCAAGTCCCACCTCCGGCACCAACATTAGGCGGTAAGACTTTTGTCTTACCGCCTATTTTTATATTTATGAATTTATATACTATAATATACATTATTAATTTCATGAGGTGACAGTATGGATCAAGGTGTAATTGATTATATTACAAATATCTTTGATATTCCTAAACTTACTCAACAGGTTAGCGCTGTACAGATGCCATTGCCATTATCTCGCTTGGCAGAAATACCATTAGATGGATCTGTAAATCAGTGCCAAGGATTTTGTTATAATTCCAAAAAAGACGTTTTTGCTTTAGCTTGTATTAATTCAGATAATACGAAGCAAATTATTTATGAAATTAATCCAAAAACTTTTACTGTTGTTGCAAAATATGAGTATAGTTATAAAAGTTTATTAGGTCATATGAATACCTTAACTTATAATTCTGTCAATAATCGTTACTATACAACAAATGCTGTTGTAAATGGATATAACCTTACTCCTATTGAAGCGGATAGCATGATTGTTGAAGCACCGATTAAACTAAAAGAGAAAGTTTTTAATTTTGCATATGATAAAGTACGCAATGAATATGTATCAATTGTGCCTTTAACAAACTCTGAACGGACAATTAATTATTACGACTCCAATTTTAATCGTATTCGTTCTTATAAAATTGATGCTAATCATACAAACTTAAATAATAACGGTGCTTACGCAACTAATGGAAATACTTTATTTACGACGTTGACAACCTTTGTATACGTCGATGAAGAGGGAGTTGTTAAAAATATTAGCCCTTATGCTTCTGGAATGGAAGTAGAAGACATGGATTGTCGAAATGGTCAAATGTATATGGCGGTCAATCGCAAAGGTAAAGTTGAAATTTATAGTTTGCCTAGCCTACCATTTTCGGTAAATGTCTAGATATTACTTATGTTTTAATCCCCTTTATGAGTGTATAATAATAGTATTAGGGTATTTTAGGAGCTATTATGAAATTAGGGAATGATATTATAGAGATTGACCGCATACGTCAAGCTATAGAGAAATCAAGTTCATTTAAAGCACGCGTTTATACGATTCATGAGATTGAATATTGTAAAAGTCGGAATAAAGGATGCTACGAATCCTTTGCCGGTATATATGCTGCAAAAGAGGCTTTTATTAAAGCTTTAGGTACAGGGATGAGGCATGGATCATGGCAAGATATAGAGATTTATCATGATGAATGGGGCGCACCCTTAATTCGTTTACAAGATACTTTCAAAGATATTTACGAAACATCAGGTTATACTGATATTCATGTATCGATTAGTCATTGCAAGGATTATGCAATGAGTACAGTTATACTTGAAGGAGCATAAGATGAATATTTTAACTACAGAAGATGCTCGATTTATAGATCGAGAGGTTCCTAAGCAATTAGGAATTTCTTTAGAAATCCTCATGGAAAATGCTGGACGTGGTATCGTAGATGCCTTATGGGGAGAGTACGATTTATTTTCCCTGAATAATGGCCGTTCCATAAATAGTTTTGTTTTATTTATATGTGGTACGGGTAATAATGGGGCAGATGGCCTTGTAGCGGCTCGCCATTTTATGGAGCAAGGCGTACCAGCACAAATTGTACTAGTAGGAGATATAAACAAGTGTAGTGATCTTTTTGCAGTGCAAATTGAGCGCTGCAAAGCTATGGGCTGTAGCATCGATATGTATGATGAATTCAATGATTGGTCCAACGTAGCCATCGCTGTGGAAGGCATCATGGGAACGGGCTTTACAGGAAGGTTAAGAGAGGTGACCATCGATATATTAAATGATATTGATACTATGCGTAGTCAGTATAATTTTGATTTGTGGGCTATTGATGTACCTGCAGGTTTGGATGCTACTACTGGTCATGTAACTGAAGGCACACTGACCTATGATTATACTGTTACTTTTGGAGCTATCAAACAAGGTTTGTTATTATATCCCGGAAAGGCTATAGGAGGAACCGCTGTGGTTGCTCCATTGGGTGCTCCTTGGCAGCAGGTACTGGGTGAACGTGTTAGAACTATAACCATTGATTCTGATTTAGCAGAAAAAATTATCAACTATCGTACCCCAATGGCGCATAAAGGTGTCAATGGAAACACTTTAATTATTGGTGGTTCAAATGATATGATAGGAGCCCCTATTTTGGCTGCTGAAGCGGCAGTTCATAGTGGTGCTGGTAAAGTAACATTAGCTGTACCCAAAATAATTAAACAGATTGTACAAAGCCGTGTCATACCTGAGGTGATGGTTACTTCCACAGAGACTAATAAAGAACTTTTTGATTGTCGTCAAGTTGTTGCTATGGGACCTGGTTTAGGTCGCACGCGTGAAATTTGTGATTTAGTGGATCATATCTTAGAAGCTTACGAAGGAGCATTAGTACTAGATGCTGATGCTTTGTATGCATTGGGACATGTTGGTTGTGTTAATAAAGATGCTTTGCGAGATGGTGATATTGAGTCTGCATATACAGTGGAAAGAGAACTTCCATATTGTGTCATGACACCGCATTTAGGTGAATTTAGTAGACTTATTGATTTACCTATTAAATGGATTGAGCGTCATTATATCACGTTGGCTAGAGAATTTGCTAAGGCTCATCAAGTTATTCTTGTACTAAAAGGAATTCCTTCAATTGTGGCATTACCTGATGGAACGGTGTATGTAAATACTATCGGTAATGCGGGCATGGGTACTGGCGGTATGGGAGATGTACTGACTGGTGTAATTGCTGGTTTTATAAGTCAGGGTTATTCACTACAAGATAGTGCTGTTCTCGGTGTATATGTACATAGTCGTAGTGCAGATATTCTGAATGAAACAAAGAGTTGGGGTTATACTCCGAGTGATGTCAGTGCTTCTTTAGGCTTCGTGGTTAGTGAATTATTGGGAGATTATGAATGACAAATAGAATACAACGCTTTATAGCTTTCTTGTTAGTATTATGTATTCCTATCTTCGCCATTGCAGGCTGCACAAATAATGATGTAGCAAACGCAGCAAATCAAGTAACTACTAACGCTAATGGGACTTACTCAATCGATACTAAAACGACTACCCCTGAAGGTAAGCTAGATGTATATATGCTTGATATTGGTCAAGGGGATGCTATATTACTTAAGGTAGGCGATGAGTATAGCATGATCGATACTGGTGATATAGAACATCGTGAAAATATTGTAGCTCAACTTAAAACTATGGGTGTAACAAAGCTAAAAAATATTATTATCACGCATCCTCATGCTGATCATATGGGTGGTTTCTATGCTATTGCAAAGGCTATGCCTATTGAACATGTATATGATGATGGTATTGCCGTTGATAATAATATGTACAAAACTTATGAAAAGTGGATTGAGAAAAATAAAATTCAACGAACTACTTTGAGAAGTGGAGATGTAGTTGATTTTGGACATGGTGCTGTCTTTGTAGTATATGCTCCTTGGGTTGAACCTTTAACTGATAAAAAAGGAGAGACAGATCTTAATAATAATTCTATTGTAGGTAAATTAATCTTCGGTAAATTCTCTATGCTCTTCACGGGTGATGCTGAATGGCAAGAAGAGAAAAAACTTATAAAAGAGCAGAATTCCAGATTGTTTGCTCGTATTCTTAAGGTAGGTCATCACGGTTCTCGTACAAGTAGCTCTGAAGATTTTTTGAAATCTATTAAGCCTGAAAGTGCATTAATTTCAAATGGCATGTATAATAAGTATGGTCATCCTCACGATGTGACATTACGTCGCTTGCAGGAAAATAATATTGCTATTTACCGTACAGATACGATGGGACGTATTCATATTAGTACGGATGGGAATGAATGGCAAATTACAACTGAACGTTAGTTTTGATTACTTATACAAAAAATTATTTTTATGAAACTGTTTTTGTGTATTCTGTATAAGGTCTTTATATAGTAATATGTGTAATCGGCATACTAATCTTCATGTTTGTATGAAATAATCTATTTATAATCTAACATTAGTTTATGGATAGATTGGAACGATGAGATTTTGATAGATAAAAATATCATCGACTCATCTCTATGGTTTGGACACTATGTATGTCAGTTAGATTGGAGTGAATGTATTGCGTAAACTATTTTTAATGTGCCTTGCAGTCTTGATGGCGATACCTTTATTATTGACTCAAGCAAAGGCAGCTAATTTGGAAGATGCTCGATGGGTGACTAGAACAGATGCACCTGTACCATATGTTCGTATTGTTATGGACTTATCGGCACCTATAAAGGCATCTGCATCAATTAGTAAAGATGGGAAAACTACGACTGTTACTTTAAAGAATACAAAGCTAAAGACGGCTAAAGAGAACATTTCTATGGACTCAGCTATTGCTAGCTCTGCTAAACTTTCACAAGATGGCAGAGACGTTAAAGTAACAATCAAGACACCTTCATCTATTGATACTAGTGATGTAAAGGTTTTTTCCTTGAAAAAAGATACGGTTAATAAGAAACCGTATCGTATCGTTGTTGATGTTCAGAAAAAAGGTGCTGTAGCTAAGCCTGCTTACTATGGTAAAAAGCCATCTCAATCTGCGCATCCAGCAAAAAATGTACCTACAGGATCTGGTAAATACTCTACTAGCGGTGGTTTATCTGGCAAAACAATTACTATTGACCCAGGACATGGTGGTAGTGATTCTGGTGCTATTGGACCTCACGGTGTACAAGAGAAAAACATTACACTTCCGATTTCTATGTATTTGAAAAAATCTTTAGAAAATCGTGGTGCTAAAGTGCTTATGACTCGTACTACTGATGTAGATGTATATGGCCCTAATGCAAGCGGTGTTGATGAATTGGGGGCTCGTGTTAACGTGGCTAACCGTAGTAATTCTGATGCTCTTGTAAGCGTTCATATCAACGCATTTAATAATCCTAGCGTTGGTGGTATTGCAACATATTACTATAGCAAAACCGGTAACGATGCTCGATTAGCACAAAAGGTACAATCTCAAATTGCTAACACACCTGGTTTTAATGGTGATCGTGGCATTCAAGAAGGTAACTTATACGTGTTGAGACATTCTAATATGCCTGCAATTCTTGTAGAGCTTGGTTTTATTTCTAACCCTAATGAGGAACGTGTGCTACAATCTCCTCAAACTCAAGAAGACTTTGCTAACCGCATTGCAAATGGTATTGCTAATTACTTTGGAGGTTAATCGATGAAATTACGTAAACAAGTTCTATCGATTCTCTGTGTAGGTATGCTGGCATTTGTAGTGGGTTGTACACATGAACAAGCTCCTACAACAGGTAAAAGTGAACCTACGCAAGAGACGAAAGTTAATAAGGATGCAGAAACAAGTAAAGTATCTCAAGAAAAGGTTAAGATGGCCTTCTTTGTTCCTACTGAGGATGGTTCTGGGGTAAAACAAACTACCGTTGAGATAGAGGCGAATAAAGTTACGCCTAAAGCAGCTCTTTTAGCAATGTTAAATGCCGATAGAGCACAAAAATATCCAGTCTTCTCTAAGGATATTGAAATTATATCTGTTACTGTAAAAGATGGTATTGCTTCTGTTGAAGTAAATGATGCATTCGTAAAGGGTAATGGCGGAGACTTAACTGTTAAATTACAAATGGCTGCTATTGTAAATACATTGACATCCTTTGATAATATTAATGGTGTTCTATTTGTCAATAATGGTAAAAAAGTGCCAACTGTAGGTTCCTTTGATACTAAAGAACCTGTTAAGAGAATGACGAATCTAATTAAAAAATAATTCTTTTAAAGACATTTATAGCAGATAGTTGTTATATCAACTATCTGCTATTTTTGTTGTCTTTTATATATGTTACAATACAATAAGTAATAAACGGAAACTAGGTGATCAGATGCAATTAAAAGATGTAGGGGAATTTAATTTCATTCGCCAAATTCAAGATAACACAATATATAATCCTAATACTGTAGTGTATGGTATTGGTGATGATTGTGCTATTTATAAAGCAGAACAAAATACAGAGCAATTGATAAGCACTGACACAATGGTGGAAGGTGTTCATTTTAGCTTTCACTATATGATGCCCTATGATGTTGGGTATCGCCTTATGACGGCTAATTTAAGTGATGTTGCGGCTATGGGTGGCATTCCTAGACAAATTGTATTATCTGTAGCCGTACCAGACCATGTTGATACAGTCATTCTTGATGAAATTTATAGGGGAATTAAAGATCAATGTATGCGATATCAACTCAATATATTGGGTGGAGATACTGTACGTACAGAAGGGCCCATGGTTTGGACTGTAACAATTATCGGAGAGGTTCCTAAAGGCACTGCGGTTATGCGAAGTGGTGCGAAAGTAGGAGATGTTGTAGGTGTTACAAACTATGTAGGTTATGCAGCTACAGGTTTAGGAGCGTTATCATATAATTTAGTAGGTTATGATATGACCAAAGTGGGGCATCAACGTCCCGAACCACAGATTGAATTGGGACAAAAATTGCGACGACTTGGTATCCATAGTATGAATGATATTAGCGATGGACTAGGTAGTGAATTGAATGAAATCGCTGTAGCTAGTAATGTTTCCATTGTATTTGAAGAACAAGCAATCCCTCTACACGAGGAGACTTTCGCATTAGCTAAGCATTTACAAACTAATCCAGTAGATTATGCTTTGTATGGTGGAGAAGACTTTCAGTTAGTCTTTACAGCTCCAAAATCACTACTTTCGGAATTGGAAAAGCTATCAGGCATTACGTTGATTGGAGAAGTTTTATCTGGCCCACCACGGGTTCAAATGGTAACACCTGATAAAACGATTAAGACTGTAGAGGCGAAAGGATATAATCATTTTCATGAAGGATAAGGTACAGGTTCATTTAAAGACTTATACAGTAGAAGATACACAACAATTTGGTAAATTATTAGGTGCATGGGTTAAACAGAATGGGGACCCTCTTTGTATAGCACTAGTTGGTGACTTGGGGACAGGAAAAACACATTTGTCGCAAGGAATTGCAAAGGGCTTTGGGGTTACTGAAGAAATTACAAGTCCTACCTTTGCCATCATGAATACCTATGATGTGAATCGAACTCATTTATATCATTTTGACGTATATCGCTTGGAAGATATTAGTGAACTGGAAAATATTGGCTTTTATGAGTATACAGAAGATTGCGTATCCATTGTAGAATGGGCTGATAAATTTCCTCATGAATTGCCTGATGAAACACTATGGATTTATTTAACGCGCATTGATGATACAAGCCGATCCATTACATTAGTTAGTGATTACCTTACAGCGGATGATTTAGTAGAAATAGGAGGCCCATATGTGGTTGGGAATTGAAACGAGCTCACTTGTGTCGAGTGTGGCTTTAATGGATGAAAGTTGCCTAATTGGGGAATTGACCATTCAAGCTGGATTGACTCATTCTGAGCAGTTGGTACCTCATATTGATATGTTATTACGGACCTGTCAAGTTGAAAAAAGTGAATTAAAAGGGATTATGGTTAGCATTGGACCCGGTTCTTTTACAGGGTTACGGATTGGTATGGGGACAGCAAAAGCTATGGCTTATGCCTTACAAATTCCTTTATATGGTGTAATGACCATGGATAGTTTAGCTCGTAATGTAGCTTATACAGACCGCACGATTTGTACTATTATCGATGCTCAGAAAAAACATGTTTATGCAGGTATCTACAAATATGATGGTAATGAACTAGTCTGCAAAGAGGAACCTTTTGTCATTGCTGCTAATGATTTATTAGATCGACTCCGAGCATCTGAAGAGCATGTTGTATTCCTTGGGGATGGCGTTAAGCGAATAGAGAAGCTACTAGATGAAAGTGATACAAATTTAACGATTTTAGATATATCGCAACGTATTCCAAAAGCTAGTTCTCTATTACTGGCTGGCCGTAGATTGGTAGTCTCTGAAGAGAGTTCTGACCCTATGGATATGGTTCCTTATTATATTCGACGGTCAGAAGCAGAAGTGTTATGGGAAGAACGCCATAAGGATAATCCTGAAATGTTGAACCAAAATCCTGCAGTTATAGTTACTGAGGCAGCGGGAGTCGAATAATGGAGATTCGTTTGGCTACAATAGATGATGCTCAAGCTATCTATGCTATTGAACAACAGTCTTTTTCTGTTCCTTGGAGTTTAGAATCTGTTCTCGTTGAGTTAGAAGGGGCATCAAATAAATTATATATGGTAATTTGTGAGGAGAACAAAATTGTTGGATATGCAGGTGCTTGGCTTGTATACGATGAAGGTCAAATCACGAATATCGCTATTATTCCTTCCGTACGAGGTAAGGGATATGGATCAAAACTTACCAAGCAATTAATAGATGAATGTCTTACGAGAGGTATGAAAGAAATTTTCTTAGAGGTGCGCATATCTAATTTAGCAGCATTAGCTATGTATAGAAATTTAGGATTTTCTGTAAAAGGAATTCGTAAAGATTATTATTCAGAGCCTACGGAAGATGCTTATATTATGTCTCTCGTTTCAGAGGAAATAGAATGAGTATATACACATTAGCCTTGGAAAGTAGCTGTGATGAAACCTCTGCTTCTGTCCTTAAGGACGGGCGCACCGTTTTGTCTAATGTTATTTCAAGCCAAGTACCAATACATAGAAAATTTGGTGGCGTTGTACCTGAAATTGCATCACGTCATCATATAGAACAAGTTATACCCGTTATAGACCAAGCGTTACGTGATGCGAATGTGACTCTACAAGATATCAATCATATTGGTGTTACGTATGGGCCAGGTCTTGTAGGGGCTTTATTAGTTGGTGTAGCTGCTGCAAAAGGGTTATCCTTTGCTACAGGGATTCCCTTGGTGCCAGTGCACCATATGGAAGGTCATATTTTTGCTAACTTTTTAGCTAATCCAGAACTGGAGCCTCCGTTTTTAAGTCTCGTTGTATCTGGTGGTCATACCATGTTAGTACATGTAAAAGGATATGAAGAATTTGATGTTCTTGGTCAAACACGAGATGACGCAGCTGGCGAGGCTTTTGATAAGATTGCACGGGTTATGGGATTCCCTTATCCAGGGGGCCCTCATATCGATGCCCTTGCCGCTGAAGGGAATCCAGAGGCTATTGAATTTCCAAAGGCTTTAAGTGAGCCAGGTAATTTTGAATTTAGCTTTAGTGGTTTGAAATCCGCAGTTTTAAACTATTTAAATAGTAAGCAACAAAAGAATGAGCCTATTAATCAAGCTGATGTGGCCGCATCGTTTCAAAAGGCCATCGTAGATGTGTTAGTAGAAAAGACGAAAGATGCCGCACATACTTTAGGTGAAAGTCGTATTACTATTGCTGGCGGTGTATCAGCTAATAAAGGATTACAAAAGGCTTTAGAAGCTATGTGTATAGAAGAAGGTTTTACTTATTACAAACCACATAAAATTTTGTCTACTGACAATGCGGCCATGATTGGATGCCGAGCTTATTATATGGCGCAGGCCGGAAAATTTTGCGATTTAACATTGAATGCAAAGCCCAGTGTTGAAATTGGATACGTATCTTGGAAAGAGGATTAATCGTGGATATTGGTCAAGATATATTAAATAGAACACCATTAGGACCATTACAAACCTCATTACTTGAGCATATTAGTAAACTCATATCCTTTGGCGAGTCTTTAACTCGTCAAAGGATACAGATTTTTACCCCCCTACTAGAGACAGGACAAGGTGAGAGATCACAACAATGTGCAGATATGCTATGTATAGAACGCAGTAATCAAGGGATTACTACACGTCAATTAAAAGGCAATCATACGTGGCATGCTATGATGAAAGATGGTCAACCACTTATCGGGTTAGATGACAAACAGCGTCAATATGTCTTTCCTATCGTAGACAACGGAGGTCGTATTATTGGGGGTATATCTTTTACATTATCACCATCTATTAAGGCAGAACAATATGAGCAAGAATACCTTTTGTCTGATACGATGCAACGTCTTATGCTGACGGCTACTGATGAACAAATATTGTCTTACGAACCCATGTCCTATTTTGATGGTTTAATTATTTTCGACGACACTTATAAAATACTGTATGCTAACGATGCAGCTATGAAGTTAGTAGATGTATTAGGCTTTGATCGTCGCTTGGTAGGTTCATCAATTTTTAGCAGTACCTTAAAGATGTCCGCTATACAGCAAGTATTATCAGATAGAAGTATACGTACAAATGAAGAAATCTATCAAGATATGGTAATTCGTCAGCACATGATTCCTATTGCTATGGGGCGCAATGAAACGAGGTGCTTTTTAGTTCTTCATGATTGTACTCGTGAAAGTAAACAGCAACAAGAATTATTGGTTAAAAATTCCATTATCAAAGAGGTTCATCATCGTGTAAAAAATAACTTACAAACTGTAGCAGGGTTATTGCGTATGGAGGCGAGACGCTCTAGCTTGCCAGATGTAAAGCAAGCACTCCAAGAGGGGATTAATCGCATCGAGAGCATGGCTCTAGTTCACGATATAGTGTCTCATTACGATGAGGATTATATTGGTATACGATCGATCTACGATGAATTATGTCGATTGTTGCGTATGAGTATGGTGCGACAAGACCAAGAGGTTACTTTTACTTACAGTGGTGAAGATATGCTAATTTCTTCTCATATGGCAAGTTATGTATCTCTTATTATTAATGAATTGATTACGAATAGCTTAGAACATGGGTTAGACGGGAATCGTGGAAATGTTCATCTAGCAGTTACTGATGCAGGTAGTACAATTAAACTGGCTTTTACAGATAACGGAAAAGGATTGCCTAGTGATTTCTCTGTTTCTTCTAATAAACGGTTAGGTTTAACAATTATTAATAATTTAGTTACTCATGAATTAAAAGGAAGTTTATCCATAGAAAATACTGGAACAGGTGTATTGGTGACGATATATATGAAAAAGGAGGCATAAATGCGCGTTTTAATCGTGGATGATGAATCCCTAATACGTATGGATTTACGAGATATTATTGAGTCTTGTGGTCATGAAGTCGTTGCAGAAGGTACAAATGGTGTTGAAGCTTTAGCACTTTGTAAAAAACATAAGCCAGATATTATATTGATGGATGTTAAGATGCCAGAATTAGATGGTATTGAGGCGGCACGTCAAATTGGCTTTCACCATGAAGCACCTGTAGTATTATTAACAAGTTATAGCCAGCAAGATTTAATCGATAAGGCTCGAGATTCTGGTGTATATGGCTATTTAATTAAACCAGTACGGGAGGAACAGTTAGTTCCTACCTTAGAGATGGCTTTAGGTCGCTATAAAAGTGATGCTCAGTTGCGAGAAAAGATGGCTGAGCTAGAACAGTCATTAGAAGATCGTAAAATCATTCAAAAGGGAACTGGTATATTAATGGAACTATATTCTATATCTGAAGTGGAAGCGTATAATCGGATCCGCACTTTAAGTATGAATAAACAAATATCTATTATAGAAACATGTAATCTCATCATTAAACAGTCTAATAAGTCAAATAATATCTAAAAAGTCAAAAAATCAAAATTAGTACTTGCAATTATTTTAACTTCGGTTATAATAATACTTGTGATTAGCACTCAATGAGTTAGAGTGCTAATAAATTATGGAGATTAACTAGTAAAAAGGAGTGACATTATATGTTAAAACCATTAGCTGACCGCGTTCTTATCCGTCTAGAAGCAAAAGAAGAAAAAACTAAAAGTGGTATTTTCCTTCCTGATACAGCTAAAGAAAAGCCTCAAGAAGGTGTAGTTGTAGCTGTAGGTGCTGGTAAAGTATATGACAATGGTCAACGTGTAGCTCCAGAAGTTAAAGTTGGCGACACTGTTATGTTTGCAAAATATGCTGGTAGCGAATTAGAAATCGATGGCGCTATTCATTTGATTATTAGCGAACGCGATATTTTAGCAGTATTATAATCGCTGATTTATAGTCTATATGACTATAAAAACTGATGATACATTTTATATTGCTTAAGGGCACATATATTTCGTTACATTGGATAGTGTTACTATTTAGGAGGTAATACATATGGCAAAAGAAATCTTGTTTAATGAAGAAGCTCGTCGCGCTTTAGGCCGTGGCGTCGATCAATTAGCAAATGCTGTAAAAGTTACATTAGGTCCAAAAGGTCGTAATGTTGTGTTGGATAAAAAATTTGGTTCCCCAACAATTACAAATGATGGTGTAACCATTGCTCGCGATATTGAACTTCCAGATCCATTTGAAAACATGGGGGCTCAATTAGTAAAAGAAGTTGCTACTAAAACTAACGACGTAGCAGGTGATGGTACTACTACCGCAACAGTATTGGCGCAAGCTATGATTCAAGAAGGTATGCGCAATGTAGCAGCCGGTGCAAACCCAATGATTTTGAAAAAAGGCATTGAAACAGCAGTAAAAACTTTGGTTGAAGAAATTAAAAAACGCTCTATCAAAGTTTCTGGTAAAGCTGAAATTGCTCAAGTTGCAAGCGTATCCGCTGCTGATGAAGAAATCGGTGGTTTAATTGCTGAAGCTATGGAAAAGGTTGGTAATGACGGTGTTATTACTGTTGAAGAATCCAAAGGTTTGCAAACTGCATTAAATGTAGTAGAAGGTATGCAATTTGATCGTGGTTACATTTCCCCTTATATGGTAACTGACCCTGATCGTATGGAAGCCGTTATGGATAACCCATATATCTTGATCACTGATCGTAAAATCAGTGCCATCGCAGACATGTTGCCAACACTTGAAAAAGTAGTAAAAGTAGGCAAAGAACTTCTTATTATCGCTGAAGATGTAGAAGGGGAAGCATTGGCTACATTAGTAGTAAACCGTTTGCGTGGTACATTCAAAGCTGTAGCCGTTAAAGCTCCTGGCTTTGGTGATCGTCGTAAAGCTATGCTTGAAGATATCGCTATCTTAACAGGCGGTACTGTTATTACTGAAGATATGGGTCGTAAGCTTGATTCTGTAGAGCTTGAAGATCTTGGTACAGCTCGTCAAGTTCGCATCACTAAAGATGAAACTACAATCATCGATGGCGCAGGTGATAAAGATGTAATTGCTAAACGCGTTAACCAAATCCGTGCACAAGTTGAAGAAACATCTTCTGATTTCGACCGTGAAAAATTACAAGAACGTCTAGCTAAATTGTCCGGTGGTGTTGCAGTTATCGAAGTAGGTGCTGCTACAGAAGTTGAACTGAAAGATAAGAAACTTCGCATTGAAGATGCATTGAATGCAACTCGTGCAGCTGTTGAAGAAGGTATTGTAGCTGGTGGTGGTACTACATTTATCGATATCATCCCTGCATTGAATACATTGGAAGCTACTGGTGACGTTCAAACTGGTATTAACCTTGTAAAACGCGCTGTAGAAGAACCACTTCGTCAAATCGCATACAACGCAGGTCTCGAAGGTTCTGTAGTAGTAGAAAAAGTTAAAAATACTGAAGCTGGTGTAGGTTTTAATGCCTTGACTGAAGAATACATCGATATGGTTAAAGCTGGTATTGTTGACCCTGCAAAAGTTACTCGTTCTGCTCTTCAAAATGCCGCATCTATCGCATCTCTTGTATTAACTACTGAAACAATCGTAGCTGATAAGGTAGATGAAAATGCAGCAGTTCCTGCAATGCCTCCAATGGGTGGTATGGGCGGTATGATGTAATCAGCTGCTTAGAATTAATTTTATAAGAAATATAATAATCCTAATGAATTGTGAATTACATTTTTCATATTCATTAGGATTATTTTTTACTGATAAATTAATCTATTATAAGGGTGTAATATTTTAAATAAGATATTATTATATTCAAGCTGACCAGATTTAAAGTGAATAGATTATGTTGATTACATCGATAAAATTGATTTTGTATACAATGTATGATATAATTCTATAGAATTTAATAGTGAGTCTTATTGACATAGTTATTCTCTAATAGTATAATTAGTGTATCGAATTTATTCGATTTGTTATATTTGAATTGAAAGAAGGATCACTATGTTGAACTTTATTTTTAAAAGTAAACCTAATTATGTAAACTTTGGCTTATTGATTTATCGCCTTGCATTGGGCATTTCCATGTTTTATCATGGTTATTTAAAATGGCTTAGCGGAGCTGAAGGGCTCTACAAAGTAGGGACTATGTTAGCACCTTTAGGCGTATCCGGTGGTTATGAGATGCTAGGCACTATGGCAGCACTTGCAGAAATGATTGGTGGTATTCTCATTGCAGTAGGATTATTTACACGTATTGGTGCTATTCTAGTTGTAGGTACTTTAGCAACTGCGACTATTGTGAGTTTGAATGGTAGTTTCTTTAGCTGGGATTACCCATCTCAATTAGGCTTTGGTGCACTTATGTTATTCTTTGCTGGTGCTGGTCGCTTTAGTTTAGATAAAGCTTTATTTAAATAATTAGGAAATTAGAATAAAAGACTCATCGGCTGATGAGTCTTTTATTTATGTAGAAAGGTTATCATGAACAAAAAAACAGTTCCATTCACGTCAGAACAATTAGAAAATATTATTGCTCAGTATCCAACTCCATTCCATATTTATGATGAAGAAGGAATTATTGAGAATATGAAATCTTTCATCAATGCATTCTCTTGGAATAAGGGATTCAAGCAATATTTTGCAGTTAAAGCAACTCCAAATCCGTATATCATGCGTTTGTTACAAAAGCTTGGAGTTGGCGCAGACTGTTCTTCCTTAGCGGAACTACTTTTATGTGAAAAAGTGGGTATTACGGGCCATGATATTATGTTCACATCTAATGACACACCATATGTGGAGTATAAAAAGGCACTTGAAATGGGTGCAATCATCAATCTTGATGATATTACACATATCGAATATTTAGAAAAAAATCATGGCTCTTTGCCAGATACATTCTGCGTGCGTTATAATCCGGGTTCTTTAAAGGAAGGGGGCAATACAATTATTGGCCTTCCTGAAGAAGCTAAATATGGTATGACACGCGAACAAATATTTGAAGCGTATAAACAATTACAAGCTAAAGGTGTAAAACACTTTGGTATTCATACAATGGTTGTTTCTAACGAACTTGATATTGACGGTTTAGTTGGTACAGCAGAGCTTTGCTTTAATCTTGCTATAGATATTAAAAAAGAACTTGGTATCACTGTTGAATTTATTGATTTAGGTGGAGGTGTAGGTGTAGCTTATAAACCAGAACAAACACCAGTAGACTTCCGCGTATTAAGCAAGGGTGTAGAAGAAGCGTATAATCGGATTTTAGTAGCTAATGGACTTAATGATGTAGCATTGGCTTATGAATGTGGGCGTATGGTAACAGGTCCATTTGGTTATCTTGTTTCTACTGCTATTCATAAAAAAGATATTTATCGTCATTACATCGGTTTAGATGCTTGTATGGCAAATCTTATGCGTCCGGCGTTGTATGGCTCTTATCATCACATTACCGTAATGGGGAAAGAAAATGATCCCAAGGATCATGTATATGATGTAACAGGCTCCTTATGTGAAAATAATGATAAATTTGCTATTCAACGAGAGCTGCCAAAAATTGATATTGGAGATCGTGTCATCATTCACGATGCTGGTGCACATGGACATTCTATGGGTTTCAATTATAATGGTAAATTACGTTCTGCAGAGTTATTGCTACATAAAGATGGCTCTGTTACACAAATTCGCCGTGCTGAAACATATGATGATTTATTTGGAACTCTTGATTTTTCAAACCTATAATTTAATATTGAGAATCGAATAGGATGAGAATTAATATTAATAAAAACCTATCAATATATGTAATAATTGATATTCTTTTAATTCCTGTATATTTTAGTAGGAATATCTTGCTATCATTTAGATAAGAATGTATAATGAGTGTAGATTGTTATGCACATACTTGCTAAGTTGGCGAGAATTACGGCGGTATTCACGTTAGTGCGTACCGCCTTTTTATATGTGTCAGTATATACGTTTTATATATAACGAGTGTATGTTTCTTATGGTTACATACAAATAAAAGGAGTGAACATTTTGGCTGAATTACTTCAGATAAAAGATTTAAAGGTATCTGTTGAAGAGAAACAAATCTTGAAAGGTATTGATCTAACAATTAATAAAGGTGAAATTCATGTTGTGATGGGGACAAATGGTGCTGGTAAATCTACACTTGCTAATGCAATCATGGGTAACTCTACATATACAGTAGATAGTGGTTCTATCATTTTTGATGGTAAGGATATTACGGAAGATGCAGTAAACGATCGTGCAAAAGCGGGTATTTTTATGTCCTTCCAAAATCCAATTTCTATTCCTGGTATTACTGTAGAAAACTTCATTCGTACAGCTAAATCCACAATTACTGGTGAAAATGTACGTGCATTATCTTTCAAAAAAGAATTGAAAGAAAAAATGGATGAATTGTCCTTTGATTTATCTTATGCGCAACGTTATGTAAATGAAGGCTTCTCTGGTGGTGAACGCAAGAAGAATGAAATTCTTCAAATGTCCATTTTGAATCCTAAATTGGCTATTCTTGATGAAACTGATTCTGGCCTTGACGTAGATGCGGTTCGTATCGTATCTGAAGGTGTACAACGTTTCCATAACGAAGAAAATGCTGTATTAATCATTACTCATCATAACCAAATCTTGCAAAAACTAAAACCAGACTATGTTCATGTGTTGATCAATGGCAAGATTGTTAAAACTGGTGATGCTTCTCTTGTACGTGAAATCGAAGAAAAAGGTTATGACGCATACAAAGCATTAGCATAGGAGGCATAATGGAAGAAAGAAAGAAAACCCAAGTCGCGGATATGGACCGTGGCGTCTATGATATAAAGAACGAATTTGAATATTCTTATATCTCTGATGCCGGTTTAACAGAAGATATTATCCGTGAGATTTGGTCTAATAAAAATGAACCAGAATGGATGCTCGATTTCCGTTTAAAGTCTTTGGAAATCTATAATCGCATGGGCATTCCAAATTGGATTCCTGATATCTCGGGCTTAGATATGGCAAATATTCATACATATGTTAAGCCTAAAGTAGATATGAAAGAAAACTGGGATGAAGTTCCAGAAGAAATTAAAAGTACTTTTGACCGCTTAGGTATTCCAGAAGCGGAAAAAACATCTCTAGCTGGTGTTGGTGCTCAATATGATTCTGAAGTTGTTTACCACAGTATTCAAGAAGATCTTGTTAAGCAAGGTGTTATCTATACTGATATCGAAACAGCATTACATGAACATGAAGAAATCGTAAAAAAATACTGGATGACATTAATTCCACCTACAGACCATAAATGGGCTGCTCTTCACGGTGCCGTTTGGTCTGGTGGTTCCTTCGTATACGTTCCTGCAGGTGTACAAGTAGAGATTCCATTGCAATCTTACTTCCGTTTGAATGCACCAGGTGCTGGTCAGTTCGAACATACGATGATTATCGTAGAAGAAGGGGCTAAATTGCACTTTATCGAAGGTTGTTCTGCTCCTAAGTATGATGTGTCTAACCTGCATGCAGGCGCTGTTGAACTGTTCGTTAAAGATAATGCTACATTGCGTTATTCTACAATTGAAAACTGGTCTAAAAACATGTACAACCTTAACACAAAACGTTGTGTAGTAGGTAAAAATGGTACAATTGAGTGGGTATCTGGTTCCTTTGGCTCCAAAGTTTCTTGTTTGTACCCAATGAGTATTCTCAACGGTGAAGGTGCACATGCTGAATTTACAGGTGTAACATTCGCAGGTGAAGGACAATTCCTCGATACAGGTTGTAAAGTGGTACATAATGCACCATATACAACAAGTAATGTAAACTCTAAATCCATTTCTAAATCCGGTGGCGCTGCAATTTATCGTGGCCTTTTGAAGATTGGCCCTAAAGCTGAACATTCCAAAGCAACAGTTTCTTGTGAATCCTTGATGCTTGATGCTGAGTCTCAATCTGATACAATTCCGGCTATTATCGTAGAAAATGACAATGTGGATTTAGGTCATGAAGCTAAAATCGGTCGTATTTCCGACGAAGCAATTTTCTATCTTATGACTCGTGGTATTAGCGAAGAAGAAGCTCGTGCGATGCTAGTTCGTGGTTTCGTAGAGCCAATCTCTAAAGAATTGCCACTTGAATATGCAGTAGAAATGAACAATCTAATCAATCTTGAATTAGAAGGTTCTATCGGTTAAGGAGGAATTATGAGCGAATTACTATTTAATGAACTCCCTAGACCGACATTCAGATGGTTGCGCGTTAATCATACTGTAAGCTCTCTAGCTGGAGAAGATACAGCGGTACAATCCATCGCTGTGGAAGCTAATAAAAATATACTTTCACCATTACCTGTTGGTACAGCATTACTAGATGGTAATTATGAAGGTGCTAATAAAGAAGCTGTTCATGTATTAGTTGAAAAAGCGGAAGGCTATGCTATCAATGTGCCTCCTAAGGCGAAAGAAGTTGTAGGCATCCGCATTGATGCTAATGCTCGTGTAGCAAACCGTTTCCAATTTATCGTTGGTGAAGGTGCTGAGCTAGAAGTACAATTCTATGTAACTGGTTCTGGCGATGCATTGACAAATGTTAGCTATTTAAACGAATACGATGTGAAAGAAGCTGGTAAGGTTGTAGTAAAAAAGGTAAATCTTTTGCCTGAACATGTACAGCATATCGAGCATCGATACACTAAATTAGAAGAAAAAGCAGATGTAGAATACATCAATATTGAAATTGGTGGCAGTGAAAACATCTTGAATTACTATCATGATTTAGTAGGTCAAGAATCCCGTATGGTTCATGACATTACTTATCTTGGTAATAAAGAGCAAAAATTTGATATTTCTATGGTTATGAGTCATGGTGGTAAAAAATCATTTAGTGATATTCATACCTTAGGTGCTCTTAGTGGCAATTCTAAAAAATCCTTCAGAGGGACCCTTGATTTCCTTAATGGAGCAACAGCTTCTGAAGGTGCGGAAGAAGATACTTGCTTATTGTTAGATCCAACTGTAAAATCTGTTTCGTTACCACTTTTATTGTGTAAAGAAGATAATGTAGTTGGTAATCATGCAGCAAGTGCAGGCCAAATTGATCATAATAAATTGTTCTATATCATGAGCCGTGGCTTTAGTGAGGTAGAGGCAAAACATATCATTGTTGAATCTATGATTCGACCTATTATTGATCGCATTGGTGATGAAACGATTGAAGAAGCAGCGTTAGCAGCTGTACGTAATAAAATTTAAAGAGGCGTTTTTATGAGACCAATTGCAGAAGCATACAAAGACTTTCCTATATTACATAAAGAGCATAATGGGCATCGTGTTATCTATTTAGATAGCGGTGCTACTGCTCAAATTCCACAGTCCGTAATTGACCGTGTTGTGGAACATATGACACAACGTAATGGTAACCCACATCGTGGTTCTCATATTTTAGCCATTGAAGCATCTGAAGACTATGAAAATGCACGGGATCGCGTAGTTGAATTTATCAATGCTCGCGAACGAGAAGAGGTTATATTTACACGTAATAGTACGGAGTCAATGAACTTGATTGCCCACAGCTATGGCCTTCATAATGTGAAAAAAGGTGACAAGATTGTCATTACTGTTGCTGAACATCATGCGAATCTTGTAACATGGCAATATGTGGCAGAACAGACGGGGGCAACCTTAGAATACATGTATCTTGATGAACATGGGCACTTAAAAGATGGTGAAATCAATAAAATTGATGAAAAGACTAAAATTGTTGCTTTCGCTCATGTTAGTAACGTGCTTGGTATGGAATTCCCAGTAAAAGAATTAACTGAGAAGGCTCACTCTGTAGGTGCTATTGTTGTTCTAGACGGTGCTCAATCTACACCTCATAAAAAAATTGACGTACAAGCATTGGATTGCGATTTCTTCGTATTCTCTGGACATAAAATGTGTGCATCTCAAGGGATTGGTGTACTATACGGTAAACGTGATTTATTAGAAACTATGCCTCCATTCCTATTGGGTGGCGATATGATTGAGTATGTAAAAGAGCAAACTGCTACATTCAATGAGCTTCCATATAAGTTTGAGGCAGGTACTCCAAATGCTGATGGTGCCGTTTCCTTGCATGCAGCTATTGATTATTTGGAATCCTTTGGAATGGATGCTATAGAAGCCTATGAAGAGGAGTTAGTAGCTTATATTCTTCCTAAGATTGTTGAATTGCCACATGTCCATGTTATTGGTTCTCAAAATCCTAAGGAAAAACATGGCGTTATTGCATTCACTGTAGATGATGTACATCCTCATGACGTAGCTACAATTTTGGATTCTAAGGGAATCTGCGTTCGTTCCGGTCACCATTGTGCACAACCATTAGGTGCGTTCTACAATGTATCTGCATCTACTCGTTTAAGTATGTACTTATACACTCGCAAGGAAGATTTAGACGCATTCCTTGAAGTATTAAAGACTGTTCGTTCAGTAATGGGTTTTAAAGATTAGGAGAATTACCACTAATGGAAATGGATCAATTATATACGGAACTTATTTTGGAACATAACCAAGATAAACGTAATAAGCATGAATTATCTGAATTTACAAATTCTGAACATGGACATAACCCTAGTTGTGGTGATGATCTAACATTACAACTCAATGTAGTAGATGGTATCATTAAAGATGCTGCATATACAGGTTCTGGCTGTGCTATTAGCCAAGCATCTGCATCTATGATGATTGATATCATTAAGGGCAAATCTGTTGAGGAAGCGCTTCGTTTAGTAGAAATTTTCTTGGGTATGATTAAAAAAGAGATTACCGATGAAAATGAGTTAGAAGAATTAGAAGATGCTATGGCTCTACAAAATATTTCTAACATGCCAGCACGTGTAAAATGTGCAGTTCTTGCATGGCATACATTGAAAGAGGCTTTAAAGAAATAATATGAAGAAAACGATATTATTTGATTTAGATGGAACCTTAACTGACTCTCAAGAAGGTATTCTTAAAAGCATTAAATTTGCATTGGAACATTTCGGTTATACTGTACCTGATGAAGAAACATTACAATTGTTCTTAGGACCACCATTGGTGGATGCTTTCCAAGAACATTGTGGTTTGACCTTTGAGCAAGCGGAAGAAACATACTTTAAATTCCGTGAACGTTATGGTACCATCGGTAAATTTGAAAATAAAGTATATCCGAATATTGTAGACTTATTGGCTAAATGCAAAACTGAACAATATACTATAGCTGTAGCTACTGCAAAACCAGAACATTATGCTAAAGATATTCTTAATCACTTTGAATTGACACCATACTTTGATGTTATTGTTGGTGCTAATTACGAAGCGGGATTGTTACACAAAAAAGAAATTCTTGAAAAAGCTCTCACGCTATGTGGCAACCCATTAACTGATGAAAATGGTCGTCGATTGACATTCATGGTTGGAGATCGTAAGTACGATGTAGAAGCAGCTAATGAACTTGGCTGTATCTCCATCGGTGTTACCTATGGTTACGGTACGGAATCTGAGTTAAAAGAAGCGGATGCCGAATATATCTGTGATGATGTTGATGAGATTGCTGATGTTCTCAATCTTGAAGAAATGATGGTTCGTAGATAAGCTATATAAATAGAATTACATATCAACCAAAATTAAAAGCTAGAGGAAATCCTCTAGCTTTTTTGCATCTTCATTTTATGTTATTTTTTTAGGCCACTCTTTTTAGCTAATGTTTTGATAACCTTAGCACTTTGTTTTTTCAACTTGCCCCCTGTTTGTTTGAGTTGGATACGTGTACGAGAAACACGACCAAGTGTAGTAATCTTAGTTTTTCGACGTGGCTTCATATCACGTTCGTTACCAAAGTCGCCACGTTGCACACTTGTTGCCTTTACTTTTTCAGCTCTAAAAGATTTACGTAAGGCTTTCATAATTAATGTAAGCGGTAATGTTTGCTCGAAGGAATATAAATCAACTGCTACATAACCAAGTGCAGGATATGTGTGCAATGTAAAGTGAAAACCTGGTGCGACAGAAAGGAGGGCGATTTCCTCATCCATAACCTGACAACTGATTTCATCAACATCAAGTTCAGCTAAGTCAAATGCGGTTGCTACACTTTCTTGTACAGCTGTAGCGGATGAAATTGCGTCTTCATCGCAGGAATATAAATCAATTAACAGTTCTTGTCCTAATGCTTCTGCCATAACAACACCTTCCTTCAGAAAATAATATCTCATTTATTATACATAGATTTAAGGATTAAGTCCAATTATATGAGAATACATTAAAAGTCAAACGTTATTTTTATGAAATTTGACTTTTATATTGACTAAAGTCAAAAAGTCAAATATAATAGAATTATGCTAAAGAACAAATAGTCAAAACTATAGTAAATAAACTTTAAAGGGGTGTTTTTTATGAGTATGATAGCTGATAAAATAGAAAAATTTATATTAGACCGTATGCGTGAAGAACAAGAAAAGCTAATTTTAAAGCGTAATGAATTGGCTGATGAATTAGATTGTGCGCCATCCCAAATTAGTTACGTATTAAGTACGCGTTTTTCTAATGAGCGCGGTTTCGATGTTGAGTCAAGACGTGGCTTGGGTGGATATATTCGAATCAAAAAAATTAACCCAGAAAGTTCAGATTCTTTACCTGCTGTTACAACTTATCGGATTTATGAAGGTCCAAATACGGTAGAACGATTAATTGATATGCGAGATGTAGATCAATCATTATTTCAATTATTACAATCTGAAAAGATTACCCGTCGTGAAGCTCAATTGATGCATAATTCTTTTGCTACATTAATTGAAAATGTAGACGTAGAAGAACGTAATGATGCTGTTCGTCAATTATATGCATCAATGGTGGACACTTTGCGGAAGGAGTGATGATTTGTGTTATGTGATCATTGCCATAAAAATGAAGCTACTATCCATATGACTAATATCATAAATAATCAAAAGACTGAGCAACATCTTTGCAGTACTTGTGCCACCGAGTTACAACAAGCTGGGAAATTATCTCCTTATAGTTCTTTTATGAATGATATGTGGGATAATAACTTTTTTACTAATGATTTTTTTAAGAATATGGTGTATCCAGATAACTTATTAAAAGCTCATCAATCTAAGAGATGCCCTCAGTGTGGTATTACTTATGATGAATTCAATCGGGTAGGTAAGTTTGGCTGTGGTCAATGTTATGAGACTTTTAATAGTGAAATAAATCCATTATTAGAACGAATACAAGGTAGTTCTGAGTATGAAGGGACTATACCTAGTCGTGGTACTAATGTTTTTAAAGCAAAGTATGAAGTAAAGCAATTGCGCCGTCAATTAGATACAGCTATTCAAGCTGAAAACTTTGAAGAAGCTGCAATTTTGAGAGATAAAATTAAAAATCTAGAAGTTATCATTGATGGTGATAACGAATAGGAGGTTCTTATGTTAGATACTATATTGGACTCTCCGCTAAGTCAGTGGCTGTGTCAGGATACAGAGGCGACAGACCACATTGTAATTTCAAGCCGTATACGATTGGCGAGAAATTTTGATGATATATTGTTTACGAATCGTGAAGATACAGTTTCCTTAGAAAAAGTGAATACAATCTCTCGAGGCCTATTGCCAATATTAAAAAAGGCTGATGAGCACCAATATACAAATATTAGCCTTGAGCAATTAAGTCAATGTGAACGTGCTGTCTTAGTTGAAAAGCATTTAATGAGTCCTGCTTTAGAGGAACAATTACCGTATCGTAATTTGATCGTATCTGATGATGCTTCTATCGCAATTATGGTAAATGAAGAAGATCATTTACGTATTCAATCTATGGCTCCAGGACTTAAATTGCAACAAGCTTATAATCATGCGGTTCAAATTGATAAAGCTATCGAAGCAAAATACCCTTATGCCTTTGATGAGCGATTTGGTTATTTAACTGCTTGCCCCACTAATGTGGGTACAGGTTTACGGGCCTCTGTTATGTTACACTTACCCGCATTGACGTTATCTGGTCGTATTACGAGACTCATTCGTAACATAATACAATTAGGTTACTCTGTACGAGGGTTGTATGGGGAAGGTTCCGAAGCTTTAGGTTGTATTTACCAGATTTCTAATCAACGAACGATGGGTATTAGTGAAGAAGCAACTATTGAGCAATTGATTAAAATCGTAGAAGGAATTATTGCAGAAGAACGAAAGTCTCGGCAATCTTTATTACACAATGATAAAGAAGGTTTGGAAGATATACTTTGGCGATCCTATGGAGTTTTACAATATGCACGACGTGTAAGCGGTAAAGAGGCACTTAGTAAGATTAGTGATATTCAATTAGGTGTAGATTTAGAAATATTACCATTCTGGGGTAAAGATACTTTTAATGAGCTTGTTGCTATAACTAGACCAAACTTCCTCTCTAAATACTTAGGTAGTGAAAATTTGACAGATACCGATCGCGACAGCTATCGTGCAAAGGTGATACGTCAAAAAATTTCAAATTAATATAAGTACATAAATAATTAATGCATGATTATTTATTTTGTATAGATTGATTTATATAATTTTCTTAGTTTACTGTTAAGAGATTTGTAAAAAATAGTAAATATTAATACTAGATAGCATAATAGATTAATAGAGTTTAATAATATTTTTGATATTCCAATGGTTATTTCACCATTGTTTACATATATTTGAAAAGAAATAATTACAATTTACATAGATAGATGAGGTGATATTATGATGCAACGGTTTACAGACGATGCACAGCGCGTTCTTTCGTTAGCTCAAGAGGCTGCTTTGGAGTTAGGACATGACTATGTCGGTACTGAACACGTACTCATAGGCCTTACAAAGGTTAAAAATGGTGTAGCAGCTAAAGCTTTAGAAGAGCTTGGCCTTGTTACAGAAGATATTTTTGAAGCTGTAGAAGAACATGTAGGACGTGGTAATAAAAAGGCAACGTCAATATATATGACACCTCGCGTTAAGCATGTGCTTGAGCTTGCCATTCAAGTAGCAAATCACATGAATCACAACTACGTTGGTACTGAGCATATTCTATTGGGCCTACTTAGCGATGGTAGCGGTGTTGCTGTTGCTATTCTACGAGCTATGAATATACGTAGTAATGACGTAGTAGGAGCAATTCGTAGTATTCTTGGCTCGAATAAAGGTAGCAATAATGGTGGTCAAGAGGGAATAAATAGCAATAATGATTTAGGTGAGCTGTCAGATTTTGCAACTGACCTTAATGAGTCTGCTAAACAAGGTAAGATTGATCCTGTAATTGGCCGCGATACGGAGATTCAACGAGTCATTCAAATTCTCAGCCGTAGAACTAAAAATAATCCTGTTCTTATTGGTGAACCAGGTGTAGGTAAAACAGCTATTGCCGAAGGCTTGGCACAGCGTATTGTGACTGGTAATGTACCGGAGATTTTACGTAATAAACGCATTATTTCTCTTAGTATTGGTTCTATGTTAGCGGGTGCCAAGTACCGTGGTGAATTTGAAGAACGGTTGAAAAAAGCCATTGATGAAGTACAACAACATGATGATATGATTATCTTTATAGATGAAATTCATACATTGGTTGGGGCAGGTGCTACTGAAGGCGCTATGGATGCAGCTAATATCTTAAAGCCTGCTTTGGCACGAGGTGAATTCCAAGTTATCGGTGCCACAACACTTGATGAATATAAGAAACATATAGAAAAAGATGCTGCTTTAGAGCGTCGTTTTCAACCCGTTCAAGTAGGAGAGCCTAACGAAGAGGATGCTCTTGAAATTTTAAAGGGATTAAGAGATCGGTATGAAGCTTTCCATAAGGCTAAGATTACAGATGAGGCATTAACAGCAGCTGTGTCTTTATCTAGCCGATATATTACAGATCGATTCTTACCTGATAAGGCTATCGATGTAGTTGATGAAGCTGCATCTAAGGTTCGTATGAAAGTATTTTCTGCCGCACCTGATGTTAAAGCATTAGAGGATCGCCTCAATACAGTTAAGAAAGAAAAAGAAGCGGCTGTTACGTCTCAAGATTTTGAAAAGGCTGCAAAGCTTCGCGATGAAGAACAATCACTATTAAAAGAAATTGGTGATAAAAAATCTATCGCTAAAGAAAAAAGCGATCAAAAGTTAATAGTAACAGAGGAAGACATAGCTGCTGTAGTAGCGCAATGGACAGGCATTCCAGTGGCTAAAATTGCAGAAGAAGAGTCTGCAACCTTACTACATTTGGAAGAAGAACTTCATAAACGTGTAGTAGGTCAAGATGAGGCTGTTACTGCTGTAGCTAAAGCTGTACGCCGTGCAAGGGCTGGATTAAAAGACCCAAAACGGCCTATTGGTTCATTCTTGTTCCTTGGGCCAACTGGTGTAGGGAAAACTGAGCTAGCAAGAGCGCTTGCATCCTCCTTGTTCGGCGATGAATCTGCTATAATTCGACTTGATATGTCTGAATATATGGAAAAACATACTGTGTCTCGCTTAGTCGGTGCCCCTCCAGGTTACGTAGGCTATGAAGAAGGTGGCCAATTAACAGATGCGGTACGTCGCAAACCATATAGCGTTATCCTCCTCGATGAAGTGGAAAAGGCACATGCAGATTTCTTTAATATTTTGTTACAAGTTCTTGATGATGGTCGTCTTACTGATAGTCAAGGAAGAACTGTAGATTTCAGAAATACAGTTATTATTATGACAAGTAACTTAGGTGCTAAAGCTTTACATAAAAACTCTCCAGAACTTGGTTTCTTAGCGGCTAAAAAATCTGATTTCAATGTAGATGAAAATAAAAAAATTGAGTTTAAAGAGGCTAAGAAGTCAGTAATGGATGCGGTGAAACGTCATTTTAGACCTGAGTTTTTAAACCGTATTGATGAAATGATTGTATTCCATCCATTAACAGGAGAGGACTTAAAAGAAATTGTAACCATTTTAATGAGTGATGTCACAAAACGCCTTGGAGAACGTGATTTACAATTAGAAATAACTCCTGAGGCTATGAAATTTCTCGTTAAGGAGGGCTCTGATTTCACAATGGGGGCTCGACCATTAAAACGTGCTATTCAACGTTTAATTGAGGACCCAGTGTCGGATCTTATTTTGAAAGGAGATGCAAAAGAAGGCAAAATTATTAAAGCAGATGCAAAGGATAATGATCTTGTTGTATCAATATGATAAAAATACAAATTATACAGTTGATGACTACCTTTCATATAAAAAATATAAGTTAAATGGTATACTATAGAATGATGATAGTTAACCATGTAGTAAAATTATGCATAAAAGGTCATGAATGGTTATCATTCATGACCTTTCTTTTTAAATGTATTGAGGTGTTATGGCAAAAGCAAAATCTGTATTCTTTTGTCAAAATTGTGGGGCTGAATCCTCTAAGTGGATGGGCCGTTGTCCACAATGTGGAGAATGGAATACATTAGTTGAAGAAATAATTAAAGAAACTAAACATAGTCGAACACCTTCTCGAGGTGTTGGAAATCAAACGGCGAAGCCTACCGCCTTGCCAGATATCGAAATTTCTTCTATTGCACGCGTATCTACAACCTTTGGTGAAATTGATCGTGTATTAGGTGGTGGCATAGTGCCTGGTGCTCTAATGCTTTTAGGTGGTGATCCTGGTATTGGTAAATCTACTCTGTTACTACAAGTATCCCAGAAGATAGCCGATACAGTAGGAGCAGTTCTTTATGCATCTGGTGAAGAGTCTCAGTTACAACTTAAACTTCGAGCAGAACGACTGCATATTAATAGTGAACGGTTACAAGTTATTGCAGATACTGATCTAGATCATATATTGGAGCAAGCTGAAGCAATGACTCCTTCCTTACTAGTCATTGACTCTATACAAACTATGTATACTGGAGATATAGATGCTGCGCCAGGCAGTGTTAGTCAAGTTCGTGAATGCACATCTCGTCTACTTCGCTTCTGTAAAGAACGAAATATACCTACTGTAATCATTGGTCATGTAACAAAGGAAGGCAATATTGCAGGGCCTCGTATGTTAGAGCATATGGTAGATGTAGTGCTTTACTTTGAAGGGGAGCGTTCTTATCAATTCCGTATATTACGGTCCATTAAAAACCGTTTTGGTTCTACATCAGAAACAGGCATTTTTGCCATGGTAGAGGAAGGGTTACAGGAATTGTCCAATCCATCTGCTTCTCTCTTGGCAGAGCGTTCCGATGAAGAAAGTGGCAGTGCTGTTATGATTTACCTCGAAGGGGTTCGGCCCATCTTAGTAGAGGTACAAAGCTTGGTCGTTACTACGGCCTTTGGTATGCCTAGACGTACGGCGATTGGTTATGATCTTAACCGATTAATTGTATTATTAGCAGTCTTAGAAAAACGCTGTAGCTTTACATTAGGTAATAAAGACGTGTATGTAAATGTCATCGGTGGTCTCAAGGTAAATGAACCTGCTTGTGATTTATCTATGGCGGTTGCCATTGTGTCAAATCTGAAAAATCGAATCGTTCCAACAGATATGGTAATTTTAGGTGAAGTAGGCTTAACTGGTAATGTTCGCAGTATTCCTCGCATTGAACAGCGTATAAATGAAGCCAAGAAATTAGGTTTTAAAAAGTTTATTATTCCTGAAGGCAACTATAAACAAATCAAGGATAATGATAGTTCTATCAAAATTAGAGGTGTCAAATCTATACAAGAGGCGATGCAGCTCGTATTTTCATAATTAGGGGGTGATTTCATGATTTATCGGATTTTACGCTATGTAATAGCCATTTTAGTAGGTACAGTAGCCTACGTGGGAATGGATAGCTTAGCACCTATTATTGACCCATATTTGGTTTCTCAATTTGAATCTTTTGGGGACATGTCATTAACAATTGCACGTATTGCAGTATTAATCGTAGGTACTCTATTAGGCCTTGTTATTGGTTATCTGATTTCATCATTTATTCTGAAACAAGGTTTAGTAATTGCTAAAAGATTAGAGCGTATTCTTACTCATATTCCAAATCAAGAATTGATTGCAGGCACCATCGGTTTATTATTCGGCCTTATTATTGCAAATCTAATTGGTGTTGCATTCAATCAAGTACCTATTATAGGACCTTATATTCCTATAATTTTGAGTGCTATTTTTGGATATAGTGGACTTAAAATCATGGCTCGTAAAGGCCCCGAAATGTACAATAATTACGTACAACAATGGGGAGGAGATAGCACTAAAAAAACAAGTCGTTTTAAAATGTTTTCAACTCATAAATTAGATAAATCCTCTAGTACGCCAAAATTACTAGATACTTCAGTTATCATTGACGGTCGTATCAAAGAACTATGTGCTACGGGCTTCATTGAAGGCCCTCTTATGGTGCCACTATTTGTATTAAATGAGTTACAGGTAATTTCTGACTCTGCGGATGCTACGAAACGCAACCGTGGCCGACGTGGCCTTGATATTTTGAAGGATATGCAAGATGCCAATAAGGTAGCTATAGAAGTTGTTGAAGATGATTATGATGATCTTGTAGAGGTTGATTCAAAACTTATGCGACTTGCTTTAGATAAGCAATGGAAATTGATGACTAATGACTTTAACTTGAATAAGGTGGCTCGTGTACAGGGGATTGAAGTGCTTAACCTCAATGAATTGGCAAATGTATTAAAACCTGCTCTAATCGCTGGAGAATGGATTCGCGTTCAAATCATGAAAGAAGGTAAGGAAGTACACCAAGGTGTGGCTTATCTCGACGATGGCACGATGATTGTCGTAGAGGATGGTAAGCCTTATGTTGGTCAAAATGTAGAGGTTATGGTTACATCCATATTACAAACGAGTGCAGGACGGATGATTTTTGCTCGTGTAGATGGAGGACAAAATGGGCAAGGCAATTAGTTGTATCGTTCTCGCTGCAGGTGCTGGTCGCCGTATGGGATATAAAGAAAATAAGATATTTATTCCTTTAGGGGGATATTCTATTATTCAACGTACCATACAGAATGTAGAAAAGATTGAAGGTTTAAAAGAAATTATTCTTGTTGTAGCTGAAGGCGAACAAGAATATATGTCTAACCATATTCAAGGGTTGGATTTGCATATTCCTGTAAAGATAGTGCTTGGTGGAAGAGAACGTCAAGATTCTGTGGCTTATGGGCTCAAAGCTGTATCAGAAGATAGTAATATTGTGCTAGTTCATGATGGAGCGCGTCCATTAGCATCAACGGAACTGTTTGATGCTGTTGTTAGGGCTACAATAAAATATGGAGCGGCTACTGTAGGTGTTCCAGCTACGGATACCATTAAACGAGTTGATACGGACCATAATGTTCTAGAAACATTACAGCGCAGTGAACTATACCAAATTCAAACGCCACAAGGCTTTCAAAAAGAATTATTTGTAGAGGCTCATCAAGCGGCATATGAAACAAAATATCTTGGTACTGATGATGTATCACTAGTTGAGTATGTAGGTAAGCCTGTACATATAGTTGAAGGAAATTATTGTAATATTAAGGTGACCACTCCTAATGATATTGCAGTAGCAAAACGATATTTAGGAATTGAGGATAAGCGTATGCGCGTTGGATTTGGTTATGATATTCATCAATTAAAAGCAGGTCGTCCTTGTATCTTAGGTGGTGTTCATATCGAATCTGGCCTTGGCCCTGATGGACACTCCGATGCGGATGTTCTCATTCATGCCTTGATGGATGCCATGCTAGGCGCCGCTGGTTTACGGGATATTGGATACTATTTTCCACCTGAAGATGACCAGTATAAAGGGATTTCTAGCATGCTTTTACTAGAAAAAGTAAATTTCTTATTGAAAGAACGTGGGTTACAAGCCTATAATATTGATATTATGGTTATTTCTGAGACACCTAAATTAAAACCTCACATCGATATGATGAAGGCTAATTTACAGTCTATATTAGAGATACCATTAGATCGCATTAGTATTAAAGCGACAACAAATGAAATGCTAGGGGCTATTGGGCGCCGTGAAGGCATTGCTGCACAAGCTGTCGTTTCTGTATATGAAGGAGAGATTTAATCATGAGTTCCATGAAAGTTCGTTTTGCTCCAAGCCCTACGGGTCCATTCCATATTGGTGGTGCTCGTTCTGCTTTATTTAACTGGTTATTAGCACGTAAGGAAAAAGGCACATTTGTATTGCGCATTGAAGATACAGATTTAGCTCGTTCTACACGTGAAAGTGAAGAGAATATTAAAGCTTCCTTACAATGGCTTGGCATGAACTGGGATGAAGGCATTGATGTAGGTGGCAATAATGGTCCTTACCGTCAAACAGAACGTCTTGACTTATATAAAGAAGTAACACAACGTTTGTTGGACGAAGGCAAAGCATATGAATGCTATTGCACACCTGAAGAATTAGATGCTGTTCGCCAAGAACAAATGGATCGTGGTGAAACACCTAAATATAATGGCCATTGCCAACATTTAGATGAAGAAACAAAGGCTAAATATATTGCAGAAGGTCGTAAACCAACCATTCGCTTGCGCGTTCCTTTGAATAAAACATATGCTTTCGATGATATGGTACGTGGTCATGTATCCTTTGAATCCAATGGTGTAGGTGACTTTGTAATCGTAAAGTCTGATGGTATTCCTGTATATAACTTTGCCGTAGTAATGGATGACCATATGATGGGTATTACTCACGTTATTCGTGCAGAAGAACATTTATCTAATACTCCACGTCAAATGGCTATTTATGAAGCACTAGGCTGGGAAATACCTAAGTTTGGTCACATTTCCTTGATTCTTGGCAAAGATTACAAAAAAATGTCCAAACGCCATGGTGCTACATCTGTTGAACAATACAAACAATTGGGCTATTTGCCAGAAGCTCTTGTAAACTTCTTGGCGCTTCTTGGTTGGGCTCCAGAAGGGGAAGAAGAATTTTTCACACAAGATGAATTGATTAAAGCCTTCTCTATGGATCGCGTAGCTAAAAACCCTGCTGTATTCGATATTGATAAATTGAACCATATCAACTTCCACTACATGAAAAACTTAAGCGATGAAGAGCTATTCCATCTTTGCTTGCCTCATTTGAAAGAGGTTGGTTTGGCTCCAGATAGCTTGAATCAAGCGGATATTGATTGGTTGACATTGTTGTGCTCTACATTCCGCGACCATATTAGCTATGGTGCTCAAATTAAAGATCATGTAGGCATGTTCATGGGTGAAACTGTATTCCTTGAAGAAGGTCACGAAGAGGAATTGCGTGCTGTATTGAATGAAGAAACAGCTCCAACAGTTCTCGGCGCATTCCGTAGTGCATTGGCGGAACTTGATGAAATTACGCCTGACGTTGTAAAAGCAACAATTAAAGCAGTAATGAAAGAAACTGCTTTGAAGGGTAAATTTGTATTTATGCCAATCCGTGTTGCCTTAACAGGTCAAATGCATGGTCCGGATTTAAATAATATTGTTACATTGCTTGGCAAAGAAAAATGCTTACATCGTTTAGATAATGTAAGTGCTTTAACAAAATAGTAACATAAGTTAATTTAAAAGCTCTCATAGCTATGGTTATGAGAGCTTTTTTATGTATATTGAGATTATTCAATAGAAATGCTATAATAATCGGCGTCTTTTATTTTTATTTATTATGAAAGTGAGTGCTTTTATGAGTATTATTCGTTCTCTTAACCACTTATTCAATAGTTATCTTTCATGGATAGTGCTATTGATGGCAGTGTTAGCGTATTTATTACCAACTGTATTTTCTTGGATGACGCCGTACATTGCGTACATGCTACAATTTGTAATGTTTGCCATGGGGTTAACATTAACAGCTCAAGTGTTCCTTGATGTATTTAAGCAACCGATGAAAGTTATCCTTGTATCTGTTATCCAATTCTTATGGATGCCATTAGCAGGTTTCTTGGTAGCCTTAATCTTCAATTTCCCACCAGAAATTGGTATCGGATTCATCTTGTTAGGTGCATGTCCTGGTGGTACTGCTTCTAATGTTATGACATTCCTTGCGAATGGTAACGTTCCGTTATCCGTATCTGCAACGACTGTTTCTACATTATTGGCTCCAGTATTAACACCTTTATTCGTTGTATTGTATGCAGGTGCCACATCTTCTATTGAAATTCAATTCATGCCGATGTTTATTTCTATCGTAAAAATCGTATTGGTACCAATCATCTTAGGTATCGTATTGAATTACTTCATTGGCTCTAAGATCGAACCTGTTAAATCTGTATGCCCCACAATTGCGGCTATTGCAGTATTGTTAATCTTGGCTGCTGTTACTGCGGTGAACCAAAAACAAATTGCTGAAACTGGTTTCATCATTTTCGTAGCGTGCTTAGTACAAAATGTGAGTGGTTATGTAGTAACGTACTTTGTATGTAAAGCATTAAGCATCGATGTTTCTTCTCGTCGTGCAATGCAAATCGAAGTGGCAATGCAAAATTCTGCATTATCCGTATCCTTAGCACTTAAACATTTTACTCCTCAAGCGGCAGTAGCAGGTGCAGTATTCTCTATTATTCATAACTTTACAGGATCTATCTTTGCAGGTATTTGCCGCAAACATGATGATCAAGAAAAATTGGAAAATGCTTAATCGTTCATTCCTCATCCTCATCTTTCAAATTTATATCCGAAATCTGCATGTTTAATACATTATTTGGATATATTGAAAGATGAGGGTTTTCTTGTTTTCATTGACATTTTATAGGATAATTGATATAATATTTCTATATCTGAATATAGATTTAATAGTAAAAGCTGAGACTGAAAGAAGTACTCTACAACTAACTTTTTAGCGAGAACCGATGGTGGGAGGGTTCAAGGATAGGTGGACGAAATGCATTCACGAGCTGACATTCCGATTATAGGTAGGTTTGTCCGGTGACGCGCCGTTATGCGATGAGTGGGTACTACATTGGTACCTAACAGAGTGGAACCGCGGACCATCGTCTCTGTATGAGATGAGGGGTCTTTTTTATTTTATGAAGATGGAGGCATCGGTAACGATGAGAGAAATTACAGTTTATAATACTATGACGCGCCAAAAAGAGGTGTTCAACCCTGTAACACCAGGTGAAGCAAAGATGTACGTATGTGGTGTTACACCATATAACCATCCTCACATTGGCAATGCACGTCCATTTGTAACTTGGGACGTAATTCGTCGCTATATGAAACATGTAGGCTATAAAGTAACATATGTACAAAACTTTACTGACGTAGATGATAAGATCATCAATACATCCAATGGTGAAGGCGTATCTTGGGATACTATTGCAAATCGTTATATCGACAGCTATTTCGAAGTAATGGATGCCCTTGGTGTACAACGTGCTGATATTTATCCACGTGTTTCTACACATATCGAAGATATTATTGCTATGATCTCTACATTGATTGAAAAAGGCTATGCCTATGAACTCGATGGTGATGTATATTATAGCGTTGATAAATTTGAACATTATGGCGAGTTATCTGGCCGTACCTTAGATGATATGGAAGCTGGTGCTCGTATCGAAGTTGATGGTCGTAAGAAAAATCCTATGGACTTTGCATTATGGAAATCTGCAAAACCAGGCGAACCATATTGGGAAAGCCCTTGGGGTAATGGCCGTCCAGGTTGGCATATTGAATGTTCTGCCATGAGTCAAAAGTACTTAGGTACAGAATTTGACTTCCATGGTGGTGGTAGTGATTTGATCTTTCCACATCATGAAAATGAAATTGCTCAATCTGAAGGCTGCTCTGGTCAACATCCATCTGTACGCTATTGGTTACACAATGGTTTCATCACTATTAATTCTGAAAAAATGTCTAAATCCTTGAATAACTTCTTCTTGGTAAAAGATATTTTAGAACAATATAGTCCAGATGCATTGCGCTACTTCTTGTTGAGCACACATTATCGCAGTCCATTAGATTTCTCTGATGAACGTTTAGAAGAAGCAAATAAATCCTTAGAACGTTTAAGCACTGCTATTGAAAATCTATTGTACCTTGAAAAATGTGAACCAGGTCCTTGTGATGAGGCTCAACATTTATTAGAAAAAGCTAAAGAGTATGAAGAAGAATTCGAAGCAGCAATGAGTGATGATTTCAATACTGCTTTAGCTACATCTAGCATGTTTGGTCTTGCTAAAGAAATCAACATCTATTACCAAGCTGTGACAGGCCGTGAAGGCGTTGTTTGCCAAGAAGCAATTGCTGAGGTTAAACGTATCTTCAAGTTCATGACAGAGGTTATTGGTATTCTTGAAAAAGCATGGGAAGGCAACACAGGTGCCAATGCTGATGAATATGAAGATTTAATGCAGGTTATCTTGTCTGTACGTCAAGCGTGTCGTGATCAAAAACAATGGGCACTAGCTGATTGTATCCGCGATCGTTTGGCTGAAATCGGTATTACTATTGAGGATTCTCCTCAAGGTGCACGGTGGAAAAAACGTGAAATTTAAACAATTTCAATTCTTAAAGAATGAAGCGATAAAAAAGTTGACGGCTCTTGAACAAGAGCCGCTTCGTTTGCGTAAAAGAACTATAGAGGAATGCCTTAGTACAGATGCAGTTATGCTTGCCTATATTGGTGATGCCGTATACTCCATGTATGTGCGTGAACGAGTGGTACAAATGAATATAACGAAGGTGCAAGTATTGCACACAATTGTTACTGAGTTTATTTGTGCTAAGTCACAAGCGAAGGCATTGCTAGAAATAGAGGATACTTTTACAGAACAAGAACAAGCTATTGCACGACGTGCTAGAAATAGTAATGTAAATGTACCGAAAAGCAGTTCAGTTCAAGAATATCGTAGTAGTACCGCCTTTGAAGCAGTACTGGGATTTCTTTATGAAACGCGTCAAGATGAGCGATTACAAGATGTTATGAAGCAAGCCTTTTCAATAACTTTACGAGGTATGTAGTATGGATAATTATATTGTAGGTCGCAATGCAGTTAAAGAGGCCCTTAGAAGCGGCCGCTCTATTCAACGCATTATGGTCAGTGAAGATAAGGTTAAAACTGGTCTAGCTGATATTGTTGGTCTTGCTAAATCTCAAGGTATTGAAGTACGTCCAACGCCTATCAAACAAATGAATAAATATGATTTAGAGGTACCACATCAAGGTGTTATAGCTCTTGTTTCTGCCGTTCAATTTAAAGAATTAGGTGAAGTGCTACAAGAGACGAATCATGAAGTACCTTTGCTTATTTTGACAGATGGCGTTGAGGATCCTCATAACATGGGGGCTATCATTCGTACTGCTGAATGTGTGGGGGCTACGGCTGTTCTCATTCCTAAGCGACATAATGCACCTATTAATGCGACAGTTGCTAAAACATCAGCCGGTGCTATTGAACAAATTCCTCTAGTGCAGGTTGGAAATGTAGCTCAAACCATCAAACAACTTCAAAAACAAGGCTTTTGGGTTATGGGCGCTCATATGGAAGGGGATCGCACTTTATACGAGGCAGATATGACAATCCCTACTGTTATCGTCATTGGTAATGAGGGGAAAGGCATTAGTCGCGTTGTGAAAGACGCATGTGATTTCCTCGTTACCATTCCTATGTATGGAAATTTAAATTCTTTGAATGCATCTGTTGCAGCCGCCGTTCTTATGTATGAAGCGGTTCGTCAACGACAAGCGAAATAATTATGTTAAAAGATATCTTAATTGTAGATGGATATAATGTGATATTCGCCTGGACTCATCTAAAGAAATTGGCTCATGAGTCATTAGAACATGCCCGTATGGAGCTTAGAGATAGATTGTTAAACTACGGAAAATTCAAGGGATACGAAGTTATCCTTGTGTTTGATGGTAAATATACAAAGTCTGGCGGTTCTGTAGAGGCTATTATGAGCGGATTTCTTGAAGTCTATACTGAGGATGGAGAGACGGCGGATTCCTTTATTGAACGAGAGGTATTTTTGCGGAAAGGCAAATATACCAATGTATATGTTGTAACCTCTGATGGAGCTGAACAAAATCAAATTCTTGGATCTGGTGGTTTACGCATTCCAGCTCGAGAATTGCAAAATATGATTCGCATAGCTAAGGAAGAGGAACGATTACAATACGCTCATGAACATAGACGAGATCAATTTAGCTTGCGACGTAATGAAGTAGGAGGGTTATTATCTCCTGAAGTAGCTGAAAAGCTAGAGAAATTACGGCGTGGCCATTGATAGTTGAAAATCACATATAGTTCCAGTATAATGAATATATTGGTTTTTCTGCTCAATTGTAAGGAGGAGCATATGAACACAATTCATACACGCAAGCCCGATTACAATTTCAAAGAAATGACCGATGAGCAAGTTGTGGTCATAGCTCAAGAAGAGCAAAATGAGTTTGCAATCGATTATATTGTTAATAAATATAAAAACTTTGTTCGTGCAAAGGCGCGTTCTTACTTTTTAGTAGGCGCAGATCGTGAAGATATCATTCAAGAAGGGATGATTGGTCTTTATAAGGCTACGCGAGATTTTAAACATGATAAATTAGCGTCCTTTAGAGCTTTTGCGGAGCTTTGTATAACTAGACAGATTATTACGGCTATTAAGTCGGCTACTAGACAAAAACATGCGCCTTTAAATTCCTATGTATCTTTAAATAAGCCAGTTTATACAGAGGAATCAGAGCGTACATTGATCGAGATGCTATCTTCAGCAAAGGTTACCAATCCTGAGGATCTTATTATCAGCCAAGAGGAATTGGATGATATTGAGCGCAATATTGGTCATATTTTAAGTGAACTCGAGTGGGAGGTCTTGGAAGGCTATTTAGACGGACGTTCTTACCAAGAAATGGCTGAGGTCACAGATCGCAGTGTCAAATCTATAGACAATGCGTTACAAAGGGTTAAACGTAAATTAGAGAAGTATTTAGAACATCGGGTTTTGGATTCTCCAAGAGCCACACAGGAAGGATGACAGTCGTGACAAATTTCTTAATGATTGTAGAAGTTATTGTATCTATCTTATTAATCGTAGTAGTTGTTGCACAGAATAGCAAAAACGCAGGCATGGGTGGTGCTGTTTCTGGTGCGGCAGACTCTTCTTTTGGTGGTAAGCAACGCGGTTTAGATGCTTTCTTATCTAAATGTACGATTATATTGGGGATTATCTTTGCTGTGTTGAGCTTAGTGTTAGGGGCAATGATTAATCAATTCTAATGATGAAAGCCTGCTTTGCAGGCTTTTTCTTTTTTCAGAATAAGGAGGTGAAGATTTGAAGAAGAAAGTATTAGACTTTTATAAATCTATACAACCACATGCATATCATATTGAAGATGCTGCTATGGATAATCACATTCGAGGTGGTAAGGATCTTGAGATGTTTATTCGTTCAGCAAAAATGCTTGCTCGAGAAGGGGTGCTAACATCTTCTCGACCTGATGTATATCAATATGCAGAACAACAACATGAAGAATATGAAGGTATTTATAAGGGCTATCGTAAGTCGTATGGCTTTGTGATTATGCCTGATGATGAAGATATATATGTAGCAGAACAAAATAAAGGGACTGCTATGCACAATGATAAGGTTCGAGTTCGCGTTGTACCGTCTAACTATACAAAGCATAAACGAGAAGGCGTCATCGTTGATGTTATTGAACGAGCTAATGAAACTGTAGTAGGTACCTATGACCGACAACAACACTTTGGCTTTGTTATCCCTGATGATGAGCGTATAGGGACAGATATCTTTGTAGATTTAAAAAATACATTAGATGCTCGTAGTGGCGCAAAGGTACTAGTCAAAATTACAAAATGGCCGGAAGGTGATAAAAAGCCAGAAGGTATTATAACGGAAATTCTTGGCTATAAAGGTGATGTAGGTCTCGATATTAACTGCATCATGGCGAATCATAAGATTCCATTTAATTTCCCAGACGATGTCATTAAAACTAGCCAGAAAATTGATACTGTGATTCATGAGGATTCTGATCGTTGGGACCTTCGTGATGTACAGATGGTTACCATCGATGGGGAAGATGCAAAAGATTTAGACGATGCTGTGAGTGGTCGTAAATTACCAAATGGTAATTATGAATTAGGCGTACATATTGCAGATGTAAGTCATTATGTAACATCTGGGCAAGCCATTGACAACGAGGCCTATAAACGGGGGACATCTGTATATTTAGTTGATAGAGTAGTACCGATGTTACCAGAGGTTTTATCCAATGGTATTTGTAGTTTAAATGCTCATGAAGACCGTTATGCTATGACGTGTATGATGGAAATTAATAAAGATGGTAAGGTTGTACATTATCGCATTCGACCATCTATTATCCATGTAGGCCGTCGTTGTAGCTATAAAGAAGTGTATAAGGCGCTGGAAGAAAATATTATTCCTGACGATTTACAAGACTTTATGCCTATGCTTCGCGATTTAGCAGAAATCTCTAAAATTCTTAATGCAATGCGTCGCCGTAGAGGTGCATTGGACTTTGATTTTCCTGAGTACAAGGTATTACTTGATCATGATGGTACACCGTTGCGCATCGTAAAACGAGATCGCACCATGGCAGAACGACTTATCGAAGAATGTATGCTCATTGCCAATGAAACAGTGGCTACACATTTAGAGCATACACACCGTACATCGGTATATCGTATTCATGAGAATCCTAGTGAGGAAAAACTAGATTTATTCCAAAAGGTGCTTAATTATTTAGGTCAAAACCTAGTTCTAAGTACTGATGGTGTGACACCACGAGATTTCCAAAAAATCTTAGATGTAGTAAAAGGGCAAGATATTGAGCAAGTAGCTCAAATTATGACCTTGCGTTCCATGCAGCAAGCTAAATATAGTACCAACAATGTGGGTCATTTTGGCTTGGCATCTACATGTTATACGCATTTCACATCTCCTATTAGACGATATCCTGACTTAATGGTTCACCGCCTTTTAAAAGCAGATATGCATTGGAAAAATGGTTATTCTAAACGGGATGTAGACGAAGCGTTCTTAGCTGGAGCTGTTGAACATTCTTCTATACAGGAGCAAGTAGCTACTGAGGCTGAACGAGATACAGTAGATCTTAAAAAGACTCAATACATGGTTCCATTTGTAGGGGAAGTCTTTGAAGGAACTATTTCTAGCATTACATCTTTTGGGATGTTTGTAGAATTAGAAAACGGTATCGATGGCCTTGTGCATATGAGCATGATGAATGATGATTACTATTTCTTTGATGAAGAACATTTTGTACTTGTAGGCAAAAGAACAGGTAAAACCTATCACTTAGGTGAAAAGGTAACTGTTACATTAGTAAAAGCCGATGTAGAAAAGAAACAGATCGACTTTGTACTTGGTGAAGTCAATAACCTAATGGCTATACAAGAACAATTGCAAAATGGTTCTGACTATGCAAGTAGTCGAGATGGCTATGGTAGTCGAAAAGGTCGTAAATCTTCAGGAAAATCCAGTAAAAAATCTTCACGACGCGATAGTAATAAATCTAGTCATTCTAAGTACGATGCTTTCAGTAAAAAAACTAGTAAAGGCAAATCAAGTCGTAAGAAGTCTAATAAAACGACTAAGCGCAGTCAATCTAAGAAATCTAAAAGTAAACGTAAACGATAGAGGTACATATGGCAAAACAATCTAGTCCATCTCTTATTGCTGATAATCGTAAGGCCCGTCATGATTTTAATATTCATGAAACCTATGAAGCAGGCATTGCTTTGACAGGTACTGAAATTAAATCGATACGTCAAGGTAAACTGAACTTAAAGGATAGCTTTTGTCGCATTGATAAAGGCGAGCTTTTGTTGTATGGTGTTCATATCAGCCCATATGAACAAGGCAATCGTTTTAATCATGAACCTGAACGGACCCGTAAATTGTTGATGCATAAATCTGAAATTAATAAATTACATGCACAGGTTAAGGAGAAAGGATTCTCTTTAGTGCCGCTTAACTTCCATTTTAGCCATGGTTATGTAAAGGTAACTGTAGGCCTTGTAACTGGTAAAAAGTTATACGATAAGCGTCAAGATATGGCGGAACGCGATGCTAAGCGAGATATTGCAAAGCGTCTCAAAGAGCAACAAAAATATTAAGATAAAAAGATCGAGTCATGATGGCTCGATTTTTTTGTGTGATATTTGTTAACTTATCTTGTGTTTTTAGTTGATAAATATGTATATTGAAATTATAATGTAAACAAAGAGTTGTGATTGTGGTTGACATTTTCTAAGTAGAGGAGAAACATCATGAATCAGAATATTCGGTACATTACAGAGGTTGCTATTTTAACGGCTATGATTACTGTATTAGGTGCTATTAAAATACCTAATGTCATTCCAGGTATAGAGTTTCAACTGTCAGCTCCATTGGCGGTAGCCATATGTGCCGTATTCGGATTTAAGAAATATATTATTAGCGGATGTCTATCTAGTTTAATCGGTTTAGCACTAGGTACACAAACTATTTTGAATGTTATGATTGCTATGCAATTTAGACTTATCGTAGGGCTAATTCTTTGGATGTGCCACAATCATATGATAGGTATTATGATTTCTGGCCCGATTGCATCTGCATTAGCGCGATTGACCTTGTCTGTATATATCGGTAAAGCTGCATTACCTATGGTTGCATTAGCAGTGCCTGGCATGATTTTTACTGTTATTATGGCACCAGTATTTGTGAAAGTATTCCGTAAAATTCACAGCCAAGTACCTAAAAATGATCTTATTAAAGGGAAGGTGTCATAATGGCTGAATTATATAGTGTACGCATGCGTGCTGCTCAAGGTGGTCCCCATGAAAAAGGGGGCCACCATATTTCTGGGGCAGAGCGGATTGTGAAGTTAGAAGAAGTAGGGGCTATAGCTCAATCGTTAGCTGATCGCGCACTGCATCACAGTAAAGGAAGAGCTGATTTTATCAATATTACTGTAGATTTAATCCCACCGGAGAAGATTACATATATTGACTGTCTTAAGGTAGAGGAACATAAAACTAGTAGTATTTCTGAATCCCATCAATTGGCGACTGAGCTTTTACAAGGTCCTCATATTAGTGAGGCAGCTGTTCTTAAAGCTATATCTTTGTTAAAAAGTTTAGATAAATCTATGCGCGGCGCTATGTTAGTGGATGCCATTACTGGCGAGCGCTTAGATACAGGTGACCGCGGAGTACGTGTTAGTCATATGGACTCCTTTGACTCTTATGCATTAGGTGATAATGAACATATGAGAGAGGCTTTAGTATTAGCTTCAAAGGTTCAATCAGCAGATGGTATTGTGGGCGAATTATGTTGGTCTGATGATCCAGACTATACAGTAGGTTATGTTGCTTGTAATGGTGTATACCATCGCCTTCCTAATATGAAAGAATTTGGTTCAGATATAGGGGGCCGCGTTTTCTTTGTACGGTCTGATATAGATAGTGAAAGTGTAATTGAGTATTTGGAGCGTACTCCAGTACTTGTTCAACGGAGATAGAATGTACAAATTTTTTAAAGAACAATTAGATTCTAAGATAGAGAACCATAATTTACGAACCTTAAGAGAATACTGTCCTCTAGATGCAGTGCGAGTAAAACGAGATGATAAAGAATATTTAATGATGGCTTCAAATAATTATTTGGGCTTAACTTTTGATACTCGTGTCATAGAAGGGGCCCTGAAAGGGGCTCAACAATATGGAACAGGATCTGGTGGATCGCGCCTTGTATCTGGTACATTTCCATTATTTACAGAGCTCGAAAGGTCATTAGCTAAATTTAAGAATACTGAAAAAGCCCTTGTATTTAATACCGGTTATATGGCCAATGTAGGAACTATTTCTGCCGTAGCTGATAAGAATACTATTATTTTTAGTGATGCTCTTAATCATGCTAGTATTATTGATGGTTGTAGATTAAGTCGAGGTACTGTAAAAACATATAGCCACTGTGATATAGACGAGTTAAAGTATCTGTTAAAACAGGTAGATCGAAACACTCGAAAGCTTATAGTTACTGATGGCGTATTTAGTATGGATGGGGATATTGCACCACTAGATAAACTGTATGAATTAAGCCGTGATTACAATGCATTGCTCATGGTTGACGATGCCCATGCAACGGGAACTATTGGTAATGGTCATGGTACAGCGGCCTATTTTGGACTTGAAAAAGAAGTAGACATACAACTTGGTACATTGAGTAAATCTTTAGGCTCTGTTGGTGGTTATGTAGCTGCAAATAGTACTATCATAGATTATCTCGTTAATACGAGCCGCAGTTTTATATTCTCTACCGCATTATCTCCTGCTGATATAGGGGCGGCCTTAGCTGCATTACAGGTTCTTGAGACAGATGCATCTGTTTTAGCGCGTTTACATGAAAATGTAAACTATATGGCAGATCAATTGATTTCTATGGGAATTGATGCTACTAATGAAACGCCAATTTTCCCAATACTAATAGGGCGTAATGAAGATACACTTGCCGTATCTGATTATCTATATGAGGATGGCATTATAGGCACCGCTATTCGTCCGCCTACAGTACCTATTGGTGAAAGCAGAATTAGACTAACGGTGACTGCTGCGCATAATAAAGAACAAATAGATTATGTGTGCCAATCACTGCATAATGCTATGAAACAGTTATAATCATGATAATAGATAATATATCCTCTGAAGACAGGGATAAAAGAATCCTTGGATTGGTAAAATTGTCAAATTTAGATAAGTTGAGAAGGCTAAGAGTAGTGAATGTACCGAATTGGTGAAGGTTTCATATAATTGACAGTAATACTAAATAGGATTATAATTATGGGAGCGACGCACGGGGATGTAAAGGTTTCGACAGGGGTGCGTGTGGTATAGATAGCGAGTCGGCGTTCCATGAGGCCGTTAAACGGTGGGAAAACATTTAAACGCAGAAGAAAATTTTGCATTAGCTGCATAAGCTACGTCCCTCATACTTGTGCCTACCAAGTGTGAATGGACGTCAAACCGTAGGCTGGCTTAATTCAGTTGTTCATATGAATTAGGCGAGACAACATGAACTGGGGTTGTGTAGCTTGTCTGTGAGCGGTAGCAACCTGAGAACTCAATCATAGACTGTGCTCGGAGAAGTCTATATGGCAACACTTCTGGACAGGGGTTCGACTCCCCTCATCTCCACCATATTGAATATATATGCTAGTAGTATAGAATGCTTAATAA
>ERZ652168.3-NODE-3-length-175011-cov-20.9149_pt1 | contig 175011 bp, 161 predicted proteins | sample MGYA00514763_ERZ652168 | MGnify/ENA metagenome assembly ERZ652168
AAAGGAACTGCCTGCTAAACAAAAGTATGCAGTTCCTTTTCTATATGATAATAAAGAAAAGGATTATAGAAGGATTTAATTTCTGTTCTTATGATTCAGATAACCCAAATCTTTACAGATTTCAGCAATACTTTGATATGCAGATGATTCGAATCCGGTATCAGGTTATATACAATTACCTTTCTACAATAGCTTATTGTGTATTTAGATATATGGCCTTTTAGCTTTTCTGCCAAATAAAAAGACGGCTGGGTTAAATACGATAACGTAGAACACAATTTTGATTATCTGAAAAAATTATGAGGGTTACATGGATACCGGAGTAATAGGGATATAAATATATCTATACGACAAATACCGATTTTTCCAAAAGATATAGACATAAAAAGCTAGTTATGATATAATCAATCCTGTTAAATAGGTTTCTTTTGTATTTCAGGGGGTATCTTATGCCAAATCAAAATCTAAAAACATATTATGAGCAGGCCTACATAGACAATACATTGCGCCTAAGGGAGATTTTAAAATCACTGCCTGATTTTGCCAGGGATTATTTCCGTGCCGTAGAACCTAAAACTTCTGCCAGGACCCGGATTTCGTATGCCTATGATATTCGGGTTTTCTTTCATTTTTTAATGGAGAATAATCCAGCTTACAAGAATTATACGATGAATATGTTTACTCTGCAGGATCTGGAGCGTATTGAACCAGTGGATATTGAAGAATATCAAGAATACTTGAAGGTATATCTGAATCCTGAAGATAAACAGATGACCAATACGGAAAAAGGTCTTTCGAGAAAGATGTCGGCCCTGAGGAGCTTTTATGCCTATTTTTTTAAACGTCAGGTTATCAAAAAAAATCCTACTTTGCTTGTTGATATGCCGAAACTTCATGAAAAAGCCATTATCCGCCTGGATACAGACGAGGTGGCTTCCCTGCTTGATTATATTGAGCATGGCGGCGACGAACTGACCGGTCAGCGTAAAGTATATTATGAGAAAACTAAAAATAGAGATTTAGCTATTATCACCTTACTTTTAGGCACTGGCATACGTGTATCTGAATGTGTTGGACTAGATATACAGGATATTGATTTTAAAAATAATGGCATCAAAGTAACCCGAAAAGGCGGAAATGAGATGGTCGTATATTTTGGTGAGGAGGTGGCAGATGCATTAAAAATGTACCTATACACTTCCAGAAAATCTGCTGCTCCCCTGCCTGGCCATGAGAATGCCCTTTTCCTCTCCACCCAGAGGCGCAGGATGGGGGTACAGGCCGTAGAAAATATGGTAAAAAAATACGCCCGTGAAGTTACGCCAAATAAAAAAATTACTCCCCACAAACTGCGGAGTACTTATGGAACCACACTCTACAAAGAGACAGGCGATATCTATCTTGTGGCGGATGTACTTGGACATAAGGATGTCAATACAACGAAAAAGCATTATGCTGCAATAGATGAAAACCGGCGCCGTCAGGCAGCCAAGGCCGTCAGGCTCAGGGAACCCTGACAAGGATCTGTTTTATTATAAGGCAAAAATCCTGACGCAAGCGGCGGGACTTAATCTTGTCTTTATTTACAAAACGACTTAGAATATGATTATGCAGCAATGGAAAGGACTTTAAAAATATGCAGTTACAGAGATTACTTAGTTTTACGAGAAAAGCAGTGGATGAATTCGGCATGATACAGGAGGGAGACCATATTGCTGTAGGGATATCCGGGGGTAAGGACAGTCTGACCCTGCTCTATGCCCTCCATGGCCTGAAACGGTTTTACCCCAAACAATTCAGTCTCAGCGCCATTACAGTAGACCTGGGATTCCAGGATTTTGATTTAAGTCCGGTTAAGGAACTATGCCGTGAGATGGACATCCCCTACCGTATAGTGCCTTCCGATATTTACCATATTCTTTTTGATGTGCGTAAGGAGTCAAATCCCTGTTCGCTGTGTGCGAAAATGAGAAAAGGCGCGCTCAATGAAGCGGTCAGGGAAATGGGATGCAATAAAGTGGCCTATGCCCACCACAAGGACGATATAATCGAGACCATGCTCCTCTCCCTCATATTTGAGGGACGGTTCTATTCTTTTTCTCCTATGCTGTATCTTGACCGGATGGATCTGACAGTAATACGTCCCCTGATGTTTATCGATGAAGCGGATATTGTTGGGTTTAAAAATAAGTATGATCTTCCAGTTGTAAAAAGTAAATGTCCCATAGACGGATATACTAAGCGCCAGTATGCCAAGGATCTGGTTAAAAGGCTTAATCTGGAACATACCGGGACACGGGAGCGGATGTTCCATGCAATACTAAACGGTAATATACAAGGATGGCCTAAGCGCATCCTGCGCGAGAGATAAACATACTTATCTCATATTGCATTTGCATGTCCTTCGGACGCATGGACTCCGTCCAGCAAGGTATACCCACAGGGCATCCCTTAACATATGTCCTTCGGACGGATGGACTTCGTCCAGCAAGGTATACCCAAATATCTGCCTTTTACATGGAAAAAGACAGGGATTTAACTTCTGCAGAAACCATTCATTCTGCTGTTAAAATCCCTGCCTGCATTTCTGCCCTGTGTAAGTACTAACCCACTGGGAATATTCTAAAGTTTTTTCTCTCTGCCTGCCAATTCTTCTTTTAAAGTGACATATTGTTCAATAACCCGGGCGGTACCCTCTACCCCAAGTTCTGCACTATTAAGGCAGAGTTCATAGCTCTCCGAATCAGACCATTTTTTATTTGTATAATAATTATAGTAACTGGCTCTCTTCTTATCTGTCTTGATAATCATGTCCTTAGCCTTGGCATCTGTCAAATCATAAATCCTTGCAATGCGGCGGATACGTGCATCTAAATCTGCATGTATAAATACACTGACTACATTGTCATAAGACTCCAGTGCATAATCAGCACACCGTCCTACAAGGATACAGGGCCCTTCATCCGCAATCTTTTTGATCGCATCAAACTGCGCAAGAAAAACCTTGTGGTTGATTGGCATGTCAGAATACGTATTGCCTGAATATCCCATAGAATAGGTATCCATCACTAATGAATACAAGAAGCTGTTGGTAGGCCTCTCATCATGTGACTCAAAAATCTCCTCACAAATCCCGCTCTCCTTTGCGGCTCTTGCAAGCATCTCTTTATCATAAAGTTTAATCCCAAAGTGATCTGCAACCTTATAGCCGATCTCACGTCCTGCGCTGCCGAACTGTCTGCCGATTGTAATAATTGTGTTTGTTTTCATACCAGTCACTCTCCTTTTACGTCAACCAGGCTTTGCTGTCCATCTACCAGGTAACTTTTATATTAGTTATTATATAAGATGAAAAAGAAATTTACAATAAAAAACATGCTTTTTGTTTATCTTCTTCGTAATTGTGCTAGTATTTTCAGAAAATATTCGGGTATAGGCGCATCAAATTCCATATATTCCCCTGTAGAGGGATGTGTGATACCCAGTATCTTTGCGTGGAGAGTCTGGCCAGTCAGGTTAAAGGGACATTTTTGTGGGCCATAAACAGTATCACCGAGAATGGGATGCCCTATGCTGGACATATGCACACGGATTTGGTGTGTCCGCCCGGTTTCCAGCTCACATTCAATATAAGAATAATTTCCAAAGCGCTCAAGCACACGGTAATGTGTGACGGCATGGCGCCCATTGCGGGAATGGACACTCATACGCTTTCTGTCAATGGGATGGCGGCCTATGGAAGCATCGACTGTTCCCTTGTCTGCTTTCAGGTTCCCGACAATAATGGCATGATATTTTCTTGTAATCTTATGCTCCTTAAGCTGCAGGGCCAGAGCCTGGTGTGCGGCGTCATTCTTACAGACTACAAGGGAGCCTGTAGTATCCATGTCTATCCTGTGGACAATCCCGGGCCGTAAAACCCCATTAATGCCAGAAAGTTCATTTTGGCAGTGATACATGACTGCATTGACTACTGTACCGCTATAGTGGCCGGGGGCCGGATGGACAACCATGCCTTTAGGTTTATTGAGGATCAAAATATCATTGTCCTCATATAAAATATCCAGAGGTATATCCTCTGGGAGAATATCGGGCATCTCTGGCTCAGGCAGAAAGACTCTCACTACTTCCCCGGCATCTAGCTTATAGTTAGGCTTTACCGTTTTTCCGTCAGATGTGGCCGCCCCCTCTCTAATCAGCTTCTGGATATAGGAGCGCGAAACTTCAGGCATTGTTTCTGATAGGAATTTATCTATACGTATTCCCTGTTCTGTGGCAGTAAAATATAATTCTTCCATCTGTCAACCTGACCTCTTCCGGAGTGAAAAACAATTCAGCTCTTCCTCCTTATAGTAAAATAGAATAGAGTATGCAAATAAAATGCAGGCGGCCACAACATAGCAATCAGCTACATTAAAGATAGGAAAATCTATTAATTCAAAATAAAAGAAATCGACCACATAATTTAAGCGTACTCTGTCTATCAGATTTCCCACGGCCCCTGAACTAAGAAGCACAAAACAGAGTCTCAGAAGATAATATCTTCGTGTATGTGGCATTTTCCGGTAAATAACCCCCACTAGGGCCACAATCAATACAGCCCCAACAGCAAACAGGATCTGCCTGTTCTGCATGAGCCCAAAGGCCGCCCCTCTGTTTTCCAAATATTCAAGCTTAAATATTCCCTCCCAGATTATAAAAGGAGGCTGATCTTTCAAATACACAACTGCCATCCATTTTGTTGCCTGATCCAAAACAATCAATACAGCGCAGCTTACAACAGCCAGCAAATAACTCCAGGCTGTCTTGGTACTTCTATTGTCCATAATTCACTTTCCTTTACAGCTAATATAGAATTTACACATATTTATGTATAATAACAAAAATTCTATTCTTTTTTGTTTTGGATAAAGTGCCTATATACTGAAACTTGCCCATACCTCTGACTGAGATCACATCGTTTTCTTTGGGCTGGAAGCCATTGCTTGTAATGAGCCGCCCATTGACATACACTTTACCCCCCTCTGTCAGTCCAGAGAGTTTCGTACGTGAAGAAGCAAACGCCAGAGATAACAAGCTGTCTAAGCGGACAGAGGCAACAGTCCCTTTTATCTCCTCAATCCTTGGAGTATATGTAAAAGTATCCATATCTGCCAGGGAAACAGATACATCTGTATGGCGGACACGCCGAAGTCCCTCTGTCAGGTACTCCTTAAGCGAGCTGCAGATAAAGAGTATGGCCCCTTTCCCAACAATGAGTATGTCCCCTAAGCGTGAACGCTCAATTCCCAAATTCAGTACTGCTCCCAGGTAGTCACGGTGGATTAAGTCCTCTGCATATTTTTCATGGGCGGGCTTAACATAAACTGCACAAAAAGGGAAGTTCTGATGAAGCACAGTCTCATCTTCCCCAGAAATGCCGCACAAATAAAGAGCATCAGGTAGGAAAGCTGCCATCTGACGCTCTGCTGGGACATATCCGCCGAAAGTGATATATCTTGTATACAGCTTATCTTTCGGCAGAGAATAAAGAATATTTAATTCATTCAGATTTAAAAAATCTGAATATGTAACAATATTACGGTGGTATGCGGTCTTTGACAGTTCAGCAAGCCGCCTTTCCAATAGCTGTTCTTCCTTTGTCATACTAATCCTAAAATCTTCCTTTTACGTTGGCCGTCTCCATAGATCCGCTCAGCAAGTCCTGTAAATCGCCGGAAATGTCTACATTAGTCGGCGTCACAAGAAAGATATAATTAGATATTTTCTGAAGGTTCCCGCTGATGGCAAATGCAGCGCCAGATATAAAGTCAATAATCCGCTGTGCAATCTCCAGATCCATCCCCTCCAGGTTCAATATAACTGTGCGGCCGGCCAGAAGTGTCTCCGTAATTTCCCTGGAATCATCCACAGAAGAAGGCTTCACCACACAGACCTCCATATTGCCATTTTTTCTGGATGCAGGCTGGCGCATAGGAGTTACCTTGCCGCTGCCTGATGCAGCGGATTTTTTATTTTCCTGAATGTCAAAATCATCGTAGTCATCCCTGCTCTTTTTGGTAAACAGAGAGTGACGTGATTTATCGTCAAAATCATCATCATCGAACTCATCATCATAGAAATCGTCGTCATCATAATCATCGTCGTTCAACTTCATGATGTCCAAAAATTTATCAAACACACCCATATTTACACTCCTATCTTATGCTCTCCTAACATAATCTTATTTCGCAAACATCTCCGCTACCAATGAACCCGTTTAATTGGCATAATTCCTGGCGCCAAATATACCAGTGCCTACACGGATCATAGTTGCGCCCTCTTCAATCGCAACTTCATAGTCATTGGTCATCCCCATCGAGAGTATGCTCACATTAACATTATCAATGTTTTTCTTCCTAATGTCAACAGATAATTTCTGTAAATCAGCGAAAACCGGACGATTTTCCTCTGGATCTTCTACAAAGGGAGCTATAGTCATAAGTCCGCATACCTTTATATTATGCAGGAGAGCTGCTTTTTCAATAAATGGAACCACTTCATCAACTTTTAGGCCAAATTTGCTTTCCTCCCCCGCCACATTTACCTCAACCAGTACCTTTGCAATACAGTTTTTCTTTGCGGCCTCCTTGTCAATGGCCTGGGCAAGCTTCATGGAATCCACTGAATGGATCAAGCATGTCCTGCCCACTATATATTTTACTTTATTTGTCTGCAGATGCCCTATCATATGCCAGTTAATATCTTCAGGAAGTACGTCAATCTTATCCATCAGCTCCTGGACTTTATTTTCCCCGAATTCCCTGGCTCCTGCATCATATGCCTCCTTAAGGAGATCCACGGGCTTTGTCTTGCTCACTGCAATCAATGTAACTTCTGAGCGTTCTCTGCCTGCCCTTCTGCAGGCTGCCTGTATCTTCTGCTCTACTACTTCCAACTGCTCTTTGATCATCACAGTAACTCCTAACATTAAAAATAAATTTTCTGTCTATTGAAAAACAACTTCGTCTTCTTCTACCGAGCTTCCGTCCTGTACTATATGGTCATAATTATACAATCCATAGGAATTACCCTCCTGCACTATATAATACTCGTCACTTTCACATAAAACAGTAATCTGCTTGAATACGGCATATCCTTTATTGATATTGTATACTCCCCTCAAGGGCTGAGTTTCCTTCAATTCCAAGGTCTCGGAAGATTCTGGCCTGACAAGCACAGTTCCCTGGACAAATTGAGACGGATTCAAATAAACGTCCCCTTCTTCCGTTGTTTTGTAAATATCCACTGTCTGAAAAGAAACACCGCTCCCCTTTTGTACATTCACGCCTGGAGATGAACTATTTCCGCCATATGTAATATATTCCTCGGGTATCACATAAAAATCTTTCTCTATCACTGAGCTTTTAGGAATCTTTAAACCGCTCTCATCCTCCAGGATCAATTCTATATTCAAAAACCTGTCATTTGCATAGCGTATCATGGAGTTGTCATAGTCCAGCTTGCCATAATAGGCTCCATCCCTGCTCATAATAGAAAAGTTGGCCCATATAGTTTCACTGTCCTTATCGATCCTGGTTTTTACATACGTCACATCTGCCAATTCTCTGGCGGCGCTTTCATCTAATTCTACGATAACAGACCAATTTTCACTTGTCACTAATTTATATGCCGGATCCCCCGCCTTTACCTGCATATTATCCTCCAGCCCAACACTCTCATAGGTACTGCGGTCAAAATCGTCTTTTTTAAAGGAATCTTCAGTGAGGGACTCACATCCGTCAAAACTCAGGACCACAAGGCCGTCCCGGGAGGTAGAATATATATCTGCCGTCCCGCCATTTTGGGAGATTACAGAATCCATCCGGGCAGTCTTAGTCTGGTTGGATGCAGTCTGCATAGTGTTAGTAATCTCATTCTTCAAAGAATACACAGAAGAAAATTTCTGCGGGTTAAAATTTTCATTAAAATTTTGTGTTTTTACGACCAGCGCTGACTGCTCCTCAGGACTCAGAGTGACTGCAGATTCCCCGCCCTCATCGCCGTATGATAATTTTCCCGCAGAAATGGCATAGATATTCGTCCCTGCCTTGACCTTACTGTTTTCATTCTGAAAATAATTAATATATCCCGACTTCTCTGCATTAATGAGCTGTTCCTCCCTCAATACAAGCCCTGTATATGAGTTGTCCTTTAATATACTCCCCTCTCTCACTTCATATGTGGAAATCCGTTTGGTTGTCGCATACATAACTATCGTTACGATCAGGTAAATTAATACAATGGCAAAAATAAAAATGCCAACGTTCATGTCACGTGTTCTTTTATACTTTTTTATATTAATAGAATTGTCCTTTCGACTTGCCAATCCCGTATACCTCCGGAAGGGTAAATATGCAGGATGTATATGAAAATTCATCTTAAGAGTATATACACTCCCTCTGGAAAGTGATTTTCAGTACATCCCATAAATTTTCACTTTTTGTTGATAACTTTTATAGTATAACATTTTTATGTGTATATTTCCAGTTTTTGCGGTAATAATAAAATCATTGATATTGAAAAGGAGGAAATAATATGAAGTGGTTTGATAACACTGCTCTTACACTAGTGATAATCGGGGCAGTCAACTGGCTTCTGGTCGGCATCTTTCGTTTTGATTTAGTAGCCTTTCTCTTTGGAAATTTAAGCTGGCTTTCCAGAATTGTGTATACGATAGTCGGTCTTTGCGGACTCTATCTCATCAGTCTCTTTGGAAGAATAAACCGGATGGAGTAGGAGAAAAACCTTAGGTTTAAGCAAACATAATGAACTTATGAGCCGCGTATTATGGATATTCCACGATACGCGGCTCATAAGCATTTACTGAAAATCCCTTATCTAGGAATTCCGTTTACTGGCCTTTCGTATTGGCAGTAAGCCCAGCTGAAAGAAGTGCAGTCATATCCACATACAGGGTATCTTTGTCCGGGGCTCCCATGATAACCGAAATATAAGGGCGGTTTTCCAGATCCTGGCTGTAGAGTATCACACAGGAGCCAGCTTGGTCAGTGGTACCTGTTTTCCCGCCAAATACACGGATTCCTTCTGGGGGTGCGGACAGGCCCAGTGAATAGTAGTTTGTTGGCTCCCACACCTCTGTGCGGACTGCACCGGCCTGGTCCGTCAGCTCTGCGGTATAGGAATCCATTGAAATAATGTCTATGAATCTCTGATCCTTCACACAGGCATTAAACATAAGATATAAATCATACGCTGTTGTATAATGATTCTCATCGTGCAGTCCATGTGCATTCACGAAATGTGTATTTGTTGCGCCCAGGCTGGCAGCCTCCTGGTTCATCATATCAGCAAAGGCTTCCATGCTTCCGGCCATGTATTCAGCAATGGCCGCAGCACAGTCATTTCCTGATGCAAGGGTCAGGCCGCACAGGAGGTCATACAGGGTCAGCGTATCCCCTGGATTCAGGCCGCACACTTGTTCATCGGGTGCGAACTGTGTGGCACTCTCACTGACCGTCACAACATCATCCAGATTCCCATATCTCAGGGCAAGGTAAGCCGTCATAACTTTGGTAGTGCTGGCCGGATACAGCCTCTCGTGGATCCTGTCTGCACAGAGGACCTTCTCGTCCTTTATATCAAACAGTCCAGAGGCATGCAGGCTGCCGTCTGACTGATATCCTTCAAGCGGCACATCTGTGTCTGTCACACATAAATCTTCGGCAAAAAAGGTGCCCTGATACATATTCCTGTCATAATTGGCTTTCTCATACTCCGCTGCCTGGTCATAAGAAGGCTCTGTTTTGCTGCACCCAGTTCCAAACACTATGATTAAAAAAAAGATTCCTGAAAGGAGCACTCTATTTATACATTTCACGCCAGTCTAAATCTCCTCTGTCTAATGCTAGAATTAGAGCCTCTGCAGTGGCTATATTTGTAGCGATAGGAATATTGTACATGTCGCACAGCTTTACAATATCATTGACATCTGGTTCATGGGAGTGGGGGGAGAGGGGATCCCTGAAAAATATTAACAGATCCATCTCATTATGCTCTATCTGTGCGCCAAGCTGCTGTTTCCCTCCTAAATGCCCTGCAAGATATTTATGGACAACTAAATTTGTAACATTTTCTATCAGATTGCCCGTTGTCCCCGTGGCATACAGCTCATGCTTACTCAAAATTCCTCTGTAAGCAATACAAAAATTCTGCATTAATTTCTTTTTTGCATCATGTGCTACTAACCCTATATTCATATTGCTATCTCCTCTACTGATATTTATTAGGCTGCAAACCGACATTCAATACAAAGCCAATTCCCATGTACAGGCACACGATAGAGGTCATGCCATAACTGACAAATGGCAGGGAAATACCTGTGTTTGGAAAAATCTGTGTGGCCACACTGATATTGATAAAACTCTGTACACCTATCAGTGTGGCGACTCCTCCGCAAATCAGCCGGCCTCCAGTATCCTTGGCCCTTAAACCTATTAGAATACATTCTATTACAATCAATAATAACAAAATTATGACCACACAACAACCCACAAATCCCAATTCTTCCCCGATTATGGCAAAGATAAAATCTGTCTGGGGTTCAGAGATAAAATTGCCATTTTTTACAGAGGTTGTCGTATTGCTGTTATACCCTTTCCCTGTCAGCATTCCTGAACCAATGGCCATGACTGAATTTATCTGCTGGTATGCCTCATCTGACGCATATTTCTCAGGCTCTAGCCATGCCAGTATCCTCTTCTGCTGATAATCTTTTAAAAAGGGCTGGTTAGGCTGCACCACAATACTGAGGAAAAGGGCTCCTGTAGGTATAACAATGGCCAGTACAGTCCCAATAAATTTATAGCTGAGGCCGCCTAAATACAACATAATGCAGAACAATGCCGCCAGGCAGATTGTATTAGACAGGTTGGGCTGTTTATATATAAGAATCAGGGACGGCAGTATAAGGGCCGCGGCCTGAATAATAGTCTTTTTATTATTAACTGCCTCCTCACGTTCCATCAGGAATTTTGCAAAGAATAAAATTGTGATCAGTTTTGTTAAATCAGACGGCTGAAACTGTACAAAACCAAGATTCAGCCATCTTGTAGCGCCATTGATATTCTCACCAAAAAATAACACTGCGAGGAGCAGTACAATATTGATCCCATACATAAGCCAGTACAGATTCAGTACCCACTTATAATCGATCAGGGAAATGACAACCATCGCCAGTGTGCCAAGTATGACACCGGCCAGCTGCCGTCCCTGTGAGGATGCCTGTGCACTTCCTACCACAAATACACCTATGACCGAAATTGCAGTTACAAGCGCAACCAGGCTGAATTTATAGTCTTTTAAATGGTATCTCTGCTTAATATTCAAAAAATGAAGTTGAAGTTTCAATAGCTCTCTCCTGTTATCTTAATATGTATATCTGCATGGGTTATCTTCATGTGAAAATTTTCCGGCCGGATTTCCAAATATTTCGAGACTGTGTGATACATATCTGTAGAAAATCTTTCCGCTGTTTCAGGTGTACACTGCATTCTGTCTGCTATAAGCAGAGTTTTCAGTCTTTCTTTTGCAACATGGACAGATTGCACACTCATATAGTTTCCTCCTAGTTTTTCTTAAACAGGCTGGAGAATTTGGCCAGGAAACCTTCTGGCTTGCTGAAATCTGTGATAGGTATATCCTCGCCAAGTATGCGGCGGCACACGTTAGAATAGGCCTGTCCAGAAATACAGTCTGTGCCGATAATAGGCTCTCCCTGGTTTGTGGCAATCACAACCTGTTCATCATCAGGGATGACGCCGAGCAGATGGATGGCAAGAATTTCTGTCACATCGTCTACAGACATCATGTCCCCCCGTTTTACCATATCCACACGGAGGCGGTTTATAATCAAGTCGTTTTTCTTAATGCCGTGAGTCTCCAGAAGGCCGATAATCCGGTCTGCGTCACGTATGGCTGATACTTCCGGCGTAGTGACAATAATTGCCCTGTCAGCTCCGGCAACAGCATTCTCAAACCCCTGCTCAATACCCGCCGGGCAATCCAGAAGTATGTAATCAAACTCGTCCCTAAGATCAGCAATTAGCTTGCGCATCTGCTCCGGAGAGACGGAGGACTTATCCTTTGTCTGGGCTGAAGGAAGCAAATACAGTTCCTCGAAACGCTTGTCCTTAATCAGTGCCTGTTTCAGGCGGCAGCTTCCCTCGATGACATCCACCAGGTTATATACTATCCTGTTTTCCAGTCCCATAACAACATCCAGGTTCCTAAGCCCTAGATCTGTATCAATGACAATAACCTTTTTATGAAGCCGGGACAACCCAATACCTATATTTGCTGTCGTAGTCGTTTTTCCAACTCCGCCTTTTCCTGATGTAATGACAATAACTTCTCCCATTGTTTTCTTCCTCCTACAACTTCTTATTCCTATGATTAGTCTACAAGCGGATCCACATATATCCGGCGCCCGTCGGCCACCGCTACCTTTGGGCCTCCACTCATCAGGCTCTCCTGGTGAATGGCCTGACGTCTTGCTTCAATATCGCCAATTCGAAGTTGTTTAGGCTGCATGGACAAAGCTGCTATAAACGCCCCCCTGTCTCCTGATGCCCCCGCATGGACAGAGCCTGTGAGAGAACCAACAATCACAACATTTCCCTTGGCAATAACTTTAGCGCCAAACTCCACATCACCCAGTATGATGATGCTTGTATCAGATTCCAGCACTTGTTTTCGGCTTAAAGTACCTCTGTAGAACTGCCCTTCCCGCCTGGAAATATTAGTGAGCGTATTTTCTACAATGCTTTTGTATGTCATTTCATTGGTTTCATCCCGGTCAACGATACACACAATATCAAGTCCGGTTGTCTCGGCAATCAAATCCAGTATGATCTGTTCCTCTCTGTCCGAAAGTATCCGGTCCAGAAATGATACTGCCATCTTCGCCCCCTCAAAAAATTTGGCAGAGTCCTTTAATTTAGTAAAAAGGCTCTCCAGCAGTGTATCAAAAGATACCTGGGGGTCTAAATGGACTTCGATCCCGTAGCGGTTACTCTTAATCGTTACCAGCCTGTCCACGTATTTCACATCCTTTTCTAGTCGCCTGCGATGGCTGTGCCCAGCTCTGCGGCGGAGCCGGTAATTAGTTCCTCTTTATCGGCAAGTTTATAATTTGCCCTGACAATATCCCTGCCTATTTCAGCAGCATAGGATGAGCTGTAACCGTTTGCAATACGGACCGCAATGGCAATCTCCGGCGTCTCCGCAGGGGCAAATCCTACAAATAAGCCGTGGTCCGGATGGACTGCACTCTGCTGTGCCGTACCGGTTTTTCCTGCCATGGATATGCCAAGTCCCGAAAAACTAGAGGTATCCTGGATCATGGCGATCATGCCCTGATGGACCAAGTTCCACGTATTGCTGCTTACATCCTCCATTTGGTTTGCAATGACTGGCTCATATTCCTTGATAATCTTTCCGTTCACATCAGTGGTTTTATCCAAAAGGGTAAGATTATATACAGTTCCTTTGTTTGCCACAGTGGCAACATATCTGTTTAACTGGCTTACTGTATAGTTATTGTTGCCTTGCCCGATCGCTGTCTGTACAGAATATTCATCAGAAATCTGAGGCTCTGATTCTGGTATCTCAAGTCCCGACTTTTCCCCCAGGCCAAATTCTTCTGCATACTTACCAAGAACCTCCACACCTTTGTCGCTGTCATAATTCCCCTGGGAATCCAATCCCAGGTTATATCCCACATCGTAATAAAATACATTGCAGGAAACCTCCAGTGCGCCGACCACGTTGAGGCCGCCATGGGAACCAGGGTAAGCCCAGCATCTTGGGCTGGGGGTAACTTTGTCAAATTCACCGGTACAGTTGATATACGTTTCCCCGGTAATCAGGCCTTCGGTAAGCGCAGCTACAGAGGAAAGCATTTTATAAGTGGAACCTGGAGCAGTCCTCTCCTGTGTGGCATTATTGTAAAACGGACGGGACAGTCCGGTTACAAGCTGGTTATAATATTTTGAATCCATCGTGTTTGCCAGCCGGTTATTGTCATATCCCGGATAGGAGACACAGGCCAGCACTTCGCCTGTGTTTGGATCGCTGACAACAGCAGAACCTGTACATGGCTCCAGCGCCAGCTGCCCGGGGGTGATCTCCAGGCTCTGTATCTTCTGATACAGCCACGTATAGGAATCCACACTGCCGCTTACCAGTCCGTTATATGTCCCTTCATCCATAGGCAGGACACCCTGCTCATATACCATGGCACAAATTTGTGCGCCAGTGATACTACCTGATTTTATAAGATATTTATAGAGAAGTTTGTCGAAATTAACATCTGAATTCAAATAATCTTGTAAAAATGTTAAAATCCCCTGATAAATTTCTGCCGAATCGGAATATTTCTCTGCCGAAACATAGTCTGACAGCTTGGAGGTATCAATCCAGTTCTTGGAAATTGCATAGTTCAGATATCTGTTCAGGCTTATTGACTCGTCAGTGGTCCACTGCCTGTAAACCTCATCTGATGTATCAATGTCATCTGACACAAGTATCTGTGCATCATTCTGCAGGACATCAATAGAAATATAATCCATATATGCCTTCATCTCTGCTGACAGATCTTTATAGGCAGCCGCACTGCTATTGTTCATCTCATTGATGATTTCCGTTATGGCCGCTTCCTTTCGCTGCTCAAATATAGAATATACTTGTTTTTCAACTGTCTTTGCATCCTCGGCCCCGAAATGTGTCTCATCGATGATCTCATTCCCAATAAAAGCATTGTAAGCATCATCCACAGGAATGATGATCTCGCTCGCATCTGAGGTTGTGCTGGGATCGTAGTTCATCACATTGCGCAGCTTAGAAAGCACAATACCCGCCAGCTTCTCCTCTATTAACTGGTAGGTCTGTATCTGCAGATCCTTATCGATGGTGAGATAGACGTCATTGCCCGCCTCAGGGTCTTTGTTGCTGACAGTCTCAGTTACCTTGCCTACGCTGTCTACATAGAACTCAGTCTCACCTTTCACACCCTGCAGCACCTCGTCCATTGTCTGCTCCAGGCCTGATTTCCCCACAATATCTGTCTGGGAATACTTTTTCTTCTGTTCCTTGTCCAGGGCATTGTATTCTTCCTGGGATATTTTGCCAGTGTACCCGATGATAGAGGCAAAATACTGGCTGTCCGTATAGTGGCGCATGGAATCCTCCGCCACATCCACTCCGTCCAATTGATCCAGGTTCTCCATAACTGCGGCCACTGTCTCGTCACTGACATTTGTGGCAAGGGTAGTGGGAATAAATTTCTGGAAACTGTTCAGGTTCATGGCGTAGCGGAGGTTTACCATTTTAAGTATATGGGACTTGTCCGTATTTTTTATGTCCAGTCCATATCCATAGGTCTCATCTGTGCAGAGATATTCTATTATATCTTCTGCCGTTGCATTCCTCTGCTCCTCATCCAGCTTATCAATTGTATCAAGGCCATAGACATCCGCAATAAAACGCAGCTTCAATGTCTCATTCGTCTGTGAGTACTCATAATTTCCAGCAGAGTCCAGGACTACCCCAAAATCACTGATCACGGAATCTTTGTTAGATTCTACAATCTGTATAACCTTTTCAAGAATCTCATTGAGGATTTTGTTCTTCTCCGCCCGTGTATCAGCAGTAATATTATCTTCTATTGTCACAGAATAGGCCAGCTCATTGTAGGCAAGAAGATTTCCATTCCTGTCATAGATGTTGCCCCTTGTCCCCATGATTTCTCTTGTTTTGAGGATCTGCAGCTTATAATTGTCCAGATAATCCTGTCCTTTTACTATCTGCAGATAAAATACTCTGTTAATAAGTATGGCAAACAGTACGCAAAAGGCCAGAATTAAGACAAACAGCCGTGACTTTATGATCCGATAAACTGCATCTTTAATACGTTCAAACAAATTTACTTGCACTCCTTTTTTCTTCTGCCTCTAGTTTACGGTTCACGTATAAAATCAGCGGGTATAAAATAAGAGCAGTCACAATAGTATATATGAGCTCAGGCACAATATTATGACTAAGATAGTAAATAAAATGAAATTCACTTCTCAGCATAAACATCAAAAGATAAATGACCAGCCCATATAAAAATTCACTGGCTGCTATCAGTACCAGCGGAAGCTTGATGTCCTCATCATAATATACCTGCTGGAACAGACTGTTGGTAAACCCGATCAGCAAATATATCAAGGCATAGAATCCCAAAATATTGCCGAACTGTATATCCATTAGCAGTCCTGAAAAAAAACCGGTAAGCATCCCTTCCTTTGGCCCCCGCATAAAGCCAAAGGCTGCGGTTAAGACAATCATAAGATTAGGTTTAATAGATGCCAGCGCCAGATTTGGAAACACAGTACACTGCAGCAAATAGCATACGAGCAGAATCAGGGCAGTCACAGCCACTCTTTTTGCTTTCATTTTTTTCATCCCTTATCTACTCCTTTCCTGCCGACGGTTAGACATATGGCTCCATGTAGCCTTTATTCGGCTTTCTTGCCTGTCAGGTCTGCTTTAGTCGTTGTGATGACTAGAACCTCCTGCAGGTTTTTGAAATCCACCACTGGCGTAATGTAGCCAGACCGTGTCAGATTATTTGAGTCCACATTGATCTCACTGATATATCCTACCAGGATCCCCTGGAGATATTTATCACTGATGTGGGAGGTGACTATCTGATCCCCCACCTGTACCTTATTTTCGTTATTCTCCATCTGCTCAAACCGGATCTTCCCATCATTGATCAGGGTCAGGTCCCCCCGGACCATGCACTTATCTGATGTGGTCAATGCCATGCCGCTTACATTGCTGGAATCATCAATAATAGAACGCACGGTGGCCCAGGTCGGGCCTACCTTCGTGACAATCCCCACCAGGCCGCTTCCAGCCATAACATTCATATCTACCTCGATTCCATCCATGCTTCCCTTATCGATTGTAAACGTGCTGAACCAGTTGCCCGAATCCTTTCCAATGACATGGGCCCCTGTCTTTTCATAGTCTGCATAATTTTGATCTAGTTTGTACAATTCCTGCAGACGTTCCAGTTCATACCTCTCTTCCTGCAGATTATTATTCTCCGTAATCAGCTCATCTACTTTGCTCTGCAACTTTTCATTTTCTTTTCTGACCTGCTGGAGAGTCTCAAAATTCTCACTGACATCTGCAAGCCATGTTCCAATCTGATTGATCCCTTTCTCCATGGGTATGACTGTCACACTTGCTATCCCTTTAAAAGGCTCGGCAGCCTTATCCGAAAATACGGACAGGACCATCAGCAGGATACAGAATACAGACAGGCCAGCCAGCCAATATTTACTTGTGGAAGAGGTTTGATTTTTCTTTTTCATTCTATCTAAGCCACCTATAATCTTCATCTAACATGGAATATGTCAGCTTTCTATATTCTTTATTCAAAATAATCTTCTTCAACCCGGCCACAGCACAGAGTTCTGGATTTTTTACTGTCTTTACCGGCAGGCCAATAATTTCCTCCAGATATGTAGACAGTCCCCTCAAATTGGCCAGCCCTCCTGTCAGGCAGATGCCATTTATGTCAATGGCCCTGCGCACATCAGGGGGAGAACGGTCCAGCATAGTTTTTATAGAGCGGACACACTCTTCAAGAGGTTCCTTCATGGCTGCCCTGACAATCCCAATGGGAATACTTCTCTGCTGGGGCACGCCTGTGATCAAGTCCCTCCCTGCAGCTATCATGGAGGTGTCTGCTTTCTGTTCAAAGACTCCAAACTCACGCCTGAGCGTCTCTGCCGTCAAACGTCCAATGAGAAAGTCCTTATTGTGCCTGACAAGGTTGGCAATGGCAGTGTCAAAATGGACGCCCCCTATTTTGACAAGGCGGTTTAATACCATACCGCCTGATGCCAGGATTGAGAGCTCTGTAGTCTCCCCTCCAAAGTTGGCAATAAAAACCCCCTTCTCTTTCCAGATATCCAGGCCCATGCCAACAGCATCTGCAATTCCCCGCTCCACTATACGGACAGATTTTGCCTTTGCCGTAGAATGGAAAACCAGGTCATAAAACGCCTTCTTCTCTACCTCCGTGACATCGGTAGGCACGGCGATCACATACTCTGCCCCCCTGGAAAACTGTTTATCCATTTTCAGAAGGCTCTGCAGCAAATACTGCATATCGTCAAAATGTGCGATTACGCCATTCTGCATAGGAAACACAACCTGAATGTTGCCAGGTGCTTTCTCGTACATTTCATAGGCTTTATCACCTACAGAGAAAATATACTTTTTATCCTGCATGGCAATGACATTTTTTTCTTTCCAGACTGTATCCTTCTTCTTGTCATATACCTTTATTTCATATGTCCCCAGATCTAACCCATACACATTTCTGGCCATATTAAAAACCTTCCCCTATCTTATAAATCCCTTTTCCCTCAAGCTGATATAGCAGTTATTTCCTATAATAATATGGTCCAAAAGTTCGATGCCTATCAAGTCTCCTGCATCCCTGATTCTTTTAGTAATTAGAACATCTTCCTTGCTGGGGGTAGGATCCCCGCTGGGATGATTGTGGAGCAGGATAATAGAAACCGCATTTTTCTGCAGGGCCTCCACAAATAACTCTCTCGGTGAGATAACTGCTGCATTGACAGTCCCTTTGGATATATTTGTCTCTCCAATTAATCTTGTCTTTGTATTTAGAAGCAAAAGCTTCATGGCCTCCTGCCGTTGGTGCCTCATATCTTCCATATAATACCGGGCAATAGAGGCTGGTGTACTGAAACTAAGCCCCGCCTGCGCGGTTGCCTTGGACAGCCTTTTGGAAAGCTCCGATAGGCAGAGGATCTGGACTGCCTTTACCTTTCCGATCCCTTTTACCTGGAGCAGCTGTTCCATAGTCCAGTGATGTATATTTAGTATGCCTTCCTGTGAAAATATGGGATATAGAATCTTCTCCGCCAGTTTAAGGGAACTCTCCCCCCTTGTTCCTGTACGCAACAAAACAGCCAGTAATTCAATATTCGTCAAATTACTCGCCCCAAACCTCTCACATTTTTCATAAGGCCTCTCTTCCTCAAGCAGTTCCTTGATCGTATTTTGTTTTTCTTTCAACTTCATACAGGGACTGCCGATAACACAATACAATGATTTATTTTAGCATAAATTAAAAATCATGTATAGGGTCTGCATTCTTAATTTTTTGTGAAGTCACTTTCTAAGGCCTGTATTTCTGGATAACTGCCTCTGCTGTTTTCATCCCGTCCATTGCCGCCGAGGTAATCCCGCCAGCATATCCTGCCCCCTCGCCGCAAGGATAAATCCCCCTTATGTTACTTTCAAATTCCTGGTTTCTAGGCAGCCGGACAGGGGAAGAAGTCCTGCTCTCCACCCCGGACAGTACTGCATCTGCCCTTGCAAAACCTGGTATTTTTTTGTCCATGGCCAAAATCCCCTGCTCCAGGGACTCTGCAATATTATCTGGAAAAATGTCCCTGACATTCGCCAGTGCATAGGTTCCCTTCATCTGTGGCAAAATCCCTCCCAGGCTTTTCGTTGGCTCATTGCGGCAGAAATCACCGAAGCACTGTACAGGGATACGTCCCCCTCCCTGCCTGAAGGCCCGCTCTTCCAAATCCTGCTGGAACTTAACCCCAGCAAGGGGATGCCCCTCTCCGTAATCTTTTGGAGTGACTGTGACAATCACTGCACTGTTGGCATTGACGCCGTCCCTTGCATGATAACTCATGCCGTTGACGGCAAGGCGGCCTTTCTCGGAGGATGCATTGACTACATATCCGCCGGGACACATGCAGAATGTATAGGCTCCCCTCCCATTGGCCAGCTGCTTTGACAGCTTGTAGGATGCAGCTGGAAGTCCCGGATATTCCTCTCTGCCATATTGGCACTTTGTTATCATGGACTGTGGATGCTCTATCCTCACTCCCACGGCAAAAGATTTAGCCTGCATTTCAAGGGCCCTTTTGGAAAGCATTTCAAAAGTATCCCTGGCGCTGTGCCCAATTGCAAGGACTAACAGGCCGGCGGGGATTTCCTCCTGCCCATTTACTATGACAGAGCGCAGGGAGCATGTATCCTCTGACAGTCCGATATCTGTCACCTGGCTCATGAACCGGACCTCCCCGCCCATGCCCTGGATACTTTGGCGCATATTTCTGACTACGTCTGATAAAACATCTGTCCCGATATGCGGTTTCTGTTCATACAGGATACTCTCCGGCGCCCCATGGCGCACAAATGTCTCCAGTACAAAACGGCTCCTTCCAGCAGGATCTTTGACCAGTGTATTGAGCTTGCCGTCGGAAAAAGTTCCCGCTCCGCCCTCACCAAACTGTACATTAGAATCTGGGTCCAGAGACCCCTCCCTCCAAAAGGCTTCCACATCCTGCCGCCTCTGCTCTACGCATTTTCCCCGCTCTAAAACAAGGGGCCTGAACCCTCTTTCTGCAAGCAGGTAAGCGCAGAATAAACCAGCCGGCCCACTGCCTGCGATGATGGCCCTGCCTGGCATCCTCTGCCCTCCACAACCCACAAGATGGTATTTTTTTTCTTCTGCCTTCTGAACCTGTTTTTTCATTCTTCTAAAAACAGCCTCTTCCTGCTTTATTTTTACATCGATAACGTATGATAAAAAAACCTCCGGTTTTTTACGTGCATCCACAGATTGTTTTATAATCCGATAACTCTGCAGGCTTTCTCTTTTTATATGGAGAAAGGTACAAATCTTATGCTCCATCTCCTCTGATGTATGGCCGGGATGAAATTTTAATTGGTTAATTCTAAGCATAATTGTGACTAAGGGGACATCCCCTATCCTTTCCGGGGAGCCTCCCCCTTGTATCATAAGCACCGGCAGCCATCAGGAACCTGCGGCGGCCTTTCCTGCTACATATCCGCTGGACCAGGCCCACTGAAGGTTATATCCTCCGCAGAGTCCATCCACATCCAGGATTTCACCTGCAAAATATAGTCCCGGGATACGCAGGGACTCTAATGTTTCAGGGCAGACCTCCTCTGTTGCAACACCGCCTCTGCAAACCTGTGCTTTTTCAAAAGGATTGGCTGCCTGTATCTCTGTTTCAAGGGAACAGATAGCCTTAGCCATCCCTTCTATTTCTTGATCTGAACAGGCTCCCGCCTGCTTTTTCCCATCCACATGGGCGATATGCAGCCACAAGGCAGAAAGCTTCTGGTGAAAAAGTCCGGTGAAAAAATCCTCCATTTTTTTCTCTGGCCTCTCCTCTATGCGCCTCTTTAAAAATGCAGTAAACTGTTCTTTTGTAAAGTCAGGCATGAAATTTAAAACAGCCGTAACCTGTTTTTTTTGAAAAAGGCCGATGGATGCATATCTGCTTACCTGAAATACAGGGATCCCTGAAATCCCATAGTCTGTCAGCTGAATCTCGCCCTGATCCCTTGCCTGGAGGGCCCCGTCTATATAGACAGATACGCTTCCATTTGCCCTGACTCCTGCGATCTTTTTATAAAATGTCTCTCTGCACCTTAACTGTACCAGTGCCGGAAGCACGGGGACAAGCGTATGCCCCAGGCGCCTGGCCATAGTATAGCCGCTTCCATCTGATCCCAGGGCAGGCGCGGCCTTGGATCCCGCAGATAAGACTACTTTGCCGGCCCGGACAGTCCCTCTGTCTGTATAGATTTGAAATCCCTTTTTAAAAGGAAGGATTTCTGTACACCTGACAGATGTCTGTATCTTAACACCCAGCCTTTCAGCCTCCAGCTGAAGCACCTCTAAAACAGCGCTGGCCTGGTCTGACTGGGGATATAAATATCCGTTCCTGTTGCGGGAATAGACACCGAGGCTGAGAAAAAAAGAGACAGTCTGCTGTACATTAAATTTTTCTACAATTCTCCATGGGAATGTCATGTCCTCACAATGGTAGCAGATTGGTTCCTGGTGCAGGTTGGTAAAATTACATCTCCCATTACCTGTTGAGAGCAGCTTTTTACCCAACTTTTCCTTCTGTTCCAGGATCAATACCTCTGCGCCTGCCTGGGCAGCCGTTATAGCTGCCATCATTCCCGATGGCCCTCCTCCTATCACTGCAATTTTCTGCATACTTTTTCTTACCTCCTCTATCTTTACCGGGCGGACAGCATATCAAGGGAAACCACCCCTGCGTCAGCCATGCTCTGCAAAGATTTTAAGATTCCCAGTTTTCCATGGGGCCAGGTCAGTCCGCCCTGAAAGTATACGGCATAAGGAGGTTTGATGGGGCCGTCTGCACTCAGCTCTATGGAGGAACCTTGGACGAAGGCCCCGGCTGCCATGATCACATCGCTGTCGTAACCTGGCATGGCCCATGGTTCTGGACTTACATAGCTGTCCACCGGGGCGGCAGACTGGATTCCTTTACAAAAAGCAATGACTCCCTCCGCAGATCCAAGCTCCACCGCCTGGATAATGTCGTGCCTGGATTCATGCCCCCCAGGGATTACGCCAAACCCCAGGCGTTCATATATATTTGCTGCAAACACGGCGCTTTTTAATGCACTGCACACCACCGTGGGCGCCAGGAAAAACCCCTGGTAAAAGGACTGCATTACCCCCAGGGAGGCCCCTACTTCCTTTCCCAACCCTGGTGAAGTCAGGCGGTATGCGCAGTTTTCTATTAAATCCTGGCGCCCGGCAATATAGCCGCCAATGGGAGCCAACCCGCCGCCTGGGTTTTTGATCAGGGAGCCTACAACCATATCTGCCCCTACGTCGCTTGGTTCATATATTTCCACAAATTCTCCATAACAGTTGTCCACCATACAAATAATATCTGGTTTTATGCCTTTGATAAATGCAATGAGCTCCCCGATCTTTTCCACGGAATAGCTGGGGCGTGTCTGATATCCTTTAGAGCGCTGGATAGTCACAAGCTTTGTTTTTTCATGGATCGCCCCGGCAATAGCCGGATAGTCAAAATATCCATCCTCCAGAAGCTCCACCTGCCTGTATGTGATCCCATATTCCGCCAGTGAACCCTTTGACTGGCGGATGCCGATGACCTCCTCTAAAGTATCATATGGCCTGCCTACAGGGGACAAAAGTTCATCCCCGGGGCGCAGGTTCGCTGACAGGGCCAGGGCCAGGGCATGTGTGCCGCATGTAATCTGCGGCCGCACAAGAGCTGCCTCTGTGTGGAATGTACTTGTATAGACCGCCTCCAAAGTATCCCTTCCAGGGTCATTGTAGCCATAGCCGCTGGCATACTGGAAACACCCTTCACTGACGCGGTTCTTTTGCATGGCATGGATTACCTTCAGCTGGTTGTACTCAGCTGTCTCATCAAATTTCTTAAAACGGGGGGCCAGTTCGGCTTCCACCTGTCGGCCAAGCAAAAGCACTTCCTCCTTAATACCCAGTTTTTCATATATCTGATTCATCTCAAGCTCCATATATTTCTCCATTCTCTCCTATAATTCTGCGGTCTTTGAGCTCTGAGAGCATTCTCTCTAACAGCTCTTCCTCATGATAGCCAAAGTCTCCCTGGTTCAGCCAGATCACGTCCCTCTCCCGTCTAAACCAAGTAAGCTGCCTTTTGGCAAAGTGCCGCGTGTCCCTCTTCAGAATATAGACAGCTTCATCCAGGCTCATCTCCCCGTCCAGGAAAGCCAGGATTTCCTTATATCCCAATCCCTGCATGGAAACCATATTCCTCCCAAGGCCTCTGTCCTTCAACGCCCTTACCTCCTCTACCAGCCCTTCTGAGAGCATCTTGTCCACCCTTAAGCCTATCCTCTGATACAGCCTGTCTCTGTCGTCACTAAGTACAAAATAAGCGAAGTTATAGGGAGACTCCTTTTTCTTCTCTTCCTCGTTATGCTGAGAGATTCTCTTCCCCGTCAGTTGGTAAAATTCCAATGCCCTGATGACACGCTTTATATTATTTTCATGGATGTCCTCTGCCGCTTTGGGATCCACCTGATAAAGCATTTGGTGCAGGGCAGCCGCACCTTCTTTTGCCGCCAGCGCCGCCAGACGCTCCCTGCAGGCCCGGTTTTCTTCATTTTCCGTAAAATCAATGTCATATAGAAGGGCCTGAATATAAAATCCTGTCCCTCCTACAACAATTGGGATTTTCCCTCTGCTTAAAATCTCCCGGGCAGCCTGTTTTGCCATCTGCTGGAACCGTACTACATGAAATTCCTCTTCTGGGTCCAGCACATCTATAAGATGGTGGGGGATCCCCTCCGTCTCCCTGGGGCGGATCTTGGCCGATCCAATATCCATATGCCTATACACCTGCATAGAATCAGCAGAAATTATCTCCCCCCCCACAGCCCTGGCAAGGCTGATAGATGTTTTTGTTTTGCCGGCTGCAGTAGGCCCGGCCAAAATAATCAGCGGTTTTTTCATTTATACAATCCTCTTAAATTTCTTTTCCATTTCCCGCCTGGTCATGGCGATAATCGTAGGCCTTCCGTGTGGGCAATGGTAAGGGTTCTCCAATGTAAGCAGTTCCCCAATCAGGCTGTCCACCTCCATAGCCGACAGCCTGCTGTTTCCCTTTACGGCCGCCTTACATGAGAGGGAGGCTATTTTCTCATCCACCAGCTCTGGCGGCATAGAGGTGGAAATGCCGTCTGCAAGGCCGTCCAGCATTTCCATAAGAAGTTCTTTTTTGGCAATGCAAAACAAATTATCCGGCACGGCCCGCACCGCGTACTCTCCGCCCCCAAAAGGTTCTATCTCGAATCCGATCCTTTCAAAACTCTCCTTGTTTTCTCTGAGAATCTCAGCCTCCTGCATGGAAAGGCTTAATATAATAGGGGGACTTAAATATTGGGAGGTAAAGTCCCTGGTTTTCATTTCTTCCAAGGTCCTCTCATACAGTACACGCTCATGGGCGGCATGTTGGTCTATAATATACAGGCTTTCCTCATATTCCACAAGCCAGTATGTATCAAATACCTGCCCAATTAATTTGTATTCTGCCCTGGTGTCCCGCCTGAGAAGATTTTCCTGAAACAGGTTTATCTGGGCAGGCTCTGGTATTTTTGCCTCATAACTGCCTGTCTCCCGCACAATTTGCTGTGCTTCTGCCTGTATCTCTTTAGATTTATACTTCTCAGCCGCCTGCCGGATTTTATCCACCTGTATCCCAGGGCGGCCAATCTTGCCTGTGTCGGACACCTCTGCGGCAGACGTACGGTTGTGGTAAGCCAGTACCCGTTCTTTCATCTTTTCCAGAAAATATTCCTCGTCCCTCTCTTTAGGTTCAGATGCTTCTGCCACCCCTTTTGCCCCTTTCTCTTGATCGCTGGGCAAAAGTGCATCTGTCCTGGGTTTTAGCAAAAAAGGACTCTGCCGGGCCTGTATATTGAGGGGAGGGTCAGGCACATCCACCACGGGAATCAGCTCCGGCTCCAGCAATGTCCTGTGTACACCTTCAAAAACTGTATTGTATACTTCCTGCTGTCTCTTAAAGCGCAGCTCCATCTTAGTGGGATGTACGTTAATATCGATATCCTCCCCATCCATCTGGAAATGCAGTACGACAAAAGGGAATTTATGCTGCATGACGAAATCCCTGTAGCCATCTTCCACCGCTTTTGACAGCATAGCGCTTTTCACATATCTGCCATTCACAAAAAAATTCTCAAAATTTCTATTGCCCCGGCTGATTGCAGGTTTTCCCAGATACCCTGTAATTCTCATACCCCCTGCCTCATAATCTATTTCAATTAAGCTGGCTGCCGCCTCTCTTCCATATATATTATAAATAACGTCCTTAAGCCTTCCGTTTCCGGATGTCCGCAGCTTCTCCTGCCCATTGTTTATCAATTGGAAAGATACCTCAGGGTGAGAAAGGGCAAGCCTCATGAGAAGATCCTGTATATGCCCTGCCTCTGTCATGGGAGTTTTCAAAAACTTCCTTCTTGCAGGCACATTATAAAAAACCTGCCTAATCAAAAAAGTCGTCCCGTCAGGCGTTCCGGCCTCGTCTATAGACAATTCCTGCCCGCCTTCTATTACATAACGCGTCCCCATATCCTCGTCCCTTGTTTTTGTCATCAGCTCTGCCTTTGTCACCGCTGCAATACTGGAGAGCGCCTCCCCGCGAAACCCCAGGGAACCTACATGCACCAGATCATCCACACTACGGATTTTGCTGGTGGAATGGCGCAGGAAAGCATAGGGGACGTCCTCTCTGGGAATCCCGCTCCCATTGTCCGTGATCCGGATAAAAGAAATACCTCCCTCTTTGATTTCCACCACCACAGAGGTGGCTTTTGCGTCAACGGCGTTTTCTGCCAGCTCCTTTACAATAGACGCCGGACGTTCAATGACCTCCCCGGCAGCAATTTTATCAATTGTAATTTGATCCAACACCTGAATATGCGGCATAAAAATCTCTCCTTCTATCACAGGGCCTGGCCATTCCTGAGAAAGGACAGGCTTTATCAGCAGGGATCTGATCCCCTGCCCTACCATCGGTTTTTCAGCTTATTCTGAAGCCGGTATACCATATTAAGGGCATCCACCGGCGTTAAGTTTGCTACATCTATATTTTTCAGCTCTTCAAGTACATCGTCATCCTTCACTGTGTCAAACAAAGACATCTGTGCAATATCCACTTCATCATATTTTTTAGGCCTGTTTTTTTTCCTGCCCGCCTGTTCCTTCGCGGCAATTTCACTGACCCTGGTTGTTATATCCTCATTGCTCAGCTCTTCTACGATTTCTTTTGCACGGCCAATGACAAGGTCCGGGACTCCGGCCAGCTTGGCCACCTGAATCCCGTAGCTTTTATCTGCGCCGCCTTTCACGATTTTACGGAGGAAAACAATATCATCTCCCTTTTCCTTGACCGCAATACAATAATTATTTACATTCTCAATTTTGCCCTCCAGTTCTGTCAGCTCATGATAATGGGTGGCAAACAATGTCTTTGCCCCCAAAAGTTTTGTATCAGAAATATATTCTACCACAGCCCAGGCGATAGAGAGCCCGTCAAATGTGCTGGTCCCCCTCCCGATTTCATCCAGAATTAAAAGGCTTCTATTTGTGGCATTGCGCAGAATATTGGCCACCTCTGTCATTTCCACCATAAATGTACTCTGCCCTGACGCCAGGTCGTCGGAAGCCCCTACTCTTGTAAAAATCCGGTCTGCCAGTCCTATGTTGGCCTCGGCGGCGGGGACAAATGATCCCATCTGTGCCATCAGCACAATTAAGGCCGCCTGTCTCATATAAGTAGATTTCCCGGCCATATTAGGCCCTGTTATAATAGAAACACGGTGTTTTTTGTCATCCAAGTATGTATCATTCGGAATAAACATATCATGAGGGATCATCTTTTCCACCACCGGATGACGACCGTCTTTAATATCCATAACCCCCTGGGTATTTATTTGGGGCCGCACATAGCGGTTGCGCTCCGCCACCAGGGCCAAAGAAGCAAAAACATCCAGGGAGGCTATGGCCCTGGCTGTTTTTTGGATTCTCTCCACCTGGGAAGCTATCGTATTCCTCACTGTACTGTACAGCTCATATTCCAGAGCATAGAGCTTGTCCTCGGCTCCCAGAATCGTGTCCTCCAGTTCTTTTAATTCTGGAGTTATGTATCTCTCAGCGTTGGCCAATGTCTGTTTTCTTGTATAATAATCAGGCACCATATTTTTATAAGAGTTTGTAACCTCCAGATAGTAGCCAAATACTTTATTGTATTTGATTTTCAGATTCTTAATGCCTGTGGTCTCCCGCTCTTTCTCCTCCAGCTTCGCCAGCCAGTCCTTGCCGTCAGCCTTGGCATTTCTCAGGGTATCTACCTCCTCATTGTAGCCATTGCGGATAATGCCTCCCTCTTTCATGGCCAGCGGAGGGTCGTCAATAATTGCATTATGTACAAGTGTATATAGGTCCTCCAGGGGATCCAGCTGGCCTCGGATATCTGTAAGCAGAGGACTTTCCAGCTCTTCCAGTATACAGTGAATATGGGGGAGCATTTCTAAGGAGGTCTTGAAAGCCGTCAGATCCCTCGGATTGGCCGAGCCGTATGTAATCCTGGTTATCAGCCGCTCCAAGTCATAAACCGGGGACAGGTACTCCCTGATTTCCTCCCGTAGGATAGCTCCGCCCTTCAACTCCTCCACCGCATCCAGGCGGCTCTCTATTTCATCTTTTTCAATAAGCGGCTGTTCTACAAATTTGCGGAGCATCCTGGCTCCCATTGCAGTCTTTGTTTTATCCAGGACCCACAGAAGTGATCCTCTCTTTTGTTTCTCCCGAAGAGTCTCACACAGCTCCAGGTTCCTTCTCGTGGAGCTGTCCAGCATCATATATTTTCCAGTTGTATAGGGTGTAATGTGGGTCAGATGTGAGAGGGAATTCTTCTGGGTTTCCAGCAGATACGCCAGAAGTGCGCCTGCACTGATGATCCCGCAGTCATAATCCTGCAGTCCCAGCCCTGCAAAGGCAGATACATGAAAATGCTCCAGCAGCTTCTTTTTACATATGGCATCGTCAAAATACCATGGTTCCAGAGTATAGACCGTAATTCCCAGCCGCCCCCTCAGATCCTCTAAGTCCAGTCCGCTCATATAAAAAGATTCATTGCATATAATCTCGGACGGCATAAACCTATATATTTCGTCCAGCAGTCCTGTCCCGTCAGACAGCTCTGTCACAAAGTAATCCCCAGTCGTAATATCTGCCACAGAAACCCCATATCTGTCAGCTATGTAGACAATGCACATCAAATAGTTATTTTTTGACTCATCCAGCGATTTGGTATCCAGGTTTGTCCCTGGTGTCACGATGCGGACTACATCCCTTTTGACCAAACCTTTTGTCAGCTTTGGATCTTCCATCTGCTCACAGATAGCCACTTTATACCCCTTTTTGACAAGCCTGTTCAGATAACTCTCCACGGCGTGGTAGGGAACGCCGCACATGGGGGCGCGCTCATCAAGGCCGCAGCTCTTTCCTGTCAATGTAATTTCCAGTTCTTTGGATGCTGTTATGGCATCCTCAAAAAACATCTCATAAAAATCGCCTAGTCTATAAAATAAAATACAGTCCGGGTATTGGGACTTTGTATCCACATACTGCTGCATCATTGGAGTTAATTCTGCCACGCTTTTTCTTCCTTTCGTATTCCAAATTTCCTCATATAGTATAGCATTTTTTGAAAAGTTGTGAAAGAGAATTTTTCCGTCCCTTCCCGGGATCCCTTATAATACATGGAAACGAGGTTTTTCTTCTCCATATAGCCAGTAAAGCAGATAGGCAGATAAAAACAGGCCAAGGACGCACAGTCCTGAAAATATGACTGCAAAAGGCGCGCATATCTGTCCAAACAGCTGCAAAGGCTGGTCTGAGTAATCCCACACATTCCAGCCAAGCCATTTGTTGACAATGATGCCTGTGATAAATTCTCCTGCTGTCACGAAAAGAACACACCGTACCACCTGTATCCAAAGGGGATCCTCCCACTTTACCCACAGGCCCTGCTGTGCAAAAAACACAAGGCAGAACCCGCCCAGCAAAAACATAGACCAGTGGGAAAATCCCCTAAACACAACTTCAAATGTATAATAAATCGTACCTCCCAGGGCCCAGAGAAGCAGATATTCACTCAATTTTTTCACAGATAAAGCGCCCTCCTATATAGATGTTATATATAGTCTGGACGCTTTTACATAAAATATAGCTGGTATTTATTTGTTATTTTATTCTCCCGGGCAGCGGGCCAAGCGGACATGTCCAGTTGGCGGCTGCCGCGGGGTCAAATACTGCGAGGCAAGCATCAGGGTATCGGACTTCCACAGATGTCCCAACCACACTTTGGCCTTTATGTTGTAATATTCCAGAAAAATGGCCGTCACCACAAAAATGAAGCGTCAGGCTTTTTTGAGCTGGAAATGGCCTACCAATCCTTTTAAAATCTGTGCCTGGCCAGATACTTCCTCGCCAGAGGCCGCACTTTCTTCGGTGGTGGCGCTGTTTGACTGTACCACCCCTGTAATCTTCCGGATGCCTTCCATCACATCTTCAATAGATCTGGACTGTTCTGCTGTTGCCCCTGTAATAGAATCAACGGCGCCTGTAACTTCCTGTGCCATGGTTACAACCTCTTTTAAAAGTTCCGCGGTCTGCCCGGCTGTTTCTGTCCCGTTTTTCACTGCTGTCATAGTTTCCCGAACCAAGGCTTCTGTACTTTTAACAGATTCCCCGCTCTTATTTGCCAGCTCCCGCACTTCATCTGCCACGATTGCAAAACCCTTCCCCGCTTCTCCGGCACGGGCGGCCTCCACTGCCGCATTTAAAGCCAGGATATTGGTCTGGAAAGATATATCCTGGATAGTTTTTGTAATCTTTTCAATGCCCTCTGAACTCTTGGAGATATGCTCCATGGCCGTCACCATATGCTGCATCTCCGCCCCACAGCGCTCGATCTGCTCACATACATTCTGTACCATATTTCCTGCGTGGGCGGCATTGTCCGCTGTATGGCCAACCTGGTTGGAAATATCCGTGATTGTGTACGTAAGTTTTTCCATGGACTGGGCCTCTTCGGCAGACCCTTCTGCGGTCAGCTGGATACTGGATGCAAGCTGGGCGGAACTTGCCGCCACCTGTTCCGCACTATCCCCAATTCCATTCATTGTTTCATTCAATGATGTTATGATCCGTTCCATGGATTCTTCAATTGTAACGAAATCTCCCTGGAAATCTGAATTTACCTCCAGGTTTAAATTTCCTTTGGAAAGCTCCTGAAGCTTAAACTGGATATCCTGGATATACTGGCGCAGATTCTGGATCATATGGCGCATACTCTCTGCCAGGGCGCCTAATTCATCTTTGGATTCATACTCGATCTGGGCGGATAAGTCTCCCTGGGATACCTGGGCCACTCCTCTCTCCAGATATCTAAGGGGACGCAGAATCTTCCGGCTGATAATCACTCCAATAATCACGATACATACCAGATTTACTAAAAATGTAATGACTGCCGCCACTTTCATACGGTTAATTCCCTGTACAGAAGATGCCTCCGCCGCATCTACCGCCACATTTGTCAGCTCAAAAAACTGTTCACTTTTTTCAAACAGGCTCTGGAGATTATGCTCTCCCTCCGCGTGAACCATCTCCTGCTTCAGTTCGTCCTCCCAATATGTACGGACTGCCTCCATGGCTTCACGGAATTCCTGATCCTTTGCCTCCGGAAGCTCTAATTCTTCATCCCCTTCGATCAGGCCCTCTATATTCTTTTCCAGGCCTGCAATGGCATCATCCACTGGCTCATTCAAAAGATGAAGTTTCGCAATCCTCTGTGCCCCGCCGCGGACCATGCCGCTGTAATTTACAACACGTCCATGGACTCTGTTAGAATCCAGCATCATAAACATGGTTAATGCCCCTGCCAGGCCCAATACCAGAAGCCATGCTAAGATGCTGTAGACTACTTTTCTTATCTGCATGTCGCATTTCCTCCTTATTTATTAGTAACAATTACTGTTATTGTAATCCTAAAGGTATTTTTTGTCAATCTGACTTTTAATTTCCTGCAGCTAAATTCTGTTTTTACCTATGGTATGCCGCGCCCTGCACAATTAAACCCTCTCTCCAAGGTAATAAAACCCGCGGCATTCCAGAAGCTTCACTTTTACAAACTGGCCAATCAAATTGCCTCCCCCTGGGAAATGTACAAGCAGATTGTTGCTCATCCTGCCAGTCACCAGGGAACTGTCATGGTCATTCACTGCTTCCACAAGCACTTTTTGTATTGTATACGTGTGTACACCGCAGACTTCGCTGGAAATATCCTGGACTTCACCCAGCAGCCGACGAAACCTTTCCTTGACCACTTTATCGGGAACCTGCTCTTCCATGGCTGCTGCAGGGGTACCGCTGCGTTTTGAATAAATAAAGGTAAATGCGCTGTCATAGCGCACCTTTCGCACTACATCCAATGTGTCTAAGAAGTCCTCCTCAGTCTCCCCAGGGAACCCAACTATAATATCAGTAGTCAATGAAATATCTGGGATGGCCTTTTTAATCTTATCTACCAGGTTCAGATACTGCTCCTTTGTATATCTGCGGTTCATTTTTTCCAGTATCCGTGTGCTTCCTGACTGTACCGGAAGATGGAGGTGCCTGCATATTTTGCTGGAATGTTTCATGACTTTTATCAGTTCATCCGACAGGTCTTTTGGATGTGATGTCATAAAACGGATCCTTTCAATGCCGTCTATTTTCTCAACTTCCTGTAAAAGCTGCGCGAAATTTATGGGATGGTCCAATGTCTTTCCGTAGGAATTGACATTTTGCCCAAGCAGCATGACCTCCACTACGCCGTCGCCGGCAAGATGCCTGATTTCTTTAAGAATATCTCCCGGGTTCCGGCTCCTCTCTCTCCCCCGGACATAGGGAACAATACAGTAACTGCAGAAATTATTGCAGCCAAACATAATATTTACACCAGATTTAAAAGAATACTTCCGCTCACTGGGGAGATCTTCCACAATCTTATCTGTATCCTTCCATATATCGATTACCATGCGCCCTGATTCCATCCGTGTGGCTATTAACTCCGCAAATTTATAAATATTGTGGGTTCCAAAAATCAAATCCACAAAGCGGTAGCTCTTTTTGAGTTTTTCAACTACCGCAGATTCCTGCATCATGCAGCCGCACAGTCCAATACGCATATGGGGATTGGATTTTTTGGCTTTCCCCAGCTGCCCCAGCCTGCCATACACTCTTTGGTTTGCATTTTCCCGCACAGTACAAGTATTGTATATGACAAAATCTGCTTTCTCTTCGTCTGGCTCTTCCACATAGCCGACCTGCTCCAGGATTCCTGTCAGTTTTTCCGAATCCCTGGCATTCATCTGGCATCCAAATGTAGTAACGCAGAAAGTTAACGGCCTTCCCGCCTCTTCTGACTCTTTTTTCAAGTATTCCCTTGCCTTTGCCATAAAGTAGTACTGCCTGTCCGGTTCCCGGGCAGGCGCTTCTTCTGTCAGATCCATTTTAGTATAATCAAATTCTTTCATCACTATGTATTTTTCTCCATCTTCTGCTTTTATATATTTCTTTTGCTTAATTTTCCGTCCCTTATCCTACAGGCATATTGAATCTCTTCGTATTGTCCATGGATTCAATATGCCTGAATGGGTATGTAAAAGAGAACCCGCTGCAAACATACTGGGCGTCAAACTAGCAGCGACGCAGGCCCCAGAGTATCAGGCCCTCGCGGCAGCCGCCAGCCGGACATATACATGTCTGCCTGGCTGGTTGCCTGCGGGAATAAAAGTCAGATAAATTGGTTTGCCTGACTATCATACTCATATCCAATGCTGCCAAGCTTTAAGACTAGCTCCTCTTTTGCCACATCCATATCTTCACACAATGCATTTAGTGTGTCATAGTAATCTCTGAGCTTCGTATTTACTACACTCAATAAAATAACCGGGTCAGCCGGAAGTCCTGTCAGCATATGTATGTCTCCTTTTCTGTGATAATCCATTCAGGCCTTATATCCCAAGGTTCCTGGAAAACCTCAGGGAAACACTGTGCAGAATATGCCAGTGCCATCCGCCTGTAATGAGGATGGCGCCGCAAGTAGGCATCATAAAAACCGCCGCCATACCCGATTCTGCCCCCATGGGGGTCAAAAGCCAAACCTGGCATGATGACGAGGACATGATTTCCCTCCGCCGGATGCCGGGTATCTCTTGGCTCCAGAATGCCGTTATATCCGCCTGACAGCTCCTCCATACGGTTTATATAATAGAATTCCATGGAAGGCTGCACCTTTAATTTGGCCTCTGCCCCTAGTCTAAGCAGGTAATCAGCGCCAGCCTGGTGGGATCGGGATGATTTATCCACAAAAACTTTGGGCACCGCCACCTTTTTCCCCATTTCCCATGAAGTTCCCAACAAAAAAGAGGTGGAAACCTCATCCCTAAAAGCAACATAACAGTAAATTTCTTCTGCCTCAAGGTAAAAAGGGTGTTCTGCCACTTTTTTCTGTATCTCAAGACTAAAAGCTTGTCTCTTTTCGGGGGGTATCCCCGCCCTGCTGCGCATCCCCAGCTGTCTAATTTCCTTTTTTGTTCCCAAATTTCTCACCCAGATTCACAATTGACCCATCCTTTTCCTCGATATCAATTCTGTCAAGCTGGCTGCGCAGGTTACGCCTGAAAGAATCTATATATTCCTGGCGCAAGATTTTTTGCTCTGTACGCTCGTCCTCCGTCAGTCCCTCAGCCTTTGATTTCCTATATAACTCATTGATTCTTTTAATCTTTTGTCCGTCCATATTCCCTCCGCGCTGTTTGTAATCTGCACCACCTATCTTACACCATTTGTCAAGTTTCGTCCACTTTCAGTTTTAAGAAACTGGCAGGCCAGTGTCCTCTCAAATCGTATACCCATCCGGGCACCCCGCAATACACGCCCTTCGGGTGGGTGGACTTTGTCCAATAAGGTATACCCTAACTGGAATAATTTTCCAGAAAAGCATATAATTCTTCTTCCTTCTCCACATACTTTCCGTTCCTAAGTTCATCTTGTACTTCCTGGGGCAGGTCAGATACAGGAATATTTGTCACCTCATAGATTGTAGTTTTATCATTCAAATATACCACTACATATCCATGGAGCTCACAGATATAATATCCTTCATTTTTCGTTGCACTGCCCTTTGTCGTAACGCTTTTGTTTTCCTGTTCCGCAGTCTTTGCCTGAGCCGCCTGCTTCTCCATCACATGCTGATAACTTATCTGATAGCCAATGCCCAGTGCTGATACAACTAAAAAAACACCAACAAAAAAGCCAATACAGTATTTTGCCTTCATAAGGATCCAACTCCTTTTTTCATACAGTATTGGCTATTTTTAGCATTTTATACATTATATTGTAGCGTAGCTACAACTCCGCCCTTTGGGCATGCATTAGGGGATGCCCTATTCCTCGCTGCGCGGCAAAAGGTGGAACCTTCTGCACAGGCGGAGAATCTTCCTTCCCTGGGGCAGGTCCATAATATCTCTATCCGAAAGTGTCCCCAGCTTTAGTACGCTGACTCCATATACTACCACAGCGAATAAGATTGAAATTGCTGTGGCGGCAAACCGTCCGCCGATGACTAAGTCCATGACCAGATGGACGGCATAGGTCACAACTCCCATAATCCCTGCAGCTATCAGCGGCCGGATGAAAGTTTTCCCGATCTCCAGCCTGTATCCGCTGGCTTTCTGTATATCCCTCACATTCAGCACGCACATACAAAGGGCAAATACAATATTGCTGCCTACCAAAGCATAAATATTCCATTTAAACACGACCAGCATGATCAAAAGCGCGGCAATATGTATTACCAAAGAGATTCCCGCATTTTTAGCCGGACTTGATATCTTGTCCAGTCCCTGAAGTATGGAGTTGGACACTGTAGCCCAGCAGTAGAACACTAAGGTAACAGCGCCGGTGGCCAGAAGCATTGCCGGCGTACGGCTGGAATCATTGTAAAGCAGCACCATCAGTGGTGAGGCTAATACCACAAACCCTACAAAACAGGGGATTGCAATCAGCATAGTAAAACGCACTGACTGGTTGATCTTGTCATGTATCTGCTGTCTGTTGTTGACTGCTACCGCCGCTGTCAGACTGGGTATGACAGATGCGGCCAACCCATTTGCCATGGCCATGGGGACATTAATCAATGTATTATACTTTCCGGTGTAGATTCCCAGAAGAGCCATATACTCTTCCTCAGCCAGTCCCTGGGCAGCCATAATTTTATTAAAAATAGTCATGTCCAGAATTTGATTGATATTATAGATAGCTGTACTGAAAATAACCGGGACAATGGTCAGAAGAAGGATTTTCAGCAGCCTCCCATAACTCTCCTGCCGCCGCGTGTGGTCTGAACGTATCTGCCGGCGTATGGTGCCTCTGTAGGCCCAGAATGAAAACAAAAGGAAAATTAAGGCAAACAAAGCGCCTGCCACAGTCCCCAATGTTCCCCCTGCTGCGCCATAGGCAGGCCCAAGGAGATCTATTTTTTTAGATTCAGCCGCCTTCACACCAATGCCAAATAAAATGCTGGCCCCAATCAGGCTTACTGCTGCATTTATGATCTGTTCAATGACCTGGGACACGGCTGTGGGCACCATGGTGCCTAATCCTTGGAAGTAACCTCTGAGTACCCCCAAAAGGGAGACAATAAACAACCCCGGCGCAAGCACCTTCAGCGCATAGGCGCTCAGCGGAGATTCCATCAAATGTGTGGAAATGCCATCCGCCCCAAAAAAGATAATCAGGGCAAACACAGCACCAGTTATAAGAGAAAAAAACAGGGAACATACAAAGACTCTGAATGCATTTCTTCTCTGCCGCATGGCCATCCTGGCTGATACCAGCTTAGATACGGCCGTTGGAAGGCTCAAAGAGGATAGGATCAAGGCTGTCGCATATACCTCAAAAGCATAGCCATAAAACCCATTCCCTTCATCTCCCAGAATATTCGTGAGCGGGATTCTGTAAACCACGCCGATAATCTTGGTAATGACTCCTGCGATAGCCAGAATTGCCCCCTGCATCAGGAAATCATCTTTTGGTTTTCTTCTTCTATTCCTATGTGTCTCAGCCATAAGTTTCCTCCGTCTGCCAAGCTACCGCAGTATCTGAATGTTTTCCAGGATTTCTCTCTGTTTTTGTTCCATCACTATACGCTCGTCCTCATCCATATGGTCATAACCAAACAAATGCAGCATACTGTGGGCAATCAAAAAAGCATACTCCCTTAACGGGGAATGGCCATACGCTTCTGCCTGTGCCAGGACTTTCTCTTTCGAAATCACGATATCACCCAGCATGAGTTCCCCTGACTCAGGATTAAAACTGTCCTGTTCCTGCTCTTTAGTAAAAGCAAAGTCCCCAGGCTGCCCAAATTCCAGCAAAGGAAAAGAAAGTACATCTGTGGCTTTATCTATCTGCCTGAACATCTGGTTCATCTCCCGGATATCTTCATTTGTCGTAAGCAGCAAATTAATCTCAGCCTCATATGGGCATCCCTCATATTCCAGGGATGCTTCTATTACCAGCTCCGCTGTCTCCTCCACATCAAAGGGCAGTTTTACTGCTCCTTCTTCTTCCATATAAAGACTCATGATCTTCTCCTCTTACTGTTACCTTTCGTTTTTGTAGTTTTTTTCTCGTATTCGTCATACGCTTTGACAATCTTCTGCACCAAAGGATGTCTCACAACATCTTTGCTGGTCAGAGTACAGATACTGATATCCTCTATATTTTTCACCACATTTACCGCTACATCCAGTCCCGACACTGCCCCTGAGGGCAAATCCTTCTGGGTGGAATCGCCTGTTATGACTACCTTGGACCCAAAGCCGATACGAGTCAGAAACATTTTCATCTGGGCAGGGGTCGTATTCTGTGCCTCATCCAGTATAATAAAGGCATTGTCCAGAGTACGCCCTCTCATATATGCCAGGGGCGCCACTTCAATCAGTCCCTTCTCAGAATTTTTGATAAAACTTTCAGCCCCCATGATCTGATACAGGGCGTCGTACAGCGGGCGCAGATATGGATCGATCTTGCTCTGCAGATCCCCCGGCAGAAATCCCAGCTTCTCCCCGGCCTCTATTGCCGGGCGTGTCAGGATGATCCGGCCTACCTCATTATTTTTAAATGCGGTGATGGCCATAGCCATGGCAAGATATGTCTTCCCCGTCCCTGCAGGGCCAAGGCCAAACGTAATCATCTGTTTCCTGATAGCATCCACATACCGTTTCTGCCCGAAGGTCTTTGGTTTGATTGGCTTACCCTGGAGAGTATGGCAGATCAATTCTTTGTCAATCTCCACAATTCCTTCTTCCTGTCCATCAAAAACAAGGGAGATCGCATAGTCCACATTCTGCTCTGTGATGGCATTGCCGCGCCTGGAAAGCTCTGTCAGCTGCTCCAGTACGCGCCGCGCCTTGTTTGCAGCTTCGCCCTCCCCCAGTATCTTAGTCGCCCCGTCACGGGCCAGCAGAGTTACCCTGAACGTTCGTTCCAGCTTTTTTGCATATGCGTCAAACTGGCCAAATACATTTTTTTCGTGCTCGGCCGGTATGTCAATCATCAGTTCTGACAGACTCATCCTGTTCGTTCCTTTCTATCTCAATTATTTCAGTGTCCGCTTCCTTCGTGATCCGCTCATTCAAATATAATATGCCTTTTGCAGAAGCCGAATTTTGGTCTATGTGTATTTTAACACTATTTTCCTGAATTTGAATACCTTTTTCCTGTAATTCCTGAGAAAATTGTTTAAAGTTTTCACTCAATTCTGTCTGAAGTTCTTTTTTTGTATGTTTTTTTTCTTCCGATGTATAAGATTTCACAATTTTACTCCCATAGGAAAGCGGAAGATACAGGCTCTCCCCCAGCTTCAGCTGCCTTTCACTTGTATACATTTCCCATTCTTTATATTCATTTTTAAGAGTGCCTGCTGAAATTGTCCAAGCGCCTATTTTCACATAGTACACTCTTCTTTGGGACTTCTGATAATGCTTCTCCTTATATTTTGTACTGATTGTATCCTCGTAATTCATCTGGGTATCCGCAAAAATATCTGCATCTGATTTCTGGTATTGGTATCCAGTCACCTCCCCTGCATCGTTGAGCACCTCGATTCTGCCCGAAACCAGAATGTCGCCTTTTGAAACTGTATCTCCCTCATGTACCAGTGGGACGCCGCTTCGTGTAATTATACTTGTAATCACGCCATCCTTCTCTGCAACCAAGTCTGTGGGATGTATTTCCTGGGCGGTTTCTTTATCCGGCTCAGAATCGGCTGTCTGGCCTTTGGCCTTCTCCTCCTGCCCTTCATCGCGGAAAGTATCCTCATTTTCTTTGATCTGAATCCGCAGCCTGCTCCCATCTATGGAAGCGGACACCCATACAATATCGTCATATTCTTTCCGGATATCTTTTACGATCTGCCCACAATCCACCTGCCGTTTCTGCATATGGGCAGTCACGCCTTTTGTCTCCAAAAATTCCAGCAGCGTCTCATTCGTCCACTTTTCGTTTCCCTCGAAATGAATGTCCCATATAAAACTGGAATACAGGTAAAGCAGGCACAGGCACAAAATAAAACTGATAAAAAACAGCTTCCGCCTTCTGTACTTTTGTATAAAAAAAGGTAGGCCTTCACGCTCTATCAGCAGAACCCTGGTATGTGTCTTCCTGACAATAGGCCTCAGTCTCCTGAAACCTTTCAGGCTCATATACATCTCATACGCGTTGCCACAGGGAGTCAGCCCCCAGATGTAAATTTGATGGTGTCTGCATAGATTCAGAAACCGCTCGGGAGAGTATCCCTCTACCCGGACTTTTACATATCCATGTATGTACCGGATGATTGAATGAATCAAAGCCCTTTTACCTCACTTACAATATTCTAGTGAACAAATTCTGCCTGTTATCTTCATCTCATCATTGGTATAATATTCTATCTGAAGGTTTTTTCCCTGTAACTTAATCTGGCATTCTTTGGTCTGTACACGGATCAGGACATCCGTATATTCTATAATCCCACGGTAATTTTCTATACACATTTCCCCTGTACCGATAATCGTGACCACGGCTGCTCCGAGAACCACATCTTTTGGCATACTCGCGGCAGATGCCAGCTTTTCCTTTAGTCTTTCATTTTCTAATGCTCTGTTCATATAGAAATGCCACACATACGCCCTTTATTTATAGTATATGTGCAGCATTTTTGTCCTATGTTTTTTATGCCCTAAAAAGAGCACAACCCTCCCCTCCTCTGGACTTTGAATTTACAACGCCCTTATAATTTCCAGAAGTTCCTCCCCGGTTTTCCCTGTGTACAGCTTTCCATCAATGAAAACATTGGGGCCTGTCTGGCAATGTTTTAGGCAGCACCGGGTCCTTAAAAATATTTTCTTATCCTGTGATAACCCACTCCTTTGAATTTTAAGCCTTTTCTTCAAATACGCAAGTGTTCCCTGGGCCCCTCTGTCCATACAGCTCTTACCAGTACACAGTATGATTTCATGCTGGTAAGGGGCGGCCTTTAATGTAGGATACATGCGGACCAGCACCTGGATAACAGTTACTTTTACTCCGGCAGCTGAGGCTGCCCTTTCCTGCAGTTCTGCAGTAAGATATCCCTGTTCATCCTGGAGCTGCCTTAGCATTTCCACAATAGCCTCCTGATTGGCCCTGTCACTTTTTTCTCTGTGGGCTGCAAAAATTTCTTCTATTCGTTCTGTTTTTCCCTGTTCTTCCATCTTATATGCTGTCTCCCTATTTCTATTATTTATTCCCGCGGGCAACGGCCCAGAGGATATGCTTACATATCCAGATGGCGGCTGCCGCGGGGATTAATCCCCCGATGCGTGCATGTCTGCTAGTTTGATGCCCCGCATAACCTTATACCGGATCCTTCACTTCTACGGCTGGAGGATATTTATATATAATCGTATATTTAGTATGTTCAATTTTTAAAAATAACTTACTCTGGAAAGCATACATGGAAAACTGATTCTTGACAAGGGGAAAATTCCCTGATATAGTTTCATATAGTTCACATTGTAAACTATATTAGGAGAGAACTATGACAGACAAATCAGATGAAAACTGGATTCAGACAATGAAAACAGCCGAAGAAATCCGCCTTTTTTCCAGCTTGTACATAAAGAAGGCTAAAAAAGGCGCCCCCTACTCTGCCCAGGAAATCAGTGCCTTATTTTGTATGGCGCTAAGCCAGGATATCAGTCCGCTTCATTTAAGTCAAAATATGGGCATCAGTAAATCCGCAGTGAGCCGCCTTGTAGACCACATGTCTCAGAAAGGCGTCATTGAAAAAGTGCCCTGCCCGGAAGACGGGCGCAGCTACTGCCTGCGCCTTACGCCAAAAGGGGCGGATATCTTAAAATCTGTATATTTCTATTATGCAGAGCCAGTAAAACTGCTTGAGGAGGCACTTGGGAAGGAGCAGTCCCAAGAGTTGCTCAGGCTGATTTCCCTGGCAAATGCCAATTTTAAAGGGAGGGAAAGCAAATGACAATATATCAGGCAATGCAGCTAAACGCAGCGGGTTCCAAAAGTTTAATTAAAAACAGCCATTCCCGCAAAGAATCCGTGAAATGGAGTTTTGTCTATCTCCTAAAGGTCATTCTCACAGTCGCCTTCTGCTTTGTATTTGTAACATGCTTCAGCTTGTTGTTTGGCAGCGAAAACAGCATCGCTGGAGTTGTGGTGCTTCTTATCCTGCTACTTGTAAGGCAGTCTGACTTTGGAATGAATATGCCTGGAAGCATGCTGGCCCTGTTCCTGCTTTTTGCCATTCTATGTGTCAGTCCTATGGCAGCCAGCCTTTTGTCTCCTTTCCCCGCATTTTTAGTACACCTTCTCTCCATTTTCGCCATCACATTCCTTGGATGCCATAATATTATTATGTGCAACCATTTCACTTTTGTACTGGGATATCTCCTTCTCTTTGGCTACCCTGTCACAGGCAATTCTTATATCTGCCGTCTGAAAGCGCTGCTGTTGGGATACATGATCTGTGCCGCAGTCTACTGTATCAGGCACAGAAACCATCATTTCAGAAGAGGTTTTTTCCATTTACTAGAGGAATTCCATCTACATTCTTCCAGATCCCAATGGCAGCTTAGAATCAGCCTGGCCACCTCATCCGCCATGCTGCTCACCACATGCATGGGACTTCCAAGGGCCATGTGGGTTGGGATTGCCTGTATGTCCATTATGGCTCCCTTTATCACAGACTGTACATACAGGGAGCTGAGGCGTGCTCCTTTTAATATAGCAGGGTGCCTGTTGTTTATCCTCCTGTACCATGCCCTTCCTAAAAACCTGCATCCCTTCCTTGGGATCCTGGGTGGTATTGGAGTCGGGTTTTCCGCCAAATATTCTTTTCAGAATATATTCAATGTCCTGGGGGCGCTTATCATTGCCACAGACCTTTTCGGCCTGTATCCAGCCGTTTTGATACGTATTGCGGCAAATCTTATGGCTACCTTTTACTGTATTGGTTTTAATATTCTCTGGGAACATGTCCGCCATAAACTGCAGTCTGTACGCCAACCGGCCTGATCCCCTGGCAAAGAGAGTTCGTTGCCTATGGATAAACCAAAGATAGGCAAAAAGGCTTTACACCCCAGATTCAAGGGGTGTAAAGCCTTTGTAGTTTCTATTCCTGCCTCAGCCTGAATTTATTCACAAGATTTCTCATGATCTGGGACTGGCTGGAAAGCTCTTCGCTGGCAGCAGCACTCTCCTCCGCTGTAGCTGAGTTTGTCTGGACAACAGAGGAAATCTGATCCACTCCCATTGTCACCTGCTCAATAGCGCCTGCCTGCACCTGGGAAGCCTCCGCAATCTTATTGACGATGCCTACGACTTCATTCGCACCTTCTACAGCCTGTACAAGAGCCTGGGCCGTATCATCTGCAATCTCTGTGCCATTTTTGACAGCCGTGATAGAGCGTTCTATCAGGGCGGATGTATTCTTAGAGGCTTCAGCTGATTTACTTGCCAGATTCCTTACTTCATCAGCCACCACGGCAAATCCCTTGCCGGCCTCCCCTGCCCTGGCAGCTTCAACGGCTGCATTCAGAGCAAGTATATTGGTCTGGAATGCAATATCCTCAATGGTCTTTATAATCTTCCCAATTTCGTCGGATGTATCCCTAATCTCACCCATGGCCCCTACCATTTCCTGCATCTTCAGATTAGTCTGGCTCATGTTCTCACCTACTTCACTGGCTTTATCACGGGCCTGGCCAGCGTTTTTGGCACTTTCCTGAACCTGATTAGAGATATCCCCGATGGTAGCGGCCAGCTCCTGGACAGAACTTGCCTGCTCCGTAGCTCCCTGGGAAAGAGCCTGGGACCCGGAGGAAACCTGCTCCGCACCGCTGGCTACCTGCTCAGATGACTGGTTAATCTGTGCCAGCGTATCGTTCAGGGAACTGCTGATGGTGCGCATAGAAGTCTTGATGGATGCGAAGTCACCTGCATAGCTGCCTTCTATCACTTCACTGAAATTGCCATTTGCCATCTCGTTGAGATTGTGGTCAATATCCCCAACCAAATTATCCAGGCGCCCTACAAGGCGCTCCAGGCTTCCCAGCAGGACAGATGTCTCGTCCTGGCTGTCTGTGGTGGGAACTGGACTTTTCAAATCCCCCTGCTCAAACAGCTGCATACGCTCTGCACATTCTCTGATAGGCTTTGCAATAGCTCTGGACAGCATAATTGCAATCAGGGCAGCTCCGCCGATGATCAGTACAGCAAAAATAACAGTCACCAGAATACTGGTTCTTACTGCCGCTGTAAATTCGGACTCATTGGCCTCAATTCCAATGCTCCAGTTCTGGTTTCCATTAATCGGAGAGTAGCCGAAGATCTTCTGTTCACCTTCATACTCATATGTACCAAACCCTTCCTCCCTGGCCAGCATCTTCTCATGGAGCGCAGCCAATTCTTTCATAGATGGGTCAGATTCAGCCTGATTAATAATATTAACTTCATCCGTTACATAAGAACTGTCCGGGTGGGCGATAATTGTGCCATTCTCATCCAATACATAGGCCTTCCCACTGTCTCCCATCTGCAGGGAGCTGATAATATCACTTAAAAATGCCGCGTCCACGGTCCCGTATACGATTCCATCAAAGTTCCCATTTGTTGTGATAGGTACTCCAAACGAAAAAATCTGGCTGCCGTCGATGGTGGAAATCATCAGGTTAGAAATGGATGGAGACATATTCTCTTTTGTCCATTGGAAAATGTCTTCATTTGCAATGCTCTCTCCTGTGGAAGCATTCCCAGCAGCATCCGCTTTGCCTATGCGGATAAAGCCGTTTCTAGACGCGATGCCCTCACATCTTGTGATAAGCGCAGGGTCCAAAGGAGCGGAAGTATGCATAACATCCAGCGCTGCCGCTTCCGACAACACGGCCCAATATTTATCCAGTTCCTTCTCAATGGCCAGAGAAGCCAGATTGGCTGACGGTGCCATTGTATCACTGAGTACGGTCATAGTCCCTCTGGAGTTGAGCACTGCTGTCACAACACCTAAGAGAATCGTACAAATCATCACAAATGGTATGATTGTCATCATAATTTTCGTTTGAATCTTCTTAAATCTTTTCATTTGTCCCTTCCTCACATTCTTTATCATACCTATTATTATACAAAATCTCCGGTAAAAAACAATAATAAACCGTACATAAATTTCACAAAATCTATTTTTAGAAAATGTTTTCCAGGAGTTTTAGTGCACGGCAAAGGATATGCCATCTCATTCATTATAAAACATAGAAAACTATATTGCCTCTGATAATCTGGAGTATGCCTCTTTTGTAAACCGGTGGTATTCTAATCCGAAGTCATCCTCATCCATATAATATACATAGGGATCAATCCCGGGGTCCGTAAAGGAAACCGCCCATTCATGTTTCTTTATTTTTTCTATCTCCACATCCTCTGAAAATTTTTTGAATACTGCCAAAGCATCCTCCAGTTTTTTTCCTGGCGTGGTAATAACTGTAAGCAGTGTTTTTAAAAAAACATTTTCGGGGATATTCTTATGGATATATTCTACGACCTCCGAAGAGACTTTGATACAATATCTCCCCTTTTCTTCCGTTTCTTCAATCTCCACCCTTCCCAGATTTTTGTACATTTCATGGCAAAACCTGTCTATCTCTTCCTGAAGTCCCATGGTTTCTGTGCCAAGCAGTTCCAAAAGGAATTCCTCCGGATAGTAAAGCCGGATATCTTCTCTCCGATAACCAATTTTTAACTCCCACTCTTTTACAGTATCAAAAATATTTTTTTCTAAATTCATACATGGACCACCTCATTTACATTGCGAAATATCATGATTCCTATTTACATCCGCCACTATTATACTCCCCATCTATCCATAAGACAATCTGTTTTTTGTGATCCGCCTGCCCTGCATTACATTCGACTTTTCCGCCAGAAAAACATCTTATAAACAGTGTGCATTAACCTTTCTTGAAAATAGTAGGGATGACAGCAATAACCTTTCCAATTAAATACCTATCCTTCGGGCGGACTTCGTCCGATAAGGTATATTTATTGAACTACTAATGTTCAATAAGGTATATTATTCCTTTCCTTCATTACTCCTCTGCTTTTAATAATCTCCCATAATATGCATTTGCCTGATATAAGGCAGCAGCCGGATTATGGCCGAGTACGCGGTCTTTAGTGACCAGAGTAGTGGCAAGGGCATCGGAATATTTATAAAACATACTATCATGTCCTACACAAAGTCCTATCACTACATTAAAATCCGTCTTCGCCTCATTTAGTATCTTTGCCTGCAAGATTGGATTACACATATTCACTCCAATATCTTCACATACTTTATCTATTCCAACACTTGTTTTTGTCTGGGCACCTGCCTTACACCCGATTCCATAAACTTCAAATCCATGTGCCCGAAATATTTTTGCAGCTATTCTGGCCTCTGAGATTAACCCGACACAAGTCGCAATTCCCAGCTTTTTATATCCCATCTTATTCGAAAATTCCATAATTTCTTCGATTCTTGTCATCCTGCAGTAATTTTCAAACTCTACTTCTGCAGCAGCAATAGTAGCCTTTTTATTTTCTTCCTCCTCATAGAGTTCCATTGCTTTGTGCAGTATTTCTTCATCCATATGCTTAGTCAGACAAAACTCTGGATATTTTTTATCCATAAAATTACAATTTGTTGTTGCACAATCCACACAGCTAAGTTTCATTGAGTCCTTCCCCCATCTAAAAAATATATATCCATTATTCTACACTGCTATTCCAAGCATCCGGCTTATAAATTATACCTTATCGGACGAAGTCCGCCCGAAGGGCATGTATTGCGGGATGCCCTTTGGGTATTAACACCTGGAATTTCATTACATCGACGGTTTTATATTTATTATCATAGAACTTGTACAACTAATTTTTATATGTTGTCTTTTTCCCCTTGATTAATTTCCTTTTAAGGTTATCTGTTCATTGATTTCTCCACAAAATAATAGCTGGAACTAATTCACCGTTCACAAAGCTTTCAATCATTGCGCAGACTTTATTGGGATCCCTTTCATTTGTTTCTCTTTGGAAAATTGGTTTACGTAGAACTGAAAAGAAAAAAGAATCATATTTTAAATCTTCTATTGATAATTGATAATGTAGTTTTATTTCTAGTATTTTGGCTACTTCCTGCTGCAGAAATAATATCAAAATCTTCTCTTGGTACTAGTGCATCTAAAGTAACTGTTTTCATTTGTAATACCTCTGTCAGTCTTAAACTAATATTTATTTTATATCATTCCCATATTACTTTTGCAGTCTGATTTAATGTCTATAAATAGACTAGGCAATCTGAATCCCTCCATTCGAAGCATACTTATAAAACAAGTGTGCATTGCTGTATAAAAGTTGTTCCAATACATTGATTTCTTCATCAGAATAGCAATCTTTAAAGAGCCATATCTTTTCTGGTATAAATACATTCCTTTTCATTTGATATGCCTGCCACAACATATCTACCTGCGAAAAAACCTCCGTTATTTATGATATGGTTCTCCTTGTATAATTCTATAGCTCCTATAAATCTGTTCAAGCAGAATAACCCTCATCAATTGATGGGGGAATGTCATAGGCGAGAAACTGAGTGCAAAATCCGACCGTTTCAGCACTTCACTTCCCAAGCCAATGGAACCTCCAATGATAAAAGTAATATGGCTTACACCAGATACACCCAGCTTTTCAATCCTGTCAGCCAGTTTTTCTGACGAAAGCATATTCCCCCCAATTTCCAGTGTTATCACAAAAGCATCCTCTTTGATATACTTTAGCAGCCGTTCCCCTTCTTTTTTCCGTATGCCTTCCTCTGTTATGCCCGATGCCTGCTCAGGAGTCTTTTCATCTGCGGTCTCTATCATTTCAAGTTTACAGTATCTGCCCAGCCGTTTACTGTACTCAGCGATGGCCTCCCTTAGATACTTCTCCTTAATTTTGCCAACTGCCAATATTGTTATTTTCATTTCCACTCCTTTTTCTCTAAGCCTTATTTCCCATCCTCCTGTGAGGGCATACTTTATACTGCACTTTTATATTTTATTCCCGCCAGCAACGAGCCAAGCGGACATGTTTACATGTCATTTGGCCACTGCAGCGAGGGTCTAATATCCCGATACTTGCATTGGGTTTTTGACTCCCTCAAGCATAAATATAACTTTCCATCCGTTTTGGCAGAAAAATGCTCCCCACATCCTCAGAAAGCCACTGTAGATATGGGGAGCAAGATCTAACTATTTTACTTTTTGTTCAAATATTCATCAATACCTTTCGCGCCGGCTTTCCCTGCCCCCATGGCCAGAATTACCGTAGCAGCACCTGTCACAGCATCACCGCCTGCATATACTCCTGCTTTAGAAGTCTGTCCATTCTCCTCCTCAGCGACAATACATTTTCTTCTATTTACATCCAGTCCTTTTGTGGTAGAAGAAATCAGCGGATTCGGTGAAGTTCCCAGTGACATAATCACTGTATCCAGCTCAATCTCATATTCAGAGCCTTCAATTTCTACCGGGCGTCTTCTGCCGGATGCATCCGGCTCACCCAGTTCCATTTTTACGACCTTCATTCCTTTTACATTTCCATTCTCATCTACAAGAATCTCTTTCGGGTTGGTGAGAAGGTCAAAGATAACGCCTTCCTCCTTTGCATGGTGAACTTCCTCTACTCTGGCCGGAAGCTCTGCCTCGCTTCTTCTATATACGATATGTACTTCTGCTCCCAGCCGCAGTGCCGTCCTCGCTGCGTCCATAGCCACATTTCCGCCGCCTACCACTGCAACTTTTTTGCCCGCCACAATAGGAGTGTCATAGGAATCGTCAAATGCTTTCATAAGGTTACTTCTTGTCAGGTACTCATTCGCAGAAAATACACCGTTTGCATTTTCTCCAGGAATACCCATGAACATCGGCAGTCCGGCCCCGGATCCTATGAATACGGCCTCAAAGCCTTCATCCTCTATCAATTGGTCGATGGTGGTAGATTTACCGATTACCACATTCGCCTCAAATTTTACGCCCAGTTCTTTTACTTTCTCAATCTCTTTTGCAACTACCTTATGCTTTGGAAGACGGAATTCAGGGATACCATAGACAAGGACGCCGCCCAGCTCATGGAGTGCCTCGAACACAGTGACGTCGTATCCCATTTTCGCCAAATCTCCCGCACAGGTAAGTCCTGACGGGCCTGAACCGATAACCGCCACTTTATGACCATTCTTAGACTCGGGGCATGCAGGTTTAATGTCATTTTCCAGAGCATAATCAGCCACAAATCTCTCCAGTTTACCTATAGATACGGGTTCCCCCTTTATCCCCCGGATACATTTCCCTTCGCATTGGGACTCCTGGGGGCACACACGTCCACAGATAGCCGGAAGTGCGGATGACTTTCCGATCACCTTATATGCTTCCTCTATATTCCCCTCTTTCACTTGCTGGATAAAGCCAGGTATGTCAATAGCAACGGGACATCCGTCTACACATTTCGCATTCTTACAGTTCAGGCACCTGGTGGCCTCATCCATCGCCTCTTCTTTATTATATCCAAGACAAACCTCTTCAAAGTTCGTTGCGCGTACTTTCGCATCCTGCTCTCTTACAGGAACTTTTTTTAATACATCTGCCATTAGTTGTCACCTCCGCAGTTTCCGCAGCCACCATGGTGGGTGTCTCCTTCTTGTAATTTCAGCATTGCACGTCCTTCCTCTGACTTATACATCTGGCTCCTTTTCATAGCCTGGTCAAAATCTACCAGATGCCCGTCAAACTCCGGCCCGTCAACACAGGCAAACCTCACCTCATCCCCTACCTGAAGACGACAGGCGCCGCACATGCCAGTACCATCTACCATAATCGGATTCATGCTGACAATCGTAGGGAGATCCAGCTTCTTCGTGAGAAGGCAAACAAATTTCATCATAATCATAGGGCCTATGGCCACACATACATCGTACTTTTTCCCCTCATTCTGCACCAAATCCTCAATGACAGCCGTAACCATGCCAGAACGTCCATAAGATCCGTCATCTGTGGTAACATAGAGATTTCCAGCCACAGCTTCCATCTCCTTCTCCAAAATCAGCATATCCTTAGTCTTAGAACCAATGATAACATCTGCTTCTATGCCATGCTCATGCAGCCATTTAACCTGTGGATATACGGGGGCAGCGCCGACGCCGCCTGCTACAAACAGCATTTTTTTCTTCTTTAATCCTTCTAAGTCCTCATTGACAAATTCAGACGCACATCCAAGAGGCCCGACAAAATCCCGGAAACTATCCCCTTCCTTTAATTCTGCCATCTTAACTGTAGAGGCCCCTACTTCTTGAAATACAATTGTAATTGTCCCAGCTTCTCTGTCATAGTCGCAAATTGTAAGCGGAATTCTCTCACCCCTGTCATCCATTTTTACAATAACAAACTGTCCTGGCTGGCAATGGCTGGCAACACGCGGTGCATGTACATCCATAAGATAAATTTTATCAGCCAGTTTTTCTGCTTTCAATATCTTGTACATCTTCTTCCTCCTTGTAAAAAATCACCCTTTTTTTATAATACGCCATAACGAAAGGATTAGCAAGCATTCTTTCACGAAATGGAACGGAAAATAAAGCCTGCCTATTCTATTCACCTCTCCCATATATCTTTGCCACGTCTGCTGGCACTTCCAGCAGTTTTTGAACCTCTAAGCCTAACCCGGGCGGGGAGGCCTAAAAATGGGGACAGATCACATATGTGTCTGTCCCCATCCAATATGTACCAGCGGGTAAATGATTTAGAAGTCTACTTCTGTTCCATAATAAATACAATTAAACAGTTTTTCCATCTCTGCCGGAGTAATGCTTCTCGGATTAGAACCTGTACATGCGTCGCCTACAGCCAATTCAGAAATACGGGCAATCTTTTCCTTAAATTCATCTTCCTTTATACCAAACTCTTTTAATGTTTTTGGAATAGAAAGCTGAACGTTAAAGTCATCAATCTTCTCACAGAGACTGTTAATCAATGCTTTTTCAGATGCACCAGGAAGGCCGACCTTACGTGCAATTTCTGCATAACGTTTAGCCGCCACAGGATCCTTTGCATTGTACTGAATTACATAGGGAAGGTACATTGCATTTGCACAGCCGTGGGTAATATGTCCTGTAGAAAATGCGGCTCCTGTCTTGTGCGCCATAGAATGTACGATGCCAAGCAGCGCATTAGAAAATGCCATTCCTGCCAGGCACTGTGCTGTATGCATCTCTGCCCTTGCATCCATGTTCCCTCTGTAAGAAGCAGGCAGATAATCAAATACCATCTCGATTGCCTGGATTGCCAGAGGATCTGTAAATGCACAGTTCAATGTAGAAACATAGGCCTCAATCGCATGTGTCAATGCGTCCATGCCTGTATAAGCAACCTGTTTTGCGGGAAGGCCTTCAACCAGATCTGGGTCAACAATTGCAACATCCGGTGTAATATTAAAGTCAGCAAGAGGATATTTAACCCCTGTTTTATAATCTGTAATAACTGAAAATGCAGTAACTTCAGTGGCTGTCCCTGATGTAGACGGGATAGCTGCGAATTTCGCTTTCTGTCTCAATTCTGGGAAATTAAAAGGAATACATAAGTCTTCAAATGTTACATCCGGATATTCATAAAAGGCCCACATAGCTTTCGCGGCATCAATCGGAGACCCACCGCCCATAGATACGATCCAGTCTGGCTCAAATGCCCTCATAGCCTCTGCGCCCTTCATAACAGTCTCTACAGACGGGTCAGGCTCAACACCTTCAAAAAGCTGTACTTCCATGCCTGCCTCTTTCAGATAATCTACTGCCTTATCCAGGAAACCCTGACGTTTCATAGAGCCGCCGCCCACAACAAGAATCGCTTTCTTGCCTTTTAAGTTTTTCAGCTCTTCTAAACATCCTTTTCCATGATAAATGTCTCTTGGTAATGTGAATCTGCTCATTTTACTGCATCTCCTTTATTTGTGTGTTAGTGTGATATTTTTAACATGTACATTATAGCACTGTTAAACTTTTAACGCAACTTATATGCAGAGAAAACTTGGTTGAATTTTGCATAAAAATACCGCCGTATTTTTGTATAAAATTTATACGGCGGCACTCCCTTTATTCAGATAATTCCAATACATAATTACGCTTTGTCACCTGTGTCGCTTTCCCCTGCTTATTGATCAGCACTGCACTGAACATAGTCTGCCCTTCAGGCATATCAATAGGCCCTGTATAAAGAGTGGAGGACGCAGAAGGTTCCGTGTTATCCAATGTGTAGTACGCCGTGTAACCTTCCGGGACACTGATCGTTATCTGTGCCGGCGTATCATATTGGCCTGTGGAAGGAGTAACTGCAGGCGCATCTTCAATGGGAATTTCAATTGTGTAGGATTTTGCAACCATCAGGCTGGGTATGCCCTTCTTATTGACAGAGATGGCCTTGATGATATTCTCCCCCTCGTTGAGAAGGACCGGCTCTGTATATTCAGTGCTGGAAGTATCTGGTTCTGAGCCGTCAGTTGTATAGTAAATGGTCCCTCCGTCTGCAGTCAGGGACACCTCCTGCACTTCGCCGTATGTTCCCTCCTCCAGGCTGAATTCCGGCGCCTGGGACACATATTCCTTCACCCCCAGGAGCACATCACTGTCCTCACAGTTGTCCAGAAGCTCAGATATTTTTTCAAGTTGATTTGAATCCATATAAAAATTTATAGCAGCTTTATACAAATCCACATTAGAAGGCTGGTCTGCAATAGCAGTCAGAAAAACAGATTCTGCCCCTTCCATATCTTCCTGGCTGCTGTAAACGGAAGAAAGGCCGGTATAGGCTTCCGCTTTCTTACTATTTTTGGAGATGGCCCTATTAAAATAATTCTCTGCCTGTGCATACTCCCCTGCCTGCAGGGCAAGGTTCCCTTTCCTAACCTGCCCAGGATAAGAATTCTGGTACAAGACATAGGCCAGGACTCCTGCAAAGACTAAAAAGAGAAAAAGAAAAATAAGGATCCTCTGCCTTCTTTTTCTGGCTGCCCGTTTCTTCCTGGCAATTTGCTGCCGCCTTTTCTCCTCAGCATCCCGCATAACTCCTGTGCTCTGCCGGGACTGGCGCAGTGCACCAGTATTCTGCCTCATGCTCCCTGTAGTCTGGCGCTGCTGGCGCATGGCTCCAGTTGTCTGCCTGGACCGCGGGGCGCCAGTCCTAGAGGAGGGGCGTCCCTGCCTTGCCATAGCGCTTCTTCTGGCCCGAATCTCGTCCAGCTCGCCCTGGCTGAGCACTCGCGTAGAATTGCTGTATTCCCTTTGTTCTTCACGACGGTACCTTCTGATATCGTCTGTCTTAATCTGTCTTGTGGCATCTTCAACAGATCCTCTGACTTCCCGCACAAGGACGTCTTCCAGAGGATTATAATCTGGCACAATCTGAACTTCCATTCCGCATTCCGGACAGTATATCAATTCGTCCGGTATCATGGCGCCACAATGCGTACATCTCATATTGCTTCCTCCTACCTGCGCACAGTTTCCACACAGTTGTTCATCAGCATCGCGATTGTCATAGGCCCAACTCCGCCTGGAACTGGAGTGATAGCTGACACTTTATCCTTTACATCCTCAAAATCAACATCACCGCATAATCTGCCATTTTCATCCCGGTGCATGCCCACATCAATCACTACAGCACCATCCTTGATATATTCTGATTGAATAAACTTCTTCTTCCCTATTGCAACAATCAGAATATCTGCGCGGCGGGCCACCTCCTTGAGGTTTTCTGTCCTGGAATGGGCCACAGTTACAGTCCCATGCTCTCTGAGCAAAAGAGCTGCCATAGGTTTTCCTACAATATTGCTCCTTCCAATTATGACACACTCTTTTCCGGCAATTTCTATGCCAGACCGCTTCAAAAGCTGTACAATCCCCGCCGGAGTACAGGATAAAAACCCCTGCTCTCCAATCCAGAGCCTTCCCACATTCACAGGATGGAAACCGTCCACATCCTTATCCGGCGATATGGCCCTTATAATTTTATCCTCATTTATGTGGGACGGCAATGGCAGCTGTACAAGGATGCCATTAACGCTTGGATCTGTATTTAGCTGCTCTACCAAGTTTAAAAGTTCTATTTCAGCGGCGGACTCAGGCAGCTCAAACGCCCTGGATTCTATTCCAACAAAGGCACAGGCCTTTTTCTTATTGTTGACATAGACAGTGGAAGCAGGGTCATTGCCCACCTGAACAACGGCCAGGCATATATCTATACCAGCAGCTTTCAGCCTGGCTGTCTCTTCTCTTAACTCTTCCTTTATTTGACTGGATACCAGTTTTCCATCAATAATCTGCACTATTTTTATCTCCTTTAAAACAATCCGGTAATTCTGCCATCCTCTTGTACATCGATTTGGTTTGCAGCGGGCACTTTCGGGAGTCCTGGCATAGTCATAATGGCTCCGGTCAGTGCTACAACAAAGCCTGCCCCTGCGCTTACATACACCTCTCGTATGTGGATGTCAAAATCCTCCGGGCGTCCCAGCCTCTTTGCATCATCAGAAAGAGAATATTGGTTCTTTGCCATACAAACCGGAAATTCACCAAACCCAAGCTCCTCAATCTTCGCAAGCTGTTTCTTGGCCCCAGGTTCATAAACCACGCCCCTGGCTCCATATATTTCCCGTGCGATTGTCTCGATTTTTTCAGTAAGGGACAATTCATCCGCATATAGAGGCATAAAATGACTCTCTTTCTTTTCCAGTGTTTCCAGTACCTTCTCAGCTAAGGCAATGCCGCCCTCTCCGCCCTTTTCCCACACTTCTGAAAGGGCAAACTCACACCCTCTCTCTTCACAGAACTTTCGGATAAATTCATTCTCTGCCTCAGTATCTGTCACAAAGGAGTTCAGGGTGACAACAACAGGCACATTATATTTTTGAATGTTCTCGATATGCTTTTCCAGATTTACTATTCCTTTTTCCAGCGCTGCCAAGTTCTCTATATTCAGGTCACTTTTGGCAACCCCCCCATTATACTTCAAAGCCCGGACTGTTGCAACTAAAACTACTGCATCCGGTTTGAGGCCTGCCTTGCGGCACTTGATATCTAAAAACTTTTCTGCGCCTAAATCCGCCCCAAAGCCTGCTTCCGTAATTGTAATGTCACTAATCTTCAAAGCCATTTTCGTGGCCCGGACACTGTTGCAGCCATGGGCTATATTGGCAAACGGGCCCCCATGGACAAGTGCGGGCGTATGTTCCAGTGTCTGTATCAGATTTGGCTTAATTGCATCTTTTAACAGCGCTGCCATGGCCCCCGTTGCCTGCAGGTCATCTGCAGTCACCGGATCCCCGTCAAAATTATAGGCAGCAATAATCCTGCCCAGACGTCTGCGCAGGTCAGCCAGATCATCAGCCAGGCACAAAATCGCCATAATCTCAGAAGCCACGGTAATGACGAAATGATCCTCTCTCACCATTCCGTCCATCTTATTTCCCAGGCCCACGACAATATTGCGCAGTACTCTGTCGTTCATATCCAGACAGCGTTTCCAGACAACCTGGCGGGGATCGATTCTTAGGCTGTTCCCCTGTTGAATATGATTATCCAGCATAGCTGCCAGCAGATTATTGGCAGAAGTAATCGCATGAAAATCTCCTGTAAAATGCAGGTTCAGATCCTCCATTGGGACTACCTGGGCATAGCCGCCCCCGGCTGCCCCGCCTTTTATGCCAAAGCAGGGCCCCAGAGATGGCTCACGCAGGGCGATCAGTGCATTTTTATTTAGTTTTGCCATTGCCTGCCCAAGCCCGACTGTGGTGGTGGTTTTCCCCTCTCCCGCAGGCGTGGGGTTGATGGCAGTCACAAGAACCAATTTCCCATCCTGGTTATCTTTTACTCTCTCCCATAAATCGTCAGATAACTTTGCTTTATATTTGCCATAAAATTCAAGTTCATCCTCCTGGATGCCTACACTGGCCGCAACCTCTTTAATATGCTGCATCTTAGCTTCCTGGGCGATCTGAATGTCAGTTTTCATCTGAAATACCTCCTGCGTGATTATTTTTCTTCTATATACTGTTCAAATTCTTCTTTAGACATCAGTACTTTCCTGGGTTTCGTCCCTTCTTCCTCTCCCACGACCCCTGCTTTGGCAAGCTGATCCATAATACGGGCCGCTCGGTTAAAACCTATCTTAAACATCCTCTGGAGCATACCGATAGACGCTTTCTCCTTGTCGATAATCAGATTCCCTGCATCCACAAAATAGGCATCCCTGTCGCTTCCGCCCTCGGCTGCTGTGCCCGGCATACCAAGGTCTGCGCCGCCTGTGCTGGAGTTGACATGCTCTTCTATCTCTTCACTATATGCAGTATTTCCATTATTCTCAATTAAATAATCTACTACCTTCTGCACCTCTTTGTCTGATACAAAAGAACCTTGGACTCTGACTGGTTTTGGGTACCCTGTAGGGTAAAAGAGCATATCCCCCTTACCCAACAGCTTCTCCGCTCCATTCATATCAATAATTGTCCGGGAATCTACGCCAGATGAAACTGAAAAAGCAATCCTGGACGGCATATTTGCCTTAATCAGTCCTGTAATGACATTGACAGACGGCCGCTGTGTGGCGAGTATCAGGTGCAGGCCCGCTGCTCTTGCCAGCTGCGCTAGGCGGCAGATGGCCCCTTCCACCTCACCGGGAGCTACCATCATAAGGTCGGCAAGCTCATCTACAATGATCACAATCTGGGGCATCTTTTTGGGAATACCTTCCCCAGGTTCAAGCTGGCTTACTTTTTCATTGAAGCCTTTCAGGTCCCTGACATTATACTCGGCAAACAGCTGATACCTCTTTTCCATCTCTGCAACTGCCCAGTTCAATGCACCTGCAGCCTTCTTCGGGTCTGTCACGACCGGAATCAGCAGATGGGGTATACCGTTGTATACACTGAGTTCAACTACTTTTGGATCCACCATGATCAGTTTCACATCTTCTGGATCCGCCTTATATATGATACTCATAATCAATGTGTTAATACAGACAGATTTTCCAGAACCAGTGGCTCCCGCCACAAGCAGATGGGGCATTTTTGCAATATCTGCCACCATTACCTTGCCTGATATGTCTTTGCCCACTGCAAAGGATATGCCTGATTTACTCTTTTTAAATTCCCCGGACTCCAGCAGGTCCCGCAGCATTACTGCCGTATTCTCCTTATTAGGAACCTCGATTCCCACCGCAGCCTTTCCTGGTATGGGAGCCTCAATCCTGAGATCAGCCACAGCCAGGTTTAATTTTATATCATCTGCCAACCCCACAATTTTACTGACCTTCACTCCTTGTTCCGGCTGCAGCTCATAACGTGTGACAGAAGGGCCGCAGCTGGCATTCATTACATGGACCCTGACCCCAAAATTTTGCAGAGTCTGCTCAAGCTTTAGGGCTGTGGCCCGCAAATGGGCATCAGAGTCTCCCCCTGTTTTCTTCCCTTTATTCAAAAGCGTCAGCGGAGGGATCTTATAAATCCTCTGTGGCTGTTCCTCCTGGATCCTCACAGTCTCCTCCACCTGTGCTGCCTCCCCGGCAACGGCCAGGGCGTCGGAGGAATTTCTTTTCTTCCTGGAAGTTTCCAAACTCTTATCCGGTTCTCCCAAGCTGACCTCCTCCATGCCGCCCTGCTGGGCCTGGGGACGGTTAATGACCAACTCCTGTTCCTCGAAAGGAGAAGGAAGAGAAGGTTCAGCATCTATCTGCAGGTCTGCCGCCTTGAGTTCTTTTACTTCTGGCGATTTTTTGTTTACAGGCTTGTCCGTCAAGGTGGTGGCAAAAGAAACACCTGACACCTTATTGTCCCGCCTTCTCAATTTACCCTCAGCTTTTTCAGCCTCCTTTTCTTTCATCCGCTCTGCCCGCCTCTGGGCAGACGCCTCTTTCCTGCGCCTTGCGTCTTCGTAAGCCTTCCGGCTGCCCTTTCCCAGAGGGGCCAAAAGTGACCTCTCTGTAATCAATATAAGGCTGATTACAATCAGGACGGTCAGGACAACATAGGTTCCCACAACACCTATCAGCGGGCAGAGAAGCTTGACCAGGCATCCCCCTGCCAGGCCCCCTGCATTCCTGCGGCTGCTGGAGAGCCTGTAATAAGATAAAAGTCCCGCCTCCGGGTCATAGGGGTTCAAGACCAATTCCAAAAATGCTGCAATAAACAGGCACAGGGCAATTACAGCGCCTGTCTTTATGTACGCATGGGCGCTGCCTTTATTAGAAATTATAAAGGCAACTGCACCAAACAGGACAAATGGCAAAAAATATGCCATAAACCCAAACAATCCAAACATAACTGACGAAACCGCCTCCCCCACGATCCCGCCCAGGCCAAAGTTGCTTATGACAAGCAGTATACAAGCAGCCAGAACGGCCAAAACTATAATTTCTGACTTAAGAGCCATATTCCCCTGTGATTTTTTTGGCCTGCTTTTGGTGTTTTTTTTATTTTTAGTAGACTTCGCAGCCATAATATTTCCCCCTTGGTATTTACACATACTACGTTTAGTATACCATTATTTGAAATACATGTCATTATTAAATTTTACAGAAGTATCTTAGGGCAAGGGGGCGCCTCCATATAGGAACATGTCCTCTATGCTTTTTTATCTATCATCTCATGTAGTTTTCTCAGGGCCTGGCTGATGCCCCCCACTTCATCGATCAGTCCTTCGCGCACTGCGTCCTTCCCTTCCAGCAGCGTCCCCACATCCTTTACGAGCTGGGTAGAGTCCAGCATAAGCTCTTCTAGCCTTGCCTGTGTTATATTGGAATGGTCAGCAATAAATTTTGTGATTCTGTCCTGCGTTTTTTCCATATTCCTGTAGCTCTGGATCACGCCAATAAACATCCCTGTGGAGCGTACCGGGTGCACAATCATTGTCCCGCTTGGGACAATAAAGGAGTAATCCGCAGATACAGCCAACGGCCCCCCGATAGAGTGGCTGCCTCCAAGCACAAGGGAAACTGTAGGTTTACTGACAGAGGCAATCATTTCAGCGATCGCGAGTCCAGCCTCTACATCTCCGCCCAGTGTGTTCAGCAGAATTAAAATGCCTTCTATTTCATCGTTATCCTCCACCTCAGCCAGCCTGGGGATCAAATGCTCATATTTCGTCGCCTTTGTGTTTCCAGATACAGCCTCGTGGCCCTCTATCTCCCCAATGATTGTCATAAGCTGAATATTATGCCTGCCGTCTTCCTTGCCAAGGCGCAATGTCCCTGTATCTTTAATCTCCTCGTTTTCCCCAGCCTGATTCTTCTGGATCTGTTCCTCTTTTTCACCATTCATAGCTCATTCCGCCTTTCCATAACTGTTATTGCTTTATTATTTGAAGGAAAAGCAGAATTATACACGGACAGCCAAAATGAAGCCATCACACGAACCAACACAAGAAAAATGGTATGAATGCAAATTGTATACATCCATACCATCCATATTATTGAAGCGCCTGCTCCAAATCGGCGATAATATCTTCTATATTTTCAATGCCTACACTGAAGCGGATTAAATCTGGCTGCACGCCTGCCTCAAGAAGCTCTTTCTCATTCATCTGGCGGTGTGTATGGCTTGCCGGATGGAGCACGCAGCTCCTGGCATCTGCAACATGGGTGACTATGGCAATCATTTTTAGCTTATCCATCATCTTAACCGCGGCCTCTCTTCCTCCTTTGAACCCAAAGGTCAGTACCCCGCATGTACCATCAGGCATATATTTTGAAGCCAATCCATAATATTTGTCCCCGGGAAGTGACGGACAGCTTACCCAGGCCACCTTTTCGTGGCCTTTAAGGTACTCTGCCGCAGCCAAAGCATTCTCGCAGTGGCGCGGAACACGCAGATGTAATGTTTCCAACCCAATGTTTAATAAAAATGCATTTTGTGGGGACTGGATAGATCCCAAGTCACGCATCAGCTGTGCCGTGGCCTTTGTAATAAAAGCCGCTTTTCCAAACTTCTCTGCATACACAATACCATGGTATGTTTCATCCGGAGCGGTAAGGCCAGGAAATTTATTCCCATATGCCATCCAGTCAAAGTTCCCACTGTCCACAATAGCCCCTCCTACACATGCAGCATGGCCGTCCATATATTTTGTGGTAGAATGGGTCACAATATCAGCCCCCCATTCAAAGGGACGGCAGTTAACCGGTGTGGCAAAGGTATTATCTACGATAAAAGGCACATTGTGGGCATGGGCAGCAGAAGCAAACTTTTCCAGATCCAGCACGACCAGGGCCGGGTTGGCGATTGTCTCTCCAAAAACCGCCTTTGTATTGTCTCTAAAAGCCCCATTTAACTCTTCCTCTGTACAATCTGGATCCACAAATGTGGCCTCGATCCCCATTTTCTTGATCGTATGTGCATATAAATTATAAGTGCCTCCATAGAGTGCAGATGCACATACAATGTGATCCCCAGCCTCTGCAATGTTCATGATGGCATAAAAATTGGCTGCCTGGCCGGAGGATGTAAGCATCCCTGCGGCCCCTCCCTCCAAATCACAGATCTTGGCCGCAACTATGTCATTGGTGGGATTCTGAAGCCTCGTATAAAAATATCCAGATTCCTCTAAATCGAACAAACGTCCCATCTGCTCACTGCTGGTATAGCGGAAGGTTGTACTCTGATATATAGGAACGATCCTCGGTTCTCCATTACCTGGCTCATAACCTGACTGTATGCATTTTGTCTCTATCTTGTAGCTGCTCATATTCCTTTCCTCCTTTGAATAGCACTTTCCTCTGCAATGAAAATATGGTTAATCCAGAATGTGCCCTGTAGATGAGTGCAAGTATTCCCACTCAAGCCTGCGCACCATCTCACGGTAAAGCTTTCCACACTCTTCTCGTTTTTCCTCCTCGATCAAGTGAACGCAAGGATCCAGGTATTCCCGCCAGATATCAGCGTAAATCTGTGCCGCGTCCTCCCGGCGGTCAATTCTTTTTACAATTGTAGGGGCAATATTATAATATTCCTGCACTGTCTGGGCCCCCTCTTCTGAGTTCAGAAGATACGTATCCCTGTAATCCCTCAAAAGACCCAGCTCATAGCAGTCGTCAGACTTATCCAGGCTCCTGCACACAGCCGTAGTGATGTAGCACAATCCCTTTTTAAATCCTCCCTGTATACTTTCCCTTGTAGAGTGCCCTATTTTATTCTCGGGCATTTTCTGGTTCCACAATTCCACAATCTTCTCTGTAAAGGCCCTGGCCCTCAGGCTCTGTGTCTCGCCCAGAAGGGGAATAAAATAAGATACCATATTCATGTTATGATCCAGGCATACTATATCTCTTTTTCTCTTGGAGGGAATCTTCGCAAGCTGCTCCGCCACATAGTCAGGCACATAAGAGGCAAGCTGCTTAAGCCTCTCATCTGATTCCTCAAATTCATCTTTAAACTGCTCCAGGAGAGGTCCATATTTACTCTTCAGGCTTTCCATTTGTGAATCATATGTTTTTTTATGAAACTTCATGGCATACTGAGATGTCTCCTCAAACAGAGAAATCATCTCTGCTTTTAAATTTTCCTGATTCATTTTATCTCCTCTATAAGTATCCATATTTCTTTTGGCTATTCATCCCAATTGTGGTACACATCCTGGACATCATCATCCTCTTCAAGCAGATCCAGAGTTTTCTGTATATTTTTAATATCCTCCTCACTGCTCAACTCCACATAGGTCTGAGGAATCATGGTGACTTCCGCGGCCGCCATGGCAACGCCTTCTTCCTCCAGCTTCAGCCTCACTGCGCTAAAGTCCTCAGGCGCAGTCAGGACTTCAAAACTTTCCTCTTCCTCCGTGAAATCTTCTGCCCCGGCATCCAAAGCCAGCATCATCAGCTCATCCGCGTCCATGCTGCAGTCCTCTTTTGCCACTAGGATCTGCCCCTTTTCGTCAAACATGAAGGAAACACAGCCTGGGGTACCTACATTGCCGCTCCCTTTTGTAAATGCATTCCTTACATTGGACGCTGTACGGTTCTTATTATCTGTCAGGGTCTTGACAATAATGGCCGTCCCGTTAGGGCCATACCCTTCATATGTAATATGCTCATAGTTATCTCCTGCCCCTTCTCCGGCAGCTTTCTTAATATTCCTGTCGATGGTATCATTTGGCATATTATTTGATTTTGCCTTGGCAATCACATCCCTCAGCCTGCTGTTATTGTTGGGATCCGGGCCGCCGCCCTCCTTGACGGCAACGGCAAGCTCCCTTCCCAGTTTCGTAAATATTTTTCCCTTTGCAGCATCATTCTTTTCTTTCTTATGTTTAATATTCGCAAATTTAGAATGTCCTGACATTTCTAATCTCCTCTTGTCTATTTTCTTTTCGTATTCTTAATCACTGAACTCGCCTTACAATTCTACCACTCTTTTGGGGATATTTCAATTCTTTATTCTGTCCCCTTCTATGTAGGAAGCTCCAGGCTGATTTTGACCGCTTCGTTTACTTTATTCATCAGGCTGCTGTCCACATGGCACACGAACTCCTTCAGCCTCTGTTTATCAATTGTCCGGATCTGCTCCAGCAGGATCACAGAGTTTTTCACAATATGGTACTTTTGTGCACTGATCTCTATGTGGGTAGGCAGCTTTGCCTTATTCATCCTGGACGTAATTGCTGCGCAGATTACAGTAGGACTATGTTTATTTCCCACGTCATTCTGTATGACCAATACCGGCCGGATGCCTCCCTGCTCTGATCCCACCACCGGACTTAAATCAGCATAATATATATCTCCTCGCTTAATTACCAAACCACTTCACACTCCGATTCTCATTCTTTGCCATAGGGCATATTTGAGTATTCCCAGTTTTTTCGGATGTATGCAAGTGCCTAAAAATTTGGAACAGCTGTCTTGCCAGGCCTCTATGCCTGCCCTGTCAGGACAGATAGTCTATCTGCTCCACAACCTCTCCTCCTCTGATATAAACCCGGGGGATCCGTTTGCCCAGGCAGCAGACAAATTCATAATTAAATCTCCCAGTAATTCCACTTAACTCTTCTACCAAAATCTCTTCCTTTTGGTCCCTGCCGATCAGGACTACTTGATCCATAAAACGGACATCTGGGATATCTGTCACATCCGCCATAAACTGGTCCATACAGACACGCCCCAAAATCCGCGCCCTTTTACCATGGATCAGCACATGGCCTCTGTTAGAAAGTCCTCTGGAATAGCCGTCCCCATACCCCACCGGGATCGTAGCTATTTTCATTTTATTTGGCGCTGTAAAAGTCCCGCCATAACTGATACACGTACCGGCCTCAACCTCCTTGACATATGTCACATGGCTGACCAGCTCAAGGGCCGGCTTTAAATGGACTGCCTCACGGCACACTTCGTCTGACGGGTACATGCCGTATATGGCAATACCTGCGCGCACCAGATCATGCTTCATATCTGGATGGTCAATAATACCGGCACTGTTATTACAGTGGTAATATGTAATATGTACGCCTATTTTTTCAAGGGCCTCCTTCATCCGGGCAAACTGCTCATGCTGCCGCAGAGTATATGTTTTATCTATTTCATCTGCCTTGGCAAAATGGGTATACATTCCCTCCACCTCAATACCAGGGAGGGTACTGATCCTATGGATGGACCCTACACACTCCTCCCCCGGCAAAAAGCCAAGCCGTCCCATGCCTGTATCTACTTTAATATGTATGTGCGCGGTTTTTCCATATTTAATAGCTGCCTCTGACAGCTCTTTCGCAGTCTCTTCCATATATACAGTTGCCCGGATATCGTATTTGAGCATTTCTTCGTATTGCTCAGGAAATATACATCCCAGTACAAGCACAGGTTTCTGTATTCCCCCATGGCGCAAGGCAACAGCCTCCTCCAGGCTGGCAGTGGCAAATCCCCATATATAGCTGTACTCTTTTTCCTCGAACATCCTGGCAACAGGGACTGCGCCGTGCCCATATCCATCCATCTTAATCACCGCGATGATCTGTGCCCCTCCCCCAATCCTTCTCTTCAACTGCCCCATATTATAGGCAACTGCATCTAAGTCAATCCTGGCATATACCCTGCTGTATTGTTTCATCTTCCATACTCTCCTCTGTCTCTTTGATACAAGCCTGTATGCCGGCAATCAGATCCTGTGCCAGCACACTGTAGGATCCCTTTGCCTTCCTGGCCGCATCTCCGCCGCAGGCATGTAAAAATACCCCGCAGGACGCAGCCTCAAATGTCTCCATGCCCTGGGCCAGTAAAGCTGTAATAACGCCGGCAAGAACATCTCCTGACCCCGCCTTAGCCATGGCGTTATTCCCTGCCGTATTTACAAAGGGATGTTCTCCTGCCTTCATGACGAATGTGCGTGCATCTTTCAGCGCGCAGACAATATCATACCGCCCCGTAAACTCTTTTATTCTGGTAAGACGCTGATCCTTTAGTTCTCTGACCGGACAGTCCAGCAAACGGGCCATTTCTTTCATGTGGGGAGTCAATACCAGGGGACATTCTTTCTTTTCTAAAAGTTCCAGATGTCTGCTCAAAAGATTCAGTCCATCTGCATCGACAACACAGGGCACTTTTGCTTCCCTCAGCGTCTGGGCCAATAATTTCTCTGCTGTTTTACTCTGCCCAAGGCCGCATCCGATACAGACAACATCTGCCCAGGAAAGCAGGCTTTTAAACCGCTCCTCTTCATACTCCCTGTATGTGGCCAAAATCGCCTCAGGGAGCTGCTGCTGGAGGATCACCCGGTTATCCTCAGAAGTATAGATCTGTACAAGTCCCGACCCACACGTGTAGGCAACCATAGCACTTAAATAAGCTGCCCCTGACATACCTGGACTCCCGGTAACCATCAGGACTCTTCCGTATGTACCCTTGTGTGAATCCGCCTTTCTCCGGGGCAGAAGCCTTTGCAAGTCTGCCTTATGGTATCGGAAACACACTCCTGTCTCTTGTTCAAATATATGCCCGCTAATACCAATATCCTTTGTCACAACCTTGCCTGCAGACAAATATCCGGGGTACAGGATGCATCCCAGCTTTGCACATGCGAAAGCAACTGTCAGATCTGCTTTAAAAGCAATGCCCAGTACCTGCCCCGTGGCAGAACAGATCCCGGATGGAATATCCACTGCTGTCTTGTGTCCCTGCAAGGCATTCATTGCCTCTATTATGCTGCGGTACCTGCCTGATACTTCCCGGTTGAGTCCCACGCCAAAAACAGCGTCTACAATACTAGTATATTCTCCGGCCTCTATTGTTGTGACTATAGGGACTTCTGACTTATCTGCTATCCGCATCTGCAGCCGGCATTCTTCACTCATAGATTCTTCCCGGCCCACAAAAACGGCTGTGACCTGACAGCCTTTTCCCTTCAGAAGCCTTGCAACTGCAAACCCGTCACCACCATTATTTCCTGATCCACAGACCACAAGGGTCTTTGTCAAGTCTGCCCCATCCTGTTCCATGGCCTCCACAACGGAGAGCGCCGCCCGCTCCATCAGCACCAGGGATGGGATGCCTATCTCATGGATGGTATAACTGTCTGCCCTCTGCATCCATTCTCCTGTAGGCAAATATTCCATATTCCAGCCTCCTTTATATTTTGTGGGAACAAAGAAAGTCCCCTCTGAAATGAAACAACGTGTAAAAAAGACAAGCTGTCCTTAATACACGTCTGATACCCTTCTTTATTTTCCGTGGTCTTCCTGATAGCGGCTGATTGTATATGACAAGCGCATCAGGCTGTCAGACAAATGCACATTCTCCACAATAATGTCTTCCGGCAGGTTCAAATCTGTATGTGCAAAATTCCAGATAGCCCTGATTCCATTTTCTATAAGCATCTCAGCTACTTCAATGGCTTTTGACTTAGGGATAGTCAGCGCGGCAATCTCAATGTCCGACTGACTTACAAAATCCTTCAGCTCGTCCATCATCCGGATAGGGACTCCCCGGATAGCCACCCCTTCCAACCGGGAATTCACATCAAAAAGTCCTTTAAGAATAAACCCATTCTTCTCAAATGACGCATAATTGGCCAACGCCTGCCCTAGATTTCCGGCTCCTATGATAATCATATTGTGAGGCCTGTTAAGTCCCAGAATCTTTCCGATCTCCGTATAGAGGTACTTTACATTATAGCCATATCCCTGCTGGCCGAACCCACCGAAGTTATTTAAATCCTGCCTGATCTGGGAAGCAGTCACATGCATCTTTTTACTCAAATCATTCGAAGAAATGCGTTCTACCCCTGCATCTAAAAGCTCACCCAAATATCTATAGTATCTGGGCAGCCTCCCTATCACTGCCCGTGATATCCCTCTGTCTTCCACAGTTATCGCCTCCAAATTTGTTCTGGGATGCATTCAGTAACCTGCAGGTACTTAAAAACCTGGATTATCAAACACATCTTTGCCTTATTATATAGAATTGTAAGAACAAAGTCAAATTTTTGTTGTATTTCGGTTTATTTCCGCTATAATAAAATGGGTATTGAACAAGGAACGTATAAATCCTGTATACGCCGGGAAGGCCTGGGGCAGGCCCTATCCGGCCTGCAGGATCTTGCATCATATTAAATTTATTTGGATTACAGGAGGCTGTCTATGGTATTGGCATGTCACAATCTTACTAAATCTTTCGGGGAACAGCTCATTGTACAGAATGGAGCTTTTCATATAGAAGACAGAGAAAAAACTGCACTGGTAGGCGTAAATGGCGCCGGGAAATCCACAATCCTTAAAATGATCGTGGGTGAAGAGCCGGCAGACGGGGGAGAGATTATTCTGACAAAAGGTAAAACTTTAGGGTATCTGGCCCAACAGCAGCATCTGCAGAGCGGACTCTCTATTTATGAGGAGGTAAAAACAGCAAAAGCTGATATCCTTGCATTAGAAGCACAGATACGGCTTGCTGAGCAGGAACTTAAGACATTAAGCGGCGATGCCCTTCATAATAAACTGGAATCTTATCACAGGATGGTATCTAGATTTGAGTCTGAAAATGGTTATGCATGTGAGAGCGAGCTGGCCGGTGTATTGAAAGGCCTTGGTTTTTTGGAGGAGGACTTTTCAAAAATGACTGACACTCTGTCAGGGGGGCAGAAAACCCGCGTATCCCTTGGCAAGCTGCTGCTCACCAGACCAGATATCCTCCTGCTGGACGAACCTACCAACCATTTGGATTTAAATTCCATTACATGGCTGGAAACCTACCTCATGAATTATCCAGGCGCTGTTTTTATCGTTTCCCATGACCGATTCTTCCTGAATCGGGTTGTCACAAAAGTTGTGGAGATAGAAAACGGCGAAATACGGATGTACCTGGGCAATTATAAGGCATATGCAGAGAAGAAACAGCAAATCAGGGATGCCCTGCTCAAAGAATATTTAAACCAGCAGAAAGAGATACAGCACCAAGAAGCCGTGATTGAAAAACTGCGCTCTTTTAACCGGGAAAAGTCTGTCCGCCGCGCGGAAAGCCGCGAAAAAATGCTGGATAAGATGACACGTATTGAAAAACCCAAAGAGGCCGCAAAGGACATGCATTTTTCCCTGGAGCCATCCTGCCTCAGCGGGAATGACGTCTTAACTGTCAAAGGACTCTCCAAAAGTTTTGGCAGCCAGACCTTATTTAAGGACATAGACTTTGAGATTAAGCGCGGGGAGCATGTAGCCGTCATCGGCGACAACGGCACAGGCAAAACGACTCTGCTGAAAATCCTGAACCAGGTCATCCCTCCGGATGCCGGAGCCTTTACCCTTGGCTCCAAGGTGACTATCGGATATTATGACCAGGAACACCATGTCCTGCATGAGGACAAAAATATCTTCGAAGAGATTTCCGACGCTTATCCATCCCTTACGAATACTGAGATACGAAGCACCCTGGCTGCATTTCAGTTTACAGGAGATGAAGTATATAAACTGATCCGGGATCTTAGCGGAGGCGAAAAAGGAAGGGTCTCTCTGGCAAAACTCATGTTATCTGAGGCCAATTTCCTTATTCTGGATGAACCTACGAACCATTTGGATATTACCTCCAGGGAAATTCTGGAAAAGGCTTTGAATGAGTATACTGGCACTGTGCTCTACGTATCTCATGACCGGTATTTTATTAACCAGACGGCAAAACGGATTTTGGAACTGGTAAACCAGACATTTATAAACTATATTGGGGATTATGATTATTATCTTGAAAAGCGGGATGACCTCACTTCACTATATGCCCCCCAATTGTTACATACATCCCCTGAAGGCCAGGCTGCCCACGGTAATAAAGAGAGCGATTCCCGGATCAGCTGGCAGGAGCAAAAGGAGCAGAAGGCCCTGAAGAGAAAACGGATGAATGATTTAAAGCGCACAGAGGAGCGCATTTCCATCCTGGAGGAAAGAAACTTAGAGATTGATCAGCTTATGTCCCAGGAAGAGATTTATTCCAGTTCCGTAAAGTGCCAGGAACTGGCTCTTGAGAAAACCGCCAATGATGAAGAACTGGAAAATTTATATGAAAAATGGGAGGAACTGGCCGAGTAGGCCGTCCTCCCATTCTGCTATAAGCAGATCCTTTTATTCCCACGAGCAAGGAACCCAAGCGGACATGTTTATATGTCTGTTTGGCGGCTGCCGCGAGGGTCTCATACCCCGATGCTTGCATCGCTGCTAGTTTGATGCCCCGTATGCTTGCATCGGGGTCTTTGGCTTATAAGCGTTTTGCTATTTCTTTAATAAACTCCTCGCTGTTTAGCACAACAGGATTCTCAATGGTTGTAATCAACGCTAAATCCTTTGTCATGCTTCCTGATTCGATGGTATCAATGGTGGCCTTCTCCAGCCTGTCCGCAAATTTCATCAGTTCACTGTTCCCATCCAGTTCCCCCCTCTTTCTGAGGGCGCCTGTCCAGGCAAAAATAGTAGCTACGGAATTGGTGGAAGTCTCCTCTCCTTTTAAATGTTTATAGTAGTGCCTCTGCACTGTCCCATGGGCAGCCTCATACTCATAATACCCCTCTGGTGACACCAGGACAGAAGTCATCATAGCAAGGGATCCAAAAGCTGAAGAAACCATATCGCTCATCACATCTCCGTCATAATTCTTGCAGGCCCAGATATAGCCTCCCTCAGATTTCATAACCCGCGCCACTGCATCGTCAATCAAGGTATAAAAATATTCAATACCCGCCGCCTTAAATCTTTCGTCAAACTCAGTATCATATATCTCCTGGAAAATATCTTTGAAGGTATGGTCATACTTCTTAGAAATTGTATCTTTTGTGGCAAACCATAGATCCTGCTTTGTATCCAGAGCATAGGAGAAACAGCTTCTGGCAAAACTCTCAATAGATCCGCAGAGGTTATGCATGCCCTGAATAATCCCAGGCCCCTCAAAATTATGTATAAGCTCTTTTGTCTGCGTGCCGTCTTCGGCTGTGTATACAAGCTCCGCTTTCCCGGCTCCCGGTATTTTCATCTCAGAACCTTTATACACATCCCCGTAAGCATGTCTGGCAATGGTTATCGGCTTCTTCCAATTTTTTACGCAGGGTTCGATTCCCTTTACCACAATGGGCGCCCTAAAAACAGTGCCGTCTAAAATCGCACGGATGGTGCCATTGGGGCTTTTCCACATTTCCTTCAGGTCATATTCCTCCATGCGGGCGGCGTTGGGTGTGATTGTCGCACATTTTACAGCCACTTTATATTTCTTTGTGGCATTGGCAGAGTCAATTGTCACCTGGTCATCTGTCTCATTTCTATATTCCAGTCCCAAGTCATAATATTCTGTGTTAAGCTCAATGTGAGGCTTGAGAAGGTTATCCTTGATCATCTTCCACAAAATACGTGTCATCTCGTCCCCGTCCATCTCCACAATAGGTGTGGCCATCTTAATCTTTTCCATCTTATCTGTCTCCTTCTGCTAATTCTTCATAACCTTGTCTCTTCAAGTTCTGTATGACATGCAGGATATGCTCGTTGGCAAGCTGTTCTGCAAGATCCTTATCCTTATCCTGGATGGCGCGCAATATTTGCCTGTGTTCACGCACAGACTTGCGGGCGCGCTCCTCCGACACCACAGAATATTTACGGGCAGCCTGGACATACTTATGGAAATCCATCAGCAAATGGCCAAGAATCCTACTGTTGGAAGCCGCATACAAAATTGTATGAAACCTGTTGTCAAGCTCAGCTATCTGATCCGCGCTGCCTCCTCCCTCCCTCTTCATATGGAATTCAGAGAGCATCATAATCTCCTCCAGCTCATCCAACTGCTCCTCTGTAATATTTTCCGTGGCCCATCTGGCGCACAATCCTTCCAGCATAGAGCGCATAATATAAATATCTCCGATATCTTTGGCCGAAATCCCGGTAACATATGCCCCTTTATTGGGAATAATAGTCACCAGGCCCTCCAGCTCCAGCTGCCGCAATGCTTCCCGCACAGGAGTGCGGCTGACTCCCAGCTCCTTCCCGATTGTATTCTCCCGCAGTTCCTCGTGTTCTTTATATTTACCTTCCAAAATGCCGTCCCGGATTTTTTGAAAAACACGGCTGCCCAGGGAATTGTCCTGATATTCATCCATATTCTGCCTTATGCCTCCCAGGTTAAAGTGTTATATGCCTGTCTTGGCATATAATATCTATTTTGGCAACTAATTCTTCATCTGTCAAGACCGTAACCCTGCCGCCCTCATATTCTTGATCCACCCAGGCCTTTATTTCCTTTACAAGCTCAGAATCTTTATCCATCTGCCTTTCCTTAGGAAGTTTATAATACCCATTTATCCAGTAAGCAATCCCTGCAGTGCCCGAAGTATTGGATACAGACACCATAGCCGGCCTGTTTAAAAATTTTTCCGTATCAAAAATATTATAGATTTCCTGATTTTTCAGCATTCCGTCAGCATGGATCCCGGCCCGGGTCACATTAAAATTCTGGCCGGCAAACGGCGTCATGGCAGGAATATGGTATCCAATTTCCTTTTCATAATATTCCGCCAGCTCCGTGATGGCAGTTGTATCCATGCCGTCCAATGTGCCCCTAAGCTGTGCATATTCAAATACCATGGCTTCCAGAGGTGTATTCCCTGTCCGCTCCCCAATGCCAAAAATAGAACAATTAACACCGCTTGCGCCATAGAGCCACGCTGTTGTAGAATTATTCACTGCCTTATAAAAATCATTATGCCCGTGGAACTCAATCAGCTCGCTGGGAACCCCGGCATGGATCATAAGGCCATAAATAATCCCCGGTATGGATCTGGGTATCACTGCCCCTGGGAAATTCACTCCATATCCCATTGTATCACAGACACGGATTTTCACAGGAATCTTGTACTCCTCCTTCAGCTTCATCAATTCCAGGCAGAAGGGGATGACAAAGCCGTATATGTCAGACCTGGTGATATCCTCCAAGTGGCATCTTGGCCTGACTCCAGTCTCCATACATTCTCTGACCACAGACAGATAATGGCTCAGGGCCTCCCTTCTGGTCATTTTCAGTTTATAAAATATATGGTAATCCGAACAGCTTACAAGTATTCCTGTTTCTTTGAGCCCGATTTGCTTAACCAGCTCAAAGTCTTTTTTATTTGCCCTGATCCAACTGGTTATTTCAGGAAATTCATATCCTTTCTCCAGGCACTTATAAACCCCGTCTCTGTCTTTTTTGCTGTACAGAAAAAATTCACTCTGCCTGATTTTCCCTTGGGGCCCTCCCAGTCTATGTAAATAGTCGTAAATCGTGACGATCTGTTCCGTTGTATAAGGAGCCCGTGACTGCTGTCCGTCACGGAAAGTTGTGTCTGTTATCCAAATTTCATCGGGCATATTGTGTGGGACGATTCTGTCATTAAAGGCAATCTTAGGTATTTCCCCATACTGAAATAGATTCCTGAACGTATTCGGGGTTTCCACATCAACAAGAGGATACATATGCTCCTCTAGCTCTAAAAGGTTCGTGTGCTGGTTTAAAAATACTTTTCTGTTCTCCAATTTCTAGCTCCTCCTGTATTTTCCAGTTTGGTTTACAAGTCAAAGGCCCCGATGCAGGCATTGGGGTATTAGACCCTCGCGGCAGTGGCCAAATGGACATGTAAACATGTCCATTTGGCTCGTTGCCCGCAGGAATAAATTTGTATCCTCGTATAATTGTATACACTTATACATTTTTTGTCAATCATGTTTAGCATAAGCAGGGCCTGACAGCCAATGACAGCCTGCTATCTCCCGCCCTATATCTGGGGCAGCCAAATACCTGGGGCAGCAAACCCGCTTATGCTCGCAGTCCGCAGAAATAAAGGGTATTCCCCGCAAACAAAAATGACAAACCTGGCTGTGGTTTATGCATTCCTGCCCGGAGAATACCCCTAACTTCTTAACATCGTATTTCTTATATAATCACTCTGACCTTTAACACGCCTTCGATCTGAGCCAATGCTTCTTCTACATCCCTGCTCACTTCCCCGTCAATATCTATCATTGTATAGGCATACTCTTTTTTACTTTTATTCGCCATCAGGGAAATATTCATATTAGCCTTTGCCAGAAGTCCGGTGAACTGGCCAAGCATATTCGGTATATTATGATGCAGTATTGTAATCCTGGATCCGCCTGTCTTTATTCCCATATCACAGTCAGGGTAATTGACTGAATGCGTAATGTTTCCGTTTTCCAGATAATCTTTTGCCTCTTTCACCGCCATTCTCGCGCAGTTATCCTCAGATTCCTCCGTGGAAGCCCCAAGATGCGGGATTACAATAGCGCCCTTCACGCCTGTTATCTCTGGTGTGGGGAAATCTGTCACATACCCCTTTACTTTTCCTGCCACAAGGGCGTCTACCATATCCTCTGTATTGACAAGGACGTCTCTTGCAAAATTTAAGATAACTATGTTCTCTTTCATCAGGCTGATGGCATCTTTATTGATCATCCCCTTTGTATCTTCAAGGGCAGGGACATGGATGGTAATGTAATCGCATTCCTTGTACAGCTCATCGACAGTCTTTGCGTGATGGATGCTGCGGGACAGCTTCCAGGCAGCGTCCACAGATACATAGGGGTCATACCCATACACATCCATCCCCAGATGGGTGGCTGCATTGGCCACCAGCACGCCGATGGCACCAAGGCCGATTACTCCCAGTTTCTTCCCCTCCAGCTCTGTGCCTGCAAATACCTTTTTCTTCTTCTCAGTGATTTTGGCTATGTCGCCATCTTCCTCATTTTCCTGCACCCAGTTGATTCCTCCGATAATATCACGGGCAGCCAGAAGCATTCCTGCGATTACCAGTTCCTTTACACCGTTTGCATTGGCCCCCGGTGTATTAAACACAACAATCCCTTTCTCTGCACATTTTTCCAAAGGGATATTATTGACTCCTGCGCCGGCACGTGCAATCAACTTTAAATTGTCGTCAAACTCTATATCATGCATTCCGGCGCTTCTTACGAGTACTGCATCCGCCTCCTGCATATCCTCAACTTTCACATATTGGCCGTCAAACTTTTCCAAGCCTACCTGGGCAATGGGATTTAAACAATGATATTTAAACATTTTACAGATTCTCCTTCTCAAATTTCTCCATAAAGGCCACCAGGGCCTCCACTCCTTCATAAGGCATCGCATTATAAATACTTGCCCGCATCCCGCCTACACTTCTGTGCCCTTTCAGATTTTCCAGGCCTGCCTCGTGGGCTGCCTTCACAAAGCGGGCATCCAGCTCTTCATCTCCTGTTATAAAGGGGACATTCATAAGAGAGCGGTCTTTGTGCTCCACAGTGCCCTTAAAGAGTTTGCTTTGATCGAGAAAACTATATAAAAGCTCTGCCTTCTTCTCATTGCGTACCTTCATGGCGTCCAATCCCCCCAGGGATTTCAGCCACTGGAATACTTTTCCGCATATATAAATCCCATATGCAGGCGGTGTATTATAAAGAGACTTTGCATCTGCATGGATCTTATAAGTGAGCATGGCCGGAGTCTTAGGAAGTACATCCTCCGTAATCAGATCCTCCCGTATAATCACAATCACGACACCTGCCGGGCCGATATTTTTCTGTGCCCCTCCATATAAAAGTCCATATTTAGACACGTCGGCCGGTTCAGACAAAAAACAGGAGGAGACATCTGCCACCAGTGTTTTTCCTTTTGTATCCGGCAGCTGATGGAACTTTGTGCCGTAAATCGTGTTGTTCTCACAGATATATACGTAATCTGCATCCTCGGATATATTGAGGTCAGAACAATCTGGGATGTAAGAAAATGTTTTATCCTCCGATGAAGCAATTTTATTTACTTTCCCATATTTCCCCGCTTCCGCTGCGGCCTTCTTGGCCCACTGGCCTGTGACTATATAATCAGCTACTTTGTTCTTCATAAGGTTCATAGGAATCATGGCAAACTGCTGGGACGCCCCTCCCTGAAGGAAAAGCACCCTATAATTGTCTGGAATCCCCATGAGTTCCCTCAGGTCAGCCTCTGCCCTATGGATGATTTCTTCAAAGGCTTTTGAGCGGTGACTCATTTCCATAACCGACATGCCGGTTCCTCTGTAATCTAACATTTCTGCTGCTGCTGCTTTTAGGACCTCCTCCGGCAACACTGCCGGCCCTGCTGAAAAATTGTACACTCTGCCCATTTCATTTCCTCCCGAAATTATTTAAATTCACATTCCTTATTTCTGTTCCATATCCTTTTCGTCAAATGCATCACTGATTGCCGCCCCCGGCGCCACCATAGGCCATACTTTGTCATCACTGTCTATCTGGCAGTCAATCACAACCGGCTGGTTCATCTTAAGCGCCCTGGCAAAGGCCTCCTTAAATTCTTCCCTGGTAGAAGCCCTGATTCCCACTGCACCCATGGCCTCTGCCAGCTTCACAAAATCCACAGCATCGTTTAAAACAGTAGCCGAATAGCGCTGCTCATAGAAAAAGTTCTGCCACTGTCGTACCATCCCCAGCACATGGTTGTTAATGACTACCTGAATTATGGGGATATGATGCCTGACAGCAGTGGCAATCTCATTCATATTCATGCGGAAGCACCCGTCCCCTGCAATATTGACCACTGTCTCTTTTGGGCAGCCAGTTTTAGCGCCCAATGACGCGCCTAAGCCGTATCCCATAGTTCCCAGGCCGCCTGATGTCAGCAATGTACGGGGCCTTGTATATTTGTAATACTGTGCCGCCCACATCTGATGCTGCCCCACCTCTGTCACCACAAGGGCATCCCCTCCGGTCTGCCTGTAAATCTCTTCAATTACAAAGGGACCTGTCAGAATTCCAGGGTGATATTTCAGAGGATATTTTTCTTTATATCCCTGAATCTTATCCATCCACTCCTGATGGGACTGCTGCTTAAGCCTGCCGTTGATACTCTCTAAAATTTCTTTAATATCCCCCACCACGCCTGCTGTGATAATCACATTTTTGTTCATTTCAGCCGCATCAATATCAAACTGGAGTATCTTTGCATTCTTGGCAAATTTCTTTGTGTTGCCTGTCACCCGGTCGCTGAACCTGGCTCCCACTACAATCAGCAGGTCACACTCGCTGACCCCAAAATTAGAGGTCTTTGTGCCATGCATGCCGAGCATACCTGTATAGCGTGGATCAGTGCCTGGAAATGCACCCTTTCCCATGAGTGAGTCTGTAACTGGCGCATCTACTTTTTCTACAAATTCCCTGAGCTCCCTGCTGGCTCCAGACAGGACCGCTCCGCCGCCCACAAAGACATACGGCCTTTTAGCCTTATTGATCATCTGGATGGCCGTTTCAATTTCTTTTTCACAAATACTGCCGGGTTCCGTCGGGGATACGGGAATGATTTCTTCTGGGCAATACTCAGCCATCTCAGCAGTCACATCTTTGGGAATATCAATCAGCACAGGGCCCGGGCGCCCTGTCTGGGCAATGCGAAAAGCCCTGCGTATTGTCTCTGCCAGCTTATTGACATCCTTTACGATATAGTTATGCTTTGTGATAGGCATTGTAATGCCTGCAATATCTATTTCCTGGAAGCTGTCTTTTCCAAGGAGAGATACGCCTACATTGCAGGTGATTGCCACAATAGGAATGGAATCCATACAGGCAGTGGCAATCCCTGTCACCAAATTGGTTGCCCCAGGGCCGCTGGTGGCGAAGCAGACGCCTACCTTCCCCGTGGCACGGGCATAACCGTCAGCCGCATGTGCGGCGCCCTGTTCATGAGATGTAAGAATATGCCGGATCTCATCGCTGTGCTTAAATAAAGCATCATATACATTCAGAATAGCGCCCCCTGGATACCCAAATACAGTATCCACTCCCTGCTCTTTCAAACATTCTATTACAATTTCTGCTCCATTTAACTGCATGTTCAGGAACCTCCTAATCGTTCTTTGGTACTTCAAGAATGGCCCCCCGGTTACCAGATGTAACCATGGCAGCATACCGGGCCAGGTATCCAGATGTAATTTTCGGCTCCTTAGGCTGCCATTTGGCCTTCCTGTCTCTTAATTCCTCGTCGGATACATCTAGCTCTAACTTCAGTTCAGGAATATTGATTTTAATGATATCCCCTTCTTCCACTAGGGCAATAGGGCCTCCCACTGCAGCCTCCGGCGATACATGGCCGATGGATGCGCCTCTGGAAGCGCCGCTGAAACGCCCGTCTGTGATCAATGCTACTGTGGATCCTAACCCGTATCCGGCAATCGCTGATGTGGGGTTGAGCATCTCTCTCATGCCCGGCCCCCCCTTTGGCCCTTCGTAACGAATCACAATCACGTCTCCTGGATGTATCTTTCCAGTCTTAATAGACTCAGTGGCCTCCTCATCGCTCTCAAATATTCTGGCAGGCCCTTCGTGCACCAACATCTCAGGAACTACGGCAGAACGTTTCACCACACTGCCGTCTGGCGCCAGATTCCCTTTAAGTACGGCTATCCCCCCTGTCTCACTGTATGGGTTCTCCACAGGGCGGATTACTTCCGGGTCACGGTTGACGCATCCCTGGATATTCTCTCCCACAGTCTTCGTTGTAACTGTCATACAATCTGTATTGAGCAGTCCTTTCTTATTCAATTCATTCATGACAGCATACACGCCGCCGGCTTCATTCAGATCTTCAATATATGTATGGCCTGCCGGGGCAAGGTGGCAGAGGTTGGGAGTTTTTTCGCTGATAGAATTTGCAAAATCAATCTCAAAATCCATCCCAATTTCATGGGCGATTGCCGGCAGATGCAGCATACTATTGGTAGAACATCCAAGGGCCATATCTACTGTAAGGGCATTCAGTATGGCCTCCTTTGTCATAATGTCTCTCGGACGGATATTCTTCCTGACCAACTCCATAACCTGCATGCCGGCATGTTTGGCCAGCTTAATTCTGGCAGAATAGACTGCCGGAATTGTACCGTTCCCCTTAAGTCCCATTCCAAGGGCCTCTGTCAGGCAGTTCATGCTGTTGGCAGTATACATCCCGGAACATGACCCACATGTGGGACACGCTTTATTTTCAAATTCACATAAGTCTTCCTCTGTAATTGTGCCTGCCGCATAGGAGCCTACAGCCTCAAACATACTAGATAAGCTGGTCTTTCCACCCTTTACATGTCCTGCAAGCATGGGGCCGCCGCTGACAAAAATAGTAGGCACATTGATTCTGGCCGCCGCCATCAAAAGTCCAGGGACATTCTTATCACAGTTTGGAATCATAACAAGTGCATCAAACTGGTGTGCCATGGCCAGAGCCTCTGTGGAATCAGCAATCAAGTCTCTCGTAACCAGAGAATATTTCATTCCCACATGCCCCATGGCTATCCCATCACAGACTGCAATGGCAGGCACCATGATTGGAGTTCCCCCAGCCATAGCAACGCCCATTTTTACCGCCTCTGTAATCTTATCCAGGTTCATATGCCCCGGAACGATCTCATTGTAGGAACTCACTACCCCTACAAGGGGCCTGTCAAGTTCCTCCTGTGTCATCCCCAGCGCATTGAACAATGAGCGGTGGGGGGCCTGCTGGCTGCCCTTTGTTACTGTATCACTTCTCATATTTATTTAACCTCACTTTCTTCTTATGCCGCAGCCGTCCATGTTATGACGGCATTCTGTTTCCCAGGCGCTCTCCTTATCTGCCTCTGCCCGGTGACAGGCCTTATTCCCGCGAGCAACGAACCAAGGGGACATGTTTACATGTCCATTTGGCGACCGCCGCCAGGGTCTGATACCCCGATGCCTGCATCAAGGCCTTTGGCTTTCATCCAATATAGGAACAGATCCTGTCGCCCATCTCTGCAGTGCCAACCTGCTTCTTCCCATCTGACATGATATCCATAGTGCGGAATCCGTCCTCAAGCACCCTGGAAACAGCTTTTTCCACAGCTTCCGCCTCCCGGTCCAGGTCAAATGTAAAACGGAGCATCATGGCTGCAGATAAGACTGTGGCAATAGGATTGGCAATCCCTTTCCCCGCAATATCAGGCGCTGAACCGCCGCTTGGCTCATAAAGGCCAAATTTTGTCTCATTTAGGCTGGCTGAAGCCAGCATCCCGATAGATCCTGTCACCATACTGGCCTCATCTGACAAGATATCGCCAAACATATTCTCTGTCAAAATAACATCAAACTGACGGGGATTCCTGACAAGCTGCATGGCGCAATTGTCTACCAGCATATGCTCAAGCTCCACGTCTGGATAGCCGGCCGCGACTTCTTCCACAACCTTCCTCCATAGCCGTGAAGAATCCAGCACATTCGCCTTATCCACACTGGTCACTTTCTGCCTCCTCTTCCTGGCAATGTCAAAGCCCCGCTTTGCAATCCGGCGGATTTCATTTTCATTATATGTAAGCTCATCACAGGCAGTCAGGACCCCGTCAACCTGGACTGTCTTACGCCTGCCAAAATACAGTCCTCCGGTCAGTTCGCGCATAATCATCATATCAAAGCCGCCTTCTGTGATCTCTTCTTTCAGGGGGCATGCACCCTTAAGTTCATCATAGAGCACTGCAGGCCTTAAGTTTGCAAACAAATTCAATTCTTTTCTGATCTTTAAAAGTCCTGCCTCCGGCCTTTTAGATGGCTCCAGCTGATACCAGGGCGAGGTCTTTGCATCCCCTCCGATGGATCCCATCAGGACAGCGTCGCTGGCCTTTGCCTGGGCAACCGTCTCTTCAGTCAGCGGCACGCCGTTTACATCGATGGAGGCTCCGCCCATCAGAAGCTGTGTATATATGCACTCGTGGCCGTACACCTCCCCAACTTTATCCAGGACTTTCATGGCCTCAGCCACTATCTCCGGGCCGATGCCGTCCCCCTTAATCACTCCAATGTTCAGTTTCATAACCATACTTCCTTCCAAATTAGAATTAAAAATACTATTTTTTATGATACCGTATTTTTTGACACGTTTCAACCCTTTAATACGCAAAAGTGCAAGGAGCAGCTGATTCCCATGGAAAGATGTCCCATCAACGGATACCGTGCTTTCTGGCATATACATACCAGGGCCGCACATCCAGGCTTCTCTCCACAATCAGCTGCTCCTTATTATTCATCGTATTCCACGCTCAGAAACTTAGTATTACTCTGCACTTGGTTTCTCAATCTGCGCAATCGCCGCCTTCTGCATCGGTATGCGGCAGTTCTTGTTATTTCCGAATTCTACGATTACATCGTCATCCGTAATGTCAATAATCACCCCGTAAAAGCCACTTGTCGTCAGCGCCGTATCCCCCACTTCCATTGTGGAAAGCATTGCCTGCAGTCTCTTTTGCTCCTTCTTCTGGGGGCGCATCAGGAAAAACCACATACCGCCGATCACCACTACATAAATCAGGATGATGGGACCCATCCCCGCCGCTCCGCTTGAAGCTAATAAACCATTCATTTTATTTCCTCCTAACTCCTATCTTTAAGCAATAAAATAACTATACACAAAAAAGCAAAATTCTTCAAGTACTTTTCACATATCTACATCTCTTTTACAGACTGCATACCTTTAAGCTTCTTCTTTTTATATGCTTTATATTCACCTGCCTCAATGGCCGCTCTGATTTCTTCCATCATTGTATTATAGAAATAAAGATTGTGGAGCACGCAGAGACGCATCCCCAGCATCTCTTTTGCTTTCAGAAGATGGCGTATATATGCCCTGCTGAAACTTCTGCATGCGGGACAGGCACATCCTTCCTCAATAGGGCGGGCGTCTGTCTCAAATTTTGCATTAAAAAGATTCAGCTTTCCATGGTTTGTATAGACATGGCCGTGCCGTCCGTTCCTGGTTGGATATACGCAGTCAAAAAAGTCCACCCCCCGGTCTACGCCTTCCAGTATATTAGCCGGAGTTCCTACCCCCATCAAATAGGTTGGCTTTTCGTCAGGCAGCCATGGGACAACTGCATCCAGTATCCGGTACATGTCCTCATGGCTCTCTCCCACCGCCAGCCCTCCCACGGCATATCCATCCAAATCAAGTTCCGTGATCTGCTGTGCATGTTCTATGCGGATATCCTCATATATACCGCCCTGGTTAATCCCAAACAGCATCTGGTGAGGGTTGATTGTACCTGGAAGTGCGTTCAGCCGGTTCATCTCTGTTTTGCAGCGCTTCAGCCACCGCGTTGTCCTCTCCACAGAATTTTTTATATACCCCTTGTCTGCCACACTAGACGGGCACTCGTCAAAAGCCATGGCAATCGTAGAAGCAAGGTTGGACTGGATACCCATACTCTCCTCAGGCCCCATAAAAATTTTACGCCCGTCTATATGGGAGTGGAAATGTACCCCTTCTTCTTTAATTTTCCTCAGCCCGGCCAGTGAAAACACCTGGAACCCTCCTGAATCTGTAAGGATGGGCCTGTCCCAGTTCATAAATCGGTGAAGGCCGCCCATTTTTTTGACAATTGTATCTCCGGGACGCACATGGAGATGATATGTGTTGGAAAGCTCCACCTGTGTCTTAATGCCCCTCAGGTCATCAGTAGAAACAGCGCCTTTGATGGCTGCCGCTGTCCCCACATTCATAAAAACCGGTGTCTCCACCACCCCGTGCACTGTATAGAGACGGCCCCGTTTTGCAAGGCCGTCCTTTTTCAATAATTCGTACATATTTACCTCTCAATTACCTTATCTCTAATAATAGGAAAGTCCCCACATTAATAGTGCATGATTACCGGCACGCCGATAGATAACATATTATATAATGCCTCAGCCTGGTCATAAGGCATATTTATACACCCATGAGAACCCACGGTCGTGTACAGGGAACCCCCGAATGCAGGCTGCCATGTGGCGTCATGGAATCCGATCCCTGTCCATGTAATCCGCATCCAGAAACTGACAGGTGTCTCATACTCCGGCTTTCCCGTCTCAGGGACAATCTCCCCCACCAATGTCTTATTCCTCTCCAGCTCCAGGATATTGTAAACACCGGAAGGTGTCTCCTTATCAGGGGTGGGGAAGCCTGTCACAACATCCGTGGCAAGAACCACGGCCCCGTCTACAACATACCACATACGCTGCGCTGATAAATCTACCTCTGCATATGTATTTCCCCAGTCAGCCTCCCCGTGGGATGCAGCTGTCTGATAGTAGGCAGGCTCCTTCTCCACTGTCTCCCCATTCTTGATACTGTTAGTAAGGGCTGTGAACTCTGTCTCCTCGTCAATAGACCAGCCATAAGTGCCGCCAGACACTTCCGTTGTCTTCCCATCCGGCGTTGTGATGGTCCTCGTAGTTCCCACCGTATCATACTTATCGCCAAATTCCGTGAGCCATGCCCGCACGGCCTCCTCATTGAAATTCACATTCATATTCTCATCCACAGACAGCCATGTGGAGATCAATGCTTTATCCACCACTGCCGGCTCGGACATGGTATACGTAATGCTCGCCTTGGTATAGTTGTTCATAGTGTCGCAGGCCTTCTGGACCTCCTCTGATTCTGAAGTATACTTAGGAACCGCATAGCACTCCTCCTTCTCCATATCCAGCTCGTGGTTAAACTTTGAAATGTATTGGTTCACCTTCTCCTTCAACACTTCCATATTTACGGCAGTCCCCGTCACCTCAGGCTCAATCACGAACTTTTCACCGTCGAACTTCGGGGTGGCTGACGTGGGCGGTATTTGTTCCGCCGTCACAGCCTGTAAATTCTGTATTTTAGATTCCAGGGCAGCAGTATCATAAGATACTTCTACAGTTACTTTAGCTGAATTGGGAGAAAAGAACGCCACCGGCCACAGAAAACTATTCTGTTCTTCAAGCGCTTTTTTGATATCATTATTTTCTTTGTAAGTCAGTGAAATCTCTGTGCCGTCGATTGTATCTGTCTTGCCGTCTTTTTCATGGATGGTCAGACTATAATCTTTGACTTCCTTTTTCATGTAGGCCACAACATCTTCAACACTTTTGCCCGAGAAGTCGTGTCCATTTATCTCCGTATTCATAAAGAAATGGCTCATAAAGAATACCGACACACCTATATATGCCGCGGCCAGCACAGCCACAATTGAGCCTAGTACTATCCAAATTTTTTTCATACTTCTTTTCTGCCTGCCTTTTTTCCTCCGGGACTTTCTTTTCTCTGTCTTCTTTTCTTCAGGTTCATCCTCAAAAATATCGATATCCTCGCTGTCCGGTTCTTCCTCCAGAGAATAGCTGACAGGCATTCTCCCTGGTATTTCCTGTGTCTTGGTTTGGCTGGCGCGCTTTTCCACAGATGCAGCTTCCACACTTCCAGAAGATTCCCCGGCATCACCCGCCTCTTCGTCGTCCAGGAAATAGTCCTCATCCTCTTCGCTGATCTCCTCGTCCAGGAAATAATCCTCGTCAGTATCGTCTATTTCATCAAAGTAGTAATCTTCATCCAAATCCTTATCTTCAGAGTCAAAGCCTTGCAAATTTTCCTTGTCATTTTTGCTCATTTAGTATTACTCCCTCTGTTTTAATCAATATCTAGTCCACATTATATTACGAAAACATAGAAATGTACAGTATAAAAGTATGAATTTAAAGATAAATTAAGGATTGCGTGTTTATATATCTTCTTATATAATAAGCCTATGTGTAAAATGAAAGGAGAATTGCTATGAGCGGCTCAACATTTGGTAAACTATTCCAGGTAACAACATGGGGAGAATCCCATGGTGCGGCAATCGGCGCCGTCATCGACGGATGTCCTGCCGGGCTTAAACTGGATGAAGCAGATATACAGCGCTATCTTGACCGGAGAAAACCAGGACAGAGCAAGTATGCCACTAAAAGAAATGAGGCGGACCAAGTGGAGATTTTGTCTGGAATTTTTGAAGGCAGAACTACAGGCACGCCAATCTCACTGCTTGTCCGCAACCAGGACCAGCGTTCCCGCGATTATGGCAATATTGCATACACTTACCGTCCCGGCCACGCAGATTTTACTTTTACTTCCAAATATGGGTTCCGGGATTACCGCGGCGGAGGGCGTTCCTCTGGCCGGGAGACAATAGGGCGGGTGGCGGCCGGTGCTGTCGCTTCATTATTATTAAAGGAAATAGGGATTCATCTGGTTTCTTATGCAAAGTCCATTGGGCCAGTCACAGTTCCTGCTGAAGCCTACCATTTTTCCGAAATCACCCAGAACCCTCTCTGTATGCCTGACAATAAGGCGGCTGCAAAGGCCGCCGAGCATCTGGACACATTGATGAAAAACCAGGATTCCTGCGGAGGGACTATAGAGTGTACCATCACCGGCCTTCCTGCCGGACTGGGGGAGCCTGTATTCGACAAATTAGACGCCTGCCTTGCCAGAGCCGTCATGTCCATCGGTGCCATAAAAGCGGTGGAGATTGGGGACGGCATTCTTGCAGGCGCTTCCACAGGCAGCCAGAACAACGATGCCTTCGTCCTGTCCGACGGAAAAGTTTGTAAGCAGACAAACCATTCTGGAGGGACACTGGGCGGAATGAGCGACGGTTCCCCTTTAATCCTGCGCGCCACAGTCAAGCCTACTGCTTCCATCTCACAGACACAGCAAAGTGTCACCGAAAGCGGCGAGGAAGTCAGCCTCTCTATCCATGGGCGGCATGACCCTATTATCGTCCCTAGGGCAGTCGTGGTGGTGGAGGCCATGGCGGCCCTCACAATCGCCGATCTGCTCCTGCAAAATATGGGCAGCCGGCTGGATAAAGTCAAAGACTACTATACGGAGGAAAAGAATGTCCAATAAACTAATTGATATTGTCAATATCACCAAATCCTTTGACGAGAATGTTGTCTTAGATCAATTAAATCTCTATATCCGGGAAAATGAATTCCTGACTCTTCTCGGGCCAAGCGGCTGCGGCAAAACTACCCTTCTTAGAATTCTGGGAGGTTTCGAAACTCCAGATTCCGGGGACATTATTTTTGACGGTAAAAATATTAACAGCCTTCCGCCAAACCGCAGGCAGTTAAATACTGTGTTCCAGAAATACGCCCTATTCTCCCATATGTCCATCGCTGAAAATATTGCTTTTGGCCTGAAAATCAGAGGCAAGACAAAAGGATATATACAGGATAAAATACGTTATGCCCTTAAGCTTGTAAATCTGGAGGGGTACGAGGCAAGGACGCCAGATTCCCTCAGCGGCGGGCAGCAGCAGCGGATTGCCATTGCCCGGGCCATTGTGAACGAACCAAAAGTCCTGCTTCTGGACGAACCCCTTGGCGCCCTGGATCTGAAGCTGCGCCAGGACATGCAGTATGAGCTGATACGGCTGAAAAATGAGCTGGGCATCACATTCGTCTATGTCACCCATGACCAGGAAGAGGCCCTGACTATGTCCGATACCATTGTGGTCATGAACCAGGGATATATACAGCAGATAGGCACTCCCGAGGACATATACAATGAACCTCAAAACGCCTTTGTGGCCGATTTCATCGGAGACAGTAATATCCTTCCGGCTACCATGGTGGAGGATAAAGTTGTGAAGATGCTGGGAGCCATATGGCAGTGCGTAGATGTAGGTTTTGGCCGGAATACGCCTGTGGATGCGGTTATCCGGCCGGAAGACATTGACCTGGTAAAACCTGGGGAGGGAAGTATTGAGGGCGTAGTCACCCACCTTATTTTTAAAGGGGTCCACTACGAGATGGAAGTCCTGGCCAATAATTACGAGCTTCTTGTACACAGTACAGATATGTTTCCGGTGGGAACTGAGGTGGGCATAAAAGTTGACCCTTTTGATATTCAGATTATGAAAAAACCCGAATCTGAAGATGCGGAGGCTGTTGGAATTGAAGAATAGAAAACTGCTGGCAGGCCCTTATCTGTTCTGGGCCGTGTCTTTTATTGTCATTCCCCTTCTTATGATCGTCTATTACGGCATGACAGATAAAGAAGGGACATTTACATTCATGAACCTGGCACAGATTACTACCCCAGAGAATTTAAAGGCCCTGGGGCTGGCTTTGCTGCTCTCTTTTATAAGCACCATCCTGTGCCTGATCCTGGCTTACCCTCTGGCCATGATTTTATCAGAGAAAGATGTGAACCAGACGAGCTTTATTGTTTTAATTTTTATTCTTCCCATGTGGATGAATTTTCTGCTGCGCACCCTTGCCTGGCAGAACCTACTGGAAAAGAACGGGGTTATCAATGCAGTCCTTACATTTTTCCATCTTCCGCCCCAGGCAATTATCAATACGCCCTACGCGATCATACTCGGGATGGCATATAATTTTCTCCCTTTTATGGTTCTGCCCATTTACAATGTCCTGTCTAAAATTGACAAGGATGTTATTTCTGCCGCCCGGGACCTGGGCGCCAATAACCTGCAGACCTTCTCAAAGATTATATTCCCTTTGAGTATCCCTGGCATTATCAGCGGCATCACCATGGTCTTTGTTCCTTCCCTGACAACATTCGTGATCTCAGACCTGCTGGGAGGAAGTAAGATACTTCTTATCGGTAATGTTATTGAACAGGAATTTAAACAGGGCAGCAACTGGAATGTGGGATCTGGCCTATCCTTAGTCCTGATGATTTTTATTATTGCCAGTATGGCGCTGATAGCCAAATACGACAAGAATGGGGAGGGTAATGCATTTTGATTAAAAACGCACTGAAACGATTCTATCTAATATTAATTTTTGTCCTGCTCTACTCTCCCATCGTCACTTTAATGGTCCTGTCCTTTAACAGCGCCAAGACCCGGGCGAAGTGGGGCGGCTTTACAGGAAAATGGTACGTCTCCCTGTTCCAGAACCAGGATATTATGAATGCCCTGTATACGACTCTGATCATTGCCCTTGTCTCAGCCCTGGCAGCGACGGTCATCGGTACAGCCGCGTCCATCGGCATCCAGGCAATGAAGCCTAAATTCCGCACTCTCTTCATGGGAGTTACGAATATTCCTATGCTGAATGCAGACATTGTTACCGGCATATCCCTGATGCTTCTGTTTATTGCATTTAGGTTTTCCCTGGGATTCTCCACCATCTTGCTGGCCCATATTACTTTTAATATACCTTATGTCATACTCAGCGTCATGCCGAAGCTAAAGCAGACAAGCAAGAGCACCTATGAGGCTGCACAGGATCTGGGTGCCTCCCCTTTATACGCTTTTTTTAAAGTAGTATTCCCAGATATTATGCCCGGAGTATTTTCAGGATTTTTACTCTCCTTTACTATGTCCCTGGATGATTTTGTCATCACCCATTTTACGAAGGGTCCGGGCGTGGATACGCTGTCCACCAAAATCTACAGCGAGGTCAGAAAAGGTATTAAGCCGGAGATGTACGCACTTTCAACTATCATGTTCATGACTGTGCTTGTTCTCCTTTTCCTGGTGAACATCACACCGGATAAAAAAACAGATTCTTCGGCAAAACGGATTGAAATCCGGAAATCACACCGTATATCCCGGTTTATTTTCCGGAAATTTGTTCCCACAGTTATGGTAGTGGTGATTATAGCCGGAGGGTTTTTCTACGGTTCCCAGAACAGCCGTACTGACGGCAACCAGGTGATTGTATATAACTGGGGTGAGTATCTAGATCCGGAAGCCATTACTATGTTTGAGGAAGAGACCGGGATCGATGTGGTATATGAAGAATATGAGACCAACGAAATCATGTATCCAAAAGTCCAGTCCGGGGCCATAGCATATGATGCAGTGTGCCCTTCTGATTATATGGTGCAGCGTATGTTAGAAAATGACCTTTTGGCAGAGATTAACTTTGATAATATGCCAAATATCAAATATGTGGATGAGACATATATGGAGCAGTCCCGGCAGTTCGACCCTGAAAACAAATACTCAGTTCCCTATCTCTTCGGCACGGTGGGAATCCTGTACAATAAAACTATGGTAGATGAGCCTGTCGACAGCTGGAGTGTCCTCTGGGATGAAAAATATAAGGACAGCATCCTGATGCAGGACAGTGTGCGCGATGCTTTTGGAATTACATTGAAATATCTGGGTTATTCCCTGAATTCTACCGATTTAGATGAACTGGAGGCTGCCAAACAGCTTTTAATTGAGCAAAAGCCTCTTGTACAGGCCTACGTTATTGACCAGGTGCGGGATAAAATGATTGGCAATGAAGCTGCCATCGGGGTGATTTATTCTGGTGAGGCACTCTACACCCAGATGGAGAACCCTGATCTGGAATATGTCATACCAAAAGAAGGGTCCAACCTATGGATCGATTCCTGGGTCATTCCTAAGAATGCCAAGCATAAAGAAAATGCGGAGAAATTTATAGATTTTCTCTGCCGCCCTGAGATAGCTAAAATGAATTTTGATTATATTACCTACTCTATCCCCAATACAGAGGGACGTAAGCTGATTGAGGACGACTGGCTTAGAAATAGTAAGATCGCATTCCCTGACCCAGAATCTCTGTCCAACTGTGAGACTTTCCAGTTCCTGGGGGATGACAACGACGCAGTTTATAATCAGCTCTGGAGAGAAGTAAAATCCAAATAAATTTCCTATTAAAGAGGCCCCTCCTGTACGGATTAAAATATAGAAAATCCATACAGGAGGGGTTTCTTAAATCTTTATACATACTTTTTGCTTTGGCCTTAACTATACATGAAAGCAGCCGCCGCCTATGAACTCCCTTAAAAGTGAGTTGGTAGGAACAGATTCACTCCCTATTCCAACAAAATAGTCAAAAAATTTCAGCAGTCTTTTTGCCTCTGCATATTCTGGGCACTTCTTATCCATGCCAAACAAAAGAGGTTCTATATATTGCTTCAGGACAGCCAGTTCATACAAAAGGGAAGAATTGAACATCACGTCAGCCCCTTCCTGGTATGGAAAGATATTCTCTTCCTCCCCTCTTCTGACAGAGGGCCACATGGCGATTGTATTTCTTGCAGTAGTCCCCCTTGTCCTGGCATCTCTCACAATACGGCGTATCAGACGCCCATCTGTGGAGGGGATCCGGTTATGTTCATCAATATTAAGCTGGGTCAGGGCGCTGATATATATTTTAAATTTATAGTCGTCATTGAGCGCCTCTGTCAGCCTGGGGTTCAGGCAATGGATTCCCTCAATGACAAGTATATCCTGCCTTCCAAGCTTTTTGGGAACCGCATCATACTCCCTTTTTCCTAATTTAAAATTAAATATGGGAAGATATATCTCCTCACCTGCCAGGAGGGCCCGCATATCTTCATTAAATTTCTTTACATCAATTGCTTCCAGACATTCAAAATTATAATTCCCGTCAGCATCCCGGGGTGTCTGCTCCCGGTCCACAAAATAATTGTCCACTGCTATGGGATGGGGGCGCATGCCGTTGACCCTTAACTGAATGGAGAGACGGTGGGAAAAAGTTGTTTTCCCTGAAGATGACGGCCCTGCTATCAAAATAAATTTTACATCCGGGCGCTCTGCAATTTTTTTGGCAATTTCCCCAATCTGGCGTTCCTGGTATGCCTCCTGTACAAGAACCACCTCGCTCATGTCCCGGTGTGTCACCATATCGTTTAAAGCGCCTACTGTCTCTATCCCTTGCTGATCCCCCCAGAGTACAGATTGTTTTAATACCTGAAAAAGCTTTGGCCTGGGAACAAGGGCGTCCACCCTCTCAGGCTCTGAGCGTGTGGGCATCTGTATGATAAACCCTTCGTCATACAGATGCAGGGCATAGTATTTCAGATATCCAGCATCCGGCACCATATACCCGTAATAATAATCTTCAAATTCATTCATCCGGTAAATATTGACTTTAGAAACTCTTCTGTACTCAAAAAGCCTTTCCTTGTCAAACATACCATGCTTCTTAAATAACTCCACCGCCTCTGTCGTGTGGATAGAACGTTTTTCTATGGGAATCCTGTCCCTGCACAGCTCCTTCATCCGCAGGTCCACTCTGTCAAGAAAATCCTGGTCTAATGCCACATCCCCTTCTATCGTACAATAATATCCTTTGCTCACCGAGAAATGGATCCTGACCCTCTCAACATTTTCATGGCCTCCCACATCGTGAACTGCTTTTACAAGCATAAAACACAGGCTTCTCCGGTAAGTCTCGTATCCTATGGCATCCCCGGTGGTGATAAACTCTAATTCACAGTCTCCCTCCAGCCTTTTATCCAGCTCCTGGAGCCTGAACCGGTTGACAAACACAAGCACGATCTGGTGCCCATACCTTGCCTGAAAATCTTCTGCTATCCTCTGATAGGAGGTTCCCGCCTCATATTCCCTCACTTCACTTCCAATACATACTTTGCATGTTTTTGCTGCCATTATATTCCTTTCCGCATCCACATATTTCATAAAACAACTCTAATTACTCTGCCTGCTCTCCCAGCACTGCCTTTTTATTTCCCCAAACAAGGAGCCAAGAGGACATGTACAGATCCAATTGGCTGTTGCCGCGAGGGCCCAGTGCCCCGTTGCTTACATCGGGGTACTAGGCTATTGAAAACGATATTTAAAGTATTTGGAAGGGATGCATGGCCGGCGCTGTTACTACTTTCAGTCCAGGAAGCTTCCGTGCCAGAAATTTCTCCATATCTTCCATAAAAATATATTCTGTGCCATAATGCCCGGCATCAATAACTGAAAGTCCCTGCTCCCACGCATCTATCCCTTCATGGTGCCCCATATCCCCAGTCACCAGCACATCTGCCCCCTTTTCTAAGGCAGGCTTAACTGCGCTTTTCCCTGACCCCGGGGATATAGCCATCCTCCTTATTGTCAAGTCCAGGCTCCCAAATACTTTCACAGGCCCTAGTTTCAGCTTATGCCTGACATATGCACTACATTCCTCCAAAGTCAGCGGAACAGGCAATTTTCCCACCCTGCCTATTCCTTCTGGTTTCCCATCCTGTACCCTGGTTATATCCAGCACCTCTGGCTCTTCAAGTCCCATCAGCCTGCCAGAGAGCTCTGCCATCCCAAGCACATCATAATTCGTATGCATGGCATAATAAGGCAAGTCATTTTGGATCAGGCAGAGAATCCTTTTTCCGATAAAGTCTTGATCTGTCACTGCCTTAAGAGGTGAAAAAATCAGCGGGTGGTGGGTGATCAACATATCTGCCCCAGCCTTCAGTGCATCCTCTATGACCGGGCCTGTAGCATCAAGGGCAAGATAGACGCATCCCACTTCCTTTTCAGTCCTGCCCGCTAAAAGTCCCACATTATCAAAATCCAGCGCTGCCTCCTTTGGGTAAGTGTCCTCAATGACTTTTATAATATCACTGCAAAGCATAGTATTTTAGTCCTTTCTCCACAAAAGTAATCTCTCTTTCCAGATCTCTGGCTCTTCGTCCTGCCCTGTCACTGTGCTGTGCAGACAGGGCGGCATAGATCTCTCTTTTCACAGACAGCTCCCGCTCTAGAAATATTTTTAATATGGGGTGACGTTTTTGCAGGAGTATCCTTCCATATTGTATCTCCAGGCCGTCCCATTTTACGCCTTCCCTGTCCCCATTTTTCCCCCTTGCTGTCTCTGCCGTATTCTGCCGAGGGCTGCCATGTCCGGAAAGGGGCAATACCTTGATTACGGTATAGAATTTCCCATCCTCCAAAACCATATCTTCATCTACAAACGAAAAACCTTCCTGCAAAAGGAAGGCCCTGACTTTTGCAATCTCTGACTGGGGCTGCAGAATCAACTCTTTAAAGCTAACAGCCACATCAAAGCTCTCCTTCAATATCTTGATAGCCAGGCCGCCCCCCATTCCTGCCAGCACTGCAGCTTCTGCCTCCATTTGTGCAAGCTGTTTCATCCCGTCTGAAAGCCTTGTCTCTATGCCACCTGACAGTCCATGGTCTTTTATATTCTTCCGGGCACGCGCAAGGGGCCCCCTGTTGATGTCCACGGCGATGGCCGAGGGAATGACTTCTTTCTCCATAAGATAAATGGGGATATAAGCATGGTCTGTGCCTATATCCACCGTTTTATACCCGGCAGTCACCATCCCGGCTACTGCCGCCAGTCTTTTTGATAATTCCATAATACGCCGCCTAATCCAGATAGTCCCTCAGCTTCCGGCTGCGGCTGGGATGGCGCAGTTTTCTGAGTGCTTTTGCCTCTATCTGGCGGATCCGCTCACGGGTGACGTCAAATTCCTTGCCAACCTCCTCCAGTGTCCTGGCCCTTCCGTCATTCATTCCAAAACGAAGCCTGAGAACCTTCTGCTCTCTCTCTGTCAGGGTATCAAGAACCTCATCAAGCTGCTCCTTCAAAAGAGTCTGTGCAGCCGCCTCTGCCGGGACAGGCACGTTGTCATCCTGGATAAAATCACCCAGATGGCTGTCCTCCTCCTCCCCAATGGGCGTTTCCAGAGATACTGGTTCCTGGGAAATTTTGAGGATCTCCCGCACCCGCTCTACAGGCATGTCCAGCTCCTTGGCGATCTCCTCAGGCGCCGGCTCACGCCCCAGCTCCTGGAGCAGCTGCCTGGACACACGGATCAGTTTATTGATCGTCTCCACCATATGCACTGGGATACGGATCGTCCTGGCCTGGTCTGCAATGGCCCTCGTGATTGCCTGCCGTATCCACCATGTGGCATAAGTGCTGAATTTATACCCTTTATGATAATCAAATTTCTCAACTGCCTTTATCAGTCCTAAATTCCCTTCCTGAATCAAGTCCAGGAACAGCATGCCCCGCCCCACATAACGCTTTGCGATACTGACCACCAGACGGAGGTTTGCCTCTGCCAGCTCCTTCTTGGCATCTTCATCCCCGTCCTCCATGCGCTGTGCCAGCTCAATCTCTCTCTCCGCACTTAAGAGGGGCACCTTTCCGATCTCTTTTAAGTACATACGCACAGGGTCCTCGATGCTGACTCCATCCGGCACAGACAGGTCGATGTTCTCCATATCCACTTCATCGTCGTCCGAAATAATGACTTCCACGTCCACGTCATCGTCATCGCCGCTGATTCTAAGCACATCAATATTATTTGACTCAAGATGATCGAACACTCTTTCCATCTGTTCTGCATCCAGTTCCATATCATTGAAAAAATCATTGATCTCCTGAAGCTCTAAGATACTTTTCTTTTTCTTTCCCAGCACAGTCAGTTCTTTCAGCCTCTCGTCAAATTTCTGTGTGTTTTCTTCCATGTGTCCATCCTTCCTTCGCCTATACGCAGTATATGGCTATCTTGTATTATTTTATCCTTATTCAATAGAAATATGCAGTTTCTTTATATCATCTAGTATATGTTTCTCTTCCATCAGCCTCTGGAGTCCTTTCATATCCGTGGGATCTAAGTGCATGGTCCTGTAATCAATGCTATTGGCCTTGACCCGCAGGATTGTTTCCTTGAGCGCCTGTCCCTGCTCTTCCTTTGTGGACAGCTCCCTGATTTTTGTATGGAACAGGGAGGCCGCCTCCCTGTGTTCCTCCTCGGCAGAAAAGTGGTTCAATATTTTTGCCGGATTAAGTTCTCCCGACTCATATTGCCTGTAAAGAAGTTGGGCCACAGTCTGGTACAGCTTCTCGGTAAAATCATCCGGGGTTATGTACTGCCGGATAGTCCCAAACAGCTTTGGATCCTCAATCATCCAGGTCAGCAGGACCTTTTGGGACACCCGTATCCCATCCTCTTTCGGCTTTTCTTTACTGGAAACTGTCTTTGGCCGTGGGGCGGGCCTTGCCATGCCCTCTTTTACGGCAGTTTTCACAACCAGCTTCCTGAGGCTCTCCGGTTCAGCCTTATACTCTGCGGCTACAGCCTCAATGTAATTATTCCTCTCCAGCTCGTCCTCGAAACTTGTCAGACGCTTTGCCGCCTCATTAAAAAAGGCTGTTTTCCCTTCCGGGGACGACATATCGTATTCCCCGGATAAGATCTGAAGACTGAACAGAAATCCGTTCCTGGCATTGCCAATCCTCTTCTCAAACTCATCTGCCCCCAGGTTTTTAATAAATTCATCCGGGTCTTTGTAGGGATCCATACGGATGACCCTGGCTGCGATCCCCGCCTCCTTCAATATAGGCACTGCCCTGAGGGCGGCCCTGGTTCCCGCGTCATCACTGTCATATGTAAGATAAACTTCATTAGCATACCGCTTAATCAAGGAGGCGTGCCCTGTTGTCAGGGCCGTGCCGAGGGAAGCCGCCGCATTAGTAAATCCTGCCTGGTGCAGGGCAATCACATCCATATACCCTTCACACAGCAGCAAATACGGCTTGCGGGATGTACGCGCCCTATTCAGTCCGTAAAGATTCCTGCTTTTATCAAAAATCTCCGTCTCTGGTGAATTGAGGTACTTGGGTTTCCCATCCCCCATGACGCGCCCGCCAAAGCCTACTACACGGTTATTCACATCCATGATAGGGAACATGACACGGTTCCAGAACTTATCATAGACACCGTTTTTCTCATCCGTGTTTATCAGGCCTGCCTTGCGGATCAGCTCTTCGCTGTATCCCTTTTTTCTCAGAAACTTGAATAAATCATCACTATACTTGTTGGAATACCCCAGTCCAAAAGCTTTCATTGTGTCCTCTGATAATGCCCTGTTTTTCAGATATGTATAGGCCGTTTCCCCCTGCTTTGAACGAAGCTGTACATAAAAATACTGTGCGGCCGCCTTGTTGATCTCAAGGAGCACAGCGCGCTGATCAGCCTTCTCTTTCGCCTCCTTTGAATATTCTAATTCGGGCAGCGCCACCCCCCCGCGGTCGGCCAGGGACTTCAATGCTTCCGTAAAAGAATAATTCTCATACTCCATCAGAAATGTAAACACATTTCCCCCGGCTCCACATCCAAAACAATAGTACAGCTGTTTGTCCCGGCTCACGGAAAAAGAAGGGGATTTTTCATTATGGAAAGGGCAGAGGCCAAAATAGGAACTTCCCTTCTTTTGCAGCCTCACATACCCTGAAATGACATCTACTATATCATTTTTCATTCTGACTTCTTCTACCAATTCCTCTGGATAATACATAGCTTCCTCCAATGTGCCTAAAAATTACATTCCTGCCAGCCTATATGCCAAAGGCCCTTAAACAGCTATTTTAAACCCAGGCATCCCATAAATATGCCTGCAGATGAAACTCTATTATATATATTCGACAAAACCTCCTGATTTCCTTTAATTTTTCCACGCCTCAGGAACAAAAAATTCTCCATATTTTTTCACGGCATAATTATCCGTCATTCCTGCTATGTAGTCACACACGATCTGCTCCCTGCAGTCCTTCCGCCCATAGGCTTCCTGGAGAAACTGCTGGGGAATGCGGTCCATATGCCTGATATAGTAATCATAGAGTTGTTCGATCAAATGGACCGCCTTATCCTCCTCCCCCTTTGCCCTGGAGTTCATATAAACATTTTGAAACATAAATTTGCGCAGTCCTCCCATCGCCTCCTTGACTTCCTCGGACATCACTATTTCCTCCCTGTCCATACTGTGGGTAATTACATCATGGACCATGGTATTTAGCCGCTCTTTGCTTGTATTCCCTAAAACTTTCCGATACCTGGAAGGAATATCTTCCTCTGCCAGGATTTTGCCCCGTATGGCATCATCAATATCATGGTTGATATAGGCAATTTTATCCGACAGCCTAAGTACCTGTCCTTCTAATGTATGGGGATGGCCAGATGTCTGATGGTGGAGTATGCCGTCTTTTACCTCCCAGGTAAGGTTCAGTCCCGCCCCCCGCTTTTCCAAATATTCTACCACCCGGATACTCTGTTCATTGTGGCTGAAATGATAGACACTGTTCAAGGCCCTTTCACCGGCATGCCCGAAAGGTGTATGGCCCAGATCATGGCCCAAGGCAATAGCCTCCACTAAATCCTCATTCAGCCTGAGTGCTTTGGCAATAGTCCTGGCATTCTGGGAAACTTCCAGCGTGTGGGTGAGCCTTGTCCGGTAGTGATCCCCTTTGGGAAGCAAGAATACCTGGGTTTTCTGTTTCAGGCGCCGGAATGCCTTGCAGTGCAGTATCCGGTCCCGGTCTCTCTGGAATACAGGGCGTATGTCGCACTCTGTTTCCTGTCTCTCTCTCCCTCTGGAGTCTCTGCTAAAGACTGCATAGGGACTTAAATAGTGCAGTTCTCTCTCTTCCATCTGTTCTCTGATTGTCATAGGCCTGTCCCTCATCATGAAAAAGAATGCGCAAAGCACATTCTCATTAAATTATATCCGGAATCAGCGCCCCATAGCCTTGGGGTATGGCCGCCCTGTTCTATATATACTATTCTGCAATTACTGCCTATTTCCTTTATTCTCTTGGCATAAAAGGCCAAACAGGCATATTTTCATATCCGTTTGGCCCCCTATAGGAAGAAACCAGTTAGGATGTGCCCTTTGCCCCAGGCTTGACGCCCAGTCTATTCCCAGAAGTCCATTATTTTAAATCCCTTATCCTATCTTCCACTGCCTGGACTACAGATTCCAGCACTTTAATACGGGCATAATATTTATCATTCCCCTCTACCACAATCCAGGGCGCGCTTTTAGTGGAGGTACGTATCAGCATCTCATTGACTGCCTCTTCATACTGCTCCCATTTATCTCTGTTCCTCCAGTCCTCCTCAGTGATTTTCCACTGTTTCTGGGGATTTTCCTGACGTGCTTTAAAACGTCTCTCCTGCTCTTCTTTATCAATCTGCATCCAGAATTTCATGACAATGGCGCCTGCATTCACAAAATCTCTTTCCATGTCATTGATTTCTTTATAGGCTCTCTGCCATTCTAGTTTTGTACAGAACCCTTCTATACGCTCTACCATGACGCGCCCGTACCAGGTGCGGTCAAAGACCGCAATATGCCCCGCCTTTGGTACTGCACTCCAGAAACGCCAGAGATAATGATGTGCCTTTTCAATATCATTGGGGGATGCTGTCGGATGGACTACAAACCCTCTTGGATCCATCTTCGCTGTCAGCCGTTTAATTGCACCGCCCTTGCCCCCTGCGTCCCAACCCTCGAACCCCAGTATCACAGGGATCCTTCTTCTATAAATCTCCCCGTGGAGAAGACGCATTTTCTTCTGGAGCTCCTTCAGCCTTCTCTTATATTCTGCTTTACTCAGGCTCAGAGTCAGGTCTGCCCTGGACAGCACAGATTCTCCCAAAGATTTTTCATCCACTGTTGTCCTGACCGCTTCGGCTGTAATATTTCCTTCCTCTGCAAATTCTTCAATGGCCTCCGCCGCCTTCTCCTTAGCTTTTTTCTTTATTACTTTGTCAAGCTGTTCTTCCAGTGACTTTATGATCACAGAATAAATCTTTACTGTAGCGAATCTTCGGTCTGTTGCCTCAATTATGGTCCATGGTGCAAAATCTGTATCTGTAATCTGCAGCATCTCCTCCATCATCTGGCTATACTCTTTATACCGTGCATTCCGTTCTAAGTCCCCTTGGCTGACCCTCCATGCCGTTTCCCTGGAGCTTTTCAGCTTCTTCAGGCGACTTTTCTGCTCCTTCTGGTCAATATCCAGTAAAAGTTTTATTATAATGCAGCCGTCCTGGGCTAGCTGCCTCTCAAAAGAACAGATGGACTGGTAGGCATCTGAAATTTCCTTTATTTTTGTTTTCTTATCGAACCTTTCAATCAAAACCTTGCGGTACCAGCTTCCATCAAATATAGCAATCCTCCCTTTTTCCGGTGTTTTTGTCCAAAACCTCCAGAGGAAAGGGTGAAAGTGTTCTTCCTTGGACTCCTCCTTTACCGCATACACAGTAAATCCACGTGGATCCAAGCTTTGGATCAGCTCTCCAATCTGCAGTCCTTTCCCAGACGCCCCAAATCCTTCAAATACGATCATGACAGGGATATTCAAGGCTTTTAACTGTCTCTGCAGTTCTCCTATCCTTGCTTCAAGCATAGGCATCTTTGCCTTATACTCTGCCTTTGTCATTGATTTCGTGAGATCCACCTTTTCCAACATACACTTTTCCTCCAACCTAATGCTTCTTTGTAGTATTTACGGTTTTATTGTTTTGTAAACCTTCTCTTCCACATTTGAAAAGAATCCCAAAGCTGCAGCCAAATAGAAGCCAGAAAAAGGGACTGACAGTGATACTGCTGTCATTTACTATCCCTGTAACCTGATAAGCCAGGACCCCGCAGAAAATCCCATTTTCATAGCCTGTCCCCCAATTTCCCCCGCTGCGGATCTGCCGTACTTTTTTGGCTATGTGATAGATACATAAAGCCAGCAGGCATATAAGTGAAAGAATCCCTGTAGCGGCTGCCGTCTGGATATACCAGTTGTGGGCCTTTTCCACAAATAAATCACAGCTTCCATGGGTATTGAGCATTCCTGCTACTTCTGACTGTGGGAAATAAAATGGAAACGTGCCAACTCCCTTGCCAAGTACAATACATTCTTTTAATACAGGCAATATACTGACCCATGCATATCCCCGCCCTGTAAAAAGAGAGTAAAATTTGTCCATTCCTTCTATGGCAGGCTGGGGGATTTGGGCAAGAGGCTGTCCATTAAATGAATTGTAAAACAATCCGTTTTGATCCAGGTAAAACACCACCGGATCCTCATAGCCTAGATCTACTTCCAAAAGCTGATCCATCACTCCCAGTTTTACATATTGATACTCTTCCCCGTCCAATGCCAGCATATTGCCCTCTGCAGCAATTGTAAGCTCCTTCCCATTCTCATCGCGGGCCGTAAACCAGGAGGCTATATCCGGACTTTCCTCCCTGTCAGGATGGTATTCTAAAGAAAAACCTGAATCTTTTGAGTCCACTTTCAGAATCCCTTCATCCAACTGGATTTTGTCCACATAATATAGAGAATCCCCTGCAGTATAACTCTCATTAACAGCCGTACCTTTCAGCATTTTGCTTATGCCTGTAATCCCGCCCGCTGCTCCCGCGCCAAAAACAGCCAAAAAAACAGAGATGCACAAAAATCCTACAGAAAACAGAAACCCCAGAGATTTGGAAAGCAGGCACAAAATTATAATCGAAAAAATGGCTCCGTACAAAGGTCCTGTTGCCCCCGACAGCACCAGGCCGGCCAGGAATCCAGCGGAGGACAAAAACCCCAGAACTTTCCCGCTCTTCCCTCTTGCTTCCCAGAAAATCCCGAGTGCTGCCGGCAAAAGCAGGGCGCAAAACCCACCCAAATAACCCGGGTTTCCAAAAGCCAGTACAGCCTTGTTCTGGAAGGAGTCCATAAACGCCCTGGCCACATGCCCATATCTGTCTGGCGTCAAAAGCCTCACAAACTCCTCGTTCTCAAAGGGGGATCCCCATATCCACTCTGCCACAGAGCATATGCCAGTCAGAATACCCAGAATAAAAATGCCAGCTTTCAGGTATCCCCTTCCTTGTTTCTCCGAAAAAAGCATATAGCCGCCCAAAAATAAGAGGAGATATCCTCCCATTGCCAAAATCCCCTCATACTCCTTACATAATCCCCACAACGCAATTTCCCGGTGCTCTGAAAAGATACAAGAGAGCAGGCATAGTCCTGCATATCCAGCAAGGATGCTAAACAGCAGGCGCACTTTTGCCCTCCCGCTTAAAATCTGCTCTTTTACACCAGGTAAAAACAGATATGTTAAAATCCCTGCCAAGAGTGCAATAGAAAATACAACCAATCCCCATTCTTTAATATAGTAAAAATAATCTGCAATAAACCTGGATTTTTTTGCAAAATATATTAAAGAGAGGCCTGTCGGCTGTTCTATATGGCAGTAAGCCAGAAAAGGGTAAATTACTATAAAGCAGACTGTCAAAGTACATAGCGCGCGCTTTACTAAATCTGCCGGTTTTCTCACATCGTCTATTTTCATTGCCTTGGCCGCTCCTTATGCCTGATTTTGTAACAATACTGTTATAATGCGTTGATAATACAGCATATTAACCAGGTATACAAAACCCTATCAAGCTGTAAACAGATTGATAGGGTTGCAGATTATCACACAAAATAACTTATGTTTTCTTTTTAATATTTAATATTATCTTCCTGTCTTAGGAGATACTTTTACTGTAGATGACGCCTCTGTAACTTTGCCCTTGTTAAGGTCAACTTTACCAGCTGTATTTTCCTGCTTGTCAAGAATTACAACTTCGCCGTTGGATAATACTTTAACGATAGCTACTGGAGAGAAAGAATCAAAGTGAGCATCTACATATGCACCATTTCCATCATCTTTAACAACTGCTTCAAATACTTCCCATGTTCCGTCATGTTTCTGGTGAAGGATGTATACAGTATCTCCAGCCTGCAGGCCGTATGAATCTGCGATCTCAAAACTTGTGTCGATTCCGCCTTCAGGCATTTTGCCGATATTCAGGTCGCCTGTAGCAAGTACTACAACTTCATGGTTAGCGTCTACCTGATATCCAGCCTGGCTTAAAACGTCTTTTACATTCTCTTCGTTAGCCAGGAAATCTTTTACTTCCTGTGCTGTCTCGTCGATAGAGTATGTTAAATAGTTTCCGTCTTTATCCTGTGCAAGGCCTACGTTCTCTGGCATTGTTGGATAAGTAGGATCCTGTGGGCTCTCAACAGCAAATGCTGTAAGAGTCATGCTCATGCTCATAACAACTGCAGATGCAAGAGCAGCAAATTTAGCTAATTTTCTCATTTCCTTATTTCCTCCTGGTTCTTATTATTTTGTGTGATGTTTCCAGCCAGACAAGCCTGGCCAGATTATATTAAAATGCTGCGAAGCACCTTAATATCCCTTATTCCTCATCCGGAAGCAGCACTGCATTGACAAGCCACCGCTGATCTGGGAATTCATCAATACAGGTGGAAAGAGTTATTACATTACTGCCGCTTTCTACTTTTAAATCTGTATTGATGTTGCCCGTCATACTTGCATTGAGCTCATTAATATATTTATCAAAGTCTGACGGATCTGCAAAATTATAGTTGCCCAAAATATATCTGTCGTCAAATGCTACTGCCGAAAATATCTGGTATTTGAGCGCTTTATCCGGCAGGTATATATAAATATATGGATTTGCATCAAAAAATGCCTTATCCGTATAATTATGTAGTTCTGTAAACATCGTGCCTTCGGCCAATGTATGTCCATAAATCACAGTAACTGGATCCCAAAAGCTTGTATTGTTATACTTCTCTGTATAAATGGCGCCCGGAAGCCCCACCTTTTTATCCATCGTCGTATTCAGGTAATAGTCGTCCGCCTCCACTGCACTTTGAAGAATCGGATAATCTACATTTGTCCCCGGAATAGTAATCCATGCATATATATCTGGATTCATAGCCTGAAGTTCTTCAAAGTTGACTTTACTCTCATAAGGGTCGTCCCCATTGTCAACCACTTGCTCCTGTATCTCCTTGTACTCTTCCTCAATCTTGAGTGGTTCTGCCTCCTTAGGTTCAGAGGCCTTTTTGTAAATAAATATCCCTCCTAGAATTCCGGCAATAATCACTACTACTGCCACAATACATACTGCAATCATACTTTTCTGTTTCTTTTTCATTCCTTCTCTCCTTTATCTGATGTCTCATTCTGTGTTGTTGTATCCTCCGGCTCTGTAGCCTTTTCCCCGGAGTCCTTTACCTCCTCATAAAAGGTATTGATAACCAGATTTTTAAGTTCTTCTTTATTGACATGGTATTCCTCATAAACTTCGCCCATCCTGGACTCCCCGGGTATCTGCAGCATATTCGTCTCCTCCAGGGGGATTTCCAGAAGCTCAGGCACAAGATATGTTATATCCTCCGCCTTCACATCTGTGCTCATATTGGCCTGCAGCTGCTGGTACATAGTGACAGGCAGAGTCAGATCCTGTGAAACTACCGTCTTTGCCTTTTGAAGAAAGGCAGTTATATACTGTTTCTGCCTTTCCATCCTGCCTAAGTTGCTGCCCTCCACGCTTTCATTCCTCTGCCGGACATAATCCAGGGCCATCTGTCCCTCCAGATGGATTTCTGTGCCCTGTATAAATTCTCCCGCGTACCATTCCAGACTCTCAAGAACTGTTAAATCTACACCGCCGATGGCGTCATTGAGCAATGGTATTGCCTGAAAATTAACCGCACAATACCTCTGGATGGGAACCCTGTATAAAAGTTCTGAGACAGTATCTACCATCAGTTTGCCGCTTTGTTCTGTTGTCCTTCCATAAGCATACTGATAGGTCAGCTGCTTCTCCTCAGTCCCGGCTTCATTCCCCTGGTCGTCTGTGATCGTAACTGGAAGTATCACATCCCGGGGGATGGAGATTATCTGCAGGGTATTCCTGTCTGTGTCTATGCTCACCAAAAGAATGGCATCTGCCAGTCCCAGACTCCCTGTTTCCCTTTTTTCCTCCATAGGGATATCCTTGTCAATTCCAAGGCAGAGTATGTTGACGATGTCTTCTCTATATTTGTATTCTTTTCCGTTATGTATGATATAATGGCCTTCTTTGCGCCCTGCTTCGGTGGATGCATTGCTCACCTTAGTCTTCAGATTCTTCTCCCCTTTTGACTGCATAAAGAAAAAAGTGGCAATAACAAGCGCTATAATTGCAAAAACTACTGCCAATGCAATCAGCAACACTTTTTTCCACTTCTTCATCTTGCGCGGCCCAGGGACGTCCTCCAGCTCATCCAACGTCACTATGTCCATATCATTAAATTTTTCCAGTTTTTTCATAGTCTCATATCACCAAATATATCTATAATCAGAAGATATTCAAACAAATATCTGCTTCTGCTAATTCTATAAAAATATATCTTAAAGTATCCAAGGAGAGGCACAAAATTCTCCCCGGAAATCTTTACATTTAATTTCTCATTAATCATACTCCTGTCCACATTTTTTGTCAATGCAATTTACTATGAATTCCCCGCATTTTATTACATTTTTTCTGCAAATTATGACTTTTTCATGTATATCTTTTTATATGTCATGCATATAAAGCATTCATAAATTAAGGGCAGAAAGGCTCCCAGTCCAAACTGAGAGCCTTTCCAACCACACATTTTATATACATGTATCCACAAAAATGTGGACTATCCTAAAGGCAAAGTTATGAGATGCCTTTGGGCATATGATTTGATGACGGATTATCTATCACCTGTTTTTGGTGACTTTCCAGCAGTGCTTACTGACTGTTTAACAGCTGTTGTTGTGCTGCCTGCTTTTTTATCATCAGATTTCGTATTATCTGCTTTTTTATCGTCAGCTTTCTGGTCATCTTTTACATTGTCATTGCCATTAGCTGGTGTCTTATCTGGATCTTCTGGAGTTGCAGGATCCTTTGGTACATCAGGTACATCTACAGATGCAGTCTTAACAAACACTACAGGTGAGAAGCCTGTCATTGTCAAGGTGAGGCTTCCATCCTCATTTACAACAACATCAATGATCTCCCATGATCCATCGTCTTTCTGATGAAGTGCATAAACAGAGTCACCTGCCTGGATGCCTTCCATGCTGTCGATTACAATCTGAGCCGTCTCGCCTTCATTAAGCTCTACATGGATATCTACTGATCCAAGTACTACTACTTCATCAGCATCCTGCAATTTTTTTGCAACTTCTGGATTTGTTGTAAGGTTTTCTTCGATAACACTTTCAACAAAGCCTTCTTTTTCTACTGCTTCCTGGACTTTTTCATCTACAGGCTTCACATCCACAGCCACTTCCTTGCCATTAACTAAAGCAGATACCTGCTCCTCTGTCACGACCGTCTCTACCGGCGGCTTTGCATCCGGCTTAGTTCCCTCTGTGCTCTCAGCGGCAAATGTAGTAACTCCCATTGCCAGGCACATTGTAGCTGCCATCACAACAGCCAAAAATTTCTTCTTCATGATTCTTTCACTCTCCTTAATTTTATACATGTGTGGTTTTATATATTAAAGCAAAAAGCTTTAATAACTTTCTTCTGTATTTTCGGAAACCTCGTCATAAAACATAGAAATAATCATTTTCTTGAATTCTTCCTCATTGACGTGGTACTCTTCATATCTCTCCCCCATTCTCGTCTCTCCTGGAACTACAAACAAATCCTCTTCCAGAAACGACATTCCCATAACCTCTGTGGCGAGATAAGTAATTTCCCCTGCCTCTATATCAGTACACATATTTCCCTGTAAGTCGTTGAACAGCCCTACTGGTAATGTAATATCTGTGCTTAATTTTTCTTTAGCCGCTGCCGCAAAAGATACCATATAAGACTTTTGCCGGGCCATCCTGTCCATGCTGCTGGCAAAAACCCCTTCGTCCCTCTGCCTTAGGTACTGAAGCGCCTGCTCTCCATGCAGGACGACAGTGTCGCCCACTTGGTAATCCGGGAACCAGTCGATAATACTCTCATCCATGATTACCGGGACACCGCCAATTCTGTCATTCATTACTGGAATTGCCTGAAAATTTATGGAACAAAACCGCTGGATGGGAAGTCCATAGCAAAGCCTGGACACAGCATCTTTCATTAACTCACAGCTTTTTTCCTGCCCATCTCCATATGTATACTGCAGGGTAATCTGCCCCACCTCTGTTTTCACATACTTATCAGCAGTATCATATATATCTATCTCCGTCATGGTATCCCTAGGTATGGCCAACAGCCGCATTTTTTTATTTTTTTGATCCAGGCTGACAATAAAAATAGCATCTGACTGGCCCATACTGTTGGCTGCCTTTTCTTCCGCCATTGTCACCTCTTTGTCAACCCCCATACAGAGAATATTGACCATATCCTGCCTATATCTGTATGCTTTTCCATCGTGGTAAATCAGATCTTCTTTCTTCCCCTCTGCTGTTGTCTTTTCAGCCTTTATATCTTCCTGTATTTGTTCCCTGCCGCTTTTATGCAGTGTTACTATGGCCATTCCCAAACTACAGATAAGCAGGAAAAATATCCCCCCTGTCACAAGAAGAATTTTCTGCCATGTTTTTATTTTCCTATTGCCAGGTACAGACTTTACTCCTGGTATTTCCGCCTCCAAATCTGCCGCTTCATATTCCAGAATATGTATATCCTGTCTCTCTTTGCCAGCTTTCCTGCCCTTGCCCTTCTGTTTTTTATCAATCTTCCTCATCTACAAGCACCGCCCCCACTAACCAACGGTTATCTGGTTTTTCTGCAATACAGGTAGACATCGTAATTATTCTGCTTTCTGTGCTGACCGGAATGTCCGTATTGACCACCGACTGCATATCCCTCAAATCATATATCTCATCCAGAAAGAGCTGATAAGAAGAAGGATTGTCGAAATCAAAGCTCAGCATCAGATGCCTGTCATCAAACACAACTGCCGCAAAAATTTGATATTTCAGCATCTTGTCAGGGGTATAAATATACACATAGGGATTTGTATCCATGAAATTTTGATCCGCATATTTATGCAGTTCAGAAAACATAGTGCCGTCAATCAGGTCATGGCCATAAATAATGGTATTTAAATCCTGGAAATCCTTTGTATTGCAATTCTCTGTATAAATGGATCCGGGATACCCCTCCACCCCTGTTAACGTTGTATTTAGATAATAAGACTGGTCGCCATCCTCCTTCTGGAGAATCGGATAATCTATATTCGTGCCTGGTATTTTAATCCATGCGTAGGCATCTTGGTTCAGTTCCTTAAGCTGCGTAAAATCAACCGGACTTTGATAGTCAGCCTGTTCTGTATCCGGCTCCTGCTCCTTTATGACTTCTGAAGCTATATCCTCATATGTCATACTTTTTTTCGCCTCTTCTGCCTGGCGTGCTTTTTCCTTCAATAAATAATTTCCCAAAAAAATACATACAATAACAGCTGCACAAACCCCAACTGCCACAGCTGCCCATAAAATTTTTCTATTTTTATTCACTTTTTTCATGTAAAGTACTTCTCCCTTTCTTACTCCTGAACCGATATTAGCCATTTATGGCTAATGTTATTATACCCCACTTCTGGCTAATATGCAAGAGGAGGTGAAGAAAAAAATGATAACTTATGACCCACTATGGGAAACCATGAAATCTAAGAGCATCACTCAATATAAACTGATCAAAGAAAAAAAGATCAGTGCCGGACAGCTCAGCCGGCTCAGGGCCAACAGCTATGTCAGCACCCACACCGTTGATATGCTGTGCCAGATACTTGACTGCCAGGTGCAGGATATTATGCGGTATGAAACCGAAAATCCACGTGATGATGCAGATGCCAAAGATAAGACTGCACAAAATAAAACTTAACCCAGGAGGATTTCAGACATAATCTCTATTATTGGAAATGTATTACAGTATGGCCAGATTCCATAACCATACATTCTCTTAAACTAGAGGGATTTTTTATTTTGCAGAAAATCTGGGGTACATTCCATATAGGATATAAAAAGGGTGACGGAAAATCATTGGAATAGATTTTCTGTCACCCTCATGTGGTTTCTGCTTTTTCACGCCCGCTATCGAAAGACATGCCGCCCTGGCAATTTTCACTTCATCCTGCCGAAAGAATACCATCCGCATTTCCCTTTCTTTTAGTATTTTGATTCCCTTTTCTTTTTACAGTCAAAGGCCCCGGTGCAAGCACACGGGGCATTAAACTAGCAGCGATGCAAGCATCGATCGGGGTATTAGGCCCTGGCGGCAGCTGCCAAATGGACATGTAAACATGTCCCCTTGGCTCGTAACTGGCGGGAATAAAAAAACCCTGTAAAATACAGGGTTTTGACTGCGGAAGATGGGACTTGAACCCACACGAGCGCATTGCTCACAAGATCCTTAGTCTTGCTCGTCTGCCAGTTCCGACACTTCCGCAAATTGCGTATTTAATTATTTCCTACGCGCTACGAATGTTATTCTACTACTAATCACTTAGAATGTCAATTAATTTTTTCATGTTTCAAAAAATATTTTTGAAAATTTGAAAAATTTCAAATATTCCCCTCCAGGGACACAATACCCCTGGAGGGGAAGAGAAGATTTCATTTCCCAAATATCATATAGCCTGGCTGTTATGCTTATGGACGTATCTGAACATCAGGAATACCTGCAAAGCCAGCTTTTAAGTCTTCATCTGTAGGGATATAGTCTGTCATTTCATTATTATGGAACTTCTCATACGCCAACATATCAAAATAACCAGTGCCCGTCAGTCCAAAAAGTATTGTTTTCTCCTCACCGGTTTCCCTACATTTCACAGCCTCGTCCATAGCAACTTTAATTGCATGGCTGCTCTCCGGTGCCGGAAGGATGCCTTCCACCCGCGCAAACTGTTCGGCTGCTTTAAATACAGATGTCTGCTCCACAGAGCGTGCCTCCATATATCCATCGTGGTAAAGTTGTGACAGAGTAGAGCTCATCCCGTGATATCTGAGTCCGCCTGCATGGTTTGCTGAGGGGATAAACCCACTGCCAAGCGTATACATTTTAGCCAGCGGGCACACCATCCCTGTATCACAATAGTCATAGGCAAATACGCCTCTGGTCAGGCTTGGGCAGGATGCCGGCTCAACTGCGATAAAATGATAATCCGCCTCTCCTCTAAGCTTCTCTCCCATAAACGGGGAGATTAATCCCCCCAGGTTAGACCCGCCTCCGGCGCACCCGATAATAATATCAGGTTTGACACCGTATTTGTCCATTGCCGCCTTTGCTTCCACACCGATTATGGACTGATGGAGCAAAACCTGGTTCAGCACGCTTCCAAGGACATATCTGTACCCTTCCGTGTGCGTTGCCACTTCCACTGCCTCAGAAATGGCGCACCCAAGGCTCCCTGTGGTGCCTGGATGCTCAGCTAAAATTTTCTTTCCCACTTCTGTGGTCTCTGAAGGGGAGGGCGTCACACTGGCCCCATAGGTCCTCATGACTTCTCTTCTGAACGGCTTCTGCTCATAGGAGCATTTCACCATATATACCCGGCAGTCCAAATCCAGATAAGAGCACGCCATGGAGAGTGCAGTTCCCCACTGCCCCGCCCCTGTTTCTGTAGTAACCCCTTTTAATCCCTGATCCTTTGCATAATATGCCTGTGCTATAGCAGAATTTAATTTATGGCTTCCGCTTGTATTGTTTCCCTCAAATTTATAATAAATTTTGGCAGGCGTCTGCAATTTTTCCTCCAGGCAGTAGGCCCTGACAAGGGGGGCCGGCCGGTACATTTTATAGAAATCGCGTATCTTTTTTGGGATTTCTATATAGCGGCTGTCATTGTCAAGCTCCTGCTTTACAAGCTCCTGGCAAAAAACCATCCCAAGCTCTTCCTCTGTCATTGGCTCTAATGTCCCTGGATTTAAAAGGGGGGCCGGCTTATTCTTCATATCAGTCCGTACATTATACCACTCCTTAGGCATCTCACTCTCTTCCAAATAAATCTTGTAGGGAATCTCTTTCTTACTCATATTTCTATCTCCTTTCACGTCTTCCGGGATAAGCGGTTTTTTTTAAATAAAAAAATACTCTTATCCCTCACAATAATCTATTGCAGGGACAAGAGTATGAATCCTTCAACTCCTGCGGTGCCACCCAGCTTGATACAAGACTGCATCCACTCAACGCATACTGACATATGCCGACTTTGTTAACGGAGTACTCTCTCCGGCTTTCCTACTATACTTTCAGTTCGCCCTCAGAAGCCCATTCCCAACTATCTTTTCCTGCCGCAATCCCACCTCCTGCAGCTCTCTGTGCGGTAAGTATAAAAGGTACTTGCTCTTCTTCATAGGTTTTAAAAAACTTTATCACAGTAAAATATTCTTGTCAATAGTTTTTTATACTTCTTTTTAATATCCATAGACAGTACTTGCACGAGAACAAAAATACCCCGGCGGCCGGCCAAAAAATCTATGGCCCAAAACCATCCAGGGTATATATCTTACAGGACACGTCTGTGCCTATCTGCCTGCACAGGCATACATTTTAGGATGTCTGCGCAGCACCACATACTTCCTTTAATTATGCAATTTTTTCCTTTGCTATTTCTGCCAGTGCAGTGAACCCTTCTTTGTCACTCACTGCAAGTTCTGCCAGCATTTTTCTGTTTACCTCTATATCAGCCAGCTTTAATCCATGCATGAACTTACTGTAAGACAGGCCGTTCATTCTAGCTGCAGCATTAATTCTTGCTATCCACAGCTGCCTCATCTGGCGTTTGCGCTGCTTTCTTCCTGCGTAAGCAGATGCCAGCGCTCTCATGACAGACTGCTTTGCTACTCTGTACTGCTTAGAGCGTGCTCCTCTGTATCCTTTTGCCAGTTTCAGGATCTTGTTATGTTTTCTTCTAGCGTTCATTCCGCCTTTAATTCTTGCCATTTCTTACTCCTCCTTCATCTACATCCAAATCTTACAGGTATGGTAATATTTTCTTCATATTCTTCACATTTGTAGCATCTGTAATAGTCGCATGCCTGAGATTTCTTTTTCTCTTTGCAGACTTCTTTGTTAAGATATGGCTCTTATATGCCTTATTTCTTTTCAGTTTCCCTGTACCTGTTGCTTTGAAGCGTTTTGCTGCCGCTCTATTGGTTTTGATTTTTGGCATGATAAAATTTCCTCCTTTATTGTGCGTTTACCGGATGCAAAGCACCCTTATACCTTTATTTTTAACGTTTTTCAGTTAAAACCATGCTCATGCTCCGGCCTTCCATCTTAGCCGGCTTCTCAATAACAGAAATATCTGCAAGCAAAGCTGCAAAATCATCCAAAATATGTTTGCTCTGCTGTACGTGAGCCATTTCCCTTCCGCGGAAACGCAGCGTCACTTTTACTTTGTTGCCTTTTGTAATAAATTTTTTTGCATTATTTACCTTAGTGTTCAGGTCATTGGTATCAATGTTGGGTGACAGGCGGACCTCTTTTACCTCAACAGTTTTCTGCTTCTTTTTGGCTTCCTTTTCCTTGCGGGTCTGTTCATATTTGAATTTACCGTAATCAATGATCTTGCACACCGGCGGCTTTGCCATCGGCGCAATTTTAACCAGATCAAGTTCCGCATCCATGGCCATCCTCAGTGCGTCCCTGGATGACATAATTCCTAATTGTTCCCCATCCTCACTAACCAGACGAACCTCTTTGTCTCTGATTTGCTCGTTAATCATTAAATCGCTAATTGTTGTATACCTCCGTCAAATGAATTTCCTTTAGGTTTTTCCCGCGAAAGCAATAACCGTAAAACACAGGCTTTCTGCAAACAAAAAACGAGTGAATAATGATCCACCCGAATATTGACATAGATACTGTCCCTACAGTATACTTATGCTCTAATAATTAACCAGTAGTCACCCAATCGTGCTATGGTGAGAGTGGATACTCTGCTTTGTTTTTGCCTTACGCAAAATGTATGTTACCATACTTCTATGTAGATGTCAATATACTTCTCTCAGTTTTTCTTTCCACTTGTAGGTTTTTCAAACATGTGTTGTAATCCTGCAGCACTTCTTAAAGTTGAGATTTTATTCTATTGAAAATGTTTCCTAATTGGTATATGATTATTAGTTGAAAATAATTTTAACAGGGAGGTACTAAATGAACGTTATTGATTGTCTTAAAGGCCGAAGAAGTATCCGGAAATATAAGCCGGACCCTATTGATCATTCTGTTATTGAGTCTGTTATTTCTGCTGCTTCTTATTCTCCTTCTTGGAAAAACACCCAGATTACCCGTTATATTGCAATTGAAGATTCTTCTGTTTTGGAGAAAATCACCGGTAAGTATACCCGTGAACACAATGCGAATATTATCAGGCAGGCCCCTATGCTCATGGCCGTCACCTTTATGAAAGGCCTAAGCGGCTTTGAACGTGACGGTTCCTACACTACCAAAAAAGGAGACAGGTGGCAGATGTTTGATGTCGGGGCAGCCTGCCAAAGTTTCTGCCTTGCAGCGGCTGAATATGGCCTGGGCACAGTTATTTTGGGGATATTTGATGAGGAAGAAATCACCTCTCTTTTAAACCTGCCAAAAGAGCAGGAGCTTGCTGCGCTGATAGCTATCGGCTGTCCAGATGAGGCCCCGTCGGCCCCGAAGCGCAAATCTGTGGAAGAATTGCTGGAATACAGATAAATATGTACACCCTGACTGGTATATTAAGGAGGTTTATTTTATGAGACATTTAATGAGTCCCTTGGATTTTTCTGTGGAAGAGCTGGACAGGCTCTTGGATTTGGCCCAGGATATTGAGGCATACCCTGCTAAATATTCACATGCCTGTGACGGGAAAAAACTGGCCACATTATTCTATGAGCCAAGTACAAGGACCAGGCTGAGCCATGAAGCTGCCATGTTAAATCTGGGGGGCAGTATTATGGGGTTTTCATCTGCTGATTCTAGTTCTGCCGCCAAGGGGGAAAGTGTGGCAGATACAATCCGTACTATATCCTGCTATGCAGATATCTGTGCCATGAGGCATCCAAAAGAAGGGGCGCCTATGGTGGCCTGCCAGCATTCTGCAATACCGGTTATCAATGCAGGGGACGGCGGACATCAGCATCCTACCCAGACTCTCACAGACCTGCTCACTGTTAAGAATGTCAAGGGCCGTCTAAACAATATGACAATCGGCCTCTGCGGTGACTTAAAATTCGGCCGCACTGTACACTCTCTCATCCATGCACTGGTTCGGTACGAAGGAATCAAATTTATACTGATTTCTCCCGAGGAGCTGCGCCTTCCCGGTTATATGCGCAACGATGTCCTGGACAGGATGCATATACCTTACAAAGAAGTCGTCCGCCTGGAGGATGCGCTGCCTGACCTGGATATCCTTTATATGACCAGAGTGCAGAAGGAACGCTTTTTTAATGAAGAAGATTATGTGCGTATGAAAGACTTCTACATACTGGATAAAAGAAAAATGAAACTTGCCCCAGAGGACATGTTTGTCCTTCATCCTTTGCCGAGAGTAAATGAGATTTCTGTGGAGGTGGATGATGACCCCAGGGCCGCATATTTTAGGCAAGTACAATACGGCGTATATGTCAGGATGGCCCTTATCCTCACCCTCCTGGATATCCATATGGCGTAAACTTTACCCGTATATATTGGGACTCTCCTTCCCAGGCTTTAGCTGCCCATTGCTGCTGGCAGCCTGATGGCTGCCGCCCAGGAAGGAATTACAGGGTATTCCCCCCCCCCCAGGGTTCCTCTCCTTTTAAAAGGAGCAGGACTTTACTATAGATCGTTAAAAGAAAGAGAGAAGAATTCATGGTAAAAAACACATTAAACGTGGGCCGTATCTCGGAAGGATTCGTCCTGGACCATATCGAAGCCGGAAAATGCATGGAAATATATAAATATTTACATTTAGATAAACTAGATTGCTGCGTGGCCATAATCAAAAATGCTAAAAGCAGCAAAATGGGTAAAAAAGACATTATAAAAATTGAATGCCCTATAGATTTTATGGATTTAGATATACTGGGGTTTATTGACCATAACATTACAGTCAACATCATCCAAAATGAAGAAATCGTAGATAAGAAACGTCTCACTCTCCCAAAGGAAATCAAAAATGTAATACGGTGCAAAAATCCACGCTGCATCACCTCCATTGAGCAGGGACTGGACCATATTTTTGTCCTCACAGATGAAGAAGAACAGACATACCGCTGTAAATATTGTGAGGAAAAACATACAGATAATAAGTAAGGTAATAAAAAAGGGACAGACCCTATTGCAAAGGGGTCTGTCCCTTTTGCAAAAGGGTCTGTCCCCTTTGTCCTTCATTTTCAGAATATTTTTACAATTTTAATCTGGAGGCTCTATTCTCATCTTCACAAGTCCGTTTGCCTTTAGGATCAGGCTGTCCCTGTACTGTTTATTCTTATACTTCCGTATCTGCATCCCGGTGATCCCCATCTGCCGGGCCACCTGTGCCTGTGAGGCCCCGTAAGCAGACATGGTGATCCCGCATGTCGTCCGTATTTTCTCTGCACTCAAGGGGGAGATTTTTGCCTTGATGCTATATTTTTTGAGCATACGGCTGATGTACATTTTATTCAGGGGATTGCCCTGCCGATTACAAAAAAGGGATTCACAGTCCTGCCTGTCTGCCAGATATAACTCTAAAATGCGGCACACATCCTCTGGTATCAGGCATACTCTTTCTTTGCCCCTAAGTTCTGCAAAGGTTCCGTTTTCGTAGACTGTAAAATCCTGAAGCCTTAATCCCGAAATTTCTGTGGATGAAAGTCCTGCCCTGTGGATCAGGGCAATGATTGTATATGCCATAATGTCGTCCTGTGCTGCCTGGTACAGTGCATCCATATCTTCAACAGATACCGAATGTACTATATTTTCCTGCCCTTTTACCGTTTCAAGGAGGGGATAAAATGCATCACAAAAGTCCTTTGGCACAGGGTATTCTTCTTTCTTTGTCAGCACAAAATCTGCGAATGAATGAAGCTCCCATAGTTTTTTTGCCAGCGTATTCATTTGGATTTTCTGTAAATGTTCCTGTCTGCCGAGGAATTCAAAGTACGCTTCTGCATCCTTTTTGCCTGAATTTAAAAAGGCTTTATCACAAAATTTCTCGAATTCTTTGATTTCTGCCAAATATGCGCTTCCTGTCTCCTTGTTTTTAAAGTGTTCTGCAAATTCCTTCCATATATCCCAAAATATCCTGGAACTGGTAGATTTATTCATAGGTTTCCTCTCCCCTTTTGTGTGCAAAACCGCGAAGCGGAATTGTTTTGTTACCAGTATAATTCCTACTGTAACATATTTCAAGTAAATTTTATATTTATCTGAATGTAAAGTTTGAGGAACACGATTTACGTGTCCCTCAAATATTAAACTTATTATTCTACTATAATCCATAAAGTGTGCTATTGCTTATCTTCATCTGCTCCAGAGCTCACTTCATGCCTCCCTGCAGCTACAATCTTCTCCTTCAGTAGTTCTGCCCCCTCTGAAGAAAAATAAGGGATCCCCTGGGAGACATTTGCCGCTGCCGCCAGCATCTTTACAGTCCCCTTCTGTATGCCTGCACATACCCCAAGAAAATTCTGTTCCAACTGAACATACTGGATCTTTGCATAAGGGATACATACAAACCGGCGTCCCATATAGCCATTGGCCAGTTTCAAAAAATTCTTTTCTATTTTGCTGCCTGCCGTAAAAAACCGGCAGACCATAAAAACAAACACAAGCAGGGTAACGCCTGCCGCCGTAAGCACTGCAGGTACTTTCCATGTATCGGGGAGCAGTAGGAGGGAGGCTGCCAATGCCCCAGCTGCACAGGCCAGATATGCCAATACTGGGAGAATCCAGACAAACCAGACACTGGATGGCTGCCGTTTCACAGGAGTATCTAAAAGTCCGGAAAATTCCGGGAGCAGCTCTCTGATATATGTCTCCATCTTCGATTTCCGGCAATACAGGACAAGAAACGACTGTTTCTCGCTCTCATCATCTCCCATGCCTACATTTATGATTTCAGCCATGTACCGCCCTGCCAGCCGGGCCAGCAAGGACTGGTTCAATTTGACAGCATTAATTTTATCCACAGGAATCATATAATTCACCTTTTTTGTAAGGCCATAGCTTATATACAGTCTGTCCCTGTCCCTTCCCGCCTTAAAGTTATGGTACCTAAAAAATCCCCTCATAATATCCCACAATGCTGAGAAGAAGAACACAGCCCCCACAAGCATACTTGCAGCTATGCTCATAAGGCTTCGCCCTGCCAGTCCCTGCCCCAGCGCGCCCGACAGAACTTCTGCTGCCCCTGCCACACATCCTAATAAAATCAGGACTGAAACAAGGTTAATGGAAAAAAATCCATGTACCATCATGTCCCCTAATCCTGCCCTCACTGTATAAGCGGCTTCTGTATCTGCCATAACCCTGGACTGTTCTTCTGCACTGTCCTGCATGAGGCTTAGGATTTCCTCTTTAAACCTTATAGCATCGGGCTTCCTGAGAACAATTTTCACGTCAGTCCTGTCTGCTGTGGAGAGACTGTTTGTGTCCAGCTTTACTTTGCATGTGCCAATTAACATTTCAAACAGATTCTGCTCTGTATTTACGTTCGAAATATTGCGGATACCAATGGTATTCTTCTTCCTGTTCATAGTTTCCCGCTCAATCACGATAGTATTTCCCTGAATAGATATGTAAGTCTTTGCCCAAACGACATACTGCCACAAAAGAATCAAAAATAAAATACCCAGGACAGCCAAAAGTACCGGTAAGGCCGCTCCGCTTCCTGACAGCAAAGAAAGTCCTTCCAGCAAATCTTCCCCGCTTTGCATAAGGCCGCTTATGACAGCCAGTCCTACAAATATAAATACCCCGCCCATTCTCTCCAGAATAATAGAAATATGGTTTCGAAATCTTTTATGCTTTTCCATGATTTTCCCTCTGCTCTATCACCATCTCATTGATTCTGCTCCTTAAGCTGTCGGCTATCCTTTCAGCCTTCTCCTCCTCCAGGAAACGGATTGTCACATCACCTCCTGCCGTGGTCACTACCACCTTTGCCACACCAAACAGGCGGTCGATAGGGCCTTTAGCCGTCTGTAGCTTGTGGAGCCGCTCAATGGGAACAATATTCCGCTTTATAAATATATATCCCTCTTTAATATCAATACATTCTTCATTAATACTGTACCGGTAGCGGTGATACCTAAAGTAGGGACTTAGCAGCACATCCACCAGGGTCAGGATCGCCACAATAAGTGAAATCACTTTACCAGTACCAATATCCTGGGGGAAAATCCAGAAGTAGTCCACAATCCCCACCGCGGCCAGCACTATAATCCCAGCTGGCAAGGATGCTAAATACATACATTTAAGAGCCCTTACAGACAGTTTTTCATATTCCATTCTCTTTCCTCCTGATAACTCACACATCTTGCCGGGCCATGGTCCCGGACATATCTCTTTTTCTTACCCTCCCCTTATGGCAGATTCCCCTCTGCTTTCTTTCCTCCTTTTTCTTCTGATTTTGCTTAACAGTTCTCTGCAATTTTATAAATAAGCCTCCGTGTATCTTCCCATCCAAGACAAGGATCTGTGATAGATTTCCCATATACCCGATGACTGTCTATACTCTGGCACCCCTCCTCTAAATAACTCTCAATCATAACGCCTTTAATCAGCCTTTGAAGGGCAGGGTTATACTTCCGGCTGTGCAGGACTTCACTGACAATCCGTATCTGTTCCTTGTACTGCTTATTTGAATTAGAATGATTGGCGTCTACCACTGCCCCGGGATTTTTCAAATCCATTTTCTCATACATATCCAAAAGGCGGACCAGATCCTCATAGTGGTAATTCGGTATGCACGTCCCATATTTATCTACACCGCCCCTCAGGATCACATGAGCCAGGTCATTTCCCTGGGTTGTCACATCCATGCCTCTGTAAATAAATGTATGGGAACTTTGTGCAGCCGTCACTGAATTAAGCATAACAGAAAAATCACCGCTTGTAGGATTTTTCATCCCTACCGGAATATCCATGCCGCTTGCTGTAAGGCGGTGCTGCTGATTTTCCACGGACCGGGCCCCAACAGCCTCGTAAGACAATATATCATCCAGGTAACTCCTGTTTTCCGGATACAGCATTTCATCCGCCCCAGTCATGCCGCTCACCTCAATGGCGCGGATATGCATTTTCCTGATTGCAATAAGACCGGCCAAAAGATCCGGGGCCTGGTCCGGCTCAGGCTGATGAAGCATCCCTTTATACCCTGCCCCGGTTGTCCGGGGTTTGTTTGTATAAATCCGGGGGATCACCATCAGTTTCTCAGACACTTCCTCATTCAGCCTGGAAAGCCTTTCCACATACTCACAGACAGAATCCTCATTATCTGCCGAGCAGGGCCCTGCCAGTACAATAAATTTATCAGATGTCCCTGTAAAAATGTCCCGAATTTCCTTGTCTCTTTTCTTCTTGATTTCCTGTATCTCTGCAGAAAGGGGGTATTCAGCCTTCAAATCTGCAGGCAGCGGGAGCTGCGCATTTATCTTCATTCCCATGTTCCTATATATTCCTTTCTATTTGTTCATGGTATGTCCTAAAGGCATGGTATTGCGGGATGCCCCGGACATAATCAAAACAACGCCCGCAGATACCTGGGGCGCCGCAGCATACTCTATGAGGTTAAGCAAGACGGTAAGCCGGGTTATGTCGTTGGACAATCATCTATCTAGGCCTGGCGTCACCGCCAGGCTCAAGCGACCTACCTAAAGCGTGACGGGCAGCCACATTGCTTTTATTCGGTCTTGCTTCGGATGGGGTTTACATGTGCCCTCCCTGTTACCAGCGAGGCGGTAGTCTCTTACACTGCCTTTCCACCCTTACATGTGCAGAACACTTGGCGAAATACTCTTAGAAGTGTATTGCCCTGGCATCATCCGGGCACTAGATTCAGGTCTGCCTCCTCAAGTGTCTGGATCTTGCCTGCACTCGGCCTGAAAATATTTCGCCAAGCACTCTGCCCATGCGGTTTATTTCTGTTGCACTGGCCTTGGAGTCACCTCCACCGGACGTTATCCGGCATCCTGCCCTGTGAAGCCCGGACTTTCCTCGTCTGCGGCCTTTCGGCGCCTGCAGCCGCGATTGTCTGTCTTACTTAACACAGTTTTATATTATACTATGGATTCTCTGCTATGTCCATATGTTCACCTTGAATTCCTAAACCTTGCCGGCCCTTTGGGGCATGAATTAAAAGGTACCCCGGACATATATGGGGAGATTGTCCAGGCACATCCGTATGCCCAATCAAATGCATCTTTGTCCTGCCCCTCACTATAAAAATATACCGGGAAGCCCGTCCACACTAAAGCGTATGGCTGCGATCAGAAGCAGGTGCCCAGGATAAAATATATAGAAAAACCATTTTGAAAATTTGCGGCCTCCCGCAGCCTGTTTTCCGTTATAGAAATTTAAAATTACAATCCCTGAAACCACAATTCCCAGAGATGCAGACACAGACCGCAGAAATGCTTCCGCTGCAGGATAAATGCCTGTATAAGACAGCATATTGAAGCCAAAAAACAAGGCTGCAGCCACACCAAAGGCCAGGGCCGTCTTTCCCCTGTCATCCTTCCATGTGTAGAACATAATGGTGAATACCGGCGCCAACAGCGCCCAGTCAGAAAATATGGATGCAAGCACTAAAAGGACTGTAAGGACATACTTTACCTTTCCCAAACTCTGGTCATCCAGCACAAGCAAAATAAAGAAACACAAAAGCAGGGTAAACATCATATTCAGCATAATGACCCCCAATGCCAGGCAATAGGGCACTTCAGAAATCAAAGCAAAAATAAAAAGCCTCCAGGCATATTTCTTTTTAGAATGCGTATAGTAGTAGCCTTCCACAAGAAAATAGCACATCGTAACTGCTGTAAAATATCCTATATCAATCAACACTTCGTACAGGACTGTCCCGGGACTCAAAAAGGCTGTGGCGAAATGATTCAGGAACATAGTAAACATAGCGCAATATTTAATAAAGTCCCGGTTTAATCCCTTCGTTTTCTGCTGTCTCTCCAAAAGTTATACCTCGCTTATCTCATCTGGAATTAAGTTTCCGCCGTCAGCTGCACCTGTCGCCAGTTCATCGCACCTTTCATTCTGCAAATGGCCGTCATGGCCTTTGACCCAGTGAAAGCTTACACTGTGCTTCTCCTTTGCCAGCAGCAGCCTTTTCCACAGATCCATATTCTTTACAGGTTCATTCTTTCCCCGTTTCCATCCCTTTTTCAGCCAGCTATCCACCCAGTGCTGGTTAAATGCATCTACCACATATTTGGAGTCGGAATATACCTCCACTGTGCAGGGCCGGTTCAGTGCCTCCAGGGCGCATATCACTGCCATCAGCTCCATTCTGTTGTTTGTTGTCTTTATATAACCCTGAGACAGTTCCTTTGTGTGCAGTTCGCCCTTTTTATCTATATATTCCAGAACAGCCCCATATCCGCCCGGCCCCTCCGGGTTGCCCCGTGCCGCCCCGTCTGTGTATATTTTTACATGCATAGCCAATTATTCACTCCATCCTCCCTCTCGGATATATTCTTGAAAAGTCTTCTCCGTTTTTTTCTCCAGGATAAACTCCTGCCCTTCCCTGTGTATGGGGCAGATCCGGTCCCTGTATTCCCGAGTGCACTCTTCCAGTTCCAGCCTGTCGAAGATCCCATAATTCCCCCAGAAATGCATGGGAAATACAGCTTTTGTATTCGTCCGCCTCATAAAACAATCCAACCCCTTTACATAAGCATCGCCAAGGCGGGGATCTACTGGTATGAAAGCGGCGTCAATTTCCATGCCTGAAAGTTTGTTGATCTCCTGCTGATAACTCCGCCGCATTTTTGTATTATATGCCTGGCCCTCCTCTTCCCAATGCCACCAGTTCAAATCACCTGCATGGTAAATTCTGTGTCCTGCACACATGACAAGAAAGGCAACCCCTTCATCTGTTGAGCGCAATGTGCGTATAGAACATCCTGAAATACTTATTTCCTCGCCAGGCCCCATAAAGATTATGTCTTCCGCCGGCTCTAGGGCCACGTCATCTGACACAATAAATGTGACCTGCCCCCTGGGCCTTAGCAGGTCAAAAAGATCTTTCCTGAAATGATCGTAGTGTGCGTGGCTTACAAAAGCCAGCAGCTTTGCATCCTTGTCCATCTGGGGCAGGCTGCCCTTATAGAAATCAAATAATAAATAAATCTTATCCCATACTTCCGTGTCCGCCTGCCCCACAGGACATACTTCGGGGGACGTCCCACTGCACTCCACAAGAAACCCACTATGGCTTAAATATGTTACTTTCATCATACATCCAACATCTCCACTGCCCGCACGATTTCCGGCAGGATATATTCCAGGCTCTCCTTGGCGGCCTTTGCGCTCTTTGGCAGGTTCACCATCAACGTACGGTTGCGCACCCCCGCCTCAGAACGGTCAAGCATTGCCTGCTTTGTATGGCGGATATTATAGGCTCTGACAGCCTCCGGTATGCCTGGCAGAAGCCTGTCCGCTGTTCCCCTGACCACCTCAGGTGCACAGTCGCGGTGTCCCACTTCCACAGCGCCTGTCGTCAGAATTAAATCTACTGCTTTGGAATCTGCCAGCCTTTTAAGTACCGCCATGGCTACCTTTTGATCCTCTGGGAGCACACCGGCCGCTTTGACTTCAAAGCCTACCTGCTCCAACACCCTTTTAAGTGCGCCGGCCGCGGCGCTCTCCTTCTTTGACAAATATAACCCCGTATCTAATGTAAATATTGCTGCTTTCATCTACCGTACTCCTTTTCTATCCCAATCAGCCTAGAATACGCCTTGCAGACTCGTTTGCCCTTGCAAAAATCTCTTCTTTGGATGAATCCAGATAATAGGCGCCATCTTCATAGAGGACTTTCCCCCCAACCATCGTCATCTTCACATTCTGTTTACTGCCACTGTAAACCAAATTCTTTTCTATATTCTGGAGGGGCTGCATATTGGGCTGCTGCAGGTCTATAAGCACCATATCAGCTTTCTTCCCCTCTGCCAGGCTGTCACATTCCGGCAGTCCCATTGCGTGGGCCCCATTTACAATGGCCATCTTCAGCACTTCCAACGCCGGCACTGCTTCCGGGTCATCACAGAGCACTTTCTGGAGCCCAGTTACCAGGAACATTTCCCTGAACATATCCAGGCAGTTATTGCTGGCAGGCCCATCGGTCCCAATGGCAACCGGTATGTCCATATCCAGGTACCGCTTTACCGGCGCTATGCCGCTGGCAAGCTTCAGATTTGAGGCCGGGTTAGTCACAATATACAGTCCCTTTTCTTTTACAATATCAAAATCCCCCTCATCCATATGCACGCCATGGAACAATCCGCCGCCGTGGCTGAAAAGGCCTAAGGATTCCATATAGGCCACTGGGGACATGCCCGTCCTGTCCCTGCATCCCTCCACTTCTTTTCTTGTCTCTGAACAGTGTACATACACGGGGATCTTATATCTGCCGGAAAGCGCAGCCAGTCCTTCCATCATGGACTTTCCTGTGGTATATTCAGCGTGGAAGCCAAGCTGGTAGGAAACCAGCCTGTCCGGATCTTTATTGTACCTCTTATAATCAGCTTCGGCCTCCTCAAGGGTGCCGCCAAAATCATTGATGCTCTCACAGAGTACCATTCTGAACCCTGTATCCACGGCAGCCCTCTCCCCTGCCGCCTTATTGATATACATATCAAATGCTGCCGTAATTCCACTTGTGAGATATTCCATAAAAGCCAGCTTATTCAGCCAATAAATATCTTCTCCTGTCAGCTTCGCCTCAGCCGGAAACACACGGTTGTTCAGCCACTCATCCAGCTTCATGTCGTCTGCATGGGAACGCAGGAAAGTCATGGCGGAATGGGTATGTGCATTCTTAAAGCCGGGCATCAAAAGATTCCCCTGCCCATCAATCTCCCTGTCCCATTTCTCTGATGCATGGAGGACTGTAGGGCCTACATATCCAATGGTATCCCCTTTCACCCACACCTCTCCCCGGAAAATATCTTTTCCTGGCTCCATTGTCAAAATCCTGACATTGTAAATTCTGATGTTCATCCTTAACTCCTCTCTTCTATATGTCCTTTAGGCCCGTCCCGTCTATCGGGATATCTTTTGTCAGCCCGCGCATCTGCACGTAATGCAGCTTAACCCAGTTTTTCTATTATTTTTGTGACAAGCCGCTGAAACTCCTCACCCCTTCTGTCGGCCACAGCCTGTACGTCTAAATGGCTCAGCTCTTCCCCAGTGATCCCACATGCCATATTAGAAATACAAGAAATACCACATACCTTCACGCCAGCATGTCTGGCAGCAATGGCCTCGCAGGCAGTACTCATGCCCACCGCATCGGCCCCCAGCGCAGCAAACATGCGGATCTCAGCAGGACTCTCAAAATTAGGCCCCGTTGTCTGGACATATACCCCTTCCTTAAGCCGTATCTTCTCCTGGCTGGCTGTCCTGCGTATCAGGTCCTGTAACCCAAGGTCATATATGTGGGTCATATCCGGGAACCTGGTGCCAAGTTCAGAAATATTTTCGCCAATTAGGGGGGATGGGACAAAATTAGAAATCTGGTCTGTTATCATCATAAAGTCCCCTTCCCTGAACTCTCTGTTGATCCCCCCCGCCGCATTGGTGAGAAAAAGGCTTTTGATTCCCATCATCTTCATCAGCCTGACTGGAAGCACAACATCCGAGATCGGATATCCTTCGTAATAGTGTACCCGCCCCTTCATTACCACTGCAGGGACGTCCCCTATATAACCAAGGAGAAACCTCCCGTCATGCCCCTCCACTGTGGATACAGGGAATCCGGGGATACTCCCATATGGGATCTCCCAGAGAACCCTCATATTTTTTGCATAATTCCCCAGTCCTGAACCAAGGATTAACCCTGCTGACGGTACAAAATCTGTCACGGACCGATAATATTTATAACATTCTGTCAATTTTTCAAATTGCTTGCTCATCTTATCTCTCCTGTCTCTGTCGTATATTCCCTGCCTTTATCTGCGTGCTATCTGCAGATAAAGGCAGGGAACGTATTTCGGCATGCCTGAGGGCACCCCCTTCTATATATCTGTTGACTATTATACCTCCTGTTGATATAACTAACAATAAAAATTTTTATAAAAATTCCCGTAAAACAATGTATTTTATGGCCTGGCCATCTGGGACAGACTTAGGAATTAAATAATAATACAAACCAGCCCGCCGTTGCTGTCATTTACAATTTTCTGCATAGTATCCTGGAGTTTTACCTGGCTCTCATCATTTATAGTAGTAATCTTATTCCTCATGCCATCCATAACCAAATCCTCGATAGATTTCCCAAATATATTGGTGCCCCATACTCCCTCCGGGGTCTCACTTTCCGCTTTAATATATTCCACCAGATCCTGGGCCTGCCTCTCATTCCCCACAATGGGAGCGATTTCTGTCTCAATATTGGCCCGTATCATATGGATGGACGGAGCCTCAGAATGTATTTTTACACCATATTTATTGCCCTGTTTAATAATCTGCGGCTCCTCCAGGGTTATCTCCTCCTTCTTCGGACTCACTACGCCATAACCTTTCATCTTTACATCAGCAAAGGCGTCCTTGATTTGTGTATACTCTTCCTTCATAGAGGCCAGCTCTTTCATCGCGGAAATCAGTTCGTATTCTCCTTGAATCTGCGTGCCTGTCAGTTCACTGAGCACCTCATAGTAGTATTTCTGTGCAAACCCAATGCGTATCTGGACTCTTCCTGTATCCATCTCGATTTTATCCACCTGGATCTGGTCTATGTAAGGACTTTCTGTCTGAGGCGCCTCCCTGGAAGCACTGCGTATATCCGTCATAGTCCCCATAATATCCTTCACGTTTTGAAGCAAGTCGGCCTTGATCCTATGCTCCCGGGAGAGCATTTCCACCCATTTGGGAATGTAGAACTCCACCTCCGCAATAGGAAACTCAAACAGCACCTGACGCATAATATTATGTATATCCTCTGTCCTGAGCTGTTCACAATTCACAGGCACCACTGACACCTGATATTTATCCTCCAGCTCCTCCCCCAGCGCCTTTGTCTCCTCGCTATAAGGTTTCTGGGAATTTAAAAGAACAATAAAGGGTTTCCCGATTGACTGTAACTCTTTGATTGTTTTCTCTTCCGCCGCAATATAATTCTCCCGGGGCAGTCCCCCGATGCTTCCATCTGTAGTGACAACAAATCCGATAGTGGCATGGTCATGGATCACCTTCTGTGTCCCGATGGCGGCCGCCTTTGTAAATGGAATTTCATACTCAAACCAGGGTGTTTTGACCTGCCGTTCCGCATCATTTTCGATATGCCCTGAAGCTCCCTCCACCATATAACCCACACAGTCAATAAGCCGGATCTTCACCTCCACATCCTCAGACAAACGGATGGAGGCCGCCTCTTTGGGCACAAATTTGGGTTCAGTGGTCATAATCGTCGTGCCAGATGCAGACTGCGGCAGCTCATCTTGGGTTCTCTCTTTTGCGTGCTCGTCAGTCATATTGGGGAGCACCAGGAGATCCATAAATCTTTTGATAAAGGTTGACTTGCCTGTCCGAACAGGGCCAACCACCCCAATATAAATTTCTCCGTTTGTTCTTGCTTTCATGTCTTTGTATAGCTGAAATGAATCCATAAAAATACCCCCTTGTTCTGCTGATACAAATGTATGCACAGAAAAGGGGGAATATGCCTGAAACTTAATCAAGAATCCCAAAATTGGCCAAGGCCTGCTTTTTACTCCCAGGGCAGGGAAGAATGTTCACTTTTCAGCTCTCGAAGCATCAGTTCATCCACTGCCTCAGCCGGGTTCTTCCCCTCAAAAAGCACAGCATTGACCTGGCACACGATAGGCATGGACACCCCATATTGTTCCGCCAGCCTGGCCGCCGCCTTGGCAGAATATACACCTTCCACCACCATTTTCACTTCATCCATGGCCTCTTCCATGGTCTTGCCCTGTCCAATCAGATAACCGGCTTTCCGGTTCCTGCTGTGGATGCTGGCGCAGGTGACAATTAGATCGCCGATTCCTGTAAGTCCGGTAAATGTCTCTATTTTGCCGCCCATCTTCACTCCCAGCCTCGCTATCTCTGCAATGCCCCTGGTAATCAGGGCCGCTTTTGTGTTATCGCCATAGCCTAAGCCGTCTGCAATCCCTGCTGCAAGTGCTATCACATTTTTCAGGGAACCGCCCAGCTCTATGCCGAGTATATCCGGACTTGTGTACACACGGAACACGCGGCTTATAAACATAGACTGCAGATATTCCGCTGTTTTTTTTGTCTTTGCCCCAATGACACAGGTCGTCGGAAGTTTCCTTCCTACTTCCTCCGCATGGCTGGGGCCAGACAAGACAGCCACATCTGCCTGAGGGATCTCCTGCTCAATCTGCTGGGACAGGGTCATAAGAGTGGCTTCTTCAATTCCCTTCGCCACATCCACAATGATCTGGCCCTGGCTTACATAGGGGCACATCTTCGCCGCTGTGGACCTTGTAAAGGGGGACGGCACTGCCAATACCATAAAATCCTGGCCCACAATCGCTTTACTGATATCATTTGTGACTGCCATATCATCTGGAAGCCTGACTCCCGGCAGCTTTGTTTCATGCTCCCGTTTCTCTGAGAGCATCTCCACTTCCCCATTATCAATTGACCAGATTGTAACCTGATGTCCGTTCCCATGGAGGAGAACTGCCAAAGCTGTCCCCCAGCTTCCCGCTCCCAATACACCTACATTTGCCATAATCTACTCTCCTTTTACACATTATGCTGCAGATTAACCTGCGTATCCGCCCGCCTGGGTATTCTCTACACTTTCTTTTTACCAGATCCGAATCTGTTTTCCGTGCCTGCCATAAGACGGCCAATATTCTCTCTATGCCTGTACCAGGCCAGCAGTGTCAGTATCAATGTCAAGGCATACAGCTCATATACATAGGGGACTGACATACCAAAAACTCCCAACTGCCCAAACAAGACAACCTCCAGGAAGAACATGGCGGAGGCCAGCAGGGAGCCTAAGGATATGTATCTTGTCAGGACTGCTGCAATGAGGAATGCCGCCAGCGGAATAGGCACCATCCTCAGGTCTGTGGAAACCACCAGTCCGGCCAGCACAGCAATCCCCTTTCCGCCTTTAAAATGCAGATAAAAGGGAAAATTATGCCCTAATGTGGCTCCCATTCCCGCATACATGGCGAGCAGGGGAAGGTATTCGCTGCCCTTGTAAAAATATCTCACCAGCAAAACGGCAGCCACGCATTTTATCACATCTCCTGCAAAGGTCATTAACCCTGCCTTCCACCCCATCACACGCACTGCGTTGGTGGAACCCGCGTTGCCACTTCCTTCCCTGCGGATATCAATATGGTTCATCTTCCCTACAAGATACCCAGTCTGCAAAAGGCCGCAAACATATCCTGCCAACAGACAGATTAAACGTTCCATACTACTGCTCCTTCCCCTTTCTCTCCCGGATGAAAAACTTCAGTGATGTCCCCCTGAATCCAAAAGCTTCCCGGATTTTATTTTCCAGATATCTTGTATAGGAGAAGTGCATCAATTCCTTATCGTTTACAAAAATGACGAAGGTCGGCGGCTTTACGGACACCTGGGTAATATAGTAAAGCTTCAGCCTCTTTCCCTTATCAGAGGGAGGCTGCTGCATGGCAACTGCCTCTGACATAATTTCATTGAGGACTCCGGTGGCTACCCGCAGGGTCTGGTTTTCAATCACCATGTCAATCACCTCATACAGCTTAACCAGCCTCTGTCCGGTCTTGGCAGAAACATACATGATCTCCGCATAGGGCAGATATGAAAGGATCTGCCTGATCCTTCCCTCATATTCCCTGGTTGTCCGGTCATTCTTCTCTATGGCATCCCACTTGTTTACGACAATAACAATGCCCTTCCCCCTCTCATGGGCGATTCCTGCTATCTTGGCATCCTGCTCTGTGACGCCTTCCACTGCATCGATTACCATAAGCACAACATCTGCCCGCTCCACTGCAGTCACTGTCCGTATAATACTGTATCGCTCCAGTTCCTCCTTGACCTTGCTTTTTCTGCGCAGTCCGGCGGTATCTATGAAAATGTACTCCTTCCCGTCATGTACCACTTCTGTGTCAATGGCATCTCTGGTAGTGCCTGCAATATCAGAGACTATGACACGGTTCTCTCCTAAAAGCTTATTTATAATAGAAGATTTTCCTACGTTTGGCTTGCCCACGATGGCAATCCGGGGACGGTCATCTTCTTCCCCCGCCCCCTCCCCTTCGGGAAAATGCCTGACCACTTCATCCAGCATGTCTCCAACCCCCAGCTTTGAAGCTGCTGATACAGGCACTGGGTCCCCAATGCCCAGATTATAAAACTCATATACATCGGGCATATATTTATCAAAACTGTCTACTTTATTTACCACAAGAACAACCGGCTTTTTGGAACGGCGCAGCATATCCGCAACCTTGGAATCGGAATCCACCAGACCTTGCCTTACATCTGTAATAAAAATAATTACATCTGCCGTATCAATGGCTATCTGTGCCTGCTCCCTCATCTGGGAAAGAATCACGTCCCCGCTGTCCGGCTCGATTCCTCCTGTATCAATCAGCGTGAATTCTCTGTTAAGCCAGTCCACATCTGCATAAATCCTGTCTCTTGTGACTCCGGGCGTGTCCTTGACTATGGAAATCATCTCCCCTGCCAGAGCATTAAATAATGTAGATTTTCCCACGTTCGGCCTTCCCACGATTGCCACTACTGGTTTACTCATATCTTTCTTCTGCCTTTCTCTTTCTCAATTATACATCATTTCCCAGGACTGCATCAATCAGGTCCTGACCGCTTGATTTTACAATATCTATCTCTACTTGTAAAGCACTCTCCACATCCCCAAGAGTAAAATCATCCAGAAATATGTCCTCATCTGTTTTCAGCATACTGCATGGAAGCAATAGCCTGTCCCCCAACTCTTTCCCTGAAAGCTGCGCTGTCAGGTCCTGCCCTGTAATTAACCCGGACACCGTAATCTGCCTGCCAAAAAAATCATTTCTTATCTCATATAAAGATACTTGGACATTGGGAAATTTCTGGTTCAGCCTTTTAAGCATGTCTTTTAAGTAGGGATACGCCAATTTACCTGTTGCAAGGGACAGCCTTCTCACCCTGGCGTCCCCTTTAAGCTTCCTGAAACCCTCCTCAAATTCATCCAGCAGAAGCCTCAGCATACCCACGCCATTTTCCAGCTGCAGGTAGCCGTCATATTTTTCTTTCCGCGGAACCTCCTGCCCGGCTAGGATATACCACTCATCCCCCGCATGTATAAAATGGGTGCCGTGTTCTGCAAATATCTTATCCTGCCATTTGTGTATTGTCTCCAGGACTAAAGCTGCCTCCTCCCTTGTAAACGGCTCAAGAGGGTATAACCCCTCCCTGAACTTTGTCAGTCCCACAGGCACCACAGATACACTTTTTAAATATGGAAGATATTCTGTCAGGTCGCGGATGCTTCGTTCCAGTTCCCCGCCGTCATTCACGCCCTTACATAGGACAATCTGCCCATTCATCTCAATCCCGCCCTTATATAGGATATCCACCTTTTTCAGTGCGTCCCCAGCAAACCGGTTGTGGAGCATCTTACACCGTAATTGGGGGTTCGTGGTGTGGAAAGATATATTGATAGGCTCCAGGCGGTATTTTACAATCCTTTCCACATCATGGTCACTCATATTTGTCAGGGTGATATAGTTTCCCTGCAAAAAAGAAAGCCTGGAATCATCATCCTTAAAATACAGGGTCTGGCGCATTCCCGGGGGCATCTGGTCAATAAAACAGAACATACACTTATTTCTGCATGAACGGTACTCATCCATCAGGCTCTGTTCAAACTCCAGCCCTAAAGCCTCCCCGGCCTCCTTCTCTATCTCCAGCTCCCACTGCTCTTTATCTGGTTTTTCTATAAGGAGGACGACCTCCTCCTCCTCTGCATAGAAATGATAATCAAAAACGTCTGTGATCTCATTTCCATTCATGCTAAGAAGCCTGTCCCCGGGTTCAATTCCCATCTCTTCCCCAATACTGCCGGGTTGGACAAAGCTTACGATATGCTCATGGTTCATAGTTAAATACTCCTAAATCTCTCTGCTGCCGCAGACTGCGGCTAGTCCATCCAAAGCGCTTTTGGTCATCGGCGCGCCTGTCCCAGCCAGCAGGGATATCAGCTAGGCACAGCCAATGGCCAAACCTGCCAAGACCTGCTTATCATTATAGCATAATCGCCGGGTTGCGCAAGGTATGGCTGAACTGTTACTTGAATTTCATTATAAAAAATGATATAACCATATATGTAGGAGAGTCTGATTTTACAGACTTCATAAAATTTGTCTAACACAGGAGAAAATTATGTCAAATATTGAACTACTGGAAAAGACCCTTCCGATAGCGCCCCTGAAAATCGCAGCCATGGAGAACTGCAGACAATTGGGGGAACGGGTAAATGACTATATTGTTGCCTTCCGAAAAGGCACAGTCTGTGAGGTAAAGCCTTCTCCCCTCTACGTCAATTATGAGTCTCTGAATTATCTCGTGGACTGTTCCTGTCCCCGTTTTGGTTCCGGCGAGGCCAAAGGGATCCTCAAAGAAAGCATCCGCGGGACAGATTTGTTTATCATGACAGACGTATGCAACTACAGCCTTACCTATACAGTCAACGGGCACTTAAACCATATGTCTCCCGATGACCATTATCAGGATCTTAAAAGAATCATCTCTGCTGCCAATGGAAAAGCGCGCAGAATCAATGTAATTATGCCTTTCCTCTATGAGAGCCGCCAGCATAAACGTACAAAAAGAGAGTCCCTGGACTGTGCGATTGCACTGGAAGAGCTGGCTTCTATGGGAACCACAAATATTATCACTTTTGACGCCCACGATCCAAGAGTCCAAAATGCAATCCCCCTTCACGGTTTTGACAGCTTTAACCCGCCTTATCAGTTTATGAAAGCACTTTTCCGCGCTGTGCCGGACTTCAAGGCAGATAAAGAACATCTCATGATTATCAGTCCCGATGAAGGGGCCATGCACCGTGCCGTGTACTTTTCCAATGTACTGGGCGTGGAAATGGGCATGTTCTATAAACGCAGGGACTACTCTACAGTCGTCAACGGCAAAAACCCCATCGTGGCCCATGAATTTTTAGGAGCCGACGTACAGGGCAAGGATGTGATTATTGTTGACGATATGATATCCTCCGGTGAAAGCATGCTGGATGTGGCAAAGCAGCTTAAAGAACGCAGGGCTGCCAGAGTATTCGTATGCACCACCTTCGGCCTGTTCACAGAAGGCTTCAGCAAATTTGATACATATTATGAAAAAGGTTATCTGGACCGTGTCATCACCACCAACCTGACATACCTGCCTCCTGAGGTAGATGAAAAGCCATATTTTGTAAAGGCCGATATGAGTAAGTTCCTTGCCCTCATCATAGATTCCCTGAACCACGACACGACCATCGGCGCTGTTTTAAACCCAACAGATAAAATCCATGCACTTCTTGAGAGACATCGGGTTGATTGAAAATAACATGAGTCCGGGACTATCTGAAACGCCCGGACTCATATTTTGTTTTTATTTTTAGATATCTGATCAGATCATCACACCGCTGCCCTAAAGATGCCTTAGCCTCCATAAATCCCAGGCTCTCTGCTGCTGTACTGAGAAACTGTTCTGTCAGAGTATCTCTGTGCTGCTGCAAAAATAGGATTTTATCTTCTTCTGATTTTATATCCAGAAAATCCAGAATCAGCGTTGTTTCCTGAGATTTCTCATATTCTTTATTTTTTTGCCCGCCTTTTAGGGCGCTCTCTCCGGACAATGTGCCCAAACTGCCAAACAAGCCCAGAAAATCTTTTTTAGGGCAGGCATATATTTCCCCTCCATCCATCAGCATTTCATAAACAACCAGCTTCTCTTTTGTCTTTATATGGACCGAAAGGCAGAGGATTTTCACCTTATGCCCCTGGCGATCCGCATAAACTTCTCCCGGTACTGGTTCTATTCTGTCCATAAATACTCCTTCCATTTGGCAGGGCCTGCCAACAAACACAGCAGGCCCCTCCTATTTACGGGACATGGCCTAATATAGCTTTGCACTGATTAATTTAGGCCTGAACCCATTTTTCTCCAATGCATTTAAAATCCTATGCTTATGTTCTGTCCCAAATGCTTCCATAGTAATACGAAGCTCCACTGCCGCATTGCGGTTCGTACTCACAAACTGGTTATGCTCCAGCTTAATTACGTTGCCCTGTTCATCTGCAATCGTGGCTGCCACTCTCACCAACTCGCCCGGCTTGTCGGGAAGGAGGACTGAGACAGAGAAAATTCTATCACGCTGAATCAGGCCGTGCTGCACGATTGAGGACATGGTGATCACGTCCATATTGCCGCCGCTTAAAATGCAGACAACTTTCTTTCCCTTTACGTCCATCTGTTTTAAGGCTGCGACGGACAAAAGGCCTGAGTTTTCCACAATCATCTTATGGTTTTCCACCATATCTAAAAATACGCCGATAAGTTCATCATCATCCACCAAAAGTATATCGTCGACATTCTGCTGTACGTATGCCAAATTCTGAATCCCAACAGCCTTGACTGCTGTTCCGTCGGCGATGGTATCTGCACTGTCAAGCTCAACAACCTCTCCCGCGGCAAGGGCTGCCGTCATGCTGGCAGCCGGGGAAGGCTCTACACCTATCACTTTGATCTTGGGGTTCAGCATCTTCGCCAGCGTAGCCACGCCGGTAATCAGTCCTCCGCCCCCGATGGGCGCTACAATATAGTCCACAGTGGGCAGCTCCTGTATAATCTCCATTGTGATTGTCCCCTGGCCTGTGGCCACATCCAGGTCATCAAAAGGATGCACAAAAGTAAGGCCTTCTTTTTCTGCCAGTTCATAGGCATATGCGCAGGCGTCATCATAAACATCCCCGTGAAGGATCACTTCTGCACCATAACTCTTCGTCCGGTTCACCTTAATCAGGGGCGTCACTGTGGGCATCACAATGGTTGCCCTGCATCCGTACTTTTTAGCCGCATATGCCACGCCCTGGGCATGATTCCCTGCCGAGGCAGTGATCAGCCCTCTTTCCCGCTCTTCCTTTGACAAGGTGCTGATTTTATAGTATGCGCCTCTTAATTTGTAGGCCCCCGTATGCTGCATATTTTCAGGCTTTAAATATATCCTGCCCTCTGTCTGGGCACTCAAATAATCACTGTACACGAGCTTTGTGGGAATTGTCACCTGCTTTACGATTTCACTTGCCTCTTCAAACTTCTCCAATGTCAACATTCTATCCCTTCTTTCTGTACCCTATTCTTCTGTTTCTCCGCTGTAAAATAGTGCATTTACAAATTCATCTGCATCAAATTTCTGTAAATCATCCATGCTTTCGCCTACGCCGATATATTTCACAGGAATTTCCAGCTCTGACTGGATGGCGACAGCTATCCCCCCTTTTGCTGTCCCGTCCATCTTCGTCAGGATAACCCCTGTAATATCTGCCACCTCATGGAACTCTTTGGCCTGGGAAAGGGCATTCTGGCCAGTTGTGGCATCCAGCACTACCAGGGTCTCCTTGTATGCCTCCGGGTATTCCCTCTCAATGACCCGGTTAATTTTGCGCAGTTCCTCCATCAGGTTCTTCTTATTATGGAGGCGCCCGGCAGTATCGCAGAGAAGGATATCTGCCTTTCTGGCCCTGGCCGCCGCCACGGCGTCAAACACTACGGAAGCCGGGTCTGCCCCCTCCTGGCCGCCAATCATTTCCACCTGGGCCCGGATGGCCCACTCCTTGAGCTGCTCCTTTGCGGCTGCCCTGAATGTATCTGCAGCGGCCAGAATTACTTTCTTATGCTGCCCATGGAATTTCCCTGCCAGTTTTCCAATTGTGGTCGTCTTGCCCACACCATTGACGCCAATCACAAAGACAACGGATGTCCTCTCCTCAAATTCATAGGCAGTCTCCCCCACATCCATCTGCTGCCTGATGCTGTCAATTAAAAGCTGCCTGCACGCAAGAGGCTCCTTAATATGCTGCTCCTTCACCTTTTGCCTCAAGTCCTCTATAATTCTCTCCGTGGTGTGGACACCTAAATCTCCCATGATCAAGGTTTCCTCCAACTCTTCATAAAAATCCTCATCGATTTTGGAGAAACCATGGAAAATACTGTCCATGCCGGACACAATATTATCTCTTGTCTTGGTAAGCCCTGTCACGAGCCTTCTAAAAAAACCCTGCTTTTCTCCCATATTCTGTACCTATCCTCTCAGCTACAGGCATCACCATGCCTGAAAATACAATTAATAGGCTCTGCATACAGCATCCGCCTTCCTCCTAAGCCTTCCACATATATCCCTACTTGTCCAACTCCTCTCCCAGCAGATCCACAGATACTAAAGTAGAAACGCCCTTTTCCTGCATTGTAATCCCATACAGGCGGTCCGCAGACGTCATGGTGCCTCTCCTGTGGGTTATAACAATAAATTGTGTATTTTTCGTCAGCTTATGCAGATACTTTGCAAAGCGCACGACATTATTGTCATCTAAGGCAGCCTCAATCTCATCCAGGAGGCAAAAGGGTGACGGTTTTAGATTCTGGATGGCAAACAAAAGGGAGATTGCTGTCAGCGCTTTTTCCCCGCCGGAGAGCTGCATCATATTCTGCAGCTTTTTGCCCGGAGGCTGTGCGATAATGCGGATGCCGGCCTCCAGGATATCCTCATCTTCCATCAGCTCAAGAGTCCCTTTCCCTCCGCCGAACAGCTGCTTGAATACGCTGTCAAATTCCTTGGATATACGCGCAAACTGTTCTTCAAACTGCCTCCTCATGGCTCCATCCAGCTCATCGATAATTTTCAGCAGGGTGGCCTCCGCCTCCACAAGATCGTCATGCTGCCCTTTCAAGAACTCATATCTTTCCGAGACATTCTTGTAATCTTCAATGGCATTGACATTGACGTCTCCCAGCTTCTTAATCTCGCCTTTCAATACCTGGGTTTGGCGTTTCATGTATGCTAAGTCTGTCAGGTTTTCATTTCTTAACTCCATTGCATGGTTATATGTGATTTCATATTCTTCCCACATATAATTAATCTGCTTCTCTGACGCCTCCTCGTAGGACTCTTTTCTGCTGTTCAGCCGGAAACACTCTTTGTCCAGTTCTGACATATGCCTGGAAAGCTCCTCCCGCTTTCCTAAGAATGTTTTATGCTTCATGGAGAGTTCCTCACGTTTTGCCACCTGTTTTTTAATCTCTTCCTCGATTTCTGCAAATAGCTCCTTTGAATCTTCGATGGCAGTTTTAAGATCCTGTATTTCTGCCTCTCTCTCCTGGATCTCCATAGACGCATTTCCCTTACTGATATCCAGCTCTTTTAATTCTGCCTCGAATTTCTCCGTCTCCTCCAGGATGCGCCCCAGGTTCTCCAGAATAAAAGTATGCTGCTGCTCCAGGCTGGCAAACGAAAGGTGGACTTCCTCTGTTGCTTTCAGCTGCACGGCTTCCTGCGCCTTGTCTGCCTCCAGCCTTTTCTGCAGCTCTTCAATTTTTATATTTAATTCCTTCTCCAGCGCCTCGGACGCCTCCAGCTCCATCTGGATAGAATCCTCATTGTCCAGTATCTCTTCGAGCCTCTGCTTTAAACTCTCTTCCTCCCGCAGATAAGCCTCATAGCGTTCCTTTGACTCTCTCTGCCTAATCTGTACTTGCTCCACATGCATCCTGGCCGTATTTTCAATGACAGAGGCTTTCCTCAGCTTCTGCTGAATCTCATCGATTGTACTATAACACGCGGCACGCCTGGATTTTATGTCATTGACTGCCCTTTCGCAATCATCCATATCCCTTTTGAGCATCCTGACAGTCTGCTCAAATTCTTCAATCTCGCGGCGCCTGCTCAGAAGGTTGCTGGAATTTTTAAATGCGCCTCCTGTCATGGATCCTCCCGGATTGATGAGTTCCCCTTCCAAAGTTACCAGCCTTAAAGACTGTCTGTACTTTCTGGCCAGCCGGACGCCATTGTCAATATGGTCCACTACAATCGTCCTGCCTAAAAGCTGCTCTGCCAAACTTCTGAACCGGTCTTCCACATGGACCAGCGTGCTGGCAAGCCCAATCACCCCCGGCTCGCCAAGCGCCTCTGCCTGGCGTATCTGCGCTTTCATGTGCATACTGGTAAGAGGCAGGAATGTGGCCCTCCCGAACTTGTTCTGTTTTAAATATGCAATCATCCGCTTTGCCGTCTCTTCATTGTCTGTGACAATATTTTGGATGTTTCCCCCCAGGGCGGTTTCCACAGCAATCTCATATTCCTTGTCCACCTTTATGATATCAGCGACAACACCAAGCAGGCCTTTCTCCTTTTCTTTATTCGCCATTACCTTCCGGATACTATTGCCGTAACCGTCATAACGCTCCGTAATATTTTTTAAGGATTCAAGGCGGGAGGACTCCCTGTGGTACGCCGTCTGCCCGATCCTGAGCTTGTCCTGGCAGCCTGCCAATTCTTTCTGCAGCCTTTCTATGGTCTGTTCGTTTCTGTCCGCCTCTTCTGTATACGCTGCAATCTCTTCCGATATAGCCTTCAGCTCTTCTTCATGGGCAGCCAGGATTTCGTTTTGCTTTTTTGCTTCCCCCGATACCTCTGAAATTTTATGCTTCAGAGCCTCTCTGCGGGCGGTAATCTGTTCCTGGGTAGTACTGTAGTGCTGGATTTTTGCCCGGGTGGACGCCCGGCTGTTTAAGAGCTCCATGATCTCAGCCTGGCTTGCCTCGATCTGGGCAGTCTGGGCTGCAATCCTGGACTGTACGTCAATCAGCCCTGCCCTTGCCCGGGTATCTGCCTGCCTCACCTGAGAAAGCCTGGCCTCCACGGCAGATTTCTCCTGCTCCTGCTTTGCCCTCTGGGCCTGCCTTGTCTCAATTTCTATCTGGATTGTGCTGGCCCTGTTCCCATAGTGCTCATCATTCATGCGGACTGTATTGATCTGTTCCTTAAGCACATTGATCTGGCCTTCAAGCTGCTGTTTCAAAAGTGTTGTCTCACTGAGCTGGCTCTTTGCCTTTTCTATAGAGTAATCGATCTGGTCTACTTCCTCCTCTATAGCCTCATATTCTGTTTTCATCTCCTCATATCTGACGCTGGCTTCCTGCATCTCCTCAGAGGCAATCTTCAGCTTGCCCTCTGTCTGTGTGATCTGCTCCTGAATACGCTCCGTTTCCAGCAGGAACATATTAATATCAAATACTTTCAGTTCTTCTTTTTTCTTCAGATATTCCCTTGCAACCTCGGACTGTCTTTTTAAAGGGCCTATCTGCTTCTCCAGCTCAGCCAGGATATCATTGACACGTGTCAGGTTCTGCCTTTCCTCCTCCAGCTTTTTGACTGACAGGTTCTTCCGGCGTTTAAACTTGACAATGCCTGCCGCCTCATCGAACAACTCACGGCGTTCCTCTGGCTTCCCGCTTAATATCTTATCAATCTGCCCCTGCCCGATAATAGAATAGCCTTCTTTCCCAATCCCAGTATCATAAAACATCTCATTGATATCTTTCAGCCGGCAGCCTGCCCCGTTAATAAGATACTCACTTTCCCCTGAACGGTACAGCTTTCTAGTCACCGTGACTTCCTCGTAATCTACAGGAAGCTCATGGTCCGAATTATCCAGCGTGATTGCCACGAAAGCATAGCTGAGGGGCCTCCTGTTCTCCGTCCCTGAAAAAATAACGTCCTGCATGCTCCCGCCCCTAAGCTGCTTAACCCTCTGCTCCCCAAGGACCCATCTCACCGCATCTGCCACATTACTCTTGCCGCTGCCATTGGGGCCTACGATGCCTGTAATTCCATTGTGGAACTCAAATTTGATTTTATTGGCAAAAGACTTAAACCCCTGCACCTCAATGCTCTTTAAATACATATAACACCTGCTTTATTTTTGTTTTTTCAGTTCCAGTATGGCTTTATATGCCGCCTCCTGCTCCGCCGCTTTTTTAGTACGCCCAATGCCTACGCCATATCCCCGCCCGTCAAGGCGGACTTCAACGCAAAAAGACTTATTGTGGTCAGGCCCTTCCTCCTTAAGCAGGTGGTATGAGACCCCACCCTCCATTTGGGCCTGCACGATCTCCTGCAAAATAGTCTTGCTATCAAAAAAGAGTTTTTTATTCTCTAAGTCCGTCAGAATAAATTTATGTATAAACTCTTTTGCATTAGTAAAACCACCGTCCAGATAAATCGCGCCGATAAGCGCCTCCAGGGCATCTGAGGTGATGGAGTCCCTCAGCCTTCCTCCGGTCGCCTCCTCACCCTTCCCAAGCAGCAGGTAAGACCCCAGGTCTATGTCCCGTGCACAGAATGCCAGGGAGGGCTCGCAGACCATACTTGCCCTTGTCTTAGTCAGTTCCCCTTCGGATACCTTGGGGGACTCCAAAAAAAGAAATTCACTGGAAACAAGCTCCAGCACTGCATCACCTAAAAATTCAAGCCTCTCATTGCAGCAGTGCTTTTCCAGATGCTTTTCATTTGTAAAGGAGCTGTGCATCATGGCCCTCCTAAGCAGTGAAAAATCCCGGAATTTATAGCCAATTCTTTTTTCCAGCTCTTTTAAACTATCACTCATATCTATATCGTCTGCTGTGTTTCCCAGAATCATGCAGACATACACTCCTTTCCATTCCATGGCAGCCTTTGCCCCAACATCCCAGGACCATGTTGTAAATACATGCAGCATGGCAAAGACTATTGGCATGTTTAAATGTTTCCTAAAATGAAAAAGCCCGGAGGGGCTTTTTCATTTACTCTTTTATTCTACAACCTTTTTAATCTGGTCCACAGCATCCTGCACAGTTGCTATCTTCTCTGCCTCGTCATTGTCAATCTCAATGTCAAATTCTTCTTCAATCCCCATGATTATTTGGAAAATATCTAACGAATCTGCTCCTAAATCATCTACAAATGTTGATTCCGGACGGATCTCCTCCTTCGGAACGTTTAACACGTCTGCAATAATTTCCTGTAACTTCTCAAATTCCATAGTTCACTTTCCTTTCTTTTCCACCTTAATCTTTTTTCCCATCCTGCCCACTCTGGATCGCAGCTTTTATTTTCTCATTGATCTGCTGCTCCTTAAATGTGACGCATTGGATAATCGAATTACGTACTTCTTTTGAAGTAGAATTTCCATGTACTTTGACAACCAAGCCATTCAGGCCAAGAAGCGGCGCACCGCCATACTCACTGGCATCAAAATCCTTCAAAGTTGCCTTGAGCGCAGGCTTTACAAGAAGTGCCCCAATCTTACTTCGCAGCGAAGTCATCATACTGCCCTTGATTTTCTGAATCAGAGTGCCTCCCACGCCTTCATAGAGCTTGAGAATCACATTGCCCACAAAGGCCTCGCAGACAACCACATCCACAGCGCCAGACGGAATATCACGTGCCTCCACACTGCCCACAAAGCGGATATCCTCACAAGCCTTGAGCAGGGGGAAGGTCTCTTTTACAAGTGCATTCCCCTTCTCCTCCTCAGCGCCGATATTGACGATTCCCACAGTCGGGTTCTTCTTCCCCATAATGTGCTCCATGTATATAGAACCCATCCGTGCAAACTGAACCAGGTGGGACGGCCTTGCATCCACATTAGCGCCACAGTCTATCAGCAGGGACACCCCCTTGGCAGTCGGTATGAGGGGAGCAAGAGGCGGCCTTTCCACCCCCTTAATCCTGCCGACCAGTACCTGGCCGCCGACTAAGATTGCCCCTGAGCTTCCTGCGGATACAAATGCATCTGCCTGCCCCTTCTTCACCAGGTTCATAGCCACCACAATAGAAGAATCCTTCTTCCTGCGGATTGCCATGACAGGCGGTTCCGCAGTCTCTATCACCTCAGAAGCGTGGACAACCTCAATCTGCTCCTGGGGATACGTATATTCTGATAACGTCTTCTTCAGCAAATCCTCCTGCCCCGTCAGCAGAATCTTAATATCCTCCCGCTCTCTGACGGCCTCAACTGCCCCCTGCACAATCCCGGCAGGCGCATTATCTCCGCCCATCGCATCCAGGGCAACCCTTGTAATATCAGACATTTCTCTTCCTCCTAACGCTACTGCATTAATTCTACTAAACATCAATATAAAAATCAATAACAAAATAGAATTTATATAGGGGGCGCCGCAAAATGAACCTTTACATTTCGCGGCGCCCCGTTTCAATATGCTTTATAGTCTATTTCCTTTGAATGCTGCACATCTCCTGCCTTTTCCTACCTTGCAGATTCCCGCACAATGAGCTCCAGCTCAAAACCTGTCCCGCTGCCACTATATTTCCGGCCCTCCATCTGGTCCACCAGAAGCTAACTAAAACATTTCAAACATTCAATTTCACTAAACATCTCTGCTCTAGGAGCCTTCTAATCAAACGCCCACATTACACTCTCTCCAAGGCAATCCTGCAAATAAAAAGAACCACAAAAAAACTCTATGCGAAAGATTGCTCAATCACATAGAGTTTTTATGTTCCATTCACTGGCTCGTCCCTATTAGTCAACAGAGATAATTTCTTTTTTGTTGTAAGATCCACATGCCTTGCATACTCTGTGCGGCATCATAAGCTCTCCACATTTGCTGCATTTCACAAGATTTGGAGCACTCATCTTCCAATTTGCCCTTCTTTTATCCCTTCTGGACTTAGAAGATTTATTCTTTGGACAGATAGACATAGGTTACACCTCCTTAAAATTCTTAAACAAATCACGGACAACTGACATTCTTGGGTCAACCCCTGTGTCTTCGCAGTCACAAGTTCCCCTGTTTAGGTTCTGACCACAAACGCTGCAAATGCCCTCACAGCTTTCGCTGCAAAGAACTTTCGTCGGCCACCCTATAGATATCTCGTTAAAGAGCAATTTGTCCACGTCAAGATGGTATCCGTCAATGAAATTTGATTCATCTAACCCTTCTCTCAAATCAGCATCTGAAACATTCAAATCAACATATTTCTCCACATCCAGCAAAAACTCATGTTCTACCTCTTCAAGGCAGCGGTCACATGGAATTATAACCTTTACTTTGGTCTCTGCCTGAATCTGCAGTTCCTTATCCTTTATATGTGTAACCACAACATGTACAGGATCACTGCCGATCACTGGAAATCCCCCAATCTTCAGTCTAATCACATCCAATTCAAAGGGAACTGTCTCCTCTACTGCCCTATGCTGCTCTGACAGAACGTCTGATAGGTTAATTAACATCTTCATTACTCCTATTCATACCTAAATTATTATATCATGTAAAATAACTTTGTCAATATGAAAAATACAGAATCTGACAGGAAAATGTGAAAAAGACAAAGGGGACTGTCCCTTTTGCAAAGGGGACTGTCCCCTTTGCCCTCCATTTTCAGAATATTCAGAAAAAGCCGGCAGACCAAACCTGCCAGCTTTCTTTTTTTCAGTAATTATTTTACGAGTGCAACTGTCTCCCTTGCAATTGCAAGTTCTTCATTGGTCGGGATCACGAGTACTGTCACTTTAGAATCAGGGGTGGAGATCACCACTTCTTCCCCTCTCTTAGAATTAGCTTCCTTGTCGATTTCTATTCCAAGGAACTGCAGGTAACTGCAAACTTCTTCGCGGATGTCTTTATCGTTCTCGCCGATTCCAGCGGTAAATACAATATTATCTACGCCGTTCATGGCTGCCGCATAGCTACCTACATATTTTGCCACTCTGTATGCAAATACTTCAAGGGCAACCTGTGCCTGCTTATTGCCTTCTTCCGCTGCTGCGCATAAATCTCTGAAATCGCTGGAAAGTCCATTGGAAAGTCCAAACACTCCTGATTCTTTATTCAGAACTTTCATCAAGCCTTCAATATCAAGATTTTCCTTCTTTGAGATAAACTCCAGAATGGCCGGGTCGATATCCCCTGACCTGGTTCCCATCACTAATCCTTCAAGGGGTGTCAGTCCCATGGATGTATCTACAGATTTCCCGTTCATCACTGCACAGATGCTGGCGCCATTGCCGAGATGGCATACGATGGTCTTGACTGCGTCATATGGCTTCCCTGTAATTTCAGCTGCCCTTTTCGATACAAAGCTGTGGCTTGTGCCGTGGAAGCCATAGCGCCTTACTTTATATTTTTCGTAATAAGCATAGGGCAGTCCGTACATATAAGCCTTTTCAGGCATCGTCTGATGGAAAGCAGTATCGAATACACCTACCATAGGGGTATTTGGCATCAGCTTCTCACATGCGTCCACGCCGATCAGGTTGGCAGGATTATGTAGAGGGGCAAGGTCATTGCATTCTTCCACCGCCTTTTTCACATCATCTGTAATTACAACTGAAGATGCAAATTTCTCTCCTCCGTGTACCATACGGTGGCCCACGGCGCCGATCTCATCTAAACTCTTTACAACACCAGTCTGGGCATCTGTCAGTGCGTCAATCACGTACTGGATGGCCTCTGTGTGGGTAGGCATATCCTTTGCCGTCTTCACCTTGTCGCCGCCAGCTGGCTGATAGGTAAGGCTCCCGTCAATTCCGATCCTCTCACAGAGTCCCTTTGCCAGAACTTCCTCTGAGTCAGAATTAATTAACTGAAACTTTAAAGAAGAACTTCCACAGTTGATTACTAATACATTCATCTTATTTTCCTCCTGTATTTACATATAGGAAGCCGTTAAAACACGGCCCCACTCAGATATATTCTCTGTTTATTGTGCCTGTGCCTGCACTGCTGTAATCGCTACCACGCCCTCGATATCCTCTGCGCTGCAGCCACGGGACAAATCATTGACAGGCGCCGCAATCCCCTGTGTCAATGGGCCGTATGCCTCTGCCTTAGCCAAACGCTGAACCAGTTTATAGCCAATATTTCCTGCGTCCAGATCTGGGAAAATTAATACATTAGCATGTCCGGCAACTGGACTGCCCGGTGCTTTGGACTCTCCCACAGAAGGCACAATAGCCGCATCCAGCTGCAATTCCCCGTCAAGTTTCAGGTCAGGCGCCAGTTCCTTTGCAAGCCTCGTGGCTTCTACAACTTTATCAACATCCGTATGCTTTGCACTTCCCTTTGTGGAGTGGGAAAGCATGGCAACAACCGGCTCTTTCCCTGTGAGCACACGGAAGGAGGCGGCTGAAGATACCGCAATATTCGCCAGCTTTTCCGGATCCGGGTTCTGTTCCAACCCAGCATCCCCAAAAATAAATGTGCCGTCAGCTCCCATATCACAATCTGGCACAACCATCACAAAAAATGCGGATACAAGTTTTGTCCCGGGTTTTGTTTTCAGAATCTGGAGGCATGGGCGAAGTGTATCTGCTGTAGAATGGCAGGCCCCTGATACCATGCCGTCAGCATCCCCCATCTTTACCATCATAACGCCGTAGTATAAATAATTCTTCAAAAGCAGTTCTTTTGCCTGTTCTTCTGTCATGCCCTTCTTCTGCCTGAGTTCCACCAGCTTGGCAATATACGCTTCTATCTTTTCATCTGTTGCCGGGTCTACAATTTGGGCACCTGAAATATCATACCCCGCGCCGTTCTTCTCGATCTCTGCCCTGCTGCCAACAAGTATCAGATTTGCCGTCCCTTCCTTTAAGACTGCTTCTGCAGCCTGATAGGTCCTGGCATCCTCAGTCTCGGGAAGCACGATCGTCTTCTTATCGGCCTTTGCCCTCACCTTAATTTCGTCAATAAATCCCATGATTTAAAGCCACCTTTCCTTTTTTCTCAATTGTTTTTATTATACCCCAAAGAAATTTTGTATACAAGTAGATAACATGTGTATTTTTAAGAACAATCTCTGTTTTTATGCTTTATCTACACCCCTGCCGCAGAACGCTCCTACAGCGCCCCAGGATTTTATTTCTGCCTGGTTTCTGTAAGGACGGCCCCCTGCTGCCCTACAGATGGAAAATGGCTGTCACAATATTAAAGTAAACTAGTATTGTACATGTATCCAGTATTGTAGTAATTAAGGGCGCCGCCATGATTGCCGGATCCAACCCCATCTTTTTTGCTAAAAGAGGCAGGGTACACCCAATGCATTTTGCCATGACTACCACTGCAATCATTGTAATCCCCAGTGCCACTGCCAGTGTCACATTCTGGCCGTACATAATATAAATACGGATCCCATTGACCACTGCCAGCAGACAGCTGACTACAAGGGCAATCCGTATTTCCTTAAAAATCACCCGGAATATATCACGGAATTGAATCTCCCCCACCGCCAGGCCCCGGATAACCAGTGTGGAACTCTGAGAACCACAGTTCCCCCCTGTCCCCATAAGCATAGGGATAAAGGTAATGAGCACGGGCATCACTGCCATGGCCGACTCATAATATCCCAGGATCTCGCCTGTCACAGTGGCCGAAAGCATCAGGAGCATGAGCCACAGTGTACGGTTCCTGGCATGCATAAATACAGAAGTCCCGAAATAAGAGTCCTCATTCGGACTTACGCCGGCCATAATACTGATATCCTCTGTAGTCTCATCCTGGAGCACCAGCATAGCATCGTCAACTGTTACGATCCCCACAAGACAGTTCTCATGGTCAATAATTGGAATCGCCACCAACCCATACTTCTTAATTGTCTTTGCCACATCCTCCTGGTCATCCAGTGTTTTGGCGCAGAGCACATTTTCCTCCATAATCTCTTCGATAAGCCTGGATTCCCCGGCTGTCAGGAGGTCCTTTACATCCACTGCGCCTATAAGCCTCTTTTTCTCCGTAACATAACAAGTGTAAATCGTTTCCCTGTTGATTCCCACCTGGCGGATCTTTAAAATTGCATCCGCCACAGTCATCTCCCTGCGCAGGCTGATGTACTCCACATTCATGATACTTCCTGCACTGTCCTCTGGATACTGCAGCAGCACATTAATCTTCTGCCTTGTCTCCTCGTCTGTTGCCAGCAGAAGCCTGTCCACCACATTGGCCGGCATCTCCTCCAGGACATCCACCGTATCATCTACATACATCTCGTCCATGACTTCTTCCAGCTCTGAATCAGTCAAGGCATTAATCAGGTCCTCACGCATATCACTGTTCATATCCGTAAAAACCTCTGCCGCCTCCTCCTTGGCCAGCAGGCGGAAGATTAAAATAGCCTGCCTGGTATCAAAATCCTCCAGCATTTCTACAATATCAACCGGATGTATGGCTTCCAGCTCTTCCTTTAATTCTTTAAATTTTCGCTCCCCGAGCAATTCAAGCACTAATTCCTTTTCCATGCCACACACCCTCCTTTGTCCAAATTTTTACAGCCTATAAGCCTTCTTGCCCTAAAACTCACCTTATTTCTGTTATTCTACACAAATTATCAATAATAATCCAAATATACTGTATAACGCCTTATCATTTTATAGTATAATGGGTAACAAATTGATATACAAGGAGATTCTTATGAAAATTGTCGGTTTAATTGCAGAATATAATCCCTTCCACAACGGACATCAATATCATATAGAAAAGGCAAAGGAAGCTGCCGGGGCGGACACTGCCATTGTCATCATGAGCGGAGACTATGTACAGCGGGGTGCCCCTGCTATCATGCCCAAATATATACGCGCGGAAATGGCCTTAAAATGTGGGGCTGCCGCAGTCTTTGAACTCCCAGTCTGCTATGCCACAGGCAGTGCGGAACTTTTTGCAATGGGCGCCGTCTCTTTTTTGGAGAGCCTTGGCGTGGTAGATTCTATTTGTTTTGGCAGTGAATGTGATGACCTGCCCTCCCTCATGCAGATTGCTGATATCCTCACTGAGGAGCCTGAAGAATACCGCGCCCTCCTGCAGTCTTATTTGAGGTCCGGCATGTCTTTCCCTGCGGCGCGCCAGGATGCCCTGCAGGCTTATATGGGCCAGGGGGACTTATCTTTCCTGCTCAACAGTCCTAACAACATCCTGGGCGTAGAATACATAAAGGCCCTCCGGAAGCTTAACAGCTCCATCACTCCCTGTACTGTCAAGCGCAGGGAATCACACTACCACGATACACAGCTTCGCACAAATTACAGTTCCGCCTCCTCCATACGCTCCCTTTTGTCCTATTCCAGTTCTGCGCTGAGTGTGAGCACGGGAGGAGATACCTTTGAGAATACACACTTCTCCGGTATTTTGGGAGAGCTGGAGGATCAAGTGCCTGGCTGCTGCCTGGAGCTGCTCAAAGATCACCACCATGTAAATTATCCCATCTATCAGAATGACTTTTCACTTTTGCTAAAATACAAGCTCCTAAACAAATCCGCTGAAAACCTGACACGCTATATGGATGTATCCGAAGACCTGGCCAACCGCATCATAAACCAGCTCAACAATTTCTTTAACTACAAACAATTCTGTGAACTCCTAAAGACAAAGGAGGTCACTCACACCCGCATCAACCGGGCACTTTTGCACATTATGCTGGGAATAAAAAAACAAAATGTAGAAAAATACACTGCTGAAGGCTTTCATTACTATGCCCGGCTGCTTGGATGCCGTAAGGACAGGGAAAAAGTGCTGGGGAAAATCTCCAGGAAATCCTGGCTCCCGCTGCTGACAAATCTCTGGGACACAAAGGGCATTCCCGAGGCCGGACAGAAAATGCTCCTTCATGACATCCTGGCTTCCAACCTTTACACCTCTGTCATAACTGACAAGTACAAGACGGCCTTTGAAAACGAATATAAACGCCCTATTATAAAGGTTTAAGAAGATGCATGGGCGGTGCTCCCCAAGACAAATTTTCTTTGCCATGCCCTGCACAAAAATCCCCGTAACCCCAGGTTGTTTCTGACCTGGGGTTACGGGGATTTTTTGTGCCTTTATCTTCTGTTTCTTCACTGCCAGCAGGCCTAGATCCTGGAGTCTGGGACTGCCTTGCCTGTACTGACAATTCCCTATTTCATCTCATTGCAGTTGGTAATAATTTCCTGCAATTTCTCATCCATATAATCTACTGCCTGCTCCGTACTCCACCCATTGAGCACCACATTTTGAATCGCATCTCCCATCAGGTTGGAGGACTCAATCTGTCCGGCAGAGTTAGTCAGCCCTGCTTCAAATCCACTTCTCTCCTCATAGGGAATAATATTCTCAAAAATATCTTCCATTTCTGAACTGAACTTCTGCACCATCTCGTCATTCTGGTAAGTATCGCTTTCAAAAGCCTCATTCATTGCCGGCAGCGCATATATAGGCCTGCTGTTGGCCCTCTCTGCCACATTGTCAGTCTCAAAAAGGAATTCCACAAATCTTTTAGACGCCTCTATTTTCTCATCTGTAGATTTTCCAATGGCCATATAATATGCGCCCCCAAAACTTGCATTTTGGTTATATGTGGAAGCATCTGTGCCTGGGAAAGGAAATACAGAGAGATTTTCCAGCATTTCCGGGTTCTGTTCCTCTGCTATGGCAACAACCGCGCCCCACTCGCTTGTCATGGCGATTTCCCCTTTTGCAAGCGCTGTCCTAAAGTCTGTCCATGTCCAGTTGATGGCCCCTTCCGGTGAAGATTCATGGTATATATCCAGCATAGCATTTAATGCCTCCACGGCCTGCTCCTTCTTATCCCCAAATTCATATTCTCCTGTCTCCGGGTTAAAAATATTTACCCCATTACTATATAAGAACTGGGAATACGTCTGCTGTGCCACCATGTTTCTATCCATAGGTATACACATTCCATATATATCTGTCTTGCCGTCCCCGTCTGTATCCTGTGTCAGCTTGGCTGCGGCGGCCTTCAGCTCATCCCAGGTCTTTGGAATCTCGATCCCATTTTCCTCGAACAAGTCTTTCCTGTACCACACGCCCTGATAGAGCGCCCAGTCCGGAACCGCATATACAACGTCATCTTTGGTCACCCAATCCAGATATTTCTCAACAAAGGCTTCCCTGCCGCCTTTAGATTCTATGATATCTGAAACGTCAACCAGCGCGTCTTTGGACTGCATAAAAGCGATATGTCCCTCAATACCATTGAAAATATTCGGCATTGTATCCGAATTCATACCTGCCATCATCCTCTGGTAAACTACGTCATAAGTAAGCGTCTCAACATTAATTTTAATATCTGGATTCTGTTCTTCAAAAGCTGCCACCTGGGCATCCAATGTCTCAATCATCGCCTCCGTTGTGTGCATTGTCCACATTGTCAGTTCTGTCACCTCTTCAGAGGACTTGGAGCCTGCATCCTCCCCCTTAGATGTATCACTTCCTTTTGAGCATCCCGCCATTGTCAATAACATTGCTAAAACCAATACAAAAGAACATAACTTTTTCAAAATAATCCGACCTCCTGTCTGACTTGCATTTTTATTATACCCTGTCCTCACTCAACCACTGCATCCTGGGCAAGCAGGTTCTTTTTTAATTCTTCATAGTTTACGGAAATACATGCCCTCTTATCACGGGACGCCAGTGCGGCGCATACCCCCGCCCCATGGCCCGTGGCCATAGCCGTAGCCGTAATGCGCAGGGACCCCTGTGCCTCATGGGTACAGCAGATACACCGCCCTGCAGCCAGAAGATTATCAAGATCCCTGGCTGCCAGGCTTTCCAGCGGAATCTGGTACCCCCTGTTTACAGTATAATATTCCATAGACTCCCCTCCCGGACTGTGTATATCCATGGGGAAAGCGCCCATAGCCACACTATGTTCTTTTACACCTCCCTCCTCCAGCTCTGCTCTTGTAATACAGTGGTGTCCATCCACACGCCGGCCCTCGCGTATGCCTATCCTTCCTGTTTTCACCAGATAGGAGTCTTTAAATGCCGGGTGTCGCTTTTTCAGCCATTTCCACAGCTCAAATCCCTGTATTACTGTCTTTAGCTGGGCCCTGCTTCTGTCCGCCATATGAAGCGGATTCCCATCTGCCCGGGTAAAATTCAGAATGACTTCCCCTGGCTGGTACCCAGTGATAACATGCATTTCCTGCCTCTTTAAAGAAAGGGCGCCTGTCTTATACCCTTCTTCCAGAAGAGATCCAAATCCCCACAAGTGAAGTGTCTGGCTTTCATTTTCTGCGGTTCGTTTCTTCATATTTTCATAGGCTGTTTCTGAAAAAAAGCTAAATTCCTCTGGATGGCCCACAGCCTCTTCTGCCAACAATGCTGTATCCACCCCTCCTAACTGTACCAGGCTGGTCATAGGCTGCACGGCCCCCTTTGCGTCCCCCATATGAAACCCGGCCCCGGCCATTGCCGCCAGGTCGCCGTCGCCGGTACAGTCAATAAAGACAGCCGCCTCATAGATTCTGCTCTCGTTTCGATCCCCGATTTCCAAGTTTTTAATATGGCCCTCTTCTACGGTACAGTTCTTTAAATATACCTGTAGGAGAATCTCCACGCCTGCCTCCGAGAGCATCTCAAACCCAACACATTTACAAATTTCCGGCGAAAAAGGCGTGATTGTCTTTGCATATCCTGTGGTATCCTCTATATGCCCCAGACTTCCCTGTTCCCGCCTGCACCTGCTGACAAATTCCTCTGCAATACCCTTTACTACCTGGCGCTTTTCATCATGGAATGTCATGATAGCCTCCAAAGGGCCTGAAGTAAGATTTCCTAATATAGAATCTGAATTTTCTGCCAACAGAACCCTGCTCTTCATACGCGCCGCGGCAATGGCGGCGCAGAAGCCAGCGGGCCCTGCCCCTGCCACAATTACATCAAATTTTCTGTTCTCCATCATTCTTTCACTGCTCCCGCCGTCAGGCCTGCGATAAAATATTTCTGTATAGATACAAAGATTACAATTACCGGGATACTGATAAGTACGGATGTGGCCATAATTTCTCCCCATCGGATATCATAATGTGCGATAAATTCCCGGATTCCAATTGGCAGTGTCTTCCGGTTTGTGCTGATTAAGAAAACACTTGAATATAAATACTCATTCCATGACTGGATAAAAGAAAACAACCCGATTGAAAATATAGCCACCCCTGACATGGGAATCGCAATCTTGCGGAACACACCAATTTTACTTAATCCGTCAATCATGCCTGCCTCCTCCAATTCTCTGGGGATAGCTGCAAAGAAGGAGCGCATCATCCATATTCCAAGAGGAATCGTAATCGTAAGGTGGGCCAGTATGATCCCCAGGAAAGTATCTACCAGGTCCAGGTTTGTCAGGATCGTATTCAGCGGCAGCATCAGCAGGATGGGAGGAAAAATATAGGTGCACAGTATAACATGGGATAAAAGATTCCTTCCCCTGAACTTAAACCTTGTCAGGCTGTATGCCCCCAGGGCCGAAACAACTACGGTAATGACCATCACGGCTGAGGATACAATCAGGCTGTTTATAAAGTACTGGGGGACATTACTGCTGACAAACACATTCTCATACCAGCCGGTCCAGAACCCCTTAGGGATAAAAGAAGGGTTCTTTACAAACAACGATTCCGCCGGCGTAAAGGATGAGATCACCATCCACAAAAAGGGGACCACAACAATAGCCAGTAAAATCACAATACCGATTGCCTTGCCTATTTTCCCTAACATTTTCATCTGCTATGCATCCCCCTTTCTATTGCTGATTTTGGAGAAAACCAAAATCATAACTACAAGCATGATCCCCATAAGTATAGACATAGCCGACGCCCTCCCGAAATTGAACATGCCTACCGCCTCTGTATAAATCAAGATGGGCAGATGCTGGGTGGACTGTGCAGGGCCCCCGGATGTCATCAGGTAAATCATATCAAATGCATTAAATTCCCATATCATGCGCAAAATTAAAAGGCTGTACGTAATAGGCTTCAGTGACGGGAACGTAATATAGCGGAACTTCTGCCAGTTATTGGCGCCGTCAATCATAGCCGCCTCAAACTGGTCCTGGGAGATGGACTGGATGCCTCCCAGATAATTCACCATACAGAACGGGAAAGATCTCAGTACATTCACCGCTATCACAGTGGCCAGTGCCGTAGCCGGACTGGCAAGGAGGGAGGCTCCCTGCTCAAGCACTCCTATATTGACCAGGAAGCTGGTCAGTATGCCATAGGTATCATTTAACATCCATTGGAACAGCAGAACCAGTGAAATAATAGGGATTACGTAAGGGGTCAGCAGTATGGAGCGGATGACTTTATTCATCCTTGTATCTTTGCTGATTAGCATAGCCGTCAAAAGTCCCAGAAGCATCTGGAATATGACACTTCCTGCTGTCCAGATTACATCGATCTTCAGCGCTTTCAAAAACGCCTCGTCCTGAATCACGCTGATATAATTTTCAAGTCCGATAAAGCTGTTGCTCCCTGTTACATAATTTGTGTCAAAAAAACTCTGTTTTATCGTCTGAAGCACAGGAAATAAAATCAGACAGCCCAGACAAATAAATGTCGGCAATAAAAATAAGTAGCCAAGGAATAAATCGTTATTGAGCAAACGCTTCTTCCCCTTCATCTGCTGACACCTCCTCTATTTTTAAAAACATCTCCTATAGTTTACCGATTTCTTTTAAGATTCCCCTGGTAACTTCCATCTCGGCGTCAGTGGCGGGTGCCAGAGGGCCTCTTGCCGCTCCCAGGCGGATGCCTGTAACAAGCTCAATTGCCGGGCGCATAATGGAGTTGGGAAGGATTCTCCCATTTTGGCCTGTAGATTTGCAGAAACGGTAAATAGGTTCAAATAATTCCTTTGCCTTTTCGTTCTCCCCTTTGTCAAAGGCTTCAAAGATCTCCCTGATCTCGTGGCCGAAAATATGTGCTCCGCCGCTTACTAGTCCCATAGCGCCCTGAACGATTGTAGGAAGCAGCATAATATCATCGCCGTTAAAAATTACAAAATCAGGATCCACGTCCTTTGTTGCCAGGAAGAAGTCTGTCACCTGGGTAGGGTTGATTCCCGCCTCATCCTTGATACCTATAATATTATCAATGACAGCCAGCCTTCTTACTGTGTCAGCCTCTAAATTCACGCCCACAAAAATAGGGATGTTATAGAGGAGGATCTGCATATTTGTATTTTCTGCCACTGTCTTATAATGGTTATATAACCCCTCCTGGGTCGGTTTATTATAATATGGGCACACTACCATGGCCAGCTCGATTCCCAATGATTCTGCTTCTTTTGTCAGGGCGATAGTCTCCTTTGTGGAAGCACATCCGGTTCCGGCAATAACCGGCTTTCTTCCGGCAGATGCCTTGACTGCTGTTTTCATCAGCTCCACCCTCTCATCAAAGGTCAGCAGGGAGGCTTCTCCTGTGGTTCCAGTAACTATCAAGGAATCACAAAGGTCATTCTGTATCAGATACTCGATCAGCTCTTCATACTTGTTATAATCTACCTCTTCATTTTCTTTATACGGTGTAATAAGGGGAAGCAATATTTTTCCATATTTTTCTGTAAATGTCATTTTCTGTCCTCCATGTAATATTGTTTGTTTGTATGATATGTTTGATATTTTGTATGATATATTATTGTATGATGTCTATATTCACTATAAATCCCATATACACTTTTGTCAACACTTTCGTACATACATTATAATTTTTGGCTATTTTGCACAATTCTCCAGTAAACATCCCTCAAGGCACATTCCCCATCAGATCCATGGCAGAAGAAAGAATAGTCCGCTGCACACCCTTCCTCTTCGCGGGAATGTGCATCATCACACAAAGTGATTTTTTATTGCATAGGGATTCCAGCGGATTTCTATGCAACAAAAAATGCCCGGATAAGATTCTGCTCTTACCCGGGCATATACAAACTATGTCTCCTACCCCATCTTCTCAAATGCCTTTTCAATCCTTCTCTTCTCATCCTCTTCCAAATGCACAATGGGACTTCTGCACAAACCAGGATCTCTTCCCAGTACCTGCAGTGCGTATTTAAGCCGTATGGGAAACTGATTTCCGGCAATGCTCTGCCAGCAATCGTACATCTGATCCTGCAGCTCTTTTGCATGTACGCGGTCCCCGGCACAGAAACTGTCCCACATCTCTACACACAGCTTGGGGAACACCGCCAGGATTGCAGAGATGGCCCCGTCGGCCCCTGAATCATAGCATGTGTACAGCATATCATCTGTAGCTGCATAGACAAGCCCTTTGTCCCCGCATGCCATTCTCATAGCATAGAGGGCAGGAACACTGCCCACACTCTGCTTGATCCCCCTTACATATTCAGTCTCCTCTATCAGCCTTTTAAAAAGGCCTGGACGGATTGTATTCTGCGGGATTACATTATAAATAATGATCGGCAGCTGTACTTCTCTGGACAGTGTGCTGTAAAAGTCAAACATCCCCTCCTCATCGGGCACAAGCACATTATAAGCAGTCGGTGTCACCATCACCGCATCGGCCCCCGCCTCCTTTGCAGCCAGTCCCGCGCGCACTGCATCTCTTGTACAAGTACGCATAACTCCACAGACCACAGGCTGTGAAGAATCTGTGTATTCTCTGGCAATTGAAATCAGGGCCTGTAACTCTTCATCCCTAAGCGTAGGGCCTTCTCCCGTACTGCCTCCCACGCTGATCCCATGGACGCCGGCTCCAATGGTATATTCAATCTCTCTTGCAGCCAGCTTTTCATCAATTGTCCCATCTTCCTTAAAAGGTGTAATAATCGGAGGGATAATCCCTTTCATCTCTTTCATACATTCTCCACCTGACATTCTTTTTTGAATGACATCATACAATCATATCTCATATATTTATATTAACACAGATTTCAGCTATGTCAAGTATTTCTCAATTTTTATTTCTTTCCCACAGCCTTTTCAACTAGATTTTCCATATATATGCTGCGCATTGCTTCCATTTGTCTGAAGCTCTGTGTCAGGCAGGAAGCCATGCAAAATAACCCCCGCCCTTTAATACATGCCCGGGAGGCTGGCTGCACCCCCACGCCCAAGACGGGGCCCCTGAAGGCAGGATACCGATTGGAGTATTAATATGCAATATGTATCCTATATTGCTAAACTCTATTTATGGCTGGTTCTTTTTTGCGCTGTGAATCAAACGCATGTCATTTTCGGTAATTTCCAAATGTTTCCTCATCTCCTCCACTGCCAGAGATGCATTTTTTGTCTCAAAGCAGAATAAGATTCTCTTGTGTGGTTCAACTGCATTTTTATATACCGTCTTGTCTGTAAAAGAATCCCCCCGATATACCCGGAAACGTTCTAAAAGCTGTTTATTAATATTGATGAGCAGTGGATTTTTCGTATAAGTAATAATTTTTGTGTGAAAAAGCTCATCCAGCATAATCATCTTTACCATATCCCGCTTTTCGTTGGCCTCCACAAAGGAGGCATGGATCTCCCTCAATTCCTGGATCTCCTGCTCCTGGGCCCTGTCCACGGCCAGCCTCACTGACAATGTCTCGATTGCCATCCTGACTTCCATAAAATCATAAAACTGTACATCCTTCACATCATACCAAGGTTCCCGCTCTGTGCGCGTCTTATGGAAATCTGCCACAAATGCGCCCTTTCCCAGCCTATTTTCCACATACCCTAATGCCTGCAGGACCCGGAATGCCTCCCGCACACTTGTCCTGCTCACTTTCAGTTCCTCACAGAACTTTGCCTCCGTGGGCAGCTTTGCCCCCACCTCGTAAGTACCTGATTCAATGAGCTCTTTAATATTTTCCACCACTGCATCTGTTATTGACATTCTCTGAATTTCTTTCATCCTCTCAACGCCTCCTAAGCCTGACCACACCCTTTTGTCTAATTGTATGACGTGAGTTCAGAAAAAGCAACCTCTTTTTCGCCCATCTGTACAATACATGAAAAGGTCTTGTGATTTTGGCCCGTAAACTATCAGACGGCGGCCATGCCTGATGCAGCAGCCGCTTAATTGTTCCATCTATATATGCCGGCTGATTCCATGTAAGGATGGACAGTCAAATACCCCGCAGAAAAGCTGCGGGGTATTTGGCCTTAGGAGCAGCCGCCGAATGGACAAAACAGGCATGTCCCCCCGGCTCGCTGCCGGCAGGAATCACTCTTCATGAGCGCGCACTTTGATTCATGAAATCTTCTTCATGCAAGTAACAGCCATGGCCCCGGGCCCAATATGGCAGGCAACACTCAGTGAAAGAGGCCCTTCGATAATCTCATACTGAGGAAACTTTTCCTGAATCTCCTTCTTCCATCCTTCGGCCTCCTCCCGGCTGCAAGTATAGGCCATGCCCAGGACCATCTCCTCTGCATTGCCGGCAAACCTTCCCTTCAGGTCTGCATCGATGGCCTTAAGCATTGTGCGCTTAGCAGCTTTCCACCCACGGACTTTTGCAAAGGCATCCAGTTTTTCCCCCTGTATCTGCAGTACCGGCTTTAGGTTCAGGACTGTCCCAAGGGCAGCGGCGGCAGGCGTGATTCTTCCGCCCTTTTTCAGGTATTTGAGCGTATCCACTGTAATATAAATACTGGATTCTAGTTTCTCTCTCTCCAGCTTCTCTTTAATCTCCCGTGCAGAGCTTCCCCTCTCCCTAAGCGCCAGGGCGTCCCACACAGACTGTACCTGTGTGACAGAAATCCGCTGATTATCCACAACCTCCACACGGCCGTCATACTCTCGTGACAGATTTACTGCCGTCTCACAGCTGCTACTTAAGCCGCTGGACATAGGGATGTGCACAATCTCATCGTATTCTTCCAAAAGTTTATCCCATAAATCCAGTATATCCCCCGGCGAAGGCTGGGATGTGGAAATGTCGGAATCCTCTTTAAGCCTTTTATAAAACTCTTCCTGTGTCAGCGTGATATCCTCAAAAAACAACTCACCGTCAATAAAAAATGGCATGGGAAGTATTTTAACCCCCATCTTTTTTCCCTGTTCCTGGGTAATTCCACTGTTACTGTCTGTTACTACTGCAATCCTTTTCATACAATTATCCCCTGTTTTAATTTTTAAAGCTATGGATCGGCGCAGGGATCCTGCCCTTACGCGCCACAAATTCTTCGCAGCCAAACTCATTCACCGGCATAATCGGCGCATATCCAAGAAGGCCTCCAAATTCCGCTGTGTCCCCCACATCTTTCCCGATCACGGGGATCAGGCGGACGGCTGTGGTCTTCTGGTTCACCATGCCGATGGCCATTTCATCTGCAATGATGCCGGCAATTGTACTGGCAGATGTCTTTCCCGGAATCGCTATCATATCCAGTCCCACTGAGCAGACACAAGTCATTGCCTCCAGCTTCTCAAAAGTAAGGGCCCCTAAATTCACGGCGTCTATCATCCCCTGATCCTCGCTGACAGGGATAAACGCCCCGCTTAACCCTCCTACATAGGAAGAGGCCATGACTCCGCCCTTTTTAACCTGATCATTGAGCATAGCCAGCGCCGCCGTGGTTCCCGGCGCCCCCACTCTCTCCAGGCCAATCTCCTCCAGAATTTCCGCCACACTGTCTCCCACGGAAGGCGTGGGGGCCAAAGATAAGTCTACAATGCCAAAGGGGATGCCCATTCTTTTGGATGCCTGCCCGGCCACCAGCTGGCCTACCCGGGTCACTTTAAAAGCCGTCTTTTTGATTGTTTCGCACAGTTCTTCAAATCCCTGGCCCCTGACTTTTTCCAGCGCCTTCTTCACAACACCCGGACCGCTGACGCCTACATTAATCACTGCATCTGCCTCTGTCACGCCCAAAAAAGCGCCGGCCATAAAGGGGTTGTCGTCCGGCGCATTGCAGAATATAACTAGCTTGGCGCACCCTAGAGAATCCTTCTCCTGTGTGGCCTCTGCCGTTGCCTTGACAATCTCCCCGCAAAGGCGCACTGCATCCATATTGATTCCTGTTTTGGTGGAACCCACATTCACAGAGCTGCAGATCCGCTCTGTGGCCGCCAGGGCAGATGGGATTGACCGAATCAGGTTCTCGTCGCTCTTTGTCATAGCCTTGGATACCAAGGCTGAATAGCCGCCGATAAAATTGACTCCCACCTCACTCGCCGCCCGGTCTAAGGTCCTGGCAATAGACACAAAATCATCCGGAGTTTTGCAGGCTGCCCCTCCTACAAGGGCAATTGGAGTGACGGAAATCCTCTTATTGACAATAGGAATCCCAAATTCCTTCTCAATGTCCTGGCCCGTAGCGACAAGATCCTGCGCTGTCTTTGTCACTTTTTCATAGATCTTACGATTCAGCGCATCCAGGTCGGAATCTATACAGTCTAAAAGACTGATTCCCAGTGTGATTGTGCGGACATCTAAATTCTCCTGCTCAATCATTTTATTTGTCTCTGAAACTTCATATATATTAATCATTTCTATGCCCTCGCCTTCGTCCCAATCACTGCCTAAATCCGGTGCATTTTCTTAAAAATCTCGTCTCTCTGGCAGCGGATATCCACCCCAATATCTTCTCCCAGTGCTTCCAGCTCATCGCAGACCAGCTTAAAATCTTTCTCTATTGCAGTCACGTCCACAATCATCATCATATTGAAATACCCCTGGACAATGGTCTGGGAAATATCCAGAATATTGATTTTATTCTCCGCAAGATAGGTGCATACCCGCGCGATAATTCCGACTGCGTCTTTTCCCAGAACTGTAACGATACATTTTTTCATTTTCTTTTCCTCCTGCCTGTTTTACACGGTAACAATCTCTGAAACAGTATCTCTCCCAGCCACAAACATATGTAAATCCTCGCCTTTGAACCCGGTATCGCCCAGAGTTACCTCAAGTTTTACTGTCTCATAAGCCAGCCTGGCATAATTATTCTCCTTGCTTAAATGCCCCAGCACAATATGCTTCAAATTATCATGTAGTATATCACAAAGGAGCCTTCCTGACAATTCATTAGAAAGATGTCCTTTATCTCCCATGACCCTCCTCTTTAAAGGGTATGGGTAAGACCCCACCTCCAGCATATGGATGTCATGGTTTGCCTCCAGCAGGACTGCGTCTAAATTTTTCAGCCTGGATACAGTATATTCATCATAGATCCCCAGGTCTGTAGCCACTGCCACTGACTTATCCCCACAATTCATGCGGTAGCCGGAAGGTTCATTGGCGTCGTGGGAAATCCGGAAAGGGTCTACTGTAATATCCCCCAGAGTAAAGCTTTCATCTATATGTATGGGGTGCAGAATCCCCTCGGGCAGCTTCCCCAGAGAAGAGTATCCTTTAATCCCTTCGATAGTCCCAGGGGTGGCATATACAGGCACCCCATATTTTCTGCTGAATACTCCCAGGCCCTGTATGTGGTCGGAATGCTCATGGGTAATCAAAATTCCATCCAGTTCTTCTCCTTTTATTTCCAGTTCCTTTAACCCTGCGTCAATCCTTTTTTTACTGATTCCTGTATCTACAAGCAGATGTGTATTATCGCTGCCTACATAGATACAATTGCCACTGCTGCCGCTTGCGATGCTGCATAATCTCATAATATCTCTCCTATTTGTTTCTTCGTATATTCAAAAGGCCCGCTATTGTCTATTACGGCCTGGCATACCTTCCTGAAAACCTCATCCGGGGACTGGGATTCTATCATTCGGCTAATCCTCTCATCTGAATATCCCCGGGAGCTTTTCAGTCTCTTTCTCCTGGCATCCTCACTGGCATAAATATACCATATTTCCCCGCAGATGTCCTCATAGCCGGCCTCTGGCAAAAGGGCAGCCTCAATCACATACAGGGGAATATGTTCTTTTTCTTTCTCAATGATATCTCTGCGTACCCATTCTTTTACCAGGGGATGTACAATGGCATTTAAGCGGCCCAGCCTTTGCTGGTCCCCAAAGACAACCTCTGCCAGCTTCTGCCGGTCTAATTCCCCGTCCGGCCTTCTTACTTCTTCTCCGAATTCCTTTACAATTTCATCAAAACAAGGCTGCCCCTTTCTCTGGAGCATAAAGGCCACATGGTCCAGCTGGCAGACAACTGCCCCATATTCCGCCTCAAGGAATTGCAGGACCTTACTTTTGCCTGCCCCCACGCCTCCTGTAATCCCAATCACCTTCATACTGTTTCTTTTCCTCTTATTTTGCCTCGTACCAGTTTTCTCCTGTGTGCATGTCCACAATTAAGGGCACATCCAAATCTGCCGCACTCTCCATCTGACGCTCCAGTATTTCTTTCACTTCCTTTACTTCCTCCTGGACTGCCTCAATGAGAAGTTCATCGTGCACCTGCAGAATCAGGCGGGACTTAAACCCTCTCTCTTTTAACTCTTTGTTCACTCCTATCATGGCGATTTTCATGATATCTGCGGCAGAACCCTGGATAGGCGCATTCATGGCAACCCTCTCCCCAAAATTCCGCTGCATAAAATTACTTGATTTCAGTTCCGGCACAGGGCGCCTTCTTCCAAATAAGGTAACTACATACCCTTCCTGCTTTGCATGGGATACGGTGTCATCCAAAAACCTTTTGATGCCTGGATAGGTCTCAAAATAATTTTCAATATATTGCGCCGCTTCTTTTCGTGTAATACTCAGATCCTGACTCAGGCCAAAAGAACTAATCCCATATACGATCCCAAAATTTACGGCCTTTGCATTCCTTCTCTGCAGGTCTGTCACTTCTTCAAAAGGCGTGTGGAATACCTGGGAAGCTGTCATACGGTGAATATCCTGCGCCTCCCTGTAAGCCTGTATTAGCTGTTCATCCCCAGAGCAGTGGGCCAGTATACGCAGTTCAATCTGGGAATAATCCGCATCAATAAAGACACACCCTTCCCGGGGAACAAAGACTTTACGTATCAGGCGCCCCAGCTCCATCCTGACCGGAATATTCTGCAGGTTGGGTTCCGTACTGCTGATACGCCCAGTGGCAGTCACAGTCTGGTTGAATTTCCCGTGTATTCTCCCATCATCCCCGATATAGGCTGCCAGTCCATCTGCATAGGTGGATTTTAATTTAGAAAGCTGCCTGTACTCCAGTATTTTAGCCACCACCGGATAATCCGGGGCCAGCTTGTCCAGCACGTCGGCGGCGGTGGAATATCCAGTCTTAGTTTTCTTTCCGTTTGGCAGCTTCATATGGTCGAACAAAATTACGCCCAGCTGTTTAGGGGAATTGATATTGAAGGATTCCCCTGCCATATCGTAGATTTCTTTTTCCAGCTCCACAATCCTCTTGCCCAGTTGTTCCCCATAGAACTTCAGGGCCTCCGCTTCCACCTGGATCCCTGCCTGCTCCATATCATACAGCGTAAATATAAGGGGCATTTCAATATCTGTAAAAAGATGGTACATACCCTCTGCCTGCATCCTGCTGCTCAAAGGCGCCACGGCGGCAAATGCGGTATATGCCTCATAGCACGCTTTCTTAGCCTCATCTGCCCTGTCATCCACCATCAGGTTTAAATACTCTCCTGCCACATCCTCATAATGATAATCACTTTTCAGAGGGTTCAATAGATAGGCAGCTATCACCGCATCAAAACAGTGCTCCTTTGGGATGTCCCCCAGAAGGGGCAGATACCCTTTTATGTCAAACATGGAAAAAGTCCCGACCTTTCCCGCCGTTTCCGCCAATTTCCCAAATAGATATTCCATATCTGTCTCCATGTCGCAGGGGATAGAATAAATCTTCTCATTCCCAAAGGCAATGGCCACCCTCCCATATCCTGACGGGTGGGCAAAAAGAGGGGGGGTGTTTCCAGGCTCCCTGGAAATGGCTGCCCCTACAACCTCCGCCTTTTGAGCTTCTGCAAAAATCAGATCTGCAGCCTTCCGCCCCTGTGCCTCATGAAAAAAGTCCTCCACCTGGTTGGAGGATGCTTCCACATCAAAACGGCCCAGCATATTTTTGAACTGGAGTTCCTGGAAATAACTATATGCTTCTTTTGTGTACGGGTTTTTGTATACAGCATCCTCAAGACAGAACGTAATATCTGCATTTTGGTTGATGGTTGCAAGTGTCTTGCTCATACATGCCTGCTCCCAATATTCCACCAGATTTTTGCTGGCCCTGGGAGGCTTGATATCTGCTGCGTGGGCATGGGCATTTTCTATAGATCCATATTCAGAAATGATCTTAGTGGCTGTCTTTTCCCCCACTCCGGGCACTCCGGGAATATTGTCTGATGTATCCCCCATAAGAGCCTTGACATCAATAAATTCCCGGGGCGTCACCCCCAATGTTTCCTTTACATCTGCGGCATAATAATCCTCAATCTCGGTCCTTCCCTGCCTTGTCCTTGGGATCCGGACTTTTACATGCTCAGTTGCCAGCTGCAGTGTGTCCCGGTCTCCCGAAATAATTGCCACTTCCAATCCTTTCTCCTCACAGAGCCTGGAAATCGTCCCAAGCAGGTCGTCTGCCTCCAGGCCCGCCTGCTCAATGATTTCGATATCCATGGCCTTAAGGACCTCCTTTATCACAGGCACCTGCTGCCTCAGCTCCTCAGCCATTGGTTTCCTTGTCCCTTTATATTCCGCATACATTTCATGTCTGAAAGTAGGGGCGTGGACATCAAAGGTAACTGTCAGATACTGGGGTTTCTCCTCATCCAATATCTTAAACATTATATTCAGGAATCCATACACAGCATTTGTATGAAGTCCTTTTGCATTGGTCAAATCCGGAACCCCATAAAATGCCCTGTTTAAAATGCTATGGCCGTCTATCAATACTATTTTTTCACTCATTTTCTGTTTCCGGCCCTTCAAACGCAGGCGCACCTGCATTATAAAAGGCGCAAATCAAATGTTTAAAATGATTTGCCTGCTTCCCTTTCTCTATAATTCTTCCAGCTTCACACTCTGCGTGTGCCCGCCGCTTTTTCTACTTTGTAAAATATGCGCTGCACGATCAAACACACCCTAGAGTATACACTAAATTCTTTCTTTTTAAAAGGCCATATTTGTGATATGATAGAAAGCAGCCAGTACATATAAGACTTGGCGCAGCCATCCATGGCCATGCCGCCAAATAAGCTTATAACCTGGGCCAAAAGGAGGACGCGCCATTGGCACTATACTCCGTCAAATGAATGATAAATATTTAAGAAAGGAAAACAGGCAGACCACACCCATTAACCTATATTCTTATTTGCGGGTTACGTAAGGGTTGGGAAGCCGGGATTATGTATGGATGGAATTATTTTTGATGTAGACGGGACTCTCTGGGATTCTACAGACACTGTGGCAAAATCCTGGAACCAGGTAATTGCCGGGAATTCTGATTTAGATATCAGGCTGGACGGCGGCATCCTTAAAAATCTCTTTGGAAAAACAATGGATGAGATTTACAATACCGTTTTTCCTACCCTGCCAAAGGAGGAGCAGGACAGGCTGGGCGCGCTGTGCTTCGCCCATGAAAACAAACTATTGGAGACAGAACCGGGAACAGTCTATGAAGGGACAGAGGACACCCTGCGGGCACTTGCAGGAAAAATGCCTGTCTTTATAGTCAGCAACTGCCAGTGCGGCTATATTGAGGTATTCCTGAAAGTCTCAGGTCTTGGGGATATTGTAAAGGACCATCTCTGTTTCGGGGAAACCCTTGTCTCAAAGGGACAGTCCATCCGTATGCTTATGGAGCGCAACCAGCTTAAGGATGTGGTATATGTAGGCGATACCCAGGGTGACTTTCTGGCCTGCCAGGAAGCCGGTATCCCCTTTATCTTTGCAAAATATGGCTTTGGCGAGGTTCCCCAGGCGAAAGATTCCATTGACCATATCTTTGACCTGCAGGCACGTTTCCTGTAAGAAAAAGTACCAAGCACATTTTCTGCCTGGGGCAGATGCCTTTGGCCACATATCCCCTAACTGCTGCATTCCAGTCCATGGGCAGTGTGGCATAGGTATCTCTTTCCTAAGGAGGCCGCTCCCCAGAAGAACCCTGCATTCCCCCGGCCCCTGGAGAATGCAGGATCACTCCAGGATTTTCTTATACTTATATCCTCCCAGGAAGCCTATATGCTATGGGCACTGTCAGCCATATTGACGGCCTCCTTCATAGATCTTACATATTCTTCCAGGTAAGCCTCTGCCTGCTCCCCATATTCTTGTATCAGCCTGACAACTGCGCTGCCTACAATGGCTCCATCTGAGACTGCTGCCATGGCCTTTGCCTGTTCAGGCGTGCTGATTCCAAATCCTACCGCTGTGGGAATATCCGTCACTTCCCTGACAGATGCCACCATAGAGGCAATATCTGTTTCAATACTGCCCCGTATGCCAGTTACCCCCATAGAGGAAACTATATAGAGGAATCCTTCTGCCTCCCTGGCAATCATCTGGATTCTCTGTTTTGATGTGGGCGCCACCATGGATATAATATCCACAGCGTGCCTGCGGGCCTCCTCTGCAAGTTCGCCTTTTTCTTCATAGGGCAGGTCTGGTATTATAATGCCGTCCACCCCCATGGATTCACATCTTGCAAAAAATTTTTCATATCCATATTGGAATACAGGATTTAAATAGGTCAGGAATACAAGAGGTATCTGGCTTTTTTGGCGCACTGCCTGAACAATCTTAAATACGCCCTCTGTTGTAATCCCTGACTGGAGAGCGCGGATATTGGCTTTTTGGATCATGGGCCCTTCTGCAGGAGGATCTGAAAAAGGGATTCCGATTTCAACAAGATCCGCCCCTGCTGTTTCCAGCGCCAATATATACTGGACTGTCTTTTCGGCGCAGGGGTCACCTGCTGTCAGAAATGGAATAAATGCTTTTCCATTCTCAAATGCTTTTTCTATTTTACTCATCGATATTTACCCCCTTGTATTTTGCAATGGCTGCCACATCCTTGTCCCCACGCCCTGACAGGCAGATGATAATGCTCTCGTCTCTGTCCATGCGGGGTGCGATCTTTCTTGCATGGGCAACTGCATGTGCGCTTTCTATGGCACAGATAATCCCTTCAGTGGCTGCCAGATATTCGAAAGCCTCCACCGCCTCATCATCAGTGACTGGCACATACTCTGCACGCCCGCAGTCCCTGAGAAATGCGTGCTCCGGCCCTACCCCCGGATAATCCAGTCCCGCAGAAATAGAATAGACCGGTGCGATCTGGCCATTTTCATCCTGGCAGAAATAGGATTTCATGCCGTGGAATACGCCTATGGTTCCCTTTGCCATGGTGGCCGCATGCTGTTTCGTATGGATCCCCCTGCCTGCCGCCTCACAGCCTATAAGGCGTACCTGGCTGTCTGGGATAAAATGATAAAACATTCCCATGGCATTACTGCCCCCGCCTATGCAGGCCAGCACTGCTGAAGGGAGTTTTCCCTGTACCTCCAGGATCTGCCTTTTGGCCTCCCGGCTGATCACACTCTGGAAATCCCTCACCATGGTGGGGAATGGATGGGGCCCCATGACAGAACCAAGGACATAGTGTGTGTCCGACACCCGCTTTGTCCATTCCCGCATTGTTTCATTTACAGCATCTTTAAGTGTCTGCGTCCCACTTGTCACTGGATGTACCTTTGCCCCCAGCAGCTCCATCCTGTAAACATTCAGCGCCTGGCGCCTGGTGTCCTCCCTTCCCATAAATACTTCACATTCCATCCCCAGCAATGCAGCCGCCGTGGCAGTGGCTACCCCGTGCTGGCCGGCACCAGTTTCTGCTATGACCCTTGTTTTTCCCATTTTTTTTGCCAACAGCACCTGGCCCAGTACATTATTGATTTTATGGGAGCCTGTATGGTTCAGATCTTCACGTTTGAGATAGATTTTCGCCCCTCCAAGCTGGCGGGTCATTTTCTCGGCATAATACAATAATGACGGCCTGCCCGCATACTCATTATACAGCCTGCTCAGCTCTTTCTGGAAACCGGCTTCATTTTTATAATACTCATACTGTTCCTGTAGATTTATTAATTCATTCATTAAAGTCTCAGAAATATACTGCCCTCCAAATTCACCAAATCTTCCCTTCGGCATTTCTTATCCTCCTTACTACTGCTTCTATTTTATTTCCGTCTTTCCTGCCCTCTGTTTCCACCCCGCTGCTTATATCAACACCAAAGGGCCTTACGTTAAGCACTGCCCCCTCCACATTCTCAGGTGTCAGCCCGCCTGCCAGAAAAAAGGGTTTTACAATTTTTGTAATCCTGCTGTAATCAAACTGCCGGCCTGTGCCCCCGCCCCCACTGTCCAAAAGCAGATAATCTACGCTGCTGCCCTCCCATCGGTAAATCTTCTCCTCAAAATCCTCCTCTGTCATGGAGATAGCTTTTACCACGGGGATATCACAGTAATATTTGAGCCTATTCATAAATTCCACGTCCTCATTCCCATGGAGCTGGATTATATCTATCATTCTGTGCTCTGCGAGATCCAAAATAGTTTCCATCCTCTCATCCACAAATACACCTGCCGCCTTTACAGCTTGATTCAGCCTTTCCTTGAGCAGCGCTGCCTGCTCAGGCCTGATATACCTCCTGCTCTTTTTAGCAAATACAAAGCCTATCCAGTCCGGGCGTACAGCATTTACGGCCTCAATATCTGCCAGACAGCTTAAACCACATATTTTAACCTTCATATATTCTGAATATTCTGAAAATGGATGGCAAAGGGGACAGTCCCTTTTGCAAAAGGGACTGTCCCCTTTATGCCTCCCCTTTCAGTTCCTCCATAATCTTCTTTTTATTTCTACATCTCATCAGTGTCTCCCCTATCAATACCGCATCTGTGCCAATCCTCTGAAGTCTTCCTATATCCTCTGGCAAGGTTATTCCACTTTCTGACACATAGGTCAACGTATGGGGCACCAACTGCCTGAGTTGTTCACTGACTCTGATGTCTGTTTTAAAAGTTTTCAAGTCACGGTTATTTACGCCAATCACGGAGGCGCCGCATGAAAGCGCTCTTTTTACCTCCTCCTCTGTATGTGCCTCTACCAGGGCGGAAAGTCCCAGCTCCCTTGATATTCTCAAGTATTCTGCTATCTGGCTGTCACTTAGGATGGCGCAGATGAGAAGTACTGCTGACGCATTCATACATTTGGCTTCATAGAGCATATATGCATTTACAGTGAAATCTTTCCTTAATACAGGAATATTCACCTTTTCTGCAATTTCCTCCAGGAAATGATCCTGTCCCTGGAAATAAAAAGGCTCTGTCAAGACAGAGATTGCAGCGGCCCCGGCCTCTTCATACTCACAGGCAATTTTCAGGTATGGGAAATCTTCTGCAATCACTCCTTTTGAAGGGGATGCCTTCTTCACTTCACAGATAAAGGCAATGCCCTCTGCTTTCAGTGCTTTTTCAAAAGGAAAGCAGAATTGTCCATTTGTATTCTTTAGTTCTCTTTCAGCAATTTTATATGCTTTTTCCCGAAGTTCAGCTTCCGGCAGTATTTTTTTCTTTGCATTGATTCTTTCCTCTGTTTTTTTTACAATGTTTTCCAGGATCATTCTCTTTTTTCTCCATTTGAATATTGAATAAACTGTTCCAGCTTTTCCATGGCCCTTCCACTGTCAATAACCTCCTGTGCAAGTTTAACCCCCTCTCCCAGAGTGTCTGCTTTTCCGGCTACATACAAAGCAGCGCCTGCATTGAAGATAACCGCCTTACGTTTTGGCCCCTTTTCACTGCCATTTAAAATGGCCCGGGTGATCACGGCATTTTCCTGAGGGGTACCGCCCTCCAATTCTTCCCTCTTGCATGGGGCGAAACCAAATTGCTCCGGGCAGATTTCATAAGAATGAAAATCCCCATTTTTAATCTCGCACACAGTTGTGGGCGCACTCATAGAAATTTCATCCAGCCGGTCCTGCCCATACACAACCATGGCATTTTTGACGCCTAAATTAGCCAGCACCCTGGCCAGAGGCTCTACGAGCGCTTCCTCATAAACTCCCAGCACCTCCATATTCGCCCCTGCCGGATTTGCCAGGGGACCCAATATATTAAAAATAGTCCTGATTCCCAGCTCTTTTCTGACTGGTGCAACGTATTTCATTGCAATATGGTAATTTTGCGCAAACAGAAAACAAATTCCTATTTGTTCCAACAGCCGTGTACTTTGCTCTGGAGTCACATGAATATTGACCCCCAGGCTTTCCAGCACATCTGCAGCGCCGCATCTGCTGGAAGCTGCACGGTTCCCATGCTTTGCCACAGGTACGCCTGCCGCAGCAGCCACCAGGGCCGCAGTGGTAGAAATATTAAAAGTGTTTGCCCCGTCACCGCCTGTGCCTACAATCTCCAGTGCATCCACATTGTGGAGCAGTTTTACACAGTGGGCGCGCATCCCTGCAGCTGATGCTGTAATTTCTTCTATTGTCTCTCCCTTCAGGCTCATAGCTGTCAGATAAGCGCTCATCTGGACGTCACTGACACGCCCTTCCATAATCTCATCCATAACCCTGTATGCCTCATCAAATGTCAAATCTTTTCTCTCTGACAACTTCAGAATTGCTTCTTTTATCATGGTTTTTACCTTCCTTTCCCTAAAACCAAAACTCTTTTATTTCTAACTTTGTCTGCCGCATTCCAAAAAGTTCTTTAGGATCCTCTCTCCATCAGGAGTCAAAATAGATTCCGGATGAAACTGAATACCAAAAACCGGATATGCAGCATGTTCTGCCGCCATAATCTCTCCCTCCCGGCTCTTTGCAGTTATTCTAAGCTCCTCTGGAAATTCATGTATATCGGCCACAAGGGAATGGTACCTGGCGGCGGAGAACTCTCCGCTCATTCCTTTAAATAACCTGCTCTCCGTACATTGAACCACGGCAGATGCTTTCCCATGCATAAGCTTCTTTCCGTGAACTATCTTCCCCCCAAAGGCCTGGCAGATGGCCTGATGGCCCAGGCATACTCCAAGAACAGGGATCTTTCCTGTGAAATACTGGATGGCTTCTATGCATACTCCTGCATTTTCCGGCCTTCCTGGTCCAGGGGACAAAACTAAATAATCTGGCGCCATGTTACGGATCTGTCTAACTGTCTTTTCATCATTCCTGACGACCTGAAGATTTTCACCGCATGCCCCCAGCATCTGGTACAGGTTATAAGTAAAACTGTCATAATTATCTATCAGCAAAATCATGGCTTCATCCCCTCCCCGGCTTTTTTTACAGCGCTCACAACGGCTTCTGCTTTGTGGATACACTCCCTGTATTCTTTCTCAGGCACACTGTCGGCCACAATCCCTGCCCCAGAACAAACATATACCTTCCCATCTTTTGCATAAGCCATTCTTATAGCAATACAGATATCCATGTTTCCTGTAAAATCAATATATCCCAGGGCCCCTCCATAAATCCCCCTCTTATGTCCTTCCAATTCATGAATAATCTCACAGGCACGTATTTTGGGCGCCCCGGAAAGGGTTCCGGCAGGAAGTACCGCATCTACTGCGTCTATAAAATCTTTATCTTCTCTAATGATGCCGCGCACCGTTGAACCTATATGCATAACATGGGAGAATCTTTCCACAGTCTGATATTTTTCTAATTCCACAGTTCCAATTTTACTGATTTTCCCCAAGTCATTTCTCCCCAAATCTACCAACATATTATGCTCTGCCAGCTCTTTCTCATCTTTTAAGAGTTCCTTTTCCACTCTTTCGTCCTCCCCGGGATTTTGGCCTCTCTTCTGAGTCCCTGCTAAGGGGAATGTGTGGAGGACTCCCTTCTCCAGCTTTACAAGGGTTTCTGGGGAGGCCCCTGCAATTTCAATTTCTCTCCCTGAGAAATAGAACATATAGGGGGACGGATTTGTTGCTCTGAGTACCCGGTATACATCCAAAATACTTCCATCTATTTTCGCCTCAAGCCTGTTAGAAAGTACCACCTGAAAAATATCTCCGTCATAAATATACTGTTTTGCCTTCTTCACCATCTCACAATATTCTTGCTTTGTAAATCTTGGACAAAAACTACTTTTCAGGTGCAGCGGTATATGCTCCCCTTTCTCATCAGATTCAATCATATGCTTTAAATCCTCCAGCCTGGCACATACATTTCCATATTCCTGCCTCCAATCAGGCGTTACATGGAGATTGTCAATTAAAATCAATTTCTGCTGCAGATTGTCAAACACAATAACCTGCTCAAAAAGCATCAAATCCACATCCATAAAACAGGCATCATCCAAAGCCTCCAATCCCAGGGATGGTTCCACATATTTTATATAATCATAAGAGAAATACCCTACCAGTCCTCCGGTAAAAGGAGGAAACCCTTCAATCTCAGGCCCCCGGTACTTGCCAATAATATTCCTGATTATATTTCCCGGGCATTCAGTTCTCAATTCCTTCACTTCCCCCTGCTGCCTGATTATCAAATGTCCATCCTTACAACAAACCTCCATTACAGGATCAAAACCCAGGAAACTATACCGCCCCCATCCCTGCGCATCCTTTGCACTTTCAAGCAAATAACAGTAAGAACCCCTCTGCTTTAACTTTTGCAGCACCCCTATGGGAGTATACATATCCGATAATATCTCTGTACCAATTGGGATTGTATGGTACCCTCCCCCTTCTGCCAGCTCCTCAATTTTCTGAAACTCCGGATAAAACATAAAACCTCCTTTTCTGTTTAGGACGTAACCCTTTTCAATTTTGTTACGTCCCAAATTGAACTTAGACCTGTACCTAACACAAAAAAAGTCCTTGACATTACATACTGCATGTAATGTCAAGGACGGATTGAATACTCAATTCGCGGTGCCACCTTGATTCACAGAAACACTCAATGCCCCTGTGCACTTAGCAAGATACTATCATATCTCCGGCGACTGACGTACGCCCATACGTCATGCTATACTCGGCCTTACGGCTTTTCCCTCATGCCCTCAGCGGTCCATTTAACAAACTGCGTTTACCTGAATCTCACCACCTCAGGCTCTCTGGGAATGCACGATATGTTTTTATCTCCGCTTCAACGGTTTAGCTTATTAAATTGTGGTTTATTATATACACCCAAAAGGATAATTGTCAACAGTTATTTTTATATTTTACAATTTTTTATAAAGCGACTATAGTCCATACTTCTTTTTATACAAAGGGAAAAAATCCTGCCACGGCGGTATTCCCCAGCCTGCGGCGGGTCTCATAAGCCACATAATCCCACTTGGCCACAGTGCAATCCGCCGCGGAGTGCTTTTTTGTTGAACAGGAAATCCTACAGAATTTCCTATATAATAAAAAACTGCCGCACTGTTGTTTCGTCTGTGCGGCAGCCTTAAAGCATAAAATGCTTTTCCTGTATCTAATTATAACTGAGGCCCTGCAGAAACCAAGCTCTTTCCAGCCTCATTGCCCTCGTATTTTGCAAAGTTCTTAACAAACCTCTGTGCCAGGTCTTTAGCTTTAGCCTCCCACTCTGCGGCATCTGCATATGTGTTGCGTGGGTCAATGATATTTGTATCCACGCCTGGAAGTTCTGTAGGAACTTCAAAATTAAAATATGGGATGGTCTTTGTGTCAGCCTTCAAAATATCCCCATTTAAAATTGCATCGATAATACCACGTGTGTCCCGGATAGAGATACGTTTGCCTGTTCCATTCCATCCTGTATTTACAAGATATGCCTTTGCACCGCTCTCTTTCATCTTTTTCACAAGTTCTTCTGCATATTTAGTAGGATGCAGCTCTAAGAACGCCTGTCCGAAGCAGGCAGAGAATGTTGGCGTAGGCTCTGTGATTCCTCTCTCTGTCCCGGCAAGTTTTGCAGTAAAGCCGGATAAGAAATAATACTGAGTCTGCTCTGGTGTCAGGATAGATACCGGAGGCAGTACCCCAAAAGCATCTGCAGACAAGAAAATAACGTTCTTAGCTGCCGGCGCAGCAGATACTGGGCGGACAATCTTTTCAATATGGTCAATCGGATAAGAAACACGTGTATTTTCTGTTACACTCTTATCAGTGAAATCTATCTTGCCGTCTGCGTCTAAAGTTACGTTCTCCAAAAGGGCGTCACGCTTGATTGCATTATAGATATCCGGCTCAGATTCTTTGTCAAGATCGATTACCTTAGCATAGCATCCGCCTTCGAAGTTAAACACGCCATTGTCATCCCAGCCATGCTCATCATCACCAATCAGGAGACGCTTCGGATCTGTTGACAGAGTTGTCTTGCCTGTTCCTGAAAGTCCAAAGAAAATTGCTGTGTTTTCTCCATCCATATCTGTGTTTGCAGAACAGTGCATAGAAGCAATGCCCTTTAACGGCAGATAATAATTCATCATGGAGAACATACCCTTCTTCATCTCTCCGCCGTACCAGGTATTGACAATTACCTGCTCGCGGCTTGAAATATTGAACATAACAGCGGTCTCTGAGTTTAATCCCAACTCCTTGTAATTCTCAACTTTTGCTTTAGAAGCATTATAAACAACAAAATCAGGCTCAAAATTCTCCAGTTCTTCAGCAGTAGGCTGAATAAACATATTTGTAACAAAATGTGCCTGCCATGCAACTTCAACAATAAAACGGATAGCCATACGTGTATCCTTGTTTGCACCACAGAATGCATCTACAACAAACAGCCTTTTATCAGAAAGCTCTTTTAAAGCAATCTCCTTTACAGTATCCCAGGCTTCCTGTGTTGCTGGATGGTTGTCATTCTTATATTCATCAGAGGTCCACCATACAGTGTCTTTTGAATTCTCATCCATGACAATAAATTTGTCTTTCGGTGAACGGCCTGTATATACACCAGTCATTACATTTACTGCACCAAGCTCACTCTCCTGCCCTTTTTCAAAACCTTCCAATTCTGGTTTTGTCTCTTCTTCAAACAACATCTCGTAAGAAGGATTGTGAACAATTTCTGTTGTACCATTAATGCCATACTTTTTTAAATTGATTTCTGCCATTACACATTTAACCTCTTTCTTTCATTATATTTTAAAAATCTGCGGCATTTCAGCCTCAATTTTTAATTACTGGATATGTATGCCCAAAGGCTTTCCGCAATTCAGGCCCTTACAGGCAGATGGACTCTGGCCTGTCCAAGAAAGCCTAATCCATTCCTTTTGCTGTCATAAAGTGCCAGTAATTGCCTTTATAATAAGTCTCCTGTAACATCCTCTTGATCCAAAAGAGTCATAATACAAGCATGTTAAATTATAAACGTTCTCTATCTTTTTGTCAACTAGGGCCTGTCGAAAATTGCTTTCTCACAAGCCAGCCGCACATTGCTATACAAATTTATTCTTCTCTATCATATACGATTGGATGCTTTTTTTACAGCCATTCTTCTCATAAAACTGCTCCGCGCCTGGCTGCGCCCCAAAATACAGCATAGTCTGTGTATTCTCTTTGGCGAGCTGAAGAAGCCTGCTTCCGACTCCTTGTTTTTGATATGCAGGCAGTACAAGTAATTCTGTAATTGTCCCAAAATAATAGCCGTCAGAAAGAATACGCAGGCAGCCTATAAGCACTTTCTTATCATGGACAGTTATATTGATTGTCTTCTCCAATGCCATCCGGGTTTTCTCTATGTCATAATCCCCTGGCCATATTTGATTGACAAACGCTATAAAAGCTGAAGCATTAAGCTCTGTATCATCCACCTTATATTCCATAGTCTTGTCCCTCCATAAAGTCCTGCCTGAAAATATCTGTGCTTCTGCCGCAGTTTCCAGAATATGGAAAAAGTCATCTCTTCCCCTGTTTAGGCCTTTTACGGCAATGGAAACACAAAAAAGAGCAAAAACGGCGGTACCACTCATGATACCGCCGTCCTTACTTCATCATGCCAGACATTCCAAATCCTCTTCTTGCCTAAGTCAGGATTTAGATGATCATTACCCAATGCGGATGGTGGGACTTGAACCCACACGAGGTCACCCCCGCAAGATTTTGAGTCTTGTGCGTCTGCCATTCCGCCACATCCGCTTGCCCAGCTTGTACAGCACTGTACTATCCAAGCCGAGTTATATCTTATCATATTATAAATGATTTTGCAACAATTTTTTTCCAATCTCAAAACAGTCAAATGTGGCAAAATAATCTGCCGGGGTTTCCGCCCGCCTGATTAACTGTGTACTGCCGTCTTCCTTTAAAAGCACCTCGGCAGACCTGAGTTTCCCATTATAATTATATCCCATAGAAAACCCATGGGCCCCTGTGTCATGAATGATCAGATAGTCCCCCTTTTCTATTTTAGGCAGCATCCTGTCAATAGCAAATTTATCATTGTTCTCACACAATGACCCAGAAACATCGTACTTACAAGTACATGGCTCTTCTTCCTTGCCTGCCACTGTAATATGGTGGTAAGCCCCATACATGGCCGGCCGCATTAAATGAACTGCACATGCGTCTACACCGATATACTCTTTGTAAGTATGTTTCTCATGGATAGCCGTAGTGACCAGGCACCCATAAGGTCCCATCATATAGCGTCCCAGCTCCGTATAAATAGCCACATCATCCATTCCCGCCGGTACAAGAACCTCTTCATAAACCCGGCGGACGCCATCGCCTATCACACGGATATCATTTGGATCCTGGTCAGGCCTGTAAGGTATTCCTATGCCCCCTGATAAGTTAATAAATTTAATATGGGCGCCCGTCTCCTTTTTGAGCCGCACAGCTTCCTCAAAAAGCACTTTAGCCAACATAGGGTAATACTCATTTGTCACTGTATTGCTGGCCAGAAAAGCATGGATGCCAAACTGCCTGGCCCCTTTCTCTTTCAATATCCGAAATGCTTCCGTAATCTGCGCCTTTGTCATTCCGTATTTGGAATCCCCTGGGTTATCCATAATATCATTGCTGATCTTAAATACCCCCCCAGGGTTAAAACGGCAGCTGATTGTCTCTGGAATATGCCCGATTGTTTTCTCCAAAAAATCAATGTGTGTAATATCATCCAAATTAATAATGGCTCCCAGCTTATCTGCCAGAATATAATCCTCCGCCGGGGTATCATTTGAAGAAAACATAATGTCCCCGCCTTTCACACCAATCGCGTCTGACAGCATCAGCTCAGTGTATGAAGAACAGTCACAGCCGCAGCCATACTCCTTTAATATATTAATCAGAAACGGATTTGGCGTTGCTTTCACAGCAAAATACTCCTTATATCCCGGATTCCATGAAAAAGCCTCCTTCAAAGCCTTCGCATTTTCACGGATTCCCCGCTCATCATACAGATGAAAAGGAGTGGGGAATTCCTTGACTATATGATCCAGCTGCTCTTTTGTCACAAATGTGCTTTTTTTCATTCTATTTTCTCTCCTCCTTGTATCTCTATCAGTTATATTTCATTGGCAAACCCCTTTTTTATACTGCCACAAATATTCTGCCCTGAGTGCTGACATGTGTCCATACTGCCGCCCCTATATTCACCTGACAGTGCATACCCCGGGTCTGCCTTACTTTCTCTTCTGTTCTGTAAATATACATTCATGTCACTAAAATGTCAAGCCTGGTTTACCCAAGCTATATAACATATAGCTATGTATCTATGCGGGCCCTTTACTTTTTTATTTCGTGAAGCCCGGCCTTTTCCAATATGGAGTCCATGAAGAAATGGCTAAAGACAGCAATCACACGCCCCACAAGGACAACTGCCAGAACTGTCCCTATGCCGGCACCTACAATTTTCCCTTGAAACAATATGCCAATGCTGACTGTGATACATATGTTCAGTAAATCAAAGCAGTTCTTTGTAAAACCAACGCTCTTCCCTGAATAATCTGCTATTGCCTGCACGATCCCATCCCCTGGATTCGGGATAACCCGCATTCCCAGAGTCAGCGCCGCGCCAACTCCAGTAAGCAGCAGAGCCAAAAGCAGCAGGAAAAAACTGCCGCAAAGGCCTGTAATAGATGCCCTTGGATCAGCCGCCTTAAATTCAGGTATCCACCTATTAAACAGATTCAGCAGCCTTGTAAATACCAGGCTTAAAGGAAGCTGCAGGACATCCATAATAAATATCAGCTTCAGGTTCGTACGGTTTGCATGTGCCAGAACTTCCCCTCCCCTCATTGTATTCCTTTTATTTATCATCACATGGAGAACCATCTGAACGAGGACAAACACCCCATACACGATAAAAGTTACATTTCCAAAATTCAAATTCCAGATTTCAGATATGCTGTAAGGGACAGAAATAATGGCTGACACCCCCAGTCCTGCCTTTGTATTAAGCGTCAGTCCCATCACCAGAGTCAGCATCCCCGCCAGATATGTGCACCCCCGGAATATGTATTGCTTTTTCAATCTGTCCCACTTCCTTTTCTCTATTCATGTATTTGCACCGACCCGCTCTCTACTCCTTTCACGCCTGCCTGCAGCTTAAGACCTATATTTGCTGCGGCGGATGAAAAAGAAACTGCACTGAAATTTTATGGCTCAAATAAAATAATTCAATGCAGCTCTTTTATACTCCAATATTCGTTTTATCAGATTTCTCCCATTCCTATTTCCTGCCGTGGCCTATAACGGCTTTCACTCAAAATCTGAAAAGCCTGCCTTTGGGAGGCATTGTGAACTATTCTATAGTGGTAATCCTCATCATATTGCTGATGCCGCCTCTTTCCGTTTTCAGGCTGGGGGAAGGGATCCCGGCAGTCAGCACAACCACGTCCCCGCTTTCAACATACTGTTTGATCATAGCCAATTCAATAGCGCCGCTGCATATATCCTCCGTAGAACTGGACTCCAAAGACTTCATGGGACGCACCCCCCAGTATATGGACAATCTGCGCAGCGTCCTTTCATTAGGGGTCACGCCAAGAATCTCCTGTCTCGGCTTCAGATTAGACACAACCCGGGCCGTCGCCCCTGTCACAGAAGGGGTAATGATGCATTTCGCATGGAGATTGGCCGCAGCCAGTACAGAGGAGTAGCCGATGGCGCTGGAAACGCCGGCCTTCAGATGGTCTCCCGCTTTGTCCAGAATCAAATCATAATCCAGATGCTGTTCTGTATTCTCGATAATATGCACCATCATCTGCAGGGCCTCCAGAGGGTATTTGCCCTGGGCGGTCTCTCCCGAAAGCATCACCGCGTCTGTGCCGTCGTACACTGCGTTGGCCACATCTGTCACCTCAGCCCTTGTAGGGCGCGGGTTCCGGATCATGGAATCTAACATCTGTGTTGCTGTAATGACTGTCTTAAAGTTATTATTACATTTTTGAATCATCATTTTCTGCAGATAAGGAACCTCCTCGGCAGGGATTTCCACTCCCAGATCCCCCCTGGCCACCATAATCCCGTCTGCTGCCCGGATAATTTCATCAATATTTTGTATACCCTCTACATTCTCAATTTTAGCTATAATGGGAATATAGGGAGCGTTCAATTCTTTTAAATATGCTTTAATTTCCAGTACGCACTCCGCATTCCTCACAAAGGAGGCTGCAATAAAATCAATATCCTGCTCCACCCCAAAGCGTATATCTTCTTTATCTTTATCTGTAATAGCCGGAAGCCTGACCGGGACATTTGGTACATTTACTCCCTTTCTCTCCCCCAATTCTCCTCCGTTGATTACTTTACAGAGTATCTCCCTTTCTGTGCACCCCACAACCTCAAGGCCGATAAGGCCGTCATCAATCAGTATCACTCTGCCTTTGTCCACATCTTCTACCAACCCCGGGTATGTGATTGATACTTTATTGCAGTCCCCTTGTACCTCATCGATTGTCAGAGTAAAAGCAGAACCTGTCGTAAGCTGAACCTTTTTTCCGTCCTTCAAAAGGCCCGTACGTATTTCAGGCCCCTTTGTATCCAGCAGGATAGCGGTATTGGTCCTCTCTTCCTCCCGAAGCTGCTTGAGCATGTCCATCCTCTGCTTGTGCTCCTCGTGATTGCCGTGAGAAAAGTTAAAACGCGCCACATCCATGCCGTTCTTGATTAAAGAGCGCATCAGCTCCCTGTCATTTGTGTTTGGTCCCATTGTGCATACTACTTTTGTCTTCTTCATTTTAAGTCTCCTTTTACTCTCTGCATCTTTCCCTCTGCCTGGACTTGCTCCATGGAAAAGAGTCATTCTCCCCGCCAGGCCGGGACATTGGCTTTTATAGGCTCAATTGTCTGTATTTGTCCCTACTCTACATGTTGGTGGGTAAACAAATGATCCTGGCAGTACTCATAATTCCCTTTGCATTTAGAGCAGAAACGAAATTCCAGGGCAGGGTTGTCTAACTCCGTCCGCCCACAGACTGCACACCGGTGGCGTGCGCCGCCCGGATATGTCATATGGGGCCTGGACTGCCGTTTGAACTGTGCCTTCCTCGCCCTTTCTTTGGGCGTATAAGGCTTCATATTCCTGCTGGAAAAAAAGAACAGGATAAAATTAAAAAGTGACGCCACAATCGCAACTCTTGTCCCCATATTCCCCATAACCAGATAATATAAAATCATGGCCGCATATACCAGTCCCATCCATTTGATTTTAATAGGCAGGACAAAATACAGCAGGATCTCCATGTCCGGGTAGCTTGCCGCAAAAGCCAAAAATATAGACATATTAATATAATATGTGCTGAAATAAATTCCCTGGAAGCCTCCTGCAACAAAATACAGCAGAAAAGCACCTATAACAGTAAAGATAATCCCCGAAAAAATATAGACATTATACCTGAAAGCCCCCCAGCTGCGCTCAAGGGCCGTGCCCAGGGAATAATAAAAGAGCAGCATAATAATGATCGTTATAATATTACCGCTGGGCGGGATCAGCACCCAGGATACCAGACGCCACACCTGGCCCCTAAGTATCAGTCCGGGTTCCAGTGTAATCCACAGAAGCAGGTTCGGCACAAGGTAATAAATGCCATAGCCGATAATATAAGCGCCTATTAAATACATCGTCAGGTTGGGAACCGCAAACCGCCCAAACCTTCGTTCTAATTTATTCAGCCAGTTCAATATTTTCAATCTCCTTAATTTAAATTCTTTATGAGTAATTGTACAGTTCCACTTTATATTTGTCAAACATATGTTGGCTAATTACTGTGTGTATTTTGTTAAATTTTATAAACTTTGTGGAAATCTTCCACCATTCCGCATAATAATAACAATTGTTTTTTTTATTTCCTTGTCGTATAATGTAAATTGTT